>SESG01024919.1_pt1 | contig 21638 bp, 20 predicted proteins | sample 3171421 | NCBI WGS metagenome assembly SESG01 (sample SAMN10866946, study PRJNA518727) | freshwater metagenome | biome: subpolar coniferous forest; feature: holomictic lake; material: water; isolation source: holomictic Lake 227, 6 m and 8 m depth | place: Canada: near Kenora, Ontario | collected... | reverse complement strand
ATTATTCTCTACTTGAGATAAAAGATTATCTTTTAATGAAAGAGATTACAAGTAGATGTGGTCAGAAGTCTATCTTCGTTCTTTATTTCTATAAAAATGAGAAGTGCGATGACTGTACAAAGCAGGGTTATGTTCTTACAACACTTCGTGAAAAATATCCAAACCTACGTGTTTATTCCTTTGATTACAATCTAGATCTTTCTGCATTACGTGCTATGACTTCAATATATAAAGTTCCAGATAATCTACCAGCAATAGTCATAAATGGCAAGGTGTATAGTGGATTTCAGAGTATAGAAGATATAGAGAAGACATTCCCACAGCTGGAAAGTATAAAGCCAGATACTACTAAGTCCAAAGCTTCTTCAGTAATTACTCCAGTTAAAAAGCCATAATTAAAGTTAAAATAAAAACCTCTCCTTATGAGAGGTTTTTATTTTATTGAGCCGCTTCTCAGAGTCGAACTGAGGACCTTCACTTTACAAAAGTGTTGCTCTACCAACTGAGCTAAAGCGGCACATTCGCACTGGTGTGCTCAGTACTTCCTCATTCCCATTCGTCAGCGTACTGAATACTGACCATGGTTATACAAAAACGACTTTCTTACTAAAGGTATATTAGCATATTACAGAATTTTATCAACCTCTATATTTTCTTTAATTTCTTCTTCTTTTTCTTCGTGCTCTTTCTTTATCTTTTCCTTAACTCTTTTTATTTTGATTCTAGATTCTAGTACGGCTCTTTCAACAAAAGAAATTTTTCTAGAGTCAGTTGCTGGTTTCTTCTGGAAGAATTTATTTACTTTCGGTAGCTTGTTCTGAATTAAAAATTTTATCTTTGTGATTAATAGGAACCATACTTTAACAAAGAAGAGGACTATCCCTTGTATGACATGTTTTATGGTGAAAAGAATAATCTTTTCTATGTCTCTAAAGGATAGACCTTTTCTTGTTATTTGTATTTCTTCTTCAGTATTGAATCTGAGAGTTCTTATTTCCCATGCACGAAATAATAGCATTCCAAATGCTCCTATTATCGCTATAAAGAAAATAATAATAACTAGAATCATAATTTATTAACCTATACTTTCCTGGATATACTTTACAAAAGTGGCTCCTTTTTCTTTCAACAAATTTCCTATAGTTACATCTGGATTTTTAATGAAAGGTTGATCCATAAGAGTTTGCTCTTTAAAATATGTAGATATTTTACCTTCAAGCATCTTTTTCTTTATTTCTTCTGGTTTATCTGATTCTGCTACTTCTTTTTCGAATACTTCTATTACTTTTGCTTTATCGTCTTCTGTTATATCAGAAGCACTCACAAAGGCAGGCTTCATAGCTGCTATATGCATTGCTATATCTTTGGCTAGTTCTTTACTTCCTCCTTTAAGAGATACTATAACAGCACTCTTATTACCATGAACATAACTTCCTAGGATTTCTCCTTCTGTTATTTCAACTTTTCCTAGTTCTATTTTTTCTCCTACTTTCTGAACAACAGGATTTATGATGTCTAAAGACTTTGCAATCATGGATTCTACACCTTCACTTAGAGCTAGCTTTGCTAATTCATTGGCAAGATCGATGAAGTCACTATTTCTAGCAACGAAATCAGTTTCTGAATGAAGAGTTAAAAGAAGAGTTTTACCTTCTCCTTCTATTACAACAATGATTCCATCATGAGCTACGCGGTCAGCTTTTTTCATAGCGATACTACTTGATTTCTTTTTAAGAATAATCAGAGCTTTTTCCATATCTCCTTCAGCTTCTTCTAAAGCATTCTTACACTGCATGACAGAAACGCCAGTTGCATCTCTTAATTCTTTAACTAATTCTGCTGTTATTTTTATAGACATATTTTGTTATTTTCCCCATGTCGGGAATGGGGTAATTAATTATAATTATTTTTTATCACCAGTATTTCCTTTGTTATAAGCACTTTTTATTTGAGAAAGGAAGAATGTGATACTAGAGATAGAAGCATCATTGGCGATAATAGGGAATTGTGAATGCTTTACATTACAGTCAGTATTCATAAGAGAAATAACAGGTAGGTTCATTTTGTGTGCTTCTGTGACAGCTATGTGTTCCTTCTTTGGATCTATTACAAACATTGCATCAGGAGTACGAGTGATACCAGTAAGGCCTTGAAAATTTTTTGTCATATCATCCATTTCTCTATCAATAAGGAGTCTTTCTTTTTTTGTATATTTATCAAGACCACCTTTTTCTTTTTGATCACGTAAGTCTAATAGTTTAGTAATACGTTTTTTTATTTCAGGGAAGTTTGTAAGAGTTCCTCCAACCCAACGTTCAGAAACATAAGGCATATTTAGAGCAAGTGCTGTTTCTATTATCTGTTGGCGAGCTTCAGCTTTTGTACCTACGAAAAGTATTGTTTTTCCTGTCTGAGCTAATTCTGTAACTTTCGCGATTGCTTTTTCAAAAAGGTCAGCTGTTTTCTCTATATTTATAATATCAACACCATTCTTCGTTGCGAAGATGTATTGAGATGTTGATGGGTGACGACGACTCTTGGAGTACCCGTAGTGAGTACCATTTGCGAACATTTCTTCTATGACACTATTTTGTGTATTCATATATTTTTTTGTCGAGGCAAGGCCTGCGACTTTATGGTTAATTAATTATAAAACTCTTCCGTTTTTAAGCATTCCAGCCTATTTACAAGGGCCTTTTAAACAAAAAAGCTCCTCACGGAAAGTAGACACATAATACCAGAAAAACCATTATTTTGCAAATACATGTTATAGATTATCACTTTTGACTGAAGGGTGTTTTTAGGGTAGTATGTGGGTATATGAAGCAATCACAATTGTTTACTAAAACAAAAAAAGAAAGCCCCTCAGATGAGGTAGCTTTAAATGCAGAATTACTGATAAAAGCAGGTTTTATAAATAAAGAGATGGCAGGAGTATATTCTTATTTACCGTTAGGTTTGAGAGTTATGAAGAAAATAGAAAATATAATTAGAGAAGAAATGAATGCTATTGGTGGTATAGAAATGAAAACCAGTATTATTCAAAGTAAAGAAGTTTGGGAAAGGTCTGGAAGGTGGAGCGACGATGTTGTTGATAATTGGTTTAAAACAAAATTAAAAAGTGGAACAGAAGTCGGCTTATCTTTTACAAATGAAGAAGCTTACTCAAATATTTTAAAACAGTATATAAGTTCTTATAAAGATTTACCTATTTATCCTTACGACTTTAAAGATATTTTTAGAAATGAAACTAGAAGTAAATCTGGAATTTTAAGAGGTAGGGAATTTTATTGGAAGGCACTTTATTCTTTTTCTAAGAACGAAGAGGAACATAATATTTTTTATGAAAAAGCCAAACAATCATATAAAAATATTTTTAGTAGGGTTGGAATTGGACATTTAACTTATATGACGTTTGCTTCAGGTGGAACTTTTTCAAAATTTTCTCATGAATTTCAGACTATAACTTCCGCCGGCGAAGATACTATTTATGTTGAGGAAAATAAGGGTATTGCAGTAAATAAAGAGGTTTATACTGATGAAGTTTTGGAAAGCTTAGGTCTAAAAAAAGAAGATATGGTAGAAAATAAAGCTATAGAAGTTGGGAATATTTTTTCGCTTGGTACAAAATTTTCTACACCTTTTGATCTAAAATATAAAGATGAAAAAGGAGAAGATAATTTAGTTATAATGGGTTGTTACGGGGTTGGACTGGGTAGACTTATGGGGACAGTCGTAGAAGTTTTATCTGATGATAAAGGGATAATTTGGCCAGAAAGTATTTCTCCTTTTAAAGTTCACTTACTTTCTTTAGGTAGTGATGAAAATGTTAAAAAAAATGCAGAAGATCTTTATAATAAATTGAATGAAAGACGTATTGAAGTTTTATTTGACGATCGTAGTGATGTAAGTGCTGGAGAGAAATTTGCTGATTCAGATTTGATTGGAATTCCTTATCGAATTGTTGTTTCAAAACGTAGTCTAGCGGATGGAGGTTTTGAAGTTAAAAAAAGAACGGAAGTACAAGGAAAAATAATTAATGAGCAAGAGTTGATTGACTTACTAGAAACTAAAAACTAGTCATTAGAATCTAATTTTATATGTTTAAAAAATTTTACCAAATGTTTTCTAATGATATCGGTATAGATTTAGGGACCGCAAATACGCTGGTGTATTTGAAGGGGCACGGTATCGTCATAAATGAACCTTCAGTGGTTGTGGTAAATCAAAAGACAGGTCAGATAGTCGCAGTAGGTGCAGAAGCCAAGCAGATGCTAGGACGCACTCCAGGACATGTTCGAGCTATTCGCCCTATAGTAGATGGAGTTATTTCTGATTTTGAAGTTACTGAAGAGATGCTTTCATATCTGATAAATAAAGCAGAAAAAATATCAAAGAAATTTATCCGCCCTCGTGTTATTTTAGGGGTACCTACTGGTATAACCAACGTGGAAATTCGTGCCGTTGAAGATGCAGCTCGATCTGCAGGGGCACGTGAAGTTTATATTATTGAAGAGCCGATGTCTGCTGCGATCGGTATACGTTTGCCTGTAAAAGAAGCTGTAGGTTCTGTTATTGTTGATATAGGAGGTGGTACTACTGACGTAGCTGTTATTTCTCTTTCAGGGGTTGTTCGTTCAAAGAATTTAAAAATAGCAGGTGATTTATTTAATACGAATATAATAAATTATATGAAAGATGAATTTAAATTACTTATTGGAGAAAGGACTGCAGAGAATGTAAAGATTGCTATCGGTACAGTGGTAGAAGGTGAACCCATGGAAGCAGAAGTTAGAGGTAGAGATTTGGTTACGGGTCTACCTCGCCAAGTTATAGTTACAGATTCAGATATAAGAGAAGCGATACTTCCTTCTGCTCTTAGTCTTGTCGACGGAGTAAAAGAAGTTTTAGAGACTACTCCTCCAGAAATTCTTTCAGATATTATGCATAGGGGTTTAGTACTTTCTGGTGGTGGAGCTATGATCAGGGGATTGGATGTTCTTCTTCAAAAAACTCTTAAGATACCAATATATATTGCTGAAGATCCTCTTACTGCAGTAGCTCGAGGTACTGGAGTTGTGCTTGACGATTTTGAAACTTATCAAGAAGTTTTATTAAACACAGATGATACATCAGTTCCGAGATAAAAAAGAAATAGCTAAGAAAAGAAGGTTAATTAAAAATACTATTTTTTTGATTTTTTTCTTGTTACTTGCTTCACTAGGATTTTTCGCATCGACTGGTCAAATATTACATTTTATAGGAAAACCTATTTGGAAGGTAGAGAATTTTATTTCACAAAAAGCCAAGGATGATAAATATTTAATTCGTACAAAATCTTCGGTATACAAAGATAATGAGGGACTACTTGCAGATAATCGCGATCTTAAATCTTCAATGATTGATTATAATATTTTGAAAGATGAAAATGTTTCTTTAAAAGAATTATTAGGGCGTAAACCTATTAGCAAAGATTTGGTTTTATCAAATATTTTAACTAAGCCAAATTATTCACCTTATGACACTATCATAATAGACATTGGGTCAGATGTAGGAATAAATATAGGTAATATAGTTTACGCGAATTCTAGTACTCTAACTCCTATAGGAGAGGTCAGTATGCTTTATGCAAATACAGCATTGGTCACTTTATATACAAATCCAGGACAGACGACAGAAGCCATGATGGAAGGAACAAATACTAGTGTAGAGTTAGTTGGTCGTGGAGGAGGAAATTTTGAGATGAGTATACCTATAGATTTACCTTTTGTTAAGGGTACAAATATTTACTTACCAGGACTACAGACTGAAATAGTCGCTATTACACAAGATGTGATATCTTCCCCAAATGATCCAGTTAAAAAAGTATTATTAAGTTCTCCCGTAAATGTTCAAAGTCTTAAATGGGTTTTTGTAAATCGCGAATAGAATAGATGAAAGTATTTAATTTTAAAATTGAAAAAAAGTTGCCTAATGCTTTAGGTAGAGTTGGAGTAATTACTACTCCTCATGGAGTTATAGAGACTCCTTCTTTTGTTGTTGTCGGTACAAAAGGGACAGTTAAATCTTTGACGCCAGAACAGCTAAAAGAATTGGGAACTCCTGTAGTCCTCGCAAATACTTATCATTTATATTTACAGCCAGGTGATGATTTGGTAAAAGAAGCTGGAGGTCTTCACAAATTTATGAATTGGCAGGGTCCTATGATGACTGATTCAGGAGGCTTTCAAGTTTTTTCCTTAGGTGTTGCATATGGTAAAGAACTTTCTAAAGTAGTATCAGTTACAGATCCAAGCTTGTTGATACCTGAAAGATCTACAGCGGAAGATGGAGTTCCTCGTTTGGCGACAGTAGGGAATGATGGTGTTTCTTTTCGTTCTCATATTGATGGATCACTTCATTATATAACTCCTGAGAAATCAATCGAGATTCAGCATAATCTAGGTGCAGATATCATTTTTGCTTTTGATGAATGTACTTCACCGACAGAGAGTGATAGATATCAAGACGAAGCCTTGTCTCGCACTCACGCTTGGGCAAAGAGAAGTTTAATAGAACATAAGAAGAGGGAGGAGGAAAAAGCATTTCCTCCCCTCCTTACTAAGGAGGGGAACGAGGGGAGGTTCTTAATTAATCAGGAACCTCTCCCTAACCCTCTCCTTGTAAAGGAGAGGGGGGCTCAACTACCTCAGGCTCTTTTTGGTATTGTTCAAGGAGGACGATCGGAAGAATTGAGAAGGAAGTCTGCTAAAATTATTGGAGAGATGGATTTTGATGGCTTTGGTATTGGAGGTTCTTTTGCAAAAGAAGATATGTCTAGTGCTGTGAAGTGGGTCAATGAAGAACTCCCAGAAAGGAAACCTCGTCATTTACTAGGGATTGGTGAACCGGAAGATCTATTCTCTGGTGTAGAAAACGGTGTGGATCTTTTTGACTGCGTAGGTCCTACTCGGATAGCTCGTAATGGAACTATGTTTACTAAAAATGGTAAAATAAATATATTGAACGCAAAATTTATAAAAGATTTTTCACCGATCGATGAAGGTTGTAAATGCAATACTTGCACAAATTATACTCGTTCGTATTTGTCTCATTTATTTAGAGCAAAAGAAATGCTAGGTGCTACTCTCGCTTCCATTCATAATGTTTATTTTATTACAAATTTAGTGAAAGAGATGAGACAGTCAATTATAGAAGATAAATTTTTTGAATTTAAAAAAGAATTTTTAGAAAAATACTTGCCCCGTAATAAAATTTAGATTACGTGGTATAACTATAATAATTATCAGTTAAAATTTTAGTATTGGGATGAAAGAAAAAGTATTTAAATTAAAGAGTAATTATAAGCCAGACGGAGACCAGCCGAAGGCTATTTTAGAGTTGCTCGATGGCCTCAATAAGGGAATGAAAAAGCAGACTCTTTTAGGTGCTACAGGTACTGGTAAGACTTTTACTATAGCCAATGTGATAGAAGAGTGGAATAAGCCAACACTAGTTATTGCTCACAATAAGACTTTAGCAGCCCAGCTTGCTCAAGAATTCAGAGAATTTTTCCCAGATGCTGCGGTTCATTACTTCGTATCATACTATGACTACTACCAGCCTGAGGCGTATATGCCGGTAACTGATACATATATAGAAAAAGATGCTCAGATAAATAAAGAGATAGATAGACTTCGTCATGCTACGACCCAATCATTACTTACACGTAAAGACGTTATTATCATTGCTTCTGTTTCTTGTATTTATGGATTGGGAAGTCCTGAAGAGTACGAGAAAGTAAATTTAAAATTAGAAATTGGTTCAAAAATTTCAAGAACTGATTTGATGAGAAAGTTACTAGATGTTCATTTCGAGAGAACAAATGCAGATCTAAATCCTGGAACTTTCCGTTCTATTGGAGACAGAGTAGAAGTTATGCCTATCTCTGAAACATTTGTTTATCAGATAGAATTCAATGGCGGTTCCATATCTAAAATTTTAAAAGTCGATCCAGTGTCGGCTCATGTTCTCAAGGAAGAAAAAGGAATATTTTTATTTCCAGCAAAGCATTTCATAACAGAAGACGAGAAGGTAAAAGTTGCTCTTAAGAATATAAAGCTAGAACTCACACAGCAATTGAAAAAATTTGAGAAAGAAGGAAAGTTATTAGAAGCCGAAAGAATTAAAAGAAGGACCAATTATGATCTAGCGATGATCAAAGAAGTTGGCTATTGTAATGGTATAGAGAATTATTCTAGACAGCTTTCTGGTAAAAAAGAAGGAGAGGCTCCAGATACTCTACTATCTTATTTCAAGGGAGACTTTCTGACTGTCATAGATGAGTCACATGTGACTTTGCCTCAGCTAGGTGGTATGTATGCAGGCGATGCTTCTCGTAAAAAGACGTTGGTAGATTTCGGTTTTCGTCTTCCTTCTGCGAAGGATAATAGACCTCTCAAATATAATGAATTTGAAGAAAGGATAGGTGACGTCATCTATGTGTCTGCAACACCTAGTGATCTAGAGAGAACAACTAGTAACAAGATAGTTGAACAAATTATTCGTCCGACAGGATTGATTGATCCAGAGATATTAGTGAAGCCGGTGTCTGTGGGTTCCCATAGGTCGGACCTAGGGGCAAAAAGTAAAAAAGAAAAGTCCCTAGGTCCGACCTATGGTCCGTACCCCGGTCAAATAGAAGACTTTGTAAAAGAGGCTGACAGAGTTATCAAGAAAGGCTTCCGTGCTATCGCTACCACTTTGACTAAAAAGATGGCGGAAGATTTGTCTATCTTTTTAAAAGAGAAAGGATATAAAGCAGAGTATTTACATAGTGATATAAAAACCATAGAGAGAATTCAGATACTGACTCAATTCAGAAAAGGTGACTTTGATATTCTCATAGGGGTCAATTTACTTCGTGAAGGTTTGGACTTACCTGAGCTTGCTTTGATAGGAATTCTCGATGCTGATAAGGAAGGCTTCCTTCGTTCAGAGACTTCTCTCATACAAATTATTGGGCGTGCTGCTCGTAATGTGGAAGGCAGAGTTGTACTCTATGCTGATCATACGACGAAGGCATTGGAAAGTGCAATTGGAGAAACGACAAGAAGAAGAAATATACAAATAGCCTACAATAAAAAGCATGGTATAACTCCTCAGACTATAATAAAAAAGATAAATGATATTACAGAAGAACTTGAAAATAAGCATGAGAAGGCGGTGAATGCTGAACTTGATCTAGATGTAGAATTATTCAAAAAAACTTTCGGACAAAGTAAAAGCAATAAAGGAAAAGGTGAAAGAGAATCTATAAAGAATCTACTTCTCTCAGATGAAGATAGGAATAAGAATGTCTATGAAAAGATAATTAAAATTAAAGAGAAAGAAATGAATAAGGCAGTGAAAGAGTTGGACTTCGAAACGGCTGCAATACTGAGAGATGAAATTGTTGTCTTGAAAGGAAAGATGGATAAAGTAAATTCTGTGGATAAAAAGTAAAGAGACCACAACATAATGAAGTGGTCTCAGTGATGCGAGGGGGTAGCCCTCATTTGTATATTAAGAAAACTGGTGCTATTTACTGGTCGGGGAGGAAGAAATTAATCTTCCAAATTCCGTCTTGTTAGACTAACTTCTCAACCCCGATGTAATTTACTATTATACTAGCATGTTTAAATTTATTTGTCAAATGTATAATTTAGTGTTAGAATTAGTGTAGTTTAATATTGATATACCCCCTCTAAGAGAGATGCGGGGATTGTTTAAAGTTATGATAAATTTATGAAAAAAGAAACAAATGACAAAATAATAATAAAAGGTGCTAGGACTCACAATCTAAAGAATATTTCAGTTGAAATGCCTCGCAATAAGATGATTGTTATCACAGGTATGTCAGGGAGTGGCAAGTCTTCCTTGGCTTTTGATACTATCTTTGCCGAAGGTCAGCGTCGCTATGTGGAGAGTCTTTCGGCTTATGCTCGTCAGTTCTTGAATCAAATGCCAAAGCCAGATGTGGATGAGATCACAGGTCTTTCTCCAGCTATATCTATCGACCAGAAGTCTAGGTCGAACAATCCTCGTTCGACAGTTGCTACTATCACTGAGATATATGACTATCTTCGTGTCTTGTATGCTCGTATCGGTCATCCACATTGTCCACTTTGTGGTACAGAGATAAAGAAGCTTTCCAATGATGAGATACTTCACTTTGCCATAGATAAGATAAAGAATTTTCAAAAAGATACAAAGAAAAAGAAAGTTATGGGAGTAGAGTGGAACGAAGCTCCTATTTCAATACTTGCCCCTGTCGTTAGAGGTAGAAAGGGGGAGTATTATCAATTACTCTATGATTTACTCAATAAAGGTTTTGCAGAAGTTCGTCTTGATGGAGAAATTAAAAAATTAAGAGAAAGGATAGATATTTCAAAGACAAAAAAACATGATATAGAAGTTATTGTAGATAAATTTCAAATTCATGAATTTAAAGATAATGAAAAAGATTCTTTTTCTAGGCTTGCTGAGAGTGTAGAGAGGGCACTACTCGAAGCAGATGGTCTAGTAATAATAAAAATAGATGAAGATGAATATCTGATGTCTTCCAAGTTTTCTTGTGCCAATGATGGCTTTGCTTTCCCTGAGATAGAGCCAAGACTTTTCTCATTCAACTCTCCTTATGGAGCATGTCCAACTTGTAACGGTCTCGGAACTAAATATTTTGGAGGACTAGATCCTTGTGATGATTGTAAAGGGCTAAGACTTCGTACAGAAGCACTTCATGTATATCTAGGTACACCAAAGAAAAAAAATACTATAACTCCGTTAAATATTGTAGATGTCACTCAACTTTCTATTGAAAAGGTGGCAGACTTTTTCGTTGAATTAGAACTTTCAGACCAAGAAAAAGAAATTTCAAAAGTAGTTATAAAAGAGATAGAAGCCCGTATCCAATTTTTATTGAATGTCGGACTAGATTATTTATCTCTCGACAGAAAGGCGAATACTCTTTCAGGTGGTGAAGCACAGAGAATCCGTCTAGCTTCTCAACTTGGTTCTAGATTGGTAGGAGCATTGTATGTATTAGATGAGCCTACTATAGGACTTCATCAGAGAGACAATGATAAGCTAATAAAAACACTTGAGAATCTTAGAGATCTTGGGAACACTATCATTGTTGTAGAACACGATGAAGACACTATCTATGCTTCAGACTATATTATAGATATAGGTCCAAAGGCTGGAATTCATGGTGGGCAAGTTATAGTTTCGGATTATTTACAGGATTTACTTGATGCTCCTGCCAATCCTTCCAAGTCTAGGACTTTGGCTTACTTGAGAAATGAAGCTCGTATAGAAATTCCAGAAAAAAGAAGAAATAGTGATAAGGGAACTTTGAAAGTAATTGGTGGAAAAGTTTTTAATATAAATAATTTAAATGCTGAAGTTCCTCTCGGAAAGTTAGTGACTATCACTGGAGTATCTGGAAGTGGAAAGAGTTCTTTTATGTATGAGATATTACACAAAAATCTTCAAGCTCGTTATGAAAGGAAGTTTCGCACAGCGACAGTTTTTAATTGCGCATCTTTTACTGGTACAGAGTATCTTTCTCGTGTAGTCCTTATAGATCAGTCACCGATAGGTAGAACTCCTCGCTCAAATATTGCGACTTATACAGGAGCATTTACTCATATCAGAGATTTATTTGCTTTGAGTGACGAAGCTAGACTAAAGGGGTGGAAAGCCAACAGATTCTCTTTCAATGTAAAGGGTGGACGTTGTGAGGCTTGCGAAGGGAATGGTGAAGTAGCAGTTGAAATGCATTTCTTACCGACTGTATATGTCACTTGTGATGTATGTAATGGTAAAAGATTTGATAAAGAAACTTTGACTGTAAAATATAAGAAGAAAAATATTTATGAAGTATTGCAGATGACTATAGAAGAAGCGATAATTTTCTATGAAGAGATACCAGCTATCTACGATAGGATGAAGACTTTGATGGATGTAGGTCTAGGATATGTGAAGCTCGGCCAGTCTGCTACAACTCTCTCCGGAGGAGAAGCTCAGCGTGTGAAAATTTCTTCAGAGCTTTTCCGTCCGTATGAAGAGAAAACTATTTATTTACTAGATGAACCGACAGTAGGACTTCACTACGATGATGTAGCCAAGTTACTTGAAGTGTTGAATAGGCTTGTAAATAAGGGTAATAGTGTCGTGGTTATCGAACACAATATGGATATCATTAAATGCTCTGACTATATTATAGACATAGGTCCAGAAGGAGGCTTAAATGGTGGAAAGATAGTAGCGAAGGGGACACCAGAGGAAGTGGCAAATACCCCAGGAAGTCATACAGGGAAATATTTGAAAAAAGTTTTGAAAAGAAAATAAAAAATTGGCGGACACATAGGTAGTGTCCGCCGTTTTCTTTTGATTTAGTAAGCTTAAGCTTTTTTAGATTTTATTTCTTTAAAAATTATAAATACTAACCAAGAAATAAGTGCGATAGCAACTAATCCGCAAAGGTATAAGTTACCTTCACCGCTGTCTATCTTTTTCAAAAAATTTTCAATATTTTCCATTTTAGGTTTTTTAAGTGAAAGTTATATCATATCTTGTGTACATATCTGTACTCAGCTGATATTTGTTTTCTCCTAAAAATGAAATAGATTGGATGCTACACGTAACACCGATCCCTATTTCCGGATCGGTTGGGTCGATTTTTTTAACGAAGCCAAAGTTTGTTATCGGCTGAAATAATATAATCTCGAATTCATTTTCGATTATATTTTTTCCACCATAGACATTAATTTTTTTGATCTCTACGCGATCTCCTTTTTTCCCTACTTCTCTCAAATTTACCATTTTTAATGTTTTAGATTGTACATATTTGTGCGTTATTTAATTTTAATCTAATATATATCATATGAATAGTCAACAACTTAAAAAAATAGGTCTTCCAGATAAGCCAGGGGTTTACTTCTTTAAATCTGGTAAATCCATACTATATATAGGTAAAGCGACTTCTTTGCGGGATAGGGTAAGGAGCTATTTCTCAAAAGACCTTATCTCGACTCGTGGTCCTATGATACTCGATATGACCGTAAAGGCAGACAATGTAGAGTGGCAAGAGACTGATAGTGTACTAGAATCTCTCATATTAGAGGCTAATTTAATAAAGAAATATAAACCGAAATATAATACTAAAGAGAAGGATAATAAGAGTTTTAATTTTGTTTGTATAACCAGGGACAAACTTCCAAGGGTGCTAGTGGTAAGAGGAAGAGGCTTGAATAAAAAAGAATATAGTAAAGTATATGGCCCATATCCCAATGGGCTTCAGCTTCGTGAGGCCATGAAGATTATTCGTCGAATTTTCCCTTATATAGACAATGACTCAGCCAAGAAAAATAATACAGAATTTTATAAACAGCTTGGACTTGTACCCAAAATTGGAAACGCTCCGCAAAATAATTTAAATTTTCCCCGCTTAACCCTAAAGGGCTCCGACGCGGATAAAAATTTGAATAATTTTGCTTCGCTCAAAGAATACAAAAATAATATAAAAAATCTTAAATTATTTTTCGAAGGGAAAAAGAAAAGTGTTGTGATTAATCTCAAGAAAGAGATGCTTTCTTTTGCAAAGAAAAAAGAATTTGAAAAAGCAGGAGAAATTAAAAAAAGAATTTTCGCTCTTGAACATATAAATGATATAGCTCTAATAAAGGACTACGAAATAGCTTCAAAGAAATATGAAAATTCTTCCCGCTTAACCCTAAAGGGCTCCGACTCGGATAAGAATTTTCATATTTCTATTCCGCTATTTCGCATCGAAGCTTATGATGTAGCTCATATGGGTGGCAAGAATATGGTAGGAGTTATGACTGTTATTGAGAATGGCGAAGTGAATAAGGGTGAATATAGGAAATTTATCATTCGAACTCAAGATGGTGCCAATGATACTGGAGCACTCGAAGAAGTACTATCTAGACGCTTAAGACATACAGAGTGGGGTCTTCCTAGTCTTGTTGTAGTAGACGGAAGTACGGCCCAGATAAATGTAGCGAAGAGGGTTCTTGATCGTTATCAATTTGATATACCGATAGTGGGGGTTGTTAAAGATGAGCGTCACAGACCGAAAGCCATAATAGGGGATGAAGTAATAATAAAAGCTAATAAGAAGAATATCCTACTTGCCAATAATGAGTCACATCGTTTCTCTATCACATTCCATAAACAAAAGAGAAATAAGAGCTTTTTAAATAAAATATAAATTGGTATAATACTTTGGTATGATAAAAGTTGGAGTTATTCGAGGTGGTATAAGCTCTGAATATGAAGTTTCTCTTAAAACTGGGAGTAATGTCCTTTCTCATCTGAGGAGTGACAAATTAAATAAGAAATATAAACCGATAGATATATTGATAGATAAGGACGGCACTTGGCATATCAGTGGCAAGCCTGTCTCTATCTCAGATGTCTTTCATTCTGTTGATGTTATTTTTAATGCATTGCATGGAGACTTTGGAGAAGATGGAAAAGTTCAGCAGATACTAGATCAATGGAAGATACCATATAGTGGCTCGAGTGCTTTCGCTTCATCACTTGGATACAATAAAGTATTGGCTAAAGAACAATTTTTGAAACTTGGAATAAAGACTCCTAATTATTTAGCTATACCAAAGTATGAATTAGAGGACGGTCCTATCGATTCTTATGCTGTATCTGTGTCTAAAAAGATTCATGATAAATTGTCTCCAAATTGGATACTAAAGCCTCTATCTGGGGGTTCATCTGTCGGTATGAGAATATGCAAGACTTATATAGATCTAGTAAATGCTTTTTTGGAAGGTATAAATATGGAAACAGATATCTTGGTAGAAGAAATGATAGAAGGCAAGGAAGCTACCGTAGGAGTTATCGATAATTTCCGTGATAGGAAGATATATGTTTTACCTCCAGCTGAAATACAACTTCCAAAAGAAAAAGATTTTTTTGATTATGAGGCAAAATATGTTTCAGCTGAGTATATTTGTCCAGGAAATTTTTCTCGTGAAGAAAAAAAAGAATTAGAAAATCTAGCAGAAAAAATACATACAGGACTTAATTTAGACCATTATTCTAGAAGTGACTTTATTGTTCATCCTAAAAAGGGAATTTATGCTCTCGAGGTAAATACCTTGCCTGGACTAACTGACCATTCTCTTATTCCTAGAATGCTTTATGCTGTAGGTTCTGACGTTCCTACATTTATTGATCATATAATTACACTTGCTTTAAAGTATTAATATACTTGTCCCGTGGTAAATTTTGTAATAAGAAAATATGATAATAAAAGAATTATTTATAATATAAAGTCGAATAAAACAAAAAATTATTTTTAAAATTTATTACTGGGATGAAAATTGCAATATTGGGTCACGGAGTTTTTGGATCGGCTATGGCTTCTAGATTAGCTTTAAAAGGGCATACTATTCTTAAAAATGTTATCAAGGATAGTGATGTGATATTGGTATCCGTTCCTTCGTATGCTGTATCAGGGGTCTTGATGTCTCATAAAAGTGAAATTATAAGTACTCAGAAGATCGTCATATGCTCAAAGGGTTTTGATAAGAGTGGAGAATTATTTTCAGTAGTATTAGAAAAGGAATTTCCAGATAATGATATATATTTCTTGTATGGTCCTACACTAGCCGAAGAACTTCGTTCGGGTACTTTTTCTGTGATGGTGTTGGCAGGAGGAGAGGGGAAAGAGGAATTAAAAAAAGAAATAGAGTCAGATAGTTTGTATGTACAATTATCAAATGATATTATCGGAGTTCAAGTAGGCTCAGCACTCAAGAATACTGTGGGTATCTTTGTGGGGCTAGTAGAAGGTGCAGGCTATGGCGAGAATACTCAAGGCTTTGTCTACTCTATGGGCTTACAGAAAATCCAAAAGATAGGTGTATACATGGGAGCCAAACCAGAAACCTTTTTAGGCTTTACATGTGCTGGTGATTTATTCTTGAGATCTAGAAGTAGAATCCTAGGTGTAGAGATAGGCAAAGGAAGATCATTCGAAGAAGTTTCTATAGAGATGACTTATCCAAAAGAGGGAATATCTTCACTTAAAAATATTTTAAAAAAGCAAGATGAAATAGACATTGATTTACAATTTTTTCAAATTATTCATGAGGTTGTCTTTGAAGGCTTGTCTGTAAAAGAAGCTGTAGTAAAATTAGCAAATATAATAGAGTGATTAGTGATTGCTATATAAGAATTAAAACAAACAGTACAGGTTTTATGCATATGCATAAAACCTGTACTGTTTGTTTTTTTAAATTTAGTTAAATATTTTTTCTCTTAAAAATATTTATTATATAGAATACATAGCTAGTGCCCTTGCTAGATAAGTTGAATAGAATTGCAAGAGTAAATAATACTAGGGCAAGCTTTGTACTTTCAAAAGATACAGCTATGGCTAAAATCGCAGAGATGACAGGGAAGAGTATGTGCATCTTCGCATGATCATTCTCAACTTTTGTGAACGGCGTGTTCTCTATGGTATTAGATTTGATAGCATAGCTCCTCATTGCGAATAGAGATATTCCGATGAGGATAATATTCACAGCGAAAAAGATTGTGGAAGTTCGAGCAGAGATATATGTTCCTAGAAAATGTGAAGAGAAGGGAACGAGTCCGACGAGAAAGAAAAATATTCCATTTAAGTTCGCGAATTGTGTATCAATATTTTTTACTAAAACTGATGCGATGAAGTGATGACTTCTCCAGTATGTAAAGATGAGTGAAAAGCTTAGCAAGTAACTAAGGAAGAGAGGATACATATTTATAAGTGAGTGGACTAGTGCACCGTTGGTGACTACTCCAGTAAATTCTGGAACGCGTATTTCAAAAACTAAAATCGTCATGACGATAGCAAAGATACTATCGGCAAGCTGGTCTAATCTAAATTGTTTCATCATATTCACTATTATAACATATAAATTTATTTAAATAAAAAACCGCTGAACTTTTATCAAGTTTGCGGTTTTTTTTGATTAAAGGGTTCTTAGTGAACTCCAGGTAAATGTGAGGAATTATTCATATCAGAATTTTCCTCATTCTTTTTTTCTTTTGAATGATTTGTACCTGCATTTTCAACATGAGCCCAATCAAACAAGAATAAGAATGCTTGTTTTACTTCATTTTTTTCTACATCCATAACGAACAAAATTAATTTTTAGTTAACATTAACTGATGATATTATCATATTCATCTATAATACGCAAGGGATTATAGATTTATCTCATTATAAAATAACCTATTTATTCGAATATCAAATCTCTCAATTCATCTAACCCTTTTTTAGTTTTAGTTGAAAAGGGAATAATAGGGTATCCATCGCCGATCATTTTCTTAAGTAAGGTTATATTTTTATGATATTCAGACTGAGTAAGTCTGTCTATTTTATTTGCTACTACAATGAAATCTTTGTTGTGATCTATAAGTTCATTGAACATAAGGACATCTTTATCTGTCATCCCTACACAGAGGTCTATTATAAGCACAATCTTCTTTTGACCATGTATTGAATTAAAAAGATATGAGTCTATAAGCTCACCGATTTTTTCTCGGCCCATGCCGGAAGATCTAGCGAATCCATAGCCAGGTAAGTCAACAAGATAAAAAGAATCATTGATTAAGAAAATGTTTATCTCTTGAGTTCTACCTGCGAAGGAGCTAGTACGAGATATCTTGCTATTTGTTAATACATTTATGAGACTAGATTTACCTACATTGGAACGGCCAATAAAAGCGATCTGAGGTATGCCGTCTGCCAGTATCTCGTCATCTCCGACGAGACCTTTCATAAACTTTGTAGAAGTTATTTTCATTAAATTGTGGACCTTACAGGGGTCGAACCTGCTACCTCCTCATTGCAAATGAGGCGCTCTACCAGATGAGCTAAAGGCCCTTTAATCATTTATTTATCAATAAATAAATAAGATACTTCTATATTACTGTATTTTTAAATTTTTGCAAGTTTAAAATAAGGAATAGATAGCTGCTATTGCTGTAATACTCATAAGTACTGTTGTAACCCATCCGATGATATTACTTATCTTTGAGTTTTTATAATGACCCATTATTTTATGACTACCACTTATGTGGACAATAAAAATAAGAATAACTGGAGCTACTATACCATTGGCTATAGCAGAATATATTAGAGCTTTAATAGGATCTATTCCTATAAAATTAATAATTATTCCTATAACAATAGAAAGAGTAATGATACCATAGAAAGCCCTAGCTTCCTTAAGCTTGCGATATAGGCCTTCTTTCCATCCAAAACTTTCTGATATGGCATAAGATGCTGATCCTGCTAATACAGGAATAGCTAGCATTCCAGTACCTATAATTCCTATTGCAAACAATGTTGTAGCCCATTTACCAGCAAAGGGAGCCAGAGCTAAGGCTGCATCGTTGGCCGTAGTTATATTCGTAATTCCATTTTTAAATAGGACATTTGCACAAACTGCAATGATAAAAAACATCACCAAATTAGATAAGAACATTCCTGTCCAGACATCTTTTCTCATTTCTTTTATTTCAGCAGGATTAGTTCCTCTTCTTAGATGAACTGTAGTTTTTCCTTCTTTGATTTCTTCTTCTACTTCTTGAGATGTTTGCCAGAAAAATAGATAAGGAGAAATAGTTGTACCTAAAATACCAGTTATGAGTAGTATCTGAGTTTTAGTAAATGTTAGATGAGGTAATATGCTATCTTTTAATAGCATAGACCAGTCCATGTGAATTATTAAACCAGTTGCTATATATGAAAAGAGAGATATTACTAACCATTTCAAATATTTACTATATTTTTGATATGGGATAAATATTTGTAATACAAGACCTAGTATTCCGAATCCTATAACAAGAGCGAAAAATGGAATATTAGGAACTAATAATTGAAATCCTTTAGCCATTGCCCCAAAGTCTGCTCCGATGTTTAAAGTGTTAGCGGCAAATAATAATATAGTACAAGCATAGAGTATTTTTTTTGAATATGTATGTTTGATATTGGCAGCTAATCCTTTCCCTGTAACTAGAGCTATGCGAGCACACATCTCTTGAATCATGGCCATAAGAGGGAATGTCCAAGCAGCAAGCCATATCAAGCTTGAACCATACTGAGCTCCAGTCTGAGAATAAGTGGCAATGCCAGAAGGGTCATCGTCTGCTGCTCCGGTTATAAGACCTGGACCTAGCTTCTCTATGTATTGTTCTCCTTCTTTTAAATATTCTTCACTTCTTTCTAGTAAGGATTCTCTTTTTTTTATCAATTCTCCTTCTTCCTCGAGCAGTGTCTCTTTTTCGTTTATCAAACTTTCTTCTTTTATTAAAAGAGATTCTTCCTTATTTATTAATTTTTCTTCTTTTGAGAAAGATTTTTTATCTTTTATCGTAATTTCTTTTTGTTCGTTATTTTCCTTTCTATTTTTCATATGTTTTATATTATACTATTTTAATTGAATTTGATACAATATTAATGTATATAATTATGGCTTTAAATAAACCAAACAAAATCCAAATAATTAAATTTGCTCCACCACCACCAGACCTACCGACTCTAGGTAGAGTTGATCCTAGCGATGTTGCTTTTATCGGTCGCACTAACTACGTAGCTTCTCTTGAAGAAAAGAGATTTGTTTTTGGTATCAAGCGTATAGATAGAAGACGCCACATGTATATCATCGGAAAGTCAGGAGTTGGTAAGTCTAAGCTTCAAGAGTTGATGATTCGTCAAGATATAGCTTATGGTCATGGTGTATGTATTATTGATCCCCACGGAGAACTTATAGATGATATTCTAGACTTTATTCCTGAAGACCGTATTGAAGATGTTTGCGTTATTGATCCTGGCGATGTCGAATTTCCATCTTCTTTCAATCCTCTCGCAAATATCGATCCAACTTTTAAACATCAGCTCACTCAAGGATTGATCGAGGTCTTACGCAAGCAGTTCGGTGCGAACTGGACACCTCGTCTTGAACACGTCTTTCGTTTTACAGTTCTCGCATTACTAGACTATCCATATGCTACGATGCGTGGAATGATATCAATGCTTACTGACCGTAACTATCGTCAAAAAGTAGTTGAGTATATAGAGGATGATATGGTCAAACGTTTCTGGGCTATAGAATTCGCTGACTGGTCCGAGAAGTTTGATACCGATGCTATTATTCCGCTAGTCAACAAACTTGGACAATTCCTTTCTGATCCGATGCTTCGAAATATTTTTGGACAGAAAGAAAATAAAATTGATCTTGAAAAATTGATGAATGAACAAAAAATTCTTTTGATAAATCTTTCAAAAGGAAAGATAGGAGAAGAGAATTCTTCTTTCTTTGGAGCGATGTTCCTAACGAAGATAAAGCAAGCTGGTATGTCTCGTGCTAAGCTTGATCCAAAAGATCGTGCAGACTTTTATTTATACGTCGATGAATTCCAGAATATAGTAACAGATACTTTTGAAAACATTCTTTCAGAAGCTCGTAAATATGGACTCAATCTTATCATCGCTCATCAATATATAGCCCAGCTTTTGCCAAAGGTTCAGCAAGCAGTCCTCGGTAACGTCGGATCGATTGTCACATTTAGAGTAGGAGGTGATGATGCCACAAAACTAAAGCCTGAATTTGCTCCAGTCTTTGATGTGAAGGATATGATAAATCTAGGTGTAGGAGAATTCTATATAAAGATGACTATCGATGGAGAGAGTTATGACCCTTTTTCAGGAGAGACACTTCAGGTTCTTCCTGCAACTCATCCTTCTTATAGAAAAAGAGTTCTCGATGCTTCTCGTCGTAAATATTCTATTCCAGCAGGTGATGCAGCGAAATTGATAGCCGAAGAAGAGTCAACTATAATACGATCTGCACAGGAAAAAGCTGCTATTTCTGGTAATAAAACTGAAAAAAGTGAAGAAAAAAAAGAAGAAAAAGGTGGAGAACCTTTAATATAATAATATTTACAAATAATTACTCAGTGATACAATTATCATATTAAAAGGTCGTTATTTACTATTATCGAATTTATCTATATTTTATGATATTTATATACACTACATGTAAAAATATGGAAGAGGCAAAAAAGCTTGGAGGCTTGATAATTCATGAAAATATTGCTGCTTCTGTGGATTTCTGGCCTATATCATCTTGCTATAATTGGGATGAAGGTTTTCAGTGTGTTGAGCAGGCCATGCTTTTGATTTCAACTTTTGAAACTAAATTAGAAGATATAAAATTTTAGAAAAGTACCGAATAACGGAGCTTTTAAAAATATTAAAACCTTGTATATATAAATATTTTTTTCTGGTTTTTTAACTTTCTAACAAAATAGTCAAATAACAACATTGCATGTGAATAAATAAATTTTTTTACACTATTCAGCAATGGCCGAAAAGATTTTTTATATATAAGAGAAAATAATCTTAAAATCAATGGGTCTAGCACATTTTACCGCAGTAGATTCTCACAAAGAAATGTGGGAACCAATTCACAAAAATTTATACGAAGTAACTATCATATTACCAGAAGTACTTCGATCAATTCATCCAAACGCAACTCACCTTCTTTTGGAAAACACAACAACGGCTAAGTTTCCAACTT
>SESG01007567.1_pt1 | contig 21645 bp, 28 predicted proteins | sample 3171421 | NCBI WGS metagenome assembly SESG01 (sample SAMN10866946, study PRJNA518727) | freshwater metagenome | biome: subpolar coniferous forest; feature: holomictic lake; material: water; isolation source: holomictic Lake 227, 6 m and 8 m depth | place: Canada: near Kenora, Ontario | collected... | reverse complement strand
GGTTCTTCTCGGCCAGAGCGATCAGGTTGGCGTGATGCAGCCTGACGCTCCAGCTCTTGTGGCCGGCGTATTGCGACAGCACGGCCCGCCGCAATGGCGCACCCATCGCCGCCTGCTGGCCGGCATCCTGGCGCACCTTGCGCCGCAGGACACCGACCGGGTCCTGTCGCTCCTTGAGCGCGCGGTAGTACCAGCGCTCAATGGTGGAGGCGCCGAAGTGGACCGGCTCGCCCGTCGTCGGGTGACGCCATTCGCGCGCCGACAGTATGGCCAGCTCCGAGCGCAGCGCGCCCTTCTCCGGCGGCGCGGCTAATAGCTGGCCGATGACGGAAAAGCGCAGGTGCGCCCATCGCTCGTGGACCCGTTTTTTTATCACGTTGGGACTCCTTCTTCAGGGGGCCCAACGGTAAAAGCCGGGGTTGTCCATCGGCGAGGAGCAACTTCTGCGGGCTGGTAGCGACCGTCAGAAAGCGTGCATCGAGGCCCCTCCGGTGATCGGGCCAAGGTACCGCAGCAAGGCCAGGAGGGCTTCGCGGGTGTCGCCAGGGAAGCGGCTGAGCAGCGATGCCGGCAGCGTGGCGGTGTCAACCGGCGGCATGATGGCGGCCGACGCCGCCTTCCAGAACAGCGTGCTGGTAAAGGCCGACCGCCACCAACCGCGCCACCGCGCTGCTGTCCGACGGCTGATGCCCAGCAGTGTCGTGAGGCAGGCAAACCGGTTTGCTGTCACCCCGAGTTCCATGGCGCTGATCAGCACCACGGTGGTGGCGAGGTAGACTTTGCGGCCGAGGAACCGCAGCGACGGCGGGGTGCAGCGTGAGCGGCAGCCGTCAACCGAGCAGCAAGAACTGAAACGCTGATCATAGTCCTCGGAAAGCCCTGGCGGCTTGCCGCGGGGCTTGCGGGGGTATCGCGCCGAGTGGCGCACACCACCACAGGCGCATCTCTCGGCTTTGGCGGTCGCGGCAATATCCCGATCAAAGCAAAAGAGGAGGTCGTGAAACCTAGCATCCTTCAGCACTTCTTGGTACAAAGGGGTCGTCCTTCAAACTGAAGTTATTGAGATGGCCAAGATCGGACGAAATGATCCCTGTTCCTGCGGCAGTAGCAAGAAATACAAGCAGTGCTGCCTCGCCAAAGACGAAGCGGCGGCCCGCGCCGCCGCACCACCACCGCCAGAGCCCAGCCCACGCCGTATCGGACGCTTCATCTACCCCCAGGATGACGATGGCTACGAGCGATTGACGGAAGACTCCAACGCCGTCATCGACATGATCCGCGCAGGGGATATCGATGCGGCGGAACGCGCCGCCCAAGAGTTGCTTGTGCGTTACCCCGAGGAGCACGACGGCTACGATCGGCTCGGCATGGTCTGCGAAGCCAGGGGCGAAAACCGCAAAGCGGCCGATTACTACCGCAAAGCCATCGCCTTCATCGAGGAGCACGCGGAGAAAGGCGAGAACTTTCCGCATGAGCTCGTGGCGACTTACCACGGCCTCATCAATCGCCTTGACCAAACGCCGGCCACACCAGAATGATTGCGCCGATCCGCCGGCCCTACTGCGGCTGATCATCGCCGGGTGCTCGGACGCGTCAAGACGGCTTCCACCCAGCTTCCTCGCTGCGCTCGTGCAGCCGGGTCCCTGCGAAGCCATCTTGACCCGCCCTCCGACTCCCGCCGGGAATGGACGCAGGTCGGCTCCGAGAAATGGTCCTTCTATCTCACCAAGGAATAATACAAGCAGGCGCTTGGTCGCGACACCACATAATAATCAAGCAACGTTATGGGCCAAGTCCGCGGTCCATCACGTTACTTGTATCTAAATGCATAGACTCGTCCATCAAATAGCTCGCGAAGCCTTACCAGCGTGCCCATGCCACCGCCGGTCGTGATGCCGCACTTGCCGAGATACGCCGCCGCTGGCCGAACATCAGCGAGACAGTGCTGCCGGCTACCCTGGAACGCATCCTTGCCGCGCCGGTGGACCCGCCACCATCGTATCGACAGAGTGGCGAGCCGGTGCTGGACGGTCGCCGCACCACCCCGCGCCGCAAGTAAAGCAATGGGCGACAGGCCCCAACAAGGGTAAGCCGAAGCTGACGGCCGCTGTCCAGGCTATGTTGAACCGTGGCCTGATCACGATTGACGATGTCGGGCACTGGCCTCGGGCCGAGTTCACGGACAAAGGGCTTCGTGCATTGACGATCATGGCCGCAGATCGCCGGGCCCTTGATCCAGATCGGCACAGGCTGCTGATTGAAGAACTAGCAAACATACCCGGATAGATATAGGGTGAGCTTGGGCGTTCGGGGGAATGCCGATTTAGACTCGGGGGGAATGATGGATAGCGTGCTGCTTGGGCTGACCAGCCAAATCGTCTCGGCCTTTGTCTCGAAGAATTCCATCCAGGCGGCAGACATCCCATCACTCATTAGCAGCGTTCACCAGTCATTGGCCACGCTGGGACAGCCCCAGGCATCTGTGGAACCAGCTGCCGATTTGAAGCCTGCTGTCCCGGTGAAAAAGTCGGTCACGGCTGATTACATCGTCTGCCTTGAAGATGGGAAGAAGCTGAAGATGCTCAAGCGGCATCTTATGTCAACCTACAAGCTGACGCCCGACGAATACCGCGCCAAGTGGGGCCTGCCTACCGATTATCCGATGGTCGCCCCGAACTATGCGAAGGCACGGTCAGAGATGGCAGTGAAAATTGGACTTGGTAGAAAATAGGCTATCTGGCTTTGGGATAGCATCATAGCTGTTCAGAGGTCTGACAGATCGGCACAGCCACACTAAGTATGCTCTTGCCGCGCTCTCGGATGCTAACGGATACGATTAGGTATCGAATGCGACACTTGGTGGTGATATAGCCCGCCCTTTGGTCGGAGATGGTTTATCACCTCAGATCAATGAGCTTTCTATGTGTTCCAATGAGAGGCCTATTGATGTTGGATAATGATGTAGTCACATTTGCACGAAAGGCGCTCGTTACAAACGAAGGCCTGCAAAACGCCTTGGTTCATATCTCGAAGGCGATTGCGGCTCGGCCCTCCGACAGTTTGTTACACTTTGTTTTTGCCTCACTGCTCGTTAAAGCAGGTCGAACTAGGGATGCAGCCCGAGCTTTTGGTGAAGCCGGGAGGTTAATTTTAGAGGGAACGCCCCCTGTCGAGCGGGACGTATTCATGGGTTCAGCTCTTGTATCAAGTCGTCACCGGCAATTATATGATTCATCATATGGTGTGTATTATTCCGACCTTGCCTTTGTTGCTAACGTAGATGCAGACGCAAAGCGCTCAGCTTTTAAGGACAATATCAGCACCATTGAGTTTGAGACATCGTCGTTATGTAATAGGTCGTGTTCGTACTGCCCCAACCCATTGTTTGACCGTGGTCCGACCAATAAAATCATTGATGCCAACATATATCGTAAGGTTATTGATGAGTTGGTTGAGATTAATTACGATAGGGCGCTTCATCTTCATGGCTACAGCGAGCCGCTCGCAGATAGAGGTATATTGACAAGAATACAATACGCTAGGACAATGCTGCCATTAGCGGATATTAGAATATACACAAACGGTGACTACCTTACCAAGGACTACCTGTGTGCCCTCTATGACGCTGGGCTTAGGAATATTGTTATGTCGATTCACCCACAGCCAAATGAGCCATATTCATTGGAAAAGGCCATTCATCGAATACAGGCAACGGCAAAGAGATTAGGCGTTCGGACGAACTATGAGATCAGACATAATGATACAGGTGTTGACTCATTTCTATATTATAACGACCTTCGCATATATATGTATCAAAGGGACTATGCAAATGTCGGTGAAAACTGGGGGGGGATTTTTCCAGGGGTTGGCACACATCATAAACAGAGGACAGCGCCATGCTCACTTCCTATAAACCTATTTATCATACGCTATAATGGGAATGTGATGCCTTGTTGCTATCTGGTCGATGAGTACCCAGCTCATAGGGATTATGTTTGTGGGAACATCATAACTGATTCTATATTTGATATATACTCAGGGGCTCAGCTCGTCTCCTGGCGCAATGCCCTTTTCAATAGTAAGCCAAAGCCGTATCCTTGCGACGGATGCGATCGCGACACCCCAGAAGCCCGGAAAGTCTACTCAAAGATATCTGGGTGACCAACCAGTTCTAGGGAGATGCGGCTGAGAATCTGTGCTTTTCACATGCTTACCATTGGATTGGGCGCCCTACAGTGCTGGACACGCTATACTATCCAGATGACGGCCGATAGATATCATCCGTTTATTCCTCGGCCTCTGCAAGCTTACGCAATATGTTAAGTCTTGGAAAGTGGCCTCTCACTTCAGCCTTCCATAATTCCATCTGCTCTATTGATATTCCTTCATTGAAGGAGACCGGGTTTGCATAATTATCCAACTCAAATGTATCACTTTGTTGCAACCTTCCGCTCGCGATCAAGTCGTTATACAGCTCTGTGCCAGGGAACGGCACCACAAACTGCACCACTACACTCGTCAGCGGAAGTGTTTTAATAAACTGTACAGCCTTTTCGTTCTCCTCGGCAGTCTCGCCCGGCATACCGAATAGAACAATGCCAACCACAGCAATACCAACGCTATTAAAACATTCTAGTGCATTTAATATTTCGCTGTTCGAAACATTCTTGTTCATAAGCTCATGACGTACAATCTCGCTCCCACTTTCGATCGCTATTGATACATTCGCGCATCCTGACTTCCTCATAAGATGGGCCATTTCCATGTCAACGTTTTTTGCTGACAACCCATTAGGAGTATTCCACCTCATTTTGAAATTACGATTGACGATCTGTCGGCAAAATTCCTTAACCCGCCCAGGTTTAAGACTAAAGTTATCATCCATTATATGAATATGTTCGGCACCCCACTTGTTTAGAGACTGCTCAAGCTCATCCATACAGTTCTCAACGGAACGTGGGCGCCACTTTTGGCCATGCACAAGTTTCATATTGCAGAAGCTGCATGTCCTAGGACAGCTTCGGCTTGTTAGAAGCGAGAGGGAGGGTCGATATCCCAGACCATAGAGCTGTTGCTGATAGCCGCCTTGCATATAAACAGCGAGATCAACGAGATCTCGTGCCGGAAAGGGGAGCGCGTCTAAATTGTTAATAAATAATTTTTTCGGGATCAAGCGGACACCGCCAGAGCCATCGCGGGATATGCAACCATCAACATCACTGGAGGAGCCAGCTTCAAGGTTTGTTAATAGCTCTAGAAATGAGCTCTCCGCCTCACCGACCAATGCATAATCCAGACTTGGACATTCATTGATAACCCTCGCCTTATGAACAGATACGAAAAGCCCCCCCATGACTGTGATAATACTACTACTAGCCGCTTTAATCCTTTTTATTATATCGTATGAATAGCCTGCCGAGGACTCGTAATGACATGATATTCCCACTACATCTGGAGCTATATCAGAAATATGCCTTATAATCTCATCTGTCGCCAATCCGAGGTAATAGTGTCCGCCAGTGATTTGAGTTATCGGGCCGATACTAGCATCCATAATGCTAACGTCGTGGCCAGCCCCACGTGTTGCAGCGGCCAAATACTCAATACCCAACAGCTCCGCACGATGGAACGTTGTCTGAATAACGCGAATCGGGCTAGCGATTAACAAGACTCTCATGGTAGTTGGCTCCTAACCGAGATATTCTTAGTTTACTTTCCTGCAGGTGTAATAATGCATTGGTCTTCACTATGTCGTACATATGATGGCGTGTTTAGGTTATTGTGACACCGCATATAGCACGGTGTCCACGTAGGCACAGTGGTGATGCCCAATGTAAAACTGGTACGACGGGACCCATTCATGGAGCATCAATGGGATTGACCAAAGGTGATCTGGCATATGGTATATAGCAATCTGTAACTTTGGCGCACATGATATTATAGTTTTTTGTGCTCCTAATAGAGCGTCCACTTCGAATCCCTCAACATCAAGCTTGATAAGGTCTGGGTATATCGGCCCATCACCGAAATGTTTATCTATCGTTGTGACCTGTATCTCGATACCGCCCGGTTGGGTTGTTATAACACTTTGCTGCGGATGTAGTGAATCAACATGTAGAAATCCTGTTCCATCAGTGTGTCCAAGCGCAGCACGATGCGGGATTAATCGATTATAGAAGCGTGGGTCATTTGCCATCGCGACAAGAGAGGCGTAACTTTCGTTAAATGGCTCGAATGCATGAATTGTGCAGTTGCCGCTGGTTAACGCAAATACAGAAGCAGCACTATCTCCTGTATAGGCCCCTCCATCAACAACAATGTCCCCGGGGCAAGCCTGTACTAAAGGATGGGCATACTGATGATATGATGATACATATGTGTTGTTAAGTCTTCTGGTTAGCCCATATTCAATCAGCCAGCGCAGGCACTCAGTTGATGCGGCGTCAGAAAGAAGGGCCTCTAGACTTTCGTACTGGGACGCGCACTTAACAACATAGTCCCTATCAATCATCATTATTGATGCAATAAAGTCGTCATATGGGATTATATTGAGTACTCCGCGGCTGTTCAGGTATTGCGCTATTTCGACCTCGTACATTGACCCAATAACAACAACATCCTCGCTCTTCAAACTACTTGGGTCCAATACAAGGAGGCCACAGAATTGCATCCCCCATTTATTACTCGAGCTATCGACAAAGCCAGCTACCGGAATACCAAGATCGTTTAGCCTTGTTAATATGTGGCGGCCGCCATTACTTGCACCATATATAAAGCAGGGCATTGCAAGAGAGCGTAAATACACATCTGTTGACCGATACGACGCCATCCAATCCCCACGCCGTTCGCTCTCTGCGAGGATTTCTTCAATATGATTGCGTACAGTCACATCGTCCTCCACTTCAATCCATATGGTTAGTTCGCTCGCTTAGCTACATGTTCAACATAGACCGTATCAGCTAAATTTGCCGTGGTTTGTACCCGTGGCGGCGATGTTCTTTAGCCAGAAGTTGGCTAGTAGCCTTAACGGGGGTTACTATAACTTTTATGTCCCTCGCCCATTGCTGAACTGCGCCTTACCCGATGCCAAAGTATGCTGCAAACACTCCTTGGCTGGCGCAGTCCGATGAGCCTATCAGGCAAGTATCGTCGGGCGCAAGCAGTCGATTGTGTCTCTTTGGGTATCGCTCGCTCAAAGTTCTTCATTTTCTAAAATGTTCTACAATGCTGTTTCCAACGCAAAAGGCAAGATGCGGCATCCCATGGTGCCTCTTTGTTCTCAGCGCTCATCAAAGGCACAGCGGCACAGCAAATCGATAGGTTCACTCGTTGCCCTCTTCCCGCGTCCCCTGATGCATAACCATACGATTATAGGCTCGCGTGTTTCATTGGGCGCTGATATAAACAAACGCTGTAGTTAGCCTGCGCGGGGGAGTGGAACAGTGTTCTGGTATACCCAGCACAACCGAATGGCTGATATATGGCACAATAAGAATGCTTTTGGAGACGGCGATGAAGATAGAGATCGTACGTACGAACGACGAATTAATCATATTAGATGGATGCGGTAATATAATTGGCACCGTACACTGGTTGTATGATATATCAAGAGAACGGATCGATGATGTTATGCCTCACGATGTTCAGATTATGATTTCTCGTGCCTTGCGATTTATCGATTGACCCTTGTTAAGAAGCCGACATCGTCATGTAACAGGGCAATATGAGAGGAATCGGTCGGCGTGCGTACCGACATAAGCCCTTGAAGTAAGCGTTGAGAGGATGTAATCTAAGAGATGTTTTACAGACCATTAGGAGGGGGCGGTGGCGCTATCAACAATCGACAAAAACGACATATTTGCCAGCCTTAGCGTGGATACGGGTGGCGCTGTGGTCTACCGATCCATAATACCCCAGCCGGATCACACCAGTGCCCCTGACCTACCAACCAGCTACTTTGATGATCTATCGGTAATTGTCGCGCTTGCAAAGAGAGTAGGTCCTGAGAATCTCCTTGAACTGGCCTGTTCTGAGATATTAATGGCCCCTGAACTTTCTCTTAATTTCGGGGGGTGCAGGATATTTACCAATATTGATCGCCGTATAGTATCACAGGGGCCAGTCGACGATTATATCATTGACTACTCCGGCATGGCCCATAGCGCGGGGCAACAATATTCAATGTCTAAAGACAACTATTTGGTCGGATTATTTGATATTGTAATTTCTGAATGCCACGATCACCCAAGCTTCGATGCACTTTCTATCGATACAATGCACCGGTTGATAAACAAGGCTAACGATATTGCCGTTATAATCTGGCGTGGCTGCAATTACGAAGCCATATACAAATGGCATAAGACGTTAGGAACCACCAAATCGCTATCAAACTTGACCTATGTGACTGGCACATCCCTATGCTTATACTATCCGAATCGAACAACCTGACATCGCATCCAGTATATCTGACAGCGCCGGCGTTAGTACGTAATACTAACCTGTTCCGCTAACAGCAGACATACACTACCTATTGTCTTTCGCCTATCTTTGTTCGACTTTTGGACCAATCCCGTCATTTTCACCACGGCTCACGATACTGCTTCAGCCGGTGGATAACGCTATCTTCAATAACGTTTAGGTGGATATCCATGCAATTGACGCCTAAGCTAACGGGCCTGCTCTATCAAAGACGCCAACGTTAATTATAGCATATTTATTTTTGTGATATATTCTATCAGTCGCCCTATGACTTATCTATGTCATTAATCTGCTTTTGCTGATCTGACAACTTGCTTTTAGTCTTCTGTATCTGGGCGCTTTTCTTTTGGCGCCGTGCCATTTGCATGTTCGTGTCTGCTATTGCACCAAGTGCGTCAGCATCCTCGTTGAACAAGTATGTTAGCTCTGGAATAACTTCATATATCCGCATCCTGCCATCCTTATTATTATGTTGTTACTTTACTTATGCAACAGTCACGCCTTAGGCATCATCGCTTCCCATAATATTGGGCTACGGCACCGCGACCTGCCGAGAGCCGTTCTGCATAGCGCGCCGGCATGCTAGGTGACTTCCACCGCCCAGCCTGCATTACAGCCGCCAGCTCGGCCCCATGGGCAACCAGGTCCTGCGCCATGCCGACTCTGGCACTATGACCGGATATGAGGGTGCCGTCGATGCCGGCGCGCTCGGCCATCACCTTGAACCTGCGCGACACCTCACCAGCGTCGAGGGCACCACCGACATGCTGACCACGATCAACCGAGCGGAACACCACCCCTTCGACGATTCCGGCAGAGCCCAACCACCGCTTCAAAGCTGATGTCGTGCGCGGCGAGAGCCACAACACCGCACCTTCACCGGCGGCGTCGGTCTTTGAGCGTCGCACGAGCACCGTGGCCGAACCATCTTCGGCGAATTGCAGGTCTTGAAGCTCGAGGGCAACGACCTCGGATCGTCGGGCCAGCATGTCGCGGCTGACCATCAACATGGCGAGGTCACGACGATCGATAAGCCTGTCCCCGGTGGTCGCTAACACCCTCTCGACCGCCATCTCACCGAATGGTGCCGCCTGCTGCTGCCGTGAACCATGCTGACGCCCGAGACGCTTCATCGCGAGTTTAACCGGGCTTGCCTTGGTCGGATCATCCTGGCCGGCGGCTCGGTGCAGATGTCCAATGCTGGCGACGTAGCGGCGTATGGTTGCCGGCTTACGGCTCTCTGCCATGCTGTCGATGAACTGCGCCACAACCACCGCCGACGCTGGTAACACCTCCAGGCCATGCTCTACACACCACGCTGTGAAGATCGCGGTGTCGCCCCGGATAGCACGCACGGTGTTCTCGGCGAAGGCTCCATCAGCTTGCTGGGCATACTCGTCAAGCTTGTCAGCGATCTCGACGCTGGTGCTGACCTCAGTGGTGATCGTGATGTTGGTGGCCATGAGTTTTACCCCCTGCTGGTGACATCATGTTATGCGTGATAATTACACTTATCAAGCATATTGTCATCGGCGTGATGCGCGATGGGCGTTGACTATCCGTATCCCATGGGATACGCTGTAAAGATGATCGAGATTAAGCAGACTGCCGAGTATACCGATTGGCTCGACAGCCTCGTCGATCGACAGGCTATAGCGAGGATCAACACCCGCATCTATCGTCTCGCTCACGGCAACCCCGGTGATGTGAAGTCAGTCGGCGATGGTGTCAGCGAACTGCGGATCGACTACGGGCCGGGATACCGAGTTTATTTCGTCCAGCGCGGCCAGACGCTGATCATTCTCCTGGCCGGTGGTGATAAGCGAACGCAGGAGCGCGACATCCGCAGGTCTGTTGCCCTTGCCCAGTCACTCAGGGAGAAGCTCCAATGACCCAACCAGTCCTGACACCGTGGGATCCGACCCGGTATATGCAGACTCCTGAGGACATAGCCGCCCACCTTGATGCTGCGTTCGAAGATGGCGACCCGGCTGTGATTGCTGCGGTGCTGGGTGACATAGCCCGTGCTAAAGGCATGACCGACATAGCGAACTCGACTGGCCTGGGACGCACGAGCCTCTATAAATCGCTATGTGCAGATGGGCACCCGGAGTTGGCAACCGTCCTGAAGGTCGTCCATGCTTTAGGGCTACGACTTACCACGGCACCGGCAACGGTTGCCCAATAATGGGTGGCGGGCCTTTATGCTGGTAGGTACGACTTCGTGTTTGAGCAGTGTAAAAGCTCCACATACTATGGGTGATCGTCCGGTACTGTTGCCTTGCGGGTTTCCCAATATTCCTGTCGTATCTTCTTTACTGTCTCGACATGTATTCCTGTTCGCCGGCTAATCTCTGATTGAACTAGGTGCTGTTCAAAGCAGTCTGTTAAGTAGTTGTATAGCTCTGTGGTCATGTGCCTTTCTATTTCTATGCCGTGTATATCTTGCGGCCAATCATGGACGCATTCGTATTGTACTTTATCAACGCCAGCCCTTTTCCACTCCCTCCTCTGCCTGGGACTGCTTACCTGCCTTATGAACTCTTCTTTTGATAGCACTTCATTGCGCCGCCCGCCCCCGGCTTTGTTAACGGTATAAGTTTTTGTGTTAGTACAGTTATATATCTTTCTATATAGGTTGACGGGTTCGTTGTTTAGTCTGTGTATAGGCTTCTTTATCCAATAGCCGTTTTGCTTCGGGAGCAGAAGGTCTCCTCGTGGTTTTGTTGTTATTCGCAACCCATTATGGGTATTTGCTTCTATCTCAGCGCATGCCGCACACTCTAGCGGCTTGTCGGCTAAACATTTGTAAGCTTTGTATTTCGGGTTGAAGTCGTGTTCTTCGAATATTATTAGTTCTTCCTGAGGGTTTACGACCACTAGACGGTTCTTTTCGTCTGACAACAGAACAATCAGTTTATATCCGCCGTCCGGCAACGTAAAAATGGACATTGGAACCTCGCGCTTGCTGGGCATCCAGAACATCCAGTTTACGACAGGCTGGGGCTTGAGTGAAGAGGCGGGTCGATCCCAACGACGACTCAATGCCTGCGCGCTGTCGAAGCCGCAACCACCGAAGCGGGCGCGGGGCGATCTCCAGGCCAACCAATATCGTACACGACGCCGGTTGGGATTCCCCAATGTAATCTGCCACTTACGATGCTGCCCGGTGAATTTTGAAGCACAGTGTAATACCCTCGGAGATGAGAGCTAAGCCTCATACAATCCGACCCTTAGTTTGAAGTATCCGGTGGCAGAGCCCGGGTGCCTTGAGTTATGGCGCCACGAGGTGCCGGGGTCTTTGACATCGTTGATAGCGCCAGAACGACAGGATTGGTCGCCCTGATCTGGCGCATTTGTTAGGTCATTTCATCCAGAAGGAACCAAGACGATGGCTACAGAAACTGTCTCTTGCTCAGTTTCAAAAGTTCTCTTCGACACCCTGCAGCTGGCCGAGGCGCTCCACACTAAGCTACTCTCCGAGCCACAACTCGCCTCGGCTCTGACTCCACAATGCAATAAGGCAATTAGAAACCTCATTTGTGGACTTACCCACCAAATGATGGGCGAGGTTGTTCGTTGTGTTGTCATGGGTCAAGTTGAAGCACTCGACGATCAGGACACCAAATTCTCTGACCAGAGTTCGACGGACGATCGCCTTACAAACATCGTCCTTCTAAGTATTGGGAATGATATCTCTCGGGTTGTTAAGTTTGTTAGGAATATGACAGACTTATCGTTAAAAGAAGTCGCGGATAAAATAGCACAAGTCCGGCATGGTCAGCCGGTCGTGCTGTTATCTGATGTTCCTATGCATGCTGCGCTTGCGATCAAGGACTTCTTTGAAGAAGTGTCGTGCGATATATTGTTGGAGCCGTGATTACCAGTGTGGCAGTCGTATACATAATGCGCTTGCTGTCCCATTACGGTTTCTCCGACTTGTCTTCTATTGTGAGTGATGGGCGACTGAAGCATCCGGCTCCGCCGGTTGCTTTGGTGGGCCATTACTATGCGCCCAATCGGGGAAAACCTCGATTTACAAGAGGAGGTCAATACTATGGGTTCTACACTACCATTTGGTTTGGTTGCTGAAGCCGTTACCGATGATGAGGTGACGACGCGGCGTGCACAACATGCCGACGCCCGCAAGGACCGGCGCCGGGATTTCGAAAAGACGATGGCGGCTGACGATGAGGCCAGAGAGGCTCGGCGCCAGCGTAACGAGGCAACGAAAGCAGGCCGCAATACCCGAGCGCGGCAGGCCTTGCGTTTAACGATCAAGGGGCTTGAACAGAGGCTCCGCGACGATGTGCTGGACGTTGAGTTTCAGATGCTAACCGAGCAGGCTGCAATAGTAGCTCGTATAATTGAGCATATGACACCAATGGAGTAATGCCAGTAAGGCGGCGGATCGGCTTTCGGTCCGCCGCTATTAGTTTATTTGTTAGGTAATTTGCCACGTACAGCATATAGAAGGATGCAGAGTATGAGTTACTTATCTTACACTGACGACGCTACGCAAGCACCCTTGAAGATGGCTTCTTCATCAACAGGCAGGTCATCAAAGCAGCGGTTGCTTGAGGCTTCTGCAATGGGCCGGCTGCATACCGAACACTTCGACACGATAATGAAGGGTTCGGCAGCAATCACAGCACTCGGTATTGCGCCGAGGTTAGTTTGGGTTCGGTTCAAAGATGGTCTGATCGAGTACGCACCACGTGTTGGTGTAATACCAATTTTCGTCGATGAAAATGGCGAACCAATTTGCCATAAGTATTCGAATGATGACCTCGGTCGGGAGTCTTGTATCAAAAGGATCATGGCGTTTGTTGACGCCATTGAGGCTGGGGATACCGACTTGCTCAATGCTATCGAAGCGGCCGTTCAGCGTCGTACAGTAAAGCTTAGGTCTAGCAAAGCTAAGAGCCCCGCTGCAAGAAAGATCGCTGTATACTATAAGGAAGGCTGAGTACACGCCTCTGTCTTCTGACCAGACCTACAGAACGCCCGCCATTCGCAAGAGTGGCGGGCGTTCTGTCCTTTGTTTTTGCATATTAGCTAGGCATTCGTTTTAATATTTAGAAAGAGTTCCTTGGCCACACAGACTCTACTTAACCAAACCTACGGAGTAAGTGATGAAGCTCTACTATTACGTCGATACTAATGGCACCCTACAGCCTCAATCGTTTATCGTTGAGATTGAGGGATCCCACGAACACCTTATCCAGAACCTTCGCGCAAATAGCTTTGATATTGACCTAGTTGATGGTGACCCCTCGCTTAATCTCAAACGCTACGATGTCAACGATATTATCGCCGATGTGCATGAATATCGAAAGGGCAATCACCCACCTAAAAATACCTATTTTGTCCGGTTCATGTCAGCGACATCACTAGAGCCCAATTTCGTTGATGTTGACAATCTGAGATGCAGAACACCAGAAGAAGCTCTCGAAACGGCGCTGAGTTATTCATTTAACAATCCGCGATGGGATCACATAAGGAATGACACCGTCATTGCTGAGATATCACGCGGTCACATTGTGGTTCTTCGAAAAGAGGTTACCATTGAGAGTGATGTTGCTGATGCGTCAGTGCACGATCAGACATAATAGTGAAGAGGTCAGACGCATTTGGTTCGGCCTAATGCTGTCAACATAGTCTCAATATCGACACCTAATAATCGCAACGATGCTTGAGTCGCTGGCCTACGGTTATAAACACCGTAGGCCAGACTCTGAGGCATTGCTGTTGCTTCACGGCCATTAAGGCATTCTTTTGGTCGCACACCCATAGGAGTTCTGACTATGTCAGATAGTCTAAAACACTACAAGGTTCGGCACTCGGTCTACTGGGACGTTAATGTCATCATCGACCCATCGAAGGTTATAGGTCTTGATCCAGAGTGTTTTAAAGACCTTGCCGAGAAGATTGCTGGGTCTTGGGCGGATGATCAGCATTACCATTCTTGGACATTTACCAAGAATATTGCTGATTACGTTGTTGAAGTCGACGGGTCGGATGATCAATGCCACGCATGCATAATGCCTGAAGATGATCATGGCTTAGAGTATGCCACCGCGCTACTCGGGTCCGATACTACTGCCTAGTATTAGCAGGGGCTTCTGCAACAGACAGAAGCCCCTGCTACCTATTCCCAATCAGTAATGGCTCCACAATGCACCTTGCTGTGTAGGGCGCACTGTAGAGCTATGACTACTTTGGTCATAGCCGCTATATTGGAGGTTCCAATGTCTAAATCTTTAAAACAGTCTTCAAAGACTGCTGCACCGGTGCGGGACAATGTTGTCGTGCCGCCTGCTGACTGTCCAACTAAATCAGCAATGCAGATCATCTGCAAAACGGCAAATGCTTTCCGCTTTGATTCTATGCGGGTCGAGCAGACGGACTCAGAGGGCATAACACGCATCTATATGGTGGATGGAATTGAAAAATCTATATTTTTGGAGTTAACTACCACAGCACTTAATGTACCGGACTCTTTTTCGGTAATGGAGTTTAATGCCTTACTCCCATTGCTTGCCGATGCGGATGCTTCGATGATAGTCGCAACCAAACAAGTTCGTGTTTTGAAGGGTGATAGCTATATTGAAGAAGAGGCGCTATCTCACTTCGAGTTTTCATCAGGCGGGGCCTTGTTTTGCCACTATCTTGGCAATCCGGCATTAGCTCCAAAGGCTGTGCTAAAGAATATTCCGGTGTGGGATATACAGTTCGAATTCAGTGCTGATGATGCATCGCTTAAGACCGCAGTTAATCATATGAAGCGGCTTAAGAAGTTACAGCAACGGTTCGGTCTTTGGTTTGAAGAGCAACAGGCATTAATTATTGTTGGAGCGTGGGCTAAGGTTCCACTGAACGTATCAATGATACAGCTTCCTCTCGACCATATCTGCAAGTGGCATTGGAGTACCGAGATGTTTACGACGCTTGTCGGTTCTCTGGCCGGGCTAGGTGTAACAAGTGTTACTGCCAGGGTCAGTCTAGCTACAGGCCTCCTGTTGCTCAGTTACTCATCCTCGATCGGCAATGTTCATGTCGATATTGAGGCAGTAATCCCGGGCAAAGACCTGTGTGCTTAAACAGGAAGCCAAACTGGTTCCGTTTGCCTCTACAGCGACGCGGCTTTTTCACAGGCCGCGTCGTTGCTTCTTCAGCAACTAATTTTACGGATTGAGGTGTCTTATGAAAAAAAACAAATCAAAGAAGGGTCTGCGTAAGGCAGGCCGCCCTGCCAGAGAGCCAGTTAAATTACCTGTGTACATAGAGGAAGAGTTTGATAGCAGTCAAGAGGTAGCCACTCTTATTAACACCTTTTTTACAAGTGTTGTTCGTAACGTCCACAATGGTTTGATAACCATTGATGACACATACATAATAGCAATGGCTCTGCCTCAAATGATTTTAAGGCGCTATCACCCGCAAGACACGTGTGATCGATTTTGTCGGATGATAAAGCACAACTGGCCACGCGCTGAGCCGTACTATGCAAAAGACTACTCATTCACGCGACATATAACTATCGAACAGTCTAAGACAACAACATTGAATGATGATGCCTGACCGCATCACAGTTTCATCAAGTGGTTGCGCTGTTGGTCCGCGTCTTAATTATAGCCGCAATAACCGAAGCGCCTGACACATCAACATACAAAGCAGCGCTCCAGACAATGGGGCACTGCTTTCTTTATAACATACATTGACGCGGAGAATGCCATGAAACTAATCAAGTTAAAGGATGCGATGCGTATGGGTCAGATTCGTATTGTTCACACGAACAATCCTGAAGTGATATCCGACCGTAACATGCGTCGTATTGCGAAAAAGAATGGGGCTGTCTATGTCAAGGACGCCCCCCAAACTGATCCTGATAAGAAGGATGAAGGCTAAATACTTTTGATTAGCAAAACAGCAAACTTTGGTCGGGGAGTGTTTTGCTACTGGACAGCATAAATATACAAGCCAGCTATCTATAGGTCAATATTTGACCACTGTTGTCCAACCCTGAGAAAGTCCGACCACACTTTCTCAGGGTATTATTTTGCTGACTTTTGATAGGAGATTAAAATGGATGACTTACATAGAGAGTTGTATGCAACGGTCCAGGAGCAGGAGCATAGAATAAACCAGCTTCTCGCCGAGATTGAGCGCCTTAAGGGAGAGATTGTATGGGATAACTTAAAGATTTCTTATTGGAGTAATAAAGGCAACAAGGCTAAAAAATGGCCTGAGGCGAGGTTGCTTTTCCAATTTAATAAGGTTGACATTATTACATTGGGGTGTCGCCTCTACAATACTGCAGACGGCATTCTCAATGGTCTAGGACAGTATATTGATAATGCTGCTGATGACGAGCGTGAATTTATCTCAGTTCAAATTAAGATATTTTTGCAGCTCCTGCGCGAGAAATCTAATATCCACTTTGGCCTTGTTCGGGGCGTTGATGGCAACAACCTCACAGGAGTTATCCCATATTGGGCGATGTACTTTGCCGAAGATGAGCGCAAGTTTATACTGTATACTCCTAAACACACGAAGCCATTGGAGTCGCCGCCGAATCCTATACTCGGGAAAGAAAAGTCTCAGAAGGCTCGCGCTTGTGACTATATCGCATACATATCACAGCGGCTCTAACGATGCATAGTTGGGCCTGACCATATCTCCCGACCATTACCATGCGTGGTTGCTTGTGATTGGCGCGTCACCCATGAACGAAACGCCGACGCAGCGTACCTTGTTGCTTCGTGACATCGAGCCCATGGCCGCGCGTGCCAGCGGCCTCGTATCGTGCTGTTTTCCACCTCCGCCCGATCCGGCCATCCTGCCCCTCCCGCCGGCGCCGATTCCCTCGAATTCCGCTAAGTTATTGTTTCTAAAGAAGACCACAGAAGGCCTATTATTACCCCTATTATTTCTTTAAGTTACTTAAAGAAATACTAATAGGCTTCGCGCTGTTTCTTTTAGAAACAAGCACTTAGCCCGCAACAGGTCTTACGACCCCTAGCTCAAGCGCCGCTGGGCTAAACACCATGACCTCGCATAGTAGCCATTAGTGAGGTCTCGTGTATTCTATAAGTAGTTTAGTTAGTGATTGGGCGATTTCAATTCCGCGCTTCGATAACGCATTGATATCTATAGATAGCCGGTGTCCCCTATAGAGATGCTGCCCTTACATTTATGACGAGCCTCTTCCTGCCGATCGTTCAACTTGTTCACATTATGATATACTGATCACATTACTTATTAACTTGAACCACGACCATAGGTCATTACCATGTTGACCTCGCAGGAGGATGACATGCCAATATTAGTATGGGCTAGTGACGTTGCGTCAGGCGTCCGCACATTTATTCGTGCAGGCGGCATACAAACCATATTCATGCTGGTTCTTAGAATATGCCAGATTGGATGGGCATTACAGGTATTGTTGATATCTGCTGGATTCACATGCATCGTCGTCGCCCAGTCAACAGGGTTAATAGAGAAAGCTGCAGCAGACTGGGCCTTCGGTATAATTGCCTATCCAATGTTGGTGTGCGTGACAATATATGCAATCTCTTTCAATATTAGATGCGTATTTATCAAGATATCTCCGGATTCATTGACGCAATCGGATTTTGTAGACCATTTGTGTGCATGCCGGATGTTTTTCGTGATTATGGTCTTTTGTTCAAACAAGAGTCCTAGGTCACAAGCACTTTGGGCGATGTGCCTGCTTAATGTCGAATACAAACTTTCCCGAGTTTCGCTGAATCGTGGTTCCCGCTGCCGGCAGTAGGTCAACCCCCAAACTTGGTGACATGGGGCAGGAGCCCGAAAAACTCCCCATGGAGAGCTCTGTGGAATGGTGAGCGCTGGGAGCCGCAACGCTCACAAACGCACTGGGGGATCATCCAAGGGGCTTCCAGCAACGCACCCTGCGTATGCGTTCCTTACCGACGGGTCCGACAATGGGGCATGGTTAGGGACTGTCACTATAAGGTAGAAGATCACAATACGGGATCAACCTCCTGTTGATATTATGGCATTTCTCCATAGGCTGTCGGTACTGCAACATATGGAGAACATCATGAACATCCTCGACACACTAACCCTCTCCGAGGTCAGCAAGAAGTCGGATATAAGCACCCCTCATGGCCGGTGAGTTGGACGATGCCCTGAAAGCCGTAAGCGACGGTCGGAAGCGTGTGAAGAAGGTCGAGAAGGTGGCCGGCGCTGCAAAGCAATCCGCACCGAAGTTGGTGAAGTGAGCAACACCGAGTGATCCGCCGGTAGCGAAGATACTGGCGGATCATTTTCACCGTTCGATGAATTAAGGGACATAACAATGTCTAGAAACCAGACCGAAACGGTAAAGAAAATCCGCGATCTGAACGATGCTTTTAGGACAACCGGCATAGGCGGCCGGATCATGTTGACGATTGGTATCCGTGAACTTGGTAAACCTACCATCAATGAGATAATTACGAAGGTCAGAAACTTCACTGACTTTAACAAAAACAACGATCCTCACGGAGAACATGATCTCGGGTTAATCACTCACAATGGCGTAAAAGTGCTTTGGAAACTCGATTACTATGATCGGAACTTGGAGTTTGGGTCACCTGATCCTTCTGATGCATCTATAACGACCAGGGTGATGACAGTTATGAGCGCTGATGAATATTGATTGCGGAGTTTACAAAAGGCCACATGAAAGCGACCGCTGGAATATTGCGGTGATCGATTTGTTGGAATTTGTAAGGTTGTGAGTTCCTGTGGCGGTTATTCCAACTTTGGAAGCCCTGACCTGTCTGCGATTGCGTTCCCAAACCGTGCAAGAACCCTGGAAAGTCCTTCATCGAGGACTGCTGGGGCTATCTTTTTAATAGATATGCTTGGATACGAATGTGGGATGCTTTTCAGCAAACATGCGTTCCATTCCAGCACATTAGCCCCACGTGGTCTGAACCAGCGACCGCCCTCTTCACGCCGTCTGGGGCCATATGTCGGCACTACCTTGAGGTAGCCAGCCTCCTCCAGTGCTTTCGTGGCCCTGGTGACTGTGCATGGATGGCAACCAGCCTCATGAGCGAGTTTGGCGCGGTAGGCTTGGCATCGGCCGGTCCTGGCGTCGGTAGCAGCGAACAGGGCGGCGTTCGCTATGGAACGCGTGGCATGCGTCAGGGATTTGTCCGAACGGATTTTAGCACCGAGGCGTGCTCGGAGATTTCTGTCGATCATAGTCGTGTTCCGTCCCCTTGGACGCAACACACCTCAACCAGTGCCGACGGATGGTCGGACCGTTAAACGCAGGCCGCAAAAATCTGTGGCTCGCGACGAGCGTTTTTGGCTTGATGTCGGGATTGGGGGCAGGTAATCTCTCACTTGCGAGATGATAGATTACGCTGCGCTCCGATCCCCTGGGTCGGGGCGTTTTGCGTTTCTGGGGGTGGTGGCTCCCAAATTGTTCAAAGGGCAGGTTGCACTGCCCCGCTGCGTGGTTCAAGGGGCATGCACACCCGCCGCCCAAAAAAGCCTCTACATGCTGTTATGTTCAGGCGGGGATGACACCAAATCGGCGCTTCTGTAGGCATAAAATATGGATATGCGAGCCTTACCGACCGCCTTTCGACTTGCATCAGAATACTCGGTAAGGCGATAGTTACCACCGAACGAACGTTCGCCGAATGTTGGCCAACGTTCACCGGGGGAACGGTGGGGAACGTGGCCGAACACCGCCTTATGACATACGAAGAAATGGCTTCACACTTCGGCATCGGTGTTGACGGTGCCCGAATGAAGGCCAAGCGCCGAAAGTGGCGTCAGGTTAGGAACCATCCCCAAGACCCCGTGAGGATCGAGGTTCCCGCATCCTTTTTTCTTGCGCGAACGCCGCCGAACGAACAGCCGAACGATTTGGCGCGAACGGCACCGAACGAAAGTGCCGAGCGCATGCGAGCTGTTCCGAACGGCGCCGAACGTTCTGGCACCGACCCAATGGTCGATGAACTGCGAAGCCAGATCGCCCATGAGCGACAACAGCGAGAAGCGGATATGGCTCGCTTGATAGGGCAGGTTGCCGCTGAACGAGCCCTCTGGATTGAGCGAATCGACGCTGCAGAGATTCGGGCAGAGGCCGCAGAAGCGCGGTGGGAGGCTACGGACACGAAACTCCACCAAGTTCTGGACCGGTTGTTGGAACGTCAGGTAGGACCGGCACCAGATGGCCGGTCGTGGTGGTCGCGCTGGTTCGGAATATCTAAGCGGTCGGAAATCGGATGAGTCATGACCACCCCAGCTGACCTCATCGCCGTCCAGTGAGCAGGTTCGTTTTTTCCGATGTGCTTTTCGTCACGCCATCTGATGGACTTCCCAGTACCGCTTCCCGGATGCTGTAGGGGAATTGGGAAGCGGTAGCGGGAAGTTCTGGGGGTGGTTTGCTCAGCAGCGGGCGAGGCTGTATCCGTCGGCGGATTTGATGATGCGTCCGGCTGTGGCCATTGCGGCCAGCCGCTCGTAAAGGGTTGCGGAGCGAACGCGACAAAGAGCTCGGAGGTCTGAGAATGGCTGAGGTCGGCCGGCCTCAGTAAGGACCGCGGCAATGCGGTCATCGACCGACCGAGGTTGAGCAGGCGCTGTTGCGACTTCACCCCGCTCGGCGACTTCGAGGGCCAGGGCGTTGGTTCGTTCGGCGAGTTCTAGGGTGACGCTGGGCATGGCCGATGCCGCTCGATGCTCGACCGTCAGGGTAATGAGGTCCTCGCCGTCGCGGCGGAGGTAGAGGTTCGAGTCTCCCCAGGCGTGGAACTCGGACGAGCCGCGCAGAGATTGGCCGGCCCGAACGTTTCCGGCTCCCTTTCTGGCATGGTGAACGACGACGACGGCGATTGCATGCCGGCGCTGCAGTTCGCGGAGGAAAGCGAGCAGCGGCGCCACCTCACCGCTGACATTCTCGTCGATGCGGTGGAGACGGACGAAGGGGTCGAGGATAAGCATGCGCGGCCTGAGCTTGGCGATGGTTTCCTCGAGGTTTGCCCGATCGGCGTCGAGATCGAGGCGGAGGCTTGGCGCGGTGATGACCTGGACGTCCAGGTCGATCAGCTTGAGGCCGGCGGCGGCGCAGATTCCATCGAGCCGACGTCTCACGATGTGCAGCGCGTCTTC
>SESG01028074.1_pt1 | contig 21698 bp, 17 predicted proteins | sample 3171421 | NCBI WGS metagenome assembly SESG01 (sample SAMN10866946, study PRJNA518727) | freshwater metagenome | biome: subpolar coniferous forest; feature: holomictic lake; material: water; isolation source: holomictic Lake 227, 6 m and 8 m depth | place: Canada: near Kenora, Ontario | collected... | reverse complement strand
ACTTAAACAACGTACAACTTATTAACATCAATAAGAAAAGCAGATTATAGTACGTATAGCAAGCTGAAAGAGAGGATAAGCATCCATCCGTAGCAAGCCAAAACTTAGCCCCTAGCGTTGGCTGGGGAATAAGGGGCAAATCTTTCCTCTTAACAATTGCCACTAAGAAACAACACAAGCCCTTAACAGTCCTGATCCTTCATGCGAGACTTTACCACAATGTCTTTGCGAAGGATTGTAACCACCGAAGCAATCTCGTAAGCCCTTGATAATGTTTAGATTGCCACACTCACTGTCGTGCGTTCGCAATGACAGATATCGGATGATGGGATCAAATCTGCCATTGACTTTTCGCAGCAATAAATGGCAGAACTCTTATGATTAACACTAAACTCAATAAGGAAAAAACCGTGAAACTAACAAACGATCAGATATTGGAACTTACGCAATATGCTTTTATCCGCATGGATGGGGCCTGGTTTCTGGCGCTGGCAAAGAAGTTCGGCGTACAGACAGCATGGGAAATGGACGTTGCCGCTTGGAAACAACTGGCGTACCTTCTGGGTAAACAAATACGAAAAAATTATATCACCAATCCCGTATGGCCGGAGAGCTTCCTGGATGCTCTTGAAATATTCAGCAGAGTTTTAAAAATAGAAGGCCGGGAAGTAACGGTTGAAGCCGATACGATTACAGTGCGGGTAACCGATTGTGAAACGCAACGGGCAATCGCGAAGGCCGGCGTGGCCGATTGCGGTATCGTTACAGTTCAGACCTATCAGGAATTAACCCGGGGATTATTTGATAAAGACATGGGGATCACCGTTGTGCACACAAAAAATCTCAATCAGGGTGATGATTGTTGTGAAGTGGTGGTTAAAAAGGGATAACAGCTATTAGCAGATAGAACACCCTGAATATAATCATACACTAAGGCTAAATGCAGCTACTTCTTTTTTAAGCCAGGCAATCCAATCGCCAATGCCCGCGCCGGTTTTGCAGGAAACTTCTATAATTCTGATGTTGGGATTTAAAGCCAGTACCCTTTTCCGCATGGCTGCCATATCGAAATCGCTGAGAGACAGGTAATCTATTTTGTTGACAAGCAAAACATCGCAAATGGAAAACATCAGCGGGTATTTGAGCGGTTTGTCGTCCCCTTCAGGAACGCTCAGGATCATCACGTTTTTGTGAGAGCCAGTGTCAAACTCCGCAGGACAAACCAGGTTTCCCACATTTTCGATGATGATCAGATCTAATTTGTTTGCAGCCAGTGCATCAATTCCCTGTGTGACCATCGTGGCATCGAGATGACAAAATCCTCCCGTCCTCAGTTGGATAGCGGGGATTCCCCTCGCGGCAACCTTTTCCGCATCAACTGTGGAATCAATATCCGCTTCGATTACGCCTAGTCTTATACTGTCTTTCAGGCCTTCCACCGTTTTGAGGATGAGGCTGGTCTTGCCCGAACCGGGAGAGGACATGAGATTAAGAAGCATAGTCTTTGTATTTCTTAGCCGTAGCCGGACTCCGGTAGCTATTTTGATGTTATCGGCCAGGATATCTTCTTTGACTTCGATGAGTCTAACGGGTTCCATTACTGTACCTCCATGTCTTTGATATGATATTCTCGTCCGGAAATCAGTTTGCCGTCATTCTTGCCACAACCCGGGCAGACAGTATCTCCAATATTTGTTTTTTCCACCTCATAGGATGTGGCGCAGGAATTACACAGCAACTTGATCGGTATCCTTTCAATTTTTAGCTTCGCGCCTTCTGCCACTGTGCCTTTGCTCAGGTGATCAAAATAGCGTTGAATCCATTCATCTTCAAGATCGCTGAGCATGCCGACCTGAAGATTAATGGCCATCACCTTTTGAACGGCGTTCTTTTCCGCGTAGGCTATGACGATATTCAGAATGCTCTCGGTTATGGGAAGTTCATGCATGTGTTTTATCCTTCATCTCAGCTCTGCATAACCTTCATGAAGGCATCCAGCCTTCCCTTCTCCTGAAGGACTTGCACCGCCATGTCCTGGATCGTCACCGGAATTGCAGTCAATTGTTTTCTTTCGACAAGCTCGATTGCGTCTGGCGCACAGCCCGTTACACATAAGCCGCAGCCTATGCACTCATCCTCATTTACAAAAGCAATATCATCGGTAATGGTGATGGCTTTTACAGGGCAGCGTTCATCAACACAGATGCCACATCCTGTGCAATCATCTTTTCGAACAAAGGCGGCATACCGGCTGGGTTCAAATGCGTGGGGATGATTCAACTGGGTTTTCCCGCGCAGCACAGTACAGCAGCAGGGGCAGCAGTTACAAATCAGACTGGCCTTATCGGAACTGTTATTACTGGTGTGAACCAGTCCTGCTTTTTCCGATTCATCCAGCACCCTTAATCCTTCTTCTTTGCTGATCTGGCGGGCAAACCCGCGTTCCACCAGAAACTCCCCGGTGCTTTCAAAAATCAGGCAGACTTCCCTGGGCTTGTCGCATTTATCAACACTGATCCGGCAGGCACAACCGGCCAGAGCTATGAACTTCGCGCTATTGATAAATTCTTTAACTTCTTCATAAGGATGAATGCGATCTTTGGCCGGTATAGATTTTTCGACAGCAACGACTCTCATCAGCGGTGTCGGGTTTCCGGCAAACGCGCTGCCCAGAGCTTGCGTGTGATATTCTTCCCAAAGCCTGCCTAATTCTTCATGCATGGGTGTTTTAGCGCCCTTCATAAAGGGGAACTCAAATACACCGGGAATGAGCGGAAGAAGGCCGTAGAGAACATTGCCGTCTTTCTTGCGGGACATGACAATGCCTTTGTTAGCCATGGACTCAAGGCTTTTTATCGCATTATCCTCTGAAATTCCGGCTAATTTCGCTATCGCTGTTACATTTTTTGTTTTGTAACTCATCTTGACTGCTATGCCTGCCTCTTCCTGCGTGAAAAGCATGCGTAATATCTTATTGATAGCTGCTGCTTTTGGCGCAGTGGCAGGATGAGCATCCAACATTTCTCTTAACTGCTCATAAATGTCCATTGATAACCCCTTATACTATCCTTTTCTGACCATATAATAGCCAGGTAGGCTATACGTCAAGAGATATTTTTTGTTTGTTACCATAAATCATCTTGACACACAAAATTCTTCCTCATATAGTTTGATCGAAAAACCGAGGCAGTGGGAAAGGATTGATTATGTCAGCAGCAAACAAAACAAATCGCGCTTCCGCAGAAGCAAGCGTCCGGATGTCCCTTCAGGAAAAGGCCGCAATCGACAAAATGTTTTCTCTGTATGTCAACAAAGGGCAGGTAAATTACCTGAAGGCAGGGCATCTGGATGTTCTTGAGCACGATCGCAACGGAATCCGTTTTCAAGACCCTGTATCTGGCAAAATAATGATTGACTGCTTCTCGTCGGCAGGTTCGTTCAATGTCGGGCGACAAAATCCGGCGATGTTGAAGGCGTTAAGCGAAGCCGCCGATAGCCTCGATATGGGAAGTTTTAATCTGACGTCGCGCTACAAAACAGCACTGGCGAAAGAACTCGCGGCAATCGCGCCCGGTGACATGAACCGCGTCTTGTTCGCGGCGGGTGGTGGAGATGCCATTGACTGCGCGATTAAACTTGCCCTTGGAGCGACTGGACGCAAAGAAATTATTTCAACGATCAAAGCATATCACGGGCATACCGGCTTTGCGCTTTCCGCCAACGGGAAGGAGCATTACCGCAAATATTTTGAACCACTCATGCCCTCCTTCAGTTTCGTGCCGTTTAATGATCTCGATGCCATGAAGAAGGCCGTCACTAATAATACCGCCGCAGTCATTCTCGAACCGGTACAGGGTGAAGCTGGCATATTCGTGGCAACCGACGCCTACCTGAAGGGACTCCGTGAGATCTGCAATGAAAAAGGTGCACTGCTCATCCTAGATGAGATCCAGACAGGTTTCGGCAGAACCGGCAAGATGTTTGCCGCCGAACATTCCGGTGTCGTGGCCGATATCATGACCATCGGAAAATCTCTCTCCGGCGGACTCTTCCCCAATGCGGCTGTGATCTACCGCGATGTTGATATTCTCAATGGCTATATCAGGAAGAATCCAGGATTTCACGCCCCTTACGTGGGCGGGTCTGATCTCGCCTGTTGCGTATCCCTTAGTGTCATTGAATATATTCAAAAGGAAAACCTCTGTGCCAATTCCAGGCTGATGGGAGAAAAGCTGAAGCAGGCGCTCCTTGAACTAAAGAAGGAGAACGAAAAGATCATTCGGGAAGTGAGGGGCATCGGCCTGATGATCGGCATCGAATATATTCACGAATTTATGGGCCCCATGATGACCGACGCGCTTGCCCAAAACGGAGTGTTTGCAGTCTATTCTGGTAACGCGCCTCAGGTGATGCGTTTCATGCTCCCCATAGTCGCAAGCGAAAAAGACGTTGATGAGGTGATTCTCGCTGTGAGGAATTCTGTAAAATCAATGAAGATGCTGCTTCCACTCGCGCTGCCCGCCGCAAAGATTCCCGGTGTCCTGAAGCTCCTCAATAACGAGGCAGTCCAAACTGTAGTTTTCAACTGGATTCGATCAGCAGAAGACCTTTACAATAAAATTTTTAAAAAGAACGGGGAACACCACAATGGATAAAAATGTTAATGCGAACGATGTTTTTAGTGATTTGAACAGATATTGTAACCCCGCACAAATGGATGCCATGAAAGCGCGTGGCCAGAACATCATCGAGGACAAAAGAGAAGGGGCCTTTCTGTTTGATTGCAATGGGACTAAGTATATCGACTGCACCTCGTCTTCATCAATCTACAACCTCGGCAGACGGCAACCTGAACTTGCCGCTGAACTGAAAAAAGCCATGTATGAAACCGACCAGGGCAACTTCCCTCTTCTCTCTTCCGAAAAAGCGCTCCTAGCAAAAAAAATTGCCGGGTTCGTCGGCGGCAGCTTGGCATGCAGCATGTTCAGCGTTGTGCGCGGGGAGAGCATGGATTTCGCCTGCAAGCTCGCACGAGGATACACAGGCAGAAAAGAGCTTTGCGCGGTAAGCGGGTCGTGGTTCGGACATACCGGGTTTTCGATGAGCCTGGCAGAGAGAAGGGATAAAAATGATTTCGGCACGCTCATGCCCGGATGTGTAATCATCCCCTTTGGCGATCTGGACGCGGCGGAAAAGGCGATCAGTAAGCAGACGGCAGCGGTGATGCTTGAACCACTTCAGGTAGAAAACCACTGCCTGGCGGCAACTGATGAATATCTGCGAGGATTGAAGCGACTCTGCACAAAAAAAGGCGCGCTCCTTGTTTTTGACGAGACGCAATCCGGTTTGGGAAGGTGCGGAAAGAAATTTTTCTATGAATATTCTGGAGTCGAACCCGATGTGCTGATCATTGGAGAAGCTCTCGGCGGCGGTATGTTTCCCATCGCCGCAACAGTATTCACCGCCAAGGCGAACAAGTTTATGAACGCGCATCCGCTCATTCACCTGTCAACATTCGGAGGATCAGACCTCGGATGTCGAGTGGGGATCAAGGCACTGGAAATTTACGAAAAAACAAGGCTCTGGGAAAACGCCGCGGCAATGGGCGCCACACTTCTTGATGGGATACGCAATATACAGAAGAAGTATCCGGGCAAAATAATATCTGTCAACGGTTGCGGGCTTGCTATTTCAATAGATACTGGATCTGCTGATAACGCGACAGAATTATGTAAAAAGGCTGCCGATGCCGGCATCATCGTGGCAGTAGGCGAGGTAGCCGATGCCACGGTCATTATTCGGCCAGTACTGATCATCGATCAAAATAATGTTACGGAAATATTGAAGGCAATTGCTACCGCTGTGCAGTAAAAAAAATCTTCAGTCGGGGTAGTATGACCACCCACAACTGAAGATTTAATTTCACCGGACTAGCGCACCCCCAAGGATACAGAGATTATAATGCTTACCTTTACTGTCTGGTTGTTTGTGGTTGCCGGGAAGCGCCACTGCTTTACCTGAGCAATTATGCACTTTCGCAGTTGTTCATCTTGAATAACACCCGCAGCAATCTCCACATTTTTCACAGTGCCATCTGAGTTGAGATTTAGATTGAGCCTGATCTGCCCCGATAAATTTGTATAGGCTATGCATTTTTCGATTTGACTTAAATTGGCGTAAGTAACCTTGAGTATTTGAGCTTTAGTCAAACCATTTTCAGCAGTCACACTGACAATACTGATTTTTCGAGCTTCATCCTTTTTTTTGGGTTCTTGTACTTCCTGCGCGGTTGACTTATCACCTGCCTGACTACTTTCCATTTTACTCCTCATGCCCATAGCCATACTCTTTTGCATGGATGGAGACGCGGCATAATTACCGCTACCTCCGACTGCGTAATCGGATACACCTTCGGGCAGCGGCAGGGGTTGCTTGACGGTCGTGAGTTTGCCATCAATATTTCGCACTTCATTATCAATCGCGACAAATGAGGTATAGGCGGTCAGCAAATTGTAGTTCAGGCCAATCTCAGTTACTTCTTTCACGCGCTTATCATCATTTCGCAGTTTATTATAATCGGAAAGAATCGTGACACGATGCCGCGCCCAGATATATTTCAATGCGGCATTGTCTTTGGATGGTTTATAATTTTCTACTTTCAGCGTTTCTGAATATTTGCCATCGCCTGTAATGCCGCTTAGCTTGATTGTGCCTTGAGGATTGCCGCGCCATTTGCCGAAAACCAGAACAGGGCGATCCGCCAATACATCCGGAATGGATACCGGTTCTACATCATAAGCTTCAAATCCATTGAAGCTCACCTTCACCTGTGTCAGCACAGGAAACTGAATTAGTTTGCGGAAGCGTTCAGCCTGCGCATGCGCCGCATCCTGCTTTGTGATAATAAAAGGCTCGCCCATGCCGACATGCGCCATGCCTTCAATAATGTGGCGGTTGACGCTCGAACCGATGCCAAAGGCAAACATATTGGCATTGCTTAAGTTTTTGCGGATCAGATCAAAAGCTTCTTCTTCCACGCTCACATAACCATCAGTGACAATAACAACACTGCGGGCAAAACCATCTTCTTTTTTGAGTGACAAGGCACGCTTGAGCGCGGGCAACAATTCCGTACCACCGCCTCCCTGCTGATGTTCGATCAAATAAATAGCCTTTTTAATATTATCAGACGTCGCCGGAAGCGATTCCTCAGCCATCAGATTGGAACCGCCGGAAAAGAGCAATACATTGAAGCGATCAGTGGGACGCAGATTACCGATAAGATTGGACATCAGCTTTTTGGAGATGTCCAGCGGGAAGCCGTGCATTGATCCGGACACATCCACGATAAAGATATACTCACGCCCCGGAATGCTGGCATTGACAACTCTTTTTGGCGGTTGCATCATCAGGACAAAGAAATTTTCCTTCTCTCCCTGTGTCAAAAGAAGGCCGGTCTGAATTTTATCGCCATCCAGCCTGTAACGCAAGACATAATCGCGGTTGCCACCTTTGACCATAGCCTTATCCAGCGACACTTTTGCCAGTGACGCGCTCTCATAAGCGGCGTTCACTTTATGCGACAAGCAGGTCAAATCTTTAATCGGCATTCCGGCATTAATCGCCACATTAATGTCAAAGGTTGTCGCGGATAATTCGCCCTGATGCAAATAGGGATTTTCCGCCCAGTGTTCAGAAGGAGCGGCACTTCCCGCCTTTTGATTGGAATAACGCGGCCCCACAACGGTCGGATAAACAAATTCATAGACTCTGTCCGTCGGAATCAACAATTCTGTGTATTTGAGTTCCACTTTAATCTCATCACCCGGCATGATATTGGCCACATTCATCTGAAAGACATTGGGACGCTGCTGTTCCAGAAGTGATGCATTTTTGCCGGCATCGCGTGCCTGCTCATATTCGCGGCGTGCCTCATCGCGCTTTTTAATCTTTGCTTCAATCACCCTTTTGCCAATGGTCATTTTCATTCCATAAACAGCGGCGCGGGTGGATGCCGGAAAAATATAGACAGCTTCCAGCGGCTTGCGGCCGTCATTTTTATAGACCTGTGTCACAAGCACATCGGCAATCACCCCGGAAATATTGACTGCAGCCGATGTAGACTTGAGCGGCAGTCTGTCCGTATCCGGGTTATCACTATTGATAAAGAAATACGGTGACAAAGTCCGATCTTCAGCTTCCGGCGGCTGACCGGATACCATTGACCACAAAAATGAGGACATCAAAACCAAAACAACAATTAACCAGCTTTTACCATTTTTCATAAGTAACCTCCTTGAAAAAATTAATCGCTTTTGCGCGATTTGAAAGTTAGACAAAGTTGAGCCTTAAAAAGTTCCCAAAATATTTTAATCCTGCAAACAATCGCAATAGTTCACTACCCAAAACGCCATACTGACAAAAGATTGCCAATTTGTGCGTGCTGTGTTACAAGCAAACTATGTCTATCTGGAAGCAGAAAAATAAAATATTGGTTACTTGCCCAAAAGGCGTCGCAACTTATTTAAAAGCGGAAATAGAAACTTTGGGTTTTCCGGTGCTCAATGAAATTGATACTGCCATTCAAACCGAGGGCACTCTTGAAGATACGATGTTTCTTAATCTGCAACTGCGCACAGCCCAGCGCGTGCTCTATCAGTTGCAAACATTCAAAGTGGCATCACCCGGCGCTCTTTATGAACGTGTTAATTCTATTGCCTGGGAAACGATTCTGCATGAATCAGGAAAGCGAGCCTATGTTTGCATTACTTCTATTGTGGACAACCCGCTAATTACAGATTCTCGCTTTGTTAATGTCAAAGTCAAAGATGCCATTGTTGATAGAATCCGTGATAAATGCGACATGCGGCCTGATTCCGGCCCGGATAAGGATAAAGCTGTTGTTCATGTCTATTGGAAGAATGATCAGGCAATTGTTTATATCGACACTTCAGGAGATCGCCTTTCTCTGCGGGGCTACCGAAAAATTCCTCTGCAAGCTCCAATGCAGGAAACGCTGGCTGCGGCTATAATTATAGCCACCGGTTGGCGCGGCAAGGGAGCGTTTGTCAATCCCATGTGCGGCAGCGGAACACTGGCCATTGAAGCGGCGCTTATTGGCCTCTATCGCGCACCAGGTTTGTCACGCAATAATTACGGCTTCATGTATATCAAAGAATTCCCGCATGAAATCTGGGACGAATTGCGCAAAAAAGCCCGAAATGTGGCCAAAAAAACATTGCCTGCCAAAATTATTGCCACAGATATTGATGAAGGCGCCGTTCAGGCGGCGAGACATAACGCGCAAACTGCCGGGGTTGACCACTTGATTGAATTTCAGACATGTCCTTATGAGAAAACTCCTGTACCTCAGGGAGGCGGAGTTATTATGCTTAATCCGCCTTACGGTCAGCGATTGGACATGACAATGACTAAGCGACAGTTTTCGGAAAGCAAAAAGGAAACGATCCAGGGACATTCATTAATTGTTCGCAAAGCATCAGACAGAGAAGCAAGGGACGGTAATTTTAAAGCCAATATGATTGGAAGACTGGAAGCAGCTTATGAAGGAATCGGCGATTTCTTTAAAAATACGATTGGCGGCTATCGTGGCTATATCTTCACCGGTAATCTGGATATGGCTAAAAAAGTCGGGCTGCGAACAAAGCGGCGGTTGACATTTTATAACGGGGAAATCGAATGCCGCCTTCTGGAATACGAGCTATATTCCGGCAGCAAGAAGCGCCCTAAATCTGACACAGAATCAGTTTGAATTATGATGGTATTGTAAAAAGTCGGGAGACACATGTTTTGTCATTCCGGACTTGATCCGTAATCCACTAATTTCAGTGCTTTCTGGATACAGGCGTTCGACGGTATGACGATTGTTGGACTTTTTGCGACACCATCAAACTTGCCCTCCAAACGCCTTCTTGCACTCGCTTATAAGTGACTTTTTGGATGTGCCCAGATCAACAATATCCCAAGGCAGGATTTCATCAAATGACTTCCGGCGATAAACATAGAAATCGGGATTGATAGTGGCTTCTTTAAATGCTTTGACCCAGTTTTCACCTAGGCGATGAACTGCCAGAAGAATCTCACCTGCACGGCGATCACCCAGAGAAAGCAAAGCCTGAACATAATTCCATTTCTGTACATCATGAATAACATTAATCTGTTTATCCCGGCCAAATGCGCTGAGAATTTTTTTAATTTTTTTGCCTGTTGCACTTACATCGGCCAATGCGCACCACTGCAAAGGAGTATGAGGCTTGGGGATGAATTGATTAACGCTCAGCGTGATGCGCCGAAATTTTCTTTTGCCGCAGGTCTTGAGCAAGGCGGTCTGCTGAATTTTTCTGGTCAGATCAATGATGGCATCAATATCCTGATCTTCTTCACCCGGCAGACCTACCATAAAATAAAGCCGGAGATTGGGAATTTCTCTTTCAATTAACAATTCTGCGGCATGCAAAATTTCTTCTTCTGTTATGTCTTTGCGCAGCATGTCGCGCATTTTCTGGCTGCCCGCCTCCGGCGCGAGCGCTACTGTCTCAATACCGCTGGCTTTAATAAGGTCAACAATTTTTTCATTTATTTGATCGATACGCAGTGATCCAATTCCAATCTGACCGTTTTGAGCAAGAACATATTCACATATTTGAATAAGCTCAGGATGATCCGAAACGGCAGTGCCAACAAGCCCTATCTTTTCCTTTTTCGCCAGTCCCCGATCAATCGATGCTATAACTTCTTCAACGCTACGGAAGCGGGCCGGCCGGTACACAAAACTTGCCGCGCAAAAACGGCAACTCCGGGCGCAACCCCTGTTCACTTCCGTCAGATACATGTCTCCCATTTCGACCTGCGTCGCACTGATAACTTCTTCCGTACAATAAGAATTAATATCTTTTATATGATGAATATTAATTTTTTGCGGCAAACCATCTTCCAACGCCGCATAAGCATCTATCCTGTTATCAGCATCATATTTAACTTCATAAAGAGCGGGGACATAGACATCGGGGATTTTTTTTTGTAACTCTTTGAGCAATGCCTTCCGTTTTTGTCCCAGACGACGCGCTTCTTCAAACGCCCCGGTAAATTGCGGCAATGCAACTTCGGCTTCACCCAGAATAAATAAATCAAAAAAATTGGCCAGCGGCTCTGGATTGAGTGTTACTGCTATGCCACCGCCTATAATCAGGGGGAAATCTTCAGAACGATCTTTTGTTAAAAGAGGAATGCCTGCCGCCGCAAGCATAGTTAAAATGTGAGGGTAATCATTTTCAAAGGATAATGAAAAAGCCAAAATGTCAAATTCGATAATTGACTTTTGGCTCTCCATACTACACATTTCTGCAAAGCCGGAAGCCGATTCGGCGCCGCTTCCGGACACTGGCAGAAATATTCTTTCACAAAGAAAAGAGGGTTGCTCGTTAATAATTTTATAAACTGTCTGGAAGCCCAAATTGGCCATCCCTGTCCGGTAATAATTAGGGAAGGCCAGGCAAACCGTGTTGTATGTGCCCCAGACTTTTTTTACATAACCCCTTTCCTGCTCTAAAAGGGATTCGTATTTTTTTTTCTGCTTCCAATTCATTCTATTACCATGGCCTGTAACCAACTAAAAACCCTGTCTTAATGGCCATAATTTAGTTTTCTCCTAATCCGCCTGTCTACGTAAAAATGTTGGTATTTCCATATCGATAGTATCGCTTTCTTCGCTGATGCCAATGTGAACGACATTGCCGTTAGCCCGGCTTCTTCCATTGCGAATGTATGCTGGGGTATCTAAATTCTCCAGCCGGAAACCACCTGTATTGGCGGGAGCTTGTTTTCTCCGCACCCCGTCATCAAATCCCGTCGCGATAACTGTTATGCGTATTTCATCACCCATAGTTTCATCAATAACAGTTCCGAAGATAATATTTGCATCTTCATGCGCTTCAGCCTGAATCAATGATGAAGCCTCGTTGACTTCATAAAGACTCAAATCCGATCCGGCGGTGATGTTTAGCAAAATACCGCGCGCGCCCTGAATAGTGTTATCTTCCAGAAGCGGTGAAGAAATAGCCTTTTGGGCTGCCTCCACTGCGCGATTTTCGCCTGATGCTGTGCCTGTACCCATTAACGCCATACCCATACTGCTCATAATATTCTTAACATCGGCAAAATCAAGATTGATCAAACCGGGAACCATGATCAAATCGGAAATCCCTTTGACGGCCTGATAGAGAATATCGTCAGCTTTTTTGAAGGACTCCAGAAGTGATAAGTTGCGGCCGCCAAGGCTCAAAAGCCGCTGATTGGGAACAACAATCAAAGTATCCACATTCTCCCGCAACTGCACTATGCCTTCGTCAGCCTGTGTATTTCGCTTTTTGCCCTCAAACAGGAATGGTTTGGTTACTACAGCAACGGTAAGCGCACCGCTTTCACGGGCAAGCTCCGCAATAACCGGCGCGGCGCCTGTGCCCGTTCCACCACCCAATCCGGCTGTTACAAAAATCATATCCGCGCCGGCCAGATGTTTCTGAATTTGATCACGGGATTCTAAAGCCGATTTTCTGCCTATTTCCGGATTAGAACCGGCTCCTAAACCTCGAGTTATCTCCATGCCGATTTGAATTTTGTTAGGCGCGCCGGACGCGCCCAACGCTTGTTCGTCGGTATTGGCGATAATGAAATCAACTCCTTTAAGATAGTATGAGATCATCGTGTTGACGGCGTTACCTCCGCCTCCTCCTACCCCGATGACTTTGATCCTTGCCGAATTTTCAGTACACACATCAGTTAATTCAAACATAAGCACTCCTTTCTTTTAAAAGAATTCTACGAGCCATTTTTTTATTGTTCTAATAAGATTACCGAATATGTTACCCGTCTTTCGATAGACGGAATCTCCTGTCACTTGTTTTCTGCCATACATAATCAACCCCACACCCACAGTGTGCGCAGGCGAGTTGACAACATCACTTAAACCGCCGATACCAACCGCAAGACCGGTGCGCACCGGCATATCGAATATTTTTTCCGCCATTTCATTGATGCCGGACAGAAGAGCTGTCCCGCCGGTTAAAACAACTCCTGCCGCAAGCAAATCTTCATAACCTGAACGCACAATTTCTTTCAATGCAAGATTCAGTATCTCTTCCATGCGGGGCTCAACAATCCTGCCGAGAATCTGCCTGGATACCTGACGGTCATCTCGACCGCCAACACTAGGCACTTCAATTGTTTCTTCTCCGGAAATATTTGCGGATACTGCAGAGCCATATTTGATTTTTATTCTTTCCGCGTCGTTTAGAGGCGTGCGCAGGCCTGTAGCAATATCGGAAGTCAAATAATTACCGCCGACAGGCAGCATTGACGTATGCTTGATGCTGCCGTCAGAAAATATTGCGATTCCTGTCGTCGCGCCACCGATATCTATTAACACGACCCCTAAATCTTTTTCATCTGAACTCAGTATTGCTTCGCTTGCCGCTAATTGCTCCATAACAACATCGTCAATATCCAGACCTACACGATTGACGGACTTAACAATGTTGGCAATGGACGGCACAGAGCCTGTTACAATATGCACCTTTGCCTCCAGACGGACACCGGACATTCCTATCGGATCCTTGATGCCATCCTGACCGTCAACAACATAATTTTGAGGAAGGGTGTGCAGGATTTCTCTTTCCACCGGTATGGCAATTGATTTTGACGCTTCGATTGCCCTTTGCACATCATCCGCGCCAACTTCCCGTCCTTTAATCGCCACGATGCCCAGAGAGTTTTGCCCTTTGACATGGATGCCGGCTATACTGACGTATGCTGAATTTATCCGGCATCCCGACATGTGCTCCGCGTCTTCTACAGCCTTTTTTATTGCTTCCACCGTGTTGTCGATATTGACAACCCCGCCTTTACGCAACTCTTTGGCCGGAAACGTTCCAATCCCGATGATGTCAATACCGGTTTCAGTGATCTCCCCGACAATGGCTGTTGTTTTTGTTGTTCCAATATCCAGCCCGACTAATACATTACTTTTTCTCCCCATTAACATCTTCACTCCTTATTTATAGAGTTCATAAATTCTGTACATCAAATCATGTACTGCTTACCGTTTTTATTCGGCTGGGTACGACCCAGCGCATTGTTTTGTGAAATCGTTATTTTTGCCGCGTCTGCTAAATCAACGTTCAAATAGATGCTATTTATCCCTCGTTTTTCCCTGTCATTCAGAACTAAGGCCAGTTTGCGTAACTTCTTCTCAAAATCATCCACCCCCATCTTCATGTAAAGTCCCTTGTCGGTAAGCAAAGACAGCCCGAATACTTCATCTATATGGGCTTCAGAGATACCCCCCAAAAATGAGTAAAGATTGGAGCCGGAAAAAACCTTTAACAAGCTGATCGTATCCGACAATAATTTCGATTTTGTTGTATCCTGTACATTTATACCGGTGATGATCGGCAGATCAACTTCGTCGCCCTTGACCAGTTTTTTAAAAATAATGCCATAAGAGTCCATTAGATAAAAATCACTGGCCTGTTTGACTAGCGCAAGGGGAGTTCGCTCGCGTACATCCACCACAATCCTGCAGGGAAACTCTCTGCCTACATAGACGCTTTTTATCCAGGGATTGACTGCCACGCGTTTGGCCAGAACATCAACATTTACCGCCAGGATATTCTGGCCGGGCTTGATTTCCGCAAGCAACAGGATATCTTTTTCTGTCAGCTCTTTCAGACCGCGCACGGAAGTTTCCTTTACTTCTAAATACGGAGTGCTTAAGAAATAGCTGTAGGCATAAATGAAAAGAAAGCTTAGCGCCGCGATAGCAATAAGCAAACCAAGCGCGCCCAGATATTCACCGATGCTCCCAACCACACGCCTTCGCAGACGGCTCATTCTGGCTTCATAGTTTGCTTTCAACATCTTCGGCATTAATCTTCTCCGATAATTACGACTTCTGTTTCCAGGTTTATGCCTTTTTCTTTTTTAGCCTTCGTCTGGATTGTCGTAATTAGATTCAGCACATCCGACGCGGTGGCCTTGCCTTTGTTCACAATAAAATTGGCATGCGCAGGTGAGATCTCCGCGTCATTGCAACTTGTTCCCTTTAAGCCCATTTCTTCAATAAGACGACCAGCGGGCTGCGTCTGCAGATTTTTAAAAATCGACCCGGCATTGGGGAAATTTAGCGGATGCTTTTTCTGCCGCGACAAAACTATTTCACTAATTTTCCCTTTGATCTGTTCAATTTGTCCCTTTTCCAGTTTAAACTTAGCATCAAGTATTATTGACTCAGCAGGCAGACCGGATGATCGATAGCCAAAAGATATTTCCTCCCGCCGCAGAGTTCTCTTTTCTCCTTCAGCAGTAAGCAATGATATGGCTTGAATAATATCTTTAATTTCATTTCCATAAGCTCCGGCATTCATCCACACGGCCCCGCCAACACTGCCGGGAATACCTGCACAAAATTCCATCCCGGCAAGCGCTTTGGCCGCTGCAAAACTAACCAGCCCGGAAAGTGACGCGCCGGCTTGGGCATAAATAATGTAATTCCCTTCCGGAACATATGCGCAGTTAATTTCTTTTAATCCCTTAATCACCAATATTGCTCCCTTGTAACCGCCATCCCGCACGATTATATTGGTCAAGTTTCCAACAGGAAGAAAATTGATTCTTCTTTTCCGGAGCATTCGCACAATGTCAATTAACTGATTTTCACTCTCAACAAACACCAGAGCGCCGGCATTTCCTCCCACACAAAGAGATGTATGGCGCGACATGGGCTCATCGTATAAAATCTTGCCGATGGCAATACCAGCAAGCGCATCTGTAATTTCACTTTTACCGGCCATTACTTTTTTGTTTCCCTTGCTGACAATTGTTTTAGTAGTGCTTCACCAATTTTATAAATACTTCCCGCCCCGAGCGTAAGAACAGTATCTTTCGGCTTTACTGTATTTAAGAGAAATTCAATGGTGCCTTCCGCCTGCGCGATATATTCAACATGGAGGTGGCCTGCTTTTCTAATGGCTTCAGCTAGCACCTGTGAATTAACTCCGGCGATGGGTTCTTCACTTGCCGGATAAATGTCGTTGAGGATCAACATATCAGCATTCCCGAAGGCGTTTGTGAATTCTTCAAAAAGAGCTTTTGTCCTGCTGAATCTGTGCGGTTGAAAAACGACGATCAGCCTTCCCTTCCACACTTGTCTTGCCGCTGCGAGTGTCGCTTTGACTTCCGTGGGATGGTGGCCGTAATCATCAACCACCGTGATATCGCCGACCGTACCTTTCATTTCCAACCGACGCACCACACCGGCAAAACTTTTTATTCCCTCTTTAATGATGCCAAAATCCAAATCCAACTCGCGGCCTACCGCTACTGCTGCCATTGAATTATAAACATTGAACAATCCCGGCACAAACAACTCAATTTGTCCCAACCGATCTCCTTTATACATGAGAGTATATTCTGTTTTGGATGCGCGATATTTAATATCTTGCGCGACATAATCCGCCGTATGCTCAATCCCGTATGTGATCATTTTGCGCTTGATGAGCGGAACAATCTCCCGCACGTGTTCATTATCCGTGCAGAGGACAGTGCAACCATAGAAGGGAACAATATTGGCAAACTTAAGAAACGCATCCTTTATTTCAGTAATGCCCGGATAGAAATCCAAATGCTCACGATCAATATTCGTAATAACGGCAATTGTCGGCGATAATTTTAAAAACGACCCATCACTTTCATCAGCCTCGGCTACAATGATATCGCCATCACCCAATCTGGCATTGCTGCCGATGCTCGCCAGTTTTCCGCCGATAACCATGGTTGGGTCAAGACCGCCTCGGGCAAGCACCGTCGAAACCATTGATGTGGTCGTAGTCTTTCCGTGACTGCCGGAAACGGCAACAGAAAATTTCATTTTCAGCAACTCCGCCAGCATTTCCGCCCGCGGTATCACCGGTATATTTCTTTGGTGCGCTTCGTAAACTTCCGGATTATCAATTTTCACGGCCGTGGAGGTAACCACGACATCAACATTACCAATATTTTTTGCCGCATGGCCTAAAGCTACACTAGCGCCTAGTTTCTGCAATCTTGCCGTTGTTTCCGACTGCGCTGTATCGGAACCGCTGACATGGTAACCGAGATTAATCAGAACTTCCGCGATCCCGCTCATGCCGATTCCACCTATGCCCACAAAATGAATACATTTTACTTTGCGCTGCATTAAACTGGTTTCTTTATCCTGTCCCATTTTTTTCACTATTCCTTTTAACTTTTTACTATAGGCAAATATTAGTTGCTTTGACCCGCCATTGCCATGCAGGCATCTACTATTTTTGCCGCCGCTTTAATATTTCCCAACTTTGCCGAAGCCTCTTCCATCTGCAGCAACTTTTTCTTGTTTGATAAAAGATCGTCAATAATGCCAAACAGCATCTCTGCCGTCAGCTCATGTTCTTTAATGATCACCGCCGCCCCCGCGTAGTCCAGCATCTCGGCATTTTTTGTCTGGTGATCGTTTGCCGCAAAAGGAAAGGGGATGAGAATGGCCGCCTTCCCCGCCGCCGTTATTTCCGCAATAGAAGTAGCGCCGGCGCGACAAATGATCAAATCAGCTTCCGCGTAGGCATCCGCCATATTAACAATAAATGGTGTCACTTGCGCATCTAGCCCATATTGTCTATAAGCCTGCTTCACTATTTCTAATTCCCGCTCTCCTGTTTGATGAAGCACACGTAATTTATCTTTCATCTTTTGCAATTGCGGCATCATCGCGATCACGCTTTTATTGATTGCCGCCGCTCCCTGTGAACCGCCGAAAATCAGCAGTTGCCGAACCTTCTTTTCTTGCGCCCCGACACGCCCCACGGCAAATACTTTTCGAACGGGATTGCCGCTGACAATTACTTTGCTTTGGGGAAACCAATCTTTAGTTTGCGCGTAAGTTACAAAAATCAGATTAGCGAATTTGCTTAAAATTCTGTTTGTTATTCCGGGCATGGCATTTTGCTCGGCTATAGCCGTAGGTATTCCCAAAATCCTCGCTGTAATTACCGCGGGACCGGAAGCATAACCGCCAACGCCAATAACAACGTCAGGACAAAATCTCTTTAAGATTTGTCTTGATTGCCACATACTATGCGGAATTTGGTAAGTAACTTTTAGCAACGCCTTTAATCCTCTACCCTTAACCCCTTCAACGTCTATTTCTTGGAGTTCATAACCGAGTTGCCTAAGCATCCTGTGTTCAATGCCTTTTTTAGTTCCAATAAAAATAACCCTATGATTATTGCCCCTGGCCAGAATTTCTTCGGCTATGGCAATACCCGGAAACAAGTGACCTCCCGTTCCTCCTCCTGCAATTATAACCCGCACTCGTTACTCCTAACTTCAGTAAATCTTTTCCCTCACGACGATTGCGAGGAAATATTTAGTAAAATACCAACCGCTATCATACTCATCACAAAGGAAGAACCACCGTAGCTTAAAAAAGGAAGTGCCAATCCTTTAAGTGGTATTATACCCATGACGCCCCCAATGTTGATAACCGCTTCCAAAGCGATAACCATGGTAAGTCCCGCAGCGAGTAACGTTCCAAACAGATCAGGCGCCTTCATGGAGATCAAAAATCCACGATAAACAAAAATGGCAAACAAAAGGATCACAATACTGACACCAAGGAAGCCGCTTTCCTCCGCGATAATCGAAAGAATAAAATCCGTATGAGGTTCCGGCAAATAGAATAATTTTTGCATCCCATCACCAATGCCCACGCCAGTTGCTCCCCCCGAACCGAAGGAAATCATAGACTGAACTATTTGGAATCCGGTATTACCCGGGTCTTTCCATGGATCTAAAAAGACAGTCAAGCGCGCCAGCCTGTACCCTTTATGAAAAATAAGCCATACTCCCACAGGAATGAAGGCAGCCGCCAAAAACATCAGATGAGTCAGGCGCGAACCTGCCAAAAATAGCATGCAAAGCAAGATCAAAGCAATGATCGCGGCCGTGCCAAAATCAGGCTCTAGCAAAATCATAGAAAGCACAATCGCGGTAATCGCTGAAGGGACAAGGACTCCCCTGCTGAATTTCTTAAGCAGATGAGCTTTGCGCGCCAGAAGATGCGCCAGAAAAACAACCATGGCAATTTTCACCATCTCCGATACCTGAAAGGAAAATATGCCCATATTTAGCCAGCGAGTCGCGCCTCCTCTTTTAAGACCTAATTGAGGAACAAAAAGCAACGCAAGCATAATCAAGGATAATATAATTCCCGGATATGCCGCTTTTTTCCAGTTTATGTAATCAATCTTCGTCAAGATCACCATGAAAATAAGGCCTAAAACAACAAAGACAAGTTGCTTCTTGATGAAATACTGACCATCTTTAAATTTTTCCAAAGCGAGTATGGAACTGGACGAATAAATCATCGCCGTTCCTACCAGAACCAAAAACAAGGTAACCAGAAGTAAAATAATATCCGGATTTCTATTCTCTTTTTTTACGGCAGCATCCATTAAAGATTCCTCACCACTTGCTTAAAATAATTACCCCGCTCCTTATAATTACTAAACTCATCAAAACTTGCGCACCCGGGAGAAAGCAATACAACGTCACCGGCCGAAGCACTTTTATGCGCTCTCTTAATTGCGGCAAGCAGTGTCGACTCTTTAACCATAGGCACACTCTTGCCAATTAGTAATTCGATCTGGTCACGCGCTTCACCAAACAGAATCACCTGCTTGGCTTTTGCCTCAATCAGAGGTTTCAAATTTTGGAAATCACCGTCCTTATCCCTGCCGCCCAGAAGTAAAATAACCGGAGCGGAAAATGTATCCAGCGCGCGGATAACCGAGCCGACGTTTGTCCCTTTGGAATCATCGTAATACCGGACTGATTTTTTTTCAGCGACAAATTCAATACGATGAGGCAAACCGCTAAACCCGGAAATTGTGTTAATGATACTCTCACGGCTGCAACCGCAGAAACGCGCTGTCATCAACACTGCCATTACATTTTCCACATTATGTAGGCCGGGGATTTTAATCATATCAATGGGATATTGTTCCTCTCCGAAATCAGGATGGCGTAAAACAATGTTAGAGCCTTTGATAAATATTCCTGCCGGTAATTCTTTTTTGGAGCTGAATGCCGCGACTTGTGCGCAAAGAGAAGTCGCCATTGTTTCTTGTTCTGGATCTTCAGCATTGATAATCGCGAAGTCCTGTGCTGTCTGATTTTCAAACACTCTGGCTTTAATACGGCGGTACTCGTCAAACGATCCATGGTAATTTACATGATCGCAGGTAATATTGAGCAACACAGCAACAAAAGGATGGAATTTTTCTATCCACTGCAGTTGAAAACTGCTGATTTCAGCAACGACAAAATCTGCATCTTGATTATTTCCGGCAAACTCAATTAGTGGATTGCCAATATTGCCACCGACAAATACTTTTTTCCCTGCACCTGTAAGAATCTCTCCTAGCAATGTTGTTGCCGTTGTTTTACCATTGGTGCCGGTTACAGCCAGTATTGGAACCTTTATAAAACGATAGGCCAGTTCAACTTCGCTGATTACAGGTATTTTGTTTCTAATGGCTTCTTGCAATATTTCATTTACAGGAGGAACGCCCGGTGAAGGCACAACCATGCTGACACCATCCAGAATACCGGCATTGTAGAGGCCTGTTTGCAGCCAATTTTCCCCGGCGATTTGGTCAAACGCGGTTCCCCACTTTTCAGGAGGTTTTTCATCGGTGGCAATTACACTGACGCCCTGCCCTCCTAAAAAGCGAGCTGTGGCAAGCCCGGTTTTGCCCATGCCGATGACAAGAATTTTTTTGCCTTTTAAATTCATTTTTCCCTTACCGTAACTTCAAAGTACTGATGGCCAGAAGGGCCAGTAAAATTGATATAACCCAAAACCTGACAATTACTTTTGGTTCCGCCCACCCCTTCAGCTCAAAATGATGGTGCAACGGCGCCATTCTAAAAATTCGTTTCCCTCCGGTCAGTTTGAAATAGCCAACCTGAAAAATAACAGAAAATGTTTCCACAACAAAAACTCCGCCAACGATGGCCAGCAATATTTCCTGTTTGGTTATAACCGCCATTGTTCCCAATGCCCCGCCCAGTGAAAGAGAACCTACATCACCCATAAACACTTCCGCGGGATAAGAATTAAACCAAAGAAAACCAAGACCGGCACCGACAAGCGCGCCGCAAAATACCGCAAGCTCTCCTGCGCCGCTGACATAGGTAATCTGCAGATATGATGCGACTTTAACGTTGCCGGCAAAATAGGCAAAAAGAACATAGGTGGCAAAGCAAATAGTCGCAGGACCGATGGCCAGACCATCCAAGCCATCAGTTAAATTTACGGCATTTGCCGCCCCCACAATGATAAATGTGGAAAGCAGGATATAGCCCCAACCGATATTAGGTAATACTGTTTTAAAAAACGGGATGGTTACCTGCGAGTTGAAGCCGGGCTTTAAGTAAAGAATTATACTGACAAAGAGAGCAATAGCAATCTCAGCTGCCAGTCTTTTTTTGCCGGAGACTCCTCGAGAATTTTTGCCGGTAAATTTCTGGTAGTCGTCAAAAAAACCAATAAGGCCATAGCCAACTGTAACCATCAATACCAACCAGATATAATCAATGGCAAG
>SESG01005681.1_pt1 | contig 21790 bp, 10 predicted proteins | sample 3171421 | NCBI WGS metagenome assembly SESG01 (sample SAMN10866946, study PRJNA518727) | freshwater metagenome | biome: subpolar coniferous forest; feature: holomictic lake; material: water; isolation source: holomictic Lake 227, 6 m and 8 m depth | place: Canada: near Kenora, Ontario | collected... | reverse complement strand
CTACGTCTTGAACGAACTCACCGCGCAACTACAGACAACCGCTCTGCGCTACTGGCGCGACAAACAGGGCCACGAGGTTGACTTCATCTGGCTGCCCCGCGGTCAGACCCCACTGGCCATCGAATGCAAATGGTCGGCTCGCGATTTCGACCCGGCCAACCTGCTGGTCTTCGCTCGCGCCTACCCCAAACCCGACCTGATGGTCGTTACCACCGATGCGCACCCCGCCTTCGTCCGCCAGTACGAAGGCCGGCAGGTTCAGTTCCTTACTCTCGACCGCTTGGTCGAACGAATTACGCCCTAAGGACCCTTCCCTCCCTCTGAATCTGAAGTGTCGGCAGCCACGCCACCCTCTTCGTTGCCAGAAGTGAACTACCTGCGCCGCGCACAGCCTCGGTTCCAATCTGCGGCTGACCCGTTTTCTGGAGTTCACTTCCTCTCACCGCGAGAGATCTCCAATGCCGGGGGGTAGATCGTGTTGCGTTGTGATGGGGTCTTGCCTACAGGAATGGAGACGCGAAATGACAGCCTACTCCGGGTCCCACTTCCACCTGGGGTCGTATTTGCCGTTGCCTCCGAGCTCGGGCAGACCCGTCGCCTGAGCACCGGACGGGTCTGTCCCGGGAAAGTATTGGAATCCAAACGTGCTGACGCGCGCGGCCGCGCCGTGGCCGTCGGCAAATGCGCCCGTGCAGCGCTGGTTATGGCGATTGACCGGGCGCTCCGGGTCCGAGCCATAGTAGCCGCCGGACAGATCATTCAAAGGCGTGCGAAAATAGAGTTGCTGCATGTTCTTCTGTTCGATCCACAAATCCGGGTTCTTCTCCGCGGGCTTCGTTACGAGGCCCGCATCGGCCAGGACCAGCGTGTCCACCGGATGGGCGATGCGCGAGTTCTTGAGCGGTCCATACAACCAGCGACCGATGTCCGGGTGATTCATGGCGATGCCGAATCCGGTATGCACGGAGGGGCAGGCGAGGATGTTGGTTGTGTTCTGATACGGGCGGAGCAAGTCCGGCCACCAGGTGCAGGGCCCCGGAAAGTACGCCCTGGCCGGGGCCGTAACATTGTCGGCGAGCATGACGATTTGCTCCCGGTTGTCCATCTCATACATCTTCATGCTCAGGCCGATCTGGTGCATGTTACTGAGGCAACTGACCGCCTTGGCCTTCTCCTTCGCCTTACCCAAGGCTGGCAACAGCATGCTGGCCAGAATGGCGATGATGGCAATGACCACAAGCAGCTCAATGAGCGTGAACGCTCCGATTCTTGGATGCGGCGTCTTCATAGGGCCTTCACCAGCTAAACCTAACCTCGGACCTGCTCATATAGCAAGTTGCGACCGCGACCAGCAGACCAGCAGGGCGAGGGTGGCCGCAATATAGAACAACCCGCAAATCAGGCCGCCTAAAGCCATTGCGCCAGGCAACTGCGGCGGTGTTGCAATCAGCTAAAACAATGCTCACATCGGATTTTTCGATTACCCTCGCGGCTGGCCCGGCGCTATCCTTCACGATATGAGCGCGATCCTCCGTCACCTGGCTGAGTTGCTTAAGTCCGCGCACCTCGCGCTGCTGGCCGGGCGGTCGCGTCAGCGTCTGCGTCTGCGTGCCTATTCCCGGCAACGGATGGAAAAGAGGTGAACCATGGGCCTTGATGCTATTGAAATTGTGATGGAGGTCGAAGAGGCCTTCGATGTCCGCCTTGAAGATGCCGCGGTCGAAGAAGTTCGCACTCCGCGGGACCTGATCGACCTCGTCATGGGCAAGATCGTGCAGGCTGACCCGGCGGGTTGCCTCACTCAACGAGCCTTCAACCTGCTGCGCGCCGCCCTGCTGCTCCAACTGCCTTTGAAACGTCGTGACATCGCCCCCCAGGCCCGGATGGCCGACCTTGTGCCCAGGACCTATCGCAAGGTTCTGCTGGACTGTCTCGCGGCCGAGCTAGGGACTCCCCCCATGCCAAGCCTGGTCCGGCCCAAGTGGCTGGTGAATCTTCTGGTGGTCGGCTGTATCGGACTGAGCATCGCCATAGCGGTTCTTATTCTCCGCCACGAGCTTTGGGAGCACCGGGGGGCCCTGTTTATCATAGTCTTCTTCACAGGAGTGGTGACGGCGTTCCTGGCGAGAGCGGCTACGCGCGCCTGCTGCGTCGAGTTCTCCCCTCAGGCGGCGACCGTAGGTGACCTCTCGCGCTGGATCGTGGCCCACAAAACAGATCTCGCCCCGTCCGCCCCCGGCAAGTGGACGCGCGAGCAGGTGGCCGCGCGTATCCGCGATATCACCATCGAGCAAGTCGGCTGTGCCGAGACCTACCGCGAGGACGCGTCCTTTATACAGGATCTGGGCATGGGATAACCCGCGGTCAGGAACCGGAGCTGGGCGCGGCAGGCGAGCCTTCCCAACGGGTTCCCGCCGGCAACCGTTCTCCTTTGGCGATCAGGGTCAGCGGTCCCAGGCACACGCGGTCGCCCACCTGTGTGTCGTAGAGGATGGAGGTGCGCGGGCCAACGGTGACTTGGGCGCCGATATCGACCTGCCCGATCTTCATCACGCGATCCTCGAACAGGTGGGTTTGCGGTCCGCTCCAGGTGTTCAGTTCGGCCTCGTCGCCGATCCGGACGCAGTCGAATTCAGTCAGGTCCGTGGTGTTCATATAGACCCCGCGGCCGATCCGGGCGCCGAGCAGGCGGAGCGCCCAGGGCAGCATGGGGGTGCCGCGCAGGCTGTCGAGGAGGTTGGGGACGGCGAGCGATTCGTAGAGGCTGGTGACGGCTTCGCTGAGCCACACAAACGCGGTCCACATCGGCGCGGCGCGCGGCCGGTAGCGGCCGACCAGCAGCCACTTGAGGGCGACGACGAGAACGAAGGAGCCCAAGCCGTAGAGGCAACCGGCCAGGGACAACGCGGAAGCCAGCTTCAGCACGGAGGCGCCAGCTTCGGCCAGGGGCACGACCAGCACGATGATGAGGTAGCCGGTGGCGATGATCAGGGCCAGCGGCAAAAGAATGCGCCAGGCCTCGATGAACCCACGCCCGAGCCGGCGGGCGGTCGAGGGACGGAAGGTGAGCGAGGCGGGAAACCCTTGCAAGCACTCGCGCGCGGGCAGGAGCAATGGCGGCGAGCCCATCCACGTCTGGCCAGAGCGAAGCTGCGCGTTGGCGGGCGCACGGGTCTGCACGCCGATCAACACGTCGTCGGGCACCACGGCGCCGTCCGGCACATAGGCCCCGTTCCCGAGGAACGAGCGATTGCCGATTTGAGTCGGTTTCAGGATCATCCAGCCGCCCCGCTGTTCTTCGTCCCCAAGCAACACGCCGTCGGCGATGAAGCAGTCGTCGCCCAGAGTCAACAGTTCCGGCACCAGACCCTCAGCGGTAGAAACCTCGGCATGGCGGCCCACGCGCACACCGAGAAAACGCAGCCACAGCGGCGCATAAATAGAGGCATAGAGGCCGTTGAGTTCGTGGAGACTGCTGTCGAGGATCATCGTCATGCACTTCTTCCGCCAGTAGGCAAAGCTATGAACCGAAGCGAGGCCGGCTGATTGGCGGGGCATCAGCCACCGCAACCCGGCCGTCAACAGCATGGTGGCGCCCACGAATAGCGCGCTGGCCGGAATGGCCAGCACGAAGAACAAGCCGAAAGCCGAAAGCGGATTCAGGCTGGATTCGAAGATATCCCAGGTATGCGCGTCCACCCAGTCAATGAGCATGAAGGCCGGGAACGTGGGCAGGAAGAAGAGGACGGACACCGCGATGGCGGTAACAGCGAACAAGGCTGTCTGCGCCCAGCGCCAGCCCGCCCGGAGTTGGGGGCGCGGCGGCAGCGGTTCGGCAACGTGGTTGATGCGGCGGGCGGGCGCGCCATCCCAGGTTTCCCCCGGCGGCACGGTGCGGCCGGCGGCCAGGGCAGATTGGCCGCGCAGGCAAGCATGTTCGCCGAGCTCCGTGTCGTTTTCCAGGACCGCGTAGGATTCGACGACAGCCTCGCGCCCGCAGCGCACGGGGCCGAGGATGAGCCAGCCGCCTGCGACCCGGGCATTTTCGATGTTCACGAAGGTGCCCAGGCTGGCACCGTCTTCAATCGTCAATAATTCCGGCACCCCGAAGGTGATGGCATCAATCATCACGTCGCGCCCGACGCGGGCGCCGAGGGCGCGCAAATAGAAGGCCATCCACGGAGTTCCCGCCAAAAGATAGGAGTCGGGCAGAGCGGCGAAGCGGTTCGCCAGCCACCAGCGGAAATAGGTCACGCCCCAAAGCGGGAAGCGCCCGGCAGTGAGGCGGCCAGTGAGGAGCCGTTTACCGGCGATGGCAACGGCGAAGTTGGCGAACCGGGCGAGGACGAACGTGAGCAGGGACCAGCCCACCGCCCGCGCCACGCTATCGCCGGGTCCACCGGTGCAATAGTGATAAACGAAGAACGGCGCGAGCCAGTCGGCGATGCGCAGCAGGATGAAAAAGGGCAGCACGGCGGCCTGCGCCAGCCCGCAGAACCAGCGGCGCCCAGCCGGCACGACGGCGCGCGGAGGGGACGAGGCTGACGGCTGCCGCCGCAACCGCGCCATGGCCTGGGCGATGCCCTCCAGCCGGCGTTCGCGATAGACATCCTGCACGCTCAGCGAGGTGTAACGGGCGTCTCCGCGTAGCCGGGAGACCAACCGCGCCACCAGGAGCGAATGGCCGCCAAGGTCATCAAAGAAATCCGCCTCCGGCCGCAGGATCCGGCCGGGAAATAGTGCTGCGAGGGCGGCATGGAGTGCGGCCTCCTCTTCGTTACAGGGCGCGGTGCTCTCACCCTCCGCACGTTCGAATCCGCGCAACGGCTGAGCGCGCAACGTCTCGAGGTCGGCCTTGCCCGAAGGCAGCCGGGGCAGTTCCGTCACTGCCTCCAGATGCGCGGGCATCATATAAGCGGGGAGCCGGTCAGCCAGGGCTTGCCGCCATCGTGCTGGCTCCGGTTGCTGGCCGGCACACGGAATAACGAAGCCCACCAGGGCGTCCGTATCCCCCACCTTGCGCAAAACGGCGGCGGCAGCAGCCACGCCAGGCTGTTCACTAAGGGCGGCAGCCACTTCGTCCAGTTCAACCCGGAAGCCGCGAATCTTGACCTGGTGGTCGGCGCGCCCAAGGCATCGCAGCGGCCCGCCCGGATCGAGGCACGCCAAATCCCCAGTGAGATACATCCGCGCCTCCGCAGGATTGGCGGCGACGGGGTTTGGCACAAACCGTCGGGCGGTAAACTCTGGCATTCCCAAGTAGCCGCTGGCGAGGCCGGGACCGAAAATAGCCAACTCTCCAACCTCGCCAATCGGCCGCGGGCGGCCCTCCGGGTCCACGATCAGCAGGCCGTAATTGGGCAGCGGGTAGCCAATGGTGACCGGCTCGCCCGGTCGCAGTTCTGCCAGCGTGGCGGAGACGGAGGTTTCGGTGGGTCCATACGTATTGCAAACCCGGCGCCCCGGCTTCACCAGGCGTTGAGCCAGCGCATCCGGACACGCCTCCCCGCCGAGATTCAAGAGCCGCACGGCCGGCAGCGGATGGTCCACCAGCGCTATCAAGGTGGGAACCGCGTGCAGCACGGTGATGCGCTCCCGCGTGAGAGTGCGGGCCAGCAGGTCGGGATCCGTGGTCACGGATGGCGGTGCAATCCACAGCGTGGCCCCGACCAGGTAGGCAATCCAGATCTCCTCGAAGGACATGTCGAAGGCAACCGAAAAGCCCTGGTAAACCCGGTCGTCTTCGCGCACGTCCAGGAGAGCGTTTTCACTGCGCAGGAAATGGCAGATGGCGCGGTGGCTGATGACGATGCCTTTGGGCTGGCCGGTGGAACCCGAGGTGTAGATTACGTAGGCAGGGTCGTCCGGGCCGGCCGCGGGCGTTGAAATGGGGCGGACATCCCCCGCCAGTAGATCTTCGCCGGCCCAGGCGGGCACAGACAACGCTTTCAGGCGCGGCAGCCATTCGCGAGTCGTCACGACACCCATGGCCTGCGCGGTCCGCAGACAGGCCTGCATCCGGTCCAAGGGAGTCTGCGCGTCGAAGGGGAGCCACGCTGCGCCGCTCTTGGCGATGCCCGCCTGGGCAATGAGCAGATCGGCTCCACGCGGCAGCCAAAGGCCAACCATTCGGCCGGGCCCCGCGCCGCGGATACGCAGGGCGGCACCGAGGCGGGTGCCTTCACTCTCCAATTCGCCGTAAGTGACGACGCGCCCCCCCCAGATCAAGGCCGGGTGCTGCGGTCGGCGGGCTGCCGTCGCCGCTAGAATCTCGGGCAGGGTTTCGGAACGCAGCAAGTCGGGCCGGTGCGGGCCGCGCAGGACCGCCGGTTCGCGCACCGTGGCCGCAAGCACGGCAGCACCGGTTGTATTCTCTTGCAGATGAGACAAAGTGTCCGGAGCCGCCAGGGCAGCCCCACAAATTGACAATGGCTGAATGGCCGATAATGACAAGCGTTGTTCTTTGCGTCTTCTGCCCGCGGGCGTCTCTGGACACTCTCACCGCCGAGGGTAAGGGAGAGGGGGCGCCAAACAATGCCACGGCCGCAGCAACAATTCCCTCAGGTCACCGACCAGGGGACGGGCTGGGCGGATCAGTGGGTGGAGTTGATTAACCAGTTGTTTGGGACCCTCGCTTCCCTTTGGGCCGGATGGACTCCAGCGGCGGGAACGGGCCGCTTTCTTTCCGGTCTTGTTCCGGGGTCAGCGTGGGCGCATCAAACCCGCCGCCCCGCCGCCCATCTTGGCCACCATTTTCTGGAACTTGCCCATCTTCTTCATCATCTGCTGCATGCCGGCGAACTTGTTCAGCATCGTGTTCAGCTCGGTCACGGAAACGCCGCTCCCTTTGGCAATCCGCTGACGCCGGCGCGCATTGAGGATCTGCGGGTTTCCCCGCTCCTGCAGCGTCATCCCGCAGATCATCGCCTCCATGTGCCGGAACTCCTTCTCCTGCTTGCCCAGGTCGGCCCCTTTGAGGGCTTCCGCGCCGCCCGGCAGCATGCCCACGATTGATTCCAACGAGCCCATCTTCTTAATCTGACGCAGTTGCTCCAGGAAATCGTCCATCGAGAATTGACCTTTGCGCATCTTCTCTTCCATGCGCTTCGCGTCGTCCAAGTCCACGGCTTCGGCCGCCCGCTCGACCAGGCTCACCACGTCGCCCATGCCCAGAATCCGCGACGCCATTCGCTCCGGGTGAAACGGCTCGAACTCGTCCAGCTTCTCCCCCACGCCGACGAACTTGATCGGCTTGCCCGTCACCGCACGCAAGCTGAGAGCCGCGCCGCCGCGCGCATCCCCGTCCAGCTTCGTCAGAATCGAGCCGGTAATATTAAGGGCCTGGTCGAAGTGCGTTGCCACGTTGACCGCTTCCTGGCCGGTGGCAGCATCGAGCACCAGCAGGGTCTCCTGGGGTTTAATCAGATCGCGCAACCGCACCAGCTCCTGCACCAGCGGCTCGTCGATCTGCAGGCGGCCCGCTGTGTCGAAAATTAACGTGTTCCGGTTGTTCGCCCGGGCGAAATCGAGCGCCTCCCGTGCAATCTTGAGCACATCCGTTGCGCCTTTATGCACGTACACGGGCAGCTCCAATTGCTTGCCCAGCGTTTCGAGCTGCTCCATCGCCGCCGGGCGATAGACGTCCGCCGCGACTAGCAAAGGCGTGCGGCCCTGCTTGTGAAGCAGCCGCCCCAACTTTCCGCTGGACGTCGTTTTGCCGGAGCCGTGCAGGCCGACCATCAACACGCAGCTCGGATTGCCGCTCAACTGCAGGCTCGCGTTGGCCGATCCGAGCAACTCCACCAGCTCGTCGTGGATGATCTTGATGATTTGCTGGCCCGGCTGAATGCTCTGGACGACCTCGACGCCGAGGGCTTTGGCCTTCACCCGCTCGATGAAGTCTCGCGCCACCTTGAAATTCACGTCGGCCTCCAGCAACGCCATCCGCACTTCCCGCAGGGCCTCGCTGGCGTTGGACTCCGAAATCCTGCCCAGACCACGCAGGTTCCTGAAGGCGGTTTGCAACTTGCTGCTTAACGAATCAAACATCCGGCCAAATTAGGGCACCAGGAGTGGGTTGACAAGGACGCGCACTTAGTTAAACTTCCCCCTCGCGTTTGGCGGCCTTTGGAATTTGTGTTGGGAACAGGGCTTGGGTTGAAGGTGCTGCGACAGCATCTCTCGACCAGCAACCCTCGACCAACAACTAGTTGTCGTGGTAGGATACTCAAGTGGCCAACGAGGGCAGACTGTAAATCTGCTGGCTTACGCCTACGAAGGTTCGAATCCTTCTCCTACCACCACTCCATAACACTGAGGAAAAACCTGCTTTAACCCAATAATATTTGTTCTCAGTCTATCGTGTGTGTCAAAGAGGCCGGATCACAATTCCGGCTTTTTTGTTGTACCGGTGCTGCAGTCGGCCAAGGGTGCCCGGGGGTCTTTTTTTAGCGACGGTTGCTAGTGCTTACGCTTAAATGCGCCCTGGAATGAAGACGACTATTCTTGCTTTCACGGTGCTTGTGGCGCTTTCAGTGCCGGCGCAACTACCGACGACCTCTCCAAAATCCGCGGGTTTCGATCCGGTGCGTCTAGCCATATTGCACGCGACGACCCAACGATTCGTGGATGAAGGCAAGCACGCCGGCATCATTACGCTGCTGGCGCGAGGTGGAAGAGTGGTGGACGTTTACGCCTGCGGCTACCAAGACATCGGGAAGGGCTTGCCGATGCAGCGGGACACCATTTGCCGCGTTTACTCGATGTCAAAAATCATCACCTGCGTCGCCACGCTGACGTTGTTTGAGGAGGGGCGGTTCAACTTGGACGATCCGGTGGTGAACTATTTGCCGGAGTTAAAGGAAATGAAGGTGTGGTCTGGCGGCACCCGGGAGGCACCGAAGCTGGAGGCGCTGAAGCGACCCATCACCATCAAACACCTGCTCACGCATACCAGCGGGTTGATTTACGATTTCAGCGGCGAGGATGAACTGACGAGACTCTGGCGCAGTGCCGGCCTTTGGACTGGCCCGGGGCTAACCAACTTCCTTGCGAAGCTCAGCAAGCTGCCGCTGAAGCATCAGCCGGGCGATGCCTATACCTATGGCGTGAACCAAGACGTGCTCGGCGCGTTGATCGAGCGGGTCTCAGGCAAGCGATTTGGTGCTTTTCTGGAAGAACGGTTGTTCCGTCCCCTCCGCATGGAGGACACGGGCTTCGACGTGCCGGAAGCGAAGAGGGGCCGGCTGGCCAAAACCTACAAGCGTGGTTCTGATGGGAAGTTCGTGGAGGACAAGCCAATCCTGGAGACGTGGCCTGAATCAGGACGCGGTATCGAAGCGGGTGGCTCCGGCATCTTTTCAACGGTGGACGATTTTACCCGTCTGGCGCAAATGTTGTGCAATGGCGGCACGCTGGATGGCCAGCGCATTCTGGGCCGGAAGACGGTCGAACTATTGACGGCCAATCACCTGCTAACGCTTCCGAACAACCAAGCCGCCACACGGCCGAAGGGCTTCGGCTTCGGCGTTGAGGTAACCACCGACGTTGGAGCACTTTCCGTCCCCTCATCCGTGGGACAGTTCGGCTGGTACGGCGCGGCAACCACGTACTGCCAGATTGATCCGAAAGAGAGAATCGTGGCGATCGCGTTTGCCCAGCACTTTCCATTCAACGAGCACCAATTCTTTGCGGCCTTTCAAACGGGGTATTATCAGGCTTTGAAATAGGAGCAAGATCTGCGGAGGACTCTCTGCCCGGCACGCAAGTCTCACATGTCGATTAGCACCCTGGGGTGCCTGGCCAAGATCGCCCGAGTGAGCAAGGACAGCAAATTCGCGCGCTACTTCGGTGGAATCATGCAACAAGTCCGGGGTTTGAATGCCTTTCCACCCCATTCGTCCAATCTGTCATGAACTCAGAAATATGAACTCTTCACAGCAAAACAATTCTAGAATTGTCCCATCGGCAAATGCCGCCATCCGCAGGCAATAAACTCGCATGAAAAGAACATTCATCCCCATATTGATGGTCGTTTTAGCCACGTCATTTCTCACTGGATGTGCTTGGCAAATAGGTGGCGACAAAAAAGCCATGGAACCGACTACCGGCCAGCAATTAATTGACTTGCAGAAGGCCAAAGATGCCGGGGCGATCACCGATTCAGAATATCAGGCTCAAAAGGCAAAGCTGCTGCATAGTAAGTGAGCGGGGCCGACTAAAGGAGCTTTGCCGTGGATGGCAGGCTTGCACTGACAGCCTTGAACCTGCAGTCCTTGCCAATCATCTCTGGGGAGTCAACCCGGTGCTGGCCGGAAGGCAGCGCTCCGCTGCTTTGGTGGTGCTCGCAAATTGCGCCCCGAACCCGTTGTCTGCATGGAGTCAGGTTTTACCCGAGCTGACCGGCCCCCGCCTACACGCTTGCAGGCGATACTCCGAAGGCGACCTCCCTTCCATAGCGCGAAATCTTCTGGCAAAATCGCTGCCGCTGCCAAAGCCGCTCTTCTCGGCCACCAGGGTGACAGAAAGTTCGGTCTCGGCCAACAGGCGACGCGCTTCTTCAAACTGGCGGCGCCGAATGGCCTCGCCCGGAGTCTGGCCAGTCGCCGCCTTGAAATGCGTGTGAAAGGTCTTGCTCGACACCTGCTGTGTTGCTTTGAGCACCTGCGCCACGCTCAGGCCGCCGCACGCGCGTTGGCTGATGTAGCCCACTGCGGCAGCGATGTCGCAAATCTGCGCCCGCTGCAAGCCGGTGGAATCCCGCACATGTAAATCAACCGCGCCCAGGCGCACCCGGTCTTTGGGCCCGGCTTGGCCCGCCATCATCTGGTCCAGAATCCGCATTGCCTCGAAGCCGATCTGTTCACCGACCGGGATCACGCTCGTCAAGGTGGGGTTGCTGGCCAGGCAGAGGTCCGCGTCGTCCGCGCCGATCACCGCCACGTCTTGCGGCACGCGCAGGCCGAGGGCGTGGCAGAGGCGAATGACGTAACCACCGCCGCCCGCTTGCGGGCAAAACACTCCCGTGGGTCCGGGCAGGTTGCGGAACCACGCCGCCAGGCGTCGCGGCGCCGGAGTCACGGGCGCATCCGGATCGTCCAGCAGGGCGGGATCGACCACTTCGACGAAGGTAGCTTGCGCCGGGTGGGCGGGGCGGGCGATGCGCTTAAAAACGTCGGCCGCCGTGGTCTCCATTTCCTGTTCGCTTTCCAGTAAGAGCAACGCGAGCGACCGCACGCCCTGTTGCCGGAAATGGCGCACGACCGCTTCGACCTGGGCGGCAAACGAGCCGCTCACCACGGCTACCCCCGGTCGGAGTTGAACCGCGCTCATGCTGACGACCGGGCAGGGCCGGGGCAGCAGCCCGAGCAGTTTCTCCAGCTCCTGGTTTTCGAGGTAGCTGAGCACGCCGTCCGGATTCCAGGTGCGCAGTTGGGTTAGGACGTCGCTCGGAGCGGAGGAACAGCGCATATCGCGCGGGACGCGAAAGTCCCGGACGATCGCGTGCGATTCGGTGTCGGCATACGACAGCGCGCCGCGCACCAGGCGGTGAACCAGGGCCGTCCACAGCGGTGAGACAAAGGCGACTTTGCGCACAGGCAACACACGCAATCTTACCAGTCCTTACACAAAATGTATAGCAATTTCCCTCAATGCACTTGACGGACCCCGGCCCTGGGTTAGTCTTGCCTTTGCCGACCGGCGTTTAGTTTTTCGAGGCACTCGCTTGGGCCCTTGCCCCGCAAACAAAGAGCGCCTCGACCAGACGGCAAGACACGAAAAGCAACAACCAGGAAACCAAACCAAAATGAAAATATGAAAAGATCCCTCTACTCCAAATTCCTAAAAGGCAGCCTCCTTGCGGTTCCCGCCGCGGCCATGATGCTCGGCGCCAGCCACGGCGCTACGCTCGGTATCCACTGGCAGGTTGACTGGTCAAAATACAACCCTCAATACAGTTACTCAACATCCGGCTGGATCGTTACAGGCAACGCCTTTGGGGTTGAACCGGCCAACTGGTTCAACGCTCCGCAGGTACCGTTCGCTACTTCCGCAACCGATAGTGGCGTTCCCTCCAACCTGGGCAATGCGCTGATCTCGTGGTCTTTCGATTGGATCTACTCAACCGGCATCGGCAATCTCAACCCGGATGCCACGACACCAGCGGTGCTGACGCCGGGGAATGATCAAGTCACGTGGACGGTCATCGAAGGGAACGGTAACAATACCAACGCCTCCCCGTGGACAGTCGAAGTCTCTGGCCTGGCGAACTACTTCCCATCGGGTTTTATGGTTCAGACTGTTTCAGCCCGCGGGGGAGGGACAGGCAAGCCAGCCTCCATGAGTATCGGCGACGTTTCTGTGGCTTGGAACAGCGGTGCCAGCAGCAACATCCTGAGCTACACAACTTGGCGGGCGATCGGGGGTTACTACGATAGTACCGCTCTCAGCACCGTCGGCCTTAGCTCGTCCAGTACCGTCATTACCAATGATGCCGTCAAGTTGACAACGGCGGTGCCATGGACTGTTGATAGCCCACTTGCCGCTGCCATCATCACCGACCAGCCGGTCATCACCCGGGACCCGATCGGGAGCACCGTCGGCTCGGCCGCCTCTTTCTCATTGACGGCTACCGTCATCGGCATCCCAACGCTTCGCTATCAGTGGCGAACGAATGGAATTCCCATTCCCGGCGCCACCGCCGCGACCTATTCCGTGGCTAGCGCCTCGCCCGGCGACAGCGGTACCTACGACTTGGTGGTCACCAACACCATGGGCGGCGCCACTAGCGCCGTGGCACTCGTGACGGTAATCGGCACCCCGGCGATCACGGCAGGGATTCAGTCCAACACGAACTACTACAACCTGGATCAATTCTTCTTCATCACCACCGCGGGCGCGCAGCCGATGAGCTATCAGTGGCTCAGAAATGGAACGGCGATCCCGGGCGCAACGTCCGCTTCACTGGCCATTACCAACCTGCAAGCCTCCGATAGCGGCAGCACCTTCAAGGTGATCGTCACCAACTCGTTGGGCGCTGCCACCAGCTCCGTGGCGACACTCACCGTTACCAGCCCGCCTTACGACGGCTTCAATTATCCGGATGGTTCGCTGACTGGCCGGGGTGCCGGCAGCAGTTGGGGCGGCCCCTGGGTCAATTCCGGCCCGCCCAATTACAACGGCGACAACTCGGTCGCTCAACCCAGCCTGGCATACATGGACGCAAGCTACGAGCTCGCTACCGTCGGCGGAGCCGTCCAGGTGGCCGCTTCCGGCTCGCAGGATTTCGACGACATCCGCGCGCTGACCGGCAAGATTGGCGGCAGCGGCACAGTCTATGTTAGCTTCCTTGGCCAGATGAACTACGACGCCGCCGGCATCGAGTTGGTCGAGGACGCGGGTACAAATAGTTACAGTCGCCTGTTCCTCGGCGTTCCCCTTTACGCCACGACCTGGGGCTTTGGATGGTATCCGACCGCTACCCTCTCCTCTACGCCTCGCGCCGACTTGTCATTCCTGGTTTATCGCTTGGACTTCACCCCGACGGATACCCAAGTCCGGCTCTACATCAACCCCACCCTCTCGTCGGAGCCGGTTTCGGCCACCTTGGCGGGGTCTGCGGGCTGGTTCCAGTTTAACAAAGTGCGAATCGTTGCACGCCAGCACGCCAATCTCAACGTAGGCCAAATTGACGAATTGCGCATCGGCGGCACGTGGGCAGCCATCGCGCCAGCAGTCCCGCGCACCGACCCTCCGTCCATCACCAAAGACCTCGCTGGCATCTCCAGTTCCGTCTATGTTGGAGGTGTTGTCACGATGTCGATCGCGGCGGCCGGCGGGCCACCGCTCCACTACCAATGGAAACTGAACGGGACGACGCCGATTGGCACGGACAGCCCAACCTTGAGCCGCAGCGGCGTCCTGCTCTCCGAAAGCGGCGACTACTCCTGCGTGGTGACCAATACCCACGGGTCGGCATCGAGCGCGTCCAATCATATTACTGTTGTGACCCCGCCCGATTCCTACACGATGCAGGTGGCGCTCGACGGGCCAAGCGCGTACTGGCCCCTCAACGAAGCGGCCGCCCCAACCGCCTACGACTACTCGTCGCACGGCAATGACGGCATGCAGAACGGCGGACTGACTCCGGGTGGCGTCGGGCCGCGCCCGCCCGCTTTCGCCGGCTTCAGTGCTGGCAATGCGGCCTACCAGTTCGACGGAGCGAGCAGCTCCGTTGATTGCGGCACCGGTCCCGCCTTGTCCGGCACGACTGACTTCACCCTCGAAGCCTGGATCAACACCGCGGGTCCCGTTTACGGCTACACCAACTGCTTCATTCTGCAGCAACGCGGCAGCGGCATTGCTGGCGAGTACATGTTCTACGTCAACGAGAACGGCACCTTACAATTCGCCGTTTACAACGGTGGTTACCAGTTCAACTTCGGCAGCCCGAGCGCTGGCAAACTGGTGAATGACGGCCATTGGCATCACGTCGTTGCCGTCCGCGCTGGCACCAGCGGCGTCATCTACATTGATGGCAGTGCGGCGGCTGGCGCGAGCGGCCCGGCCGCAATCCTCAATCCGGCCTATCCGGTTGCGATTGGCTACGACGTGCGGGATAACAGTTCCTACTTTAACGGCTGGATGTGCGGTGTGGCGATCTACAACGCGGCGCTCTCGGCCGCCACCATCCAGACGCACTACGCCGTGGGGAAAACGGGCTCCGCCCCGGCCAATTTCAACGCGCCGACCCTCAATAATGGTCAGTTGACAATCTCCTGGACGGGCACGGCAACTCTGCTGCAATCCACCAACGCGGCGCTGCCGATGAGCCAGTGGACGCCGACCCCGAACAATCCAACGAGCCCTTACAATGTAACTCCGGCTGCTGGCGGACCGCGGAGCTTCTATCGCCTAAAGCAGTAGTTGGTGCGGTTGGAGTATTATTCCAGATCAGCGGCCGGGAAGTAGTTCCCGGCCGCTTTGCTTTTTAGAAGCCGCGAACCTCATCTTCGTCCACAGCGGCAAGACAGAGGCCAATCCGCGCACGGGTGGCACACCCTGCATCAGCAGCTCTTACATAAAATGTATAGCGATTTCCTGCCAGTGGCATAGACGGTTTCCGATGCCCGGGTATCCTCCTGATTAAGCAATTGAAAAGTGCCACCGATGACCGCGACATCGCCGCCGCTGTGGGTTACATCAACCAACACGCGTGCGAGGGTCTTAGCGTGGAGCGAATAGTGAAAGAAACTCAACAGGTAACAAAGCCGGTTTTCGTCCGGCGGTTCCGGGCTGCCACCGGCCAGACACCGCGGGCAGCGATTCTGGACCGCCAGCTTGATGAAGCCCGGCGACTGCTGGCCGGCACCGAACTCTCCCTCGCCTTCATTGCCGAGCACTCTGGCTTTCGCAAACTCGCAGCACTCGAGCGGGCGTTCCAGGCCGCGGAAGGCAAGACGGCCACGGCGTTTCGCCAGCGATCGCAGCCGGTTGGACAAAACCAGAGCGCCTCCTCGTTTTCCCGCCCGCAACCTCGAAAGGTGCGCCCGGCGGGAGCGCATCTTTCCAAAACTGCATAATGATTTGCACTCATGACTGGCTTTTTGGATAATCGGGGCACACGCAAGCACTCATGGCCAGCAACCAAAAGAACCGCAAATGAATCCCGAAGGAAATCACTCCGGTTAGAAACCGCGATCAATGAGTCAAATAACACGACCACAAAATGAAAAGAAAAGTACTGAATAAATCACTCCTCAACCCATTCACCTTGGCGGTTCCTGCCGCCATGCTGATGCTCGGCGCCTGCCATGGCGGGACAATCGCACTTAACCTTGACTCGTATTACTACGATAGTCAGGCAACCAACGGCGTCTATGTCGCATGGACTCCCGGAGCGACGCGCGCGCCCGATGGCTTCGGTTTGGGCTACCAAACTTCCGGTTGGGTCGTCACGGCCAAGGCTTTTGGCGTTGTCCCCGCGGACTGGTTCTACGCCGAAGTCTTTGCGTGGTGGGGGGATTCTCCCGTGGACGTCATTGCAAACAAAGGAACAATCGCGGCGCATTTAACCGCTCCTCATTGCCTGGAGAGCGGCATCGGCACACAAATCCCCGGCTGGCATCCGCAGACAGTTGCCCCGGGCAACGACCAAGTCACTTATACCGCTTTGATGTTCCAAAACGGTGTTTCCCCAGCGGTTTCCCTATCGGGTCTAGCCGCCAACTACCCGAACGGGTACGTGGTGCAGACGATCGCCGCCTGGCGGGGGTTGAATCAGAACTTCAACGGGGTGACTTTCACCGACGGAGCCACTTCCACCTATTGCGATTACACCACCATCTACAACCGGCCCGCTCCCTCTGACGGGGCCGATGGTACGATCGGGCTTAGCGCTCCGAGTGGCACTTTCACCAGCGATACGCTTAATATTAACTGCGACCCTCAAACCACGGGCAGCAATGCCGTTTTATCTGGCTTCGTTCTCACCGACAAGCCGGTCATGACGCGCTCGTACCCCGCCAATACCCTGACGGCGGTGGGGGGATCTTTTGTTTTGTCGGCGAGCGTAGTCGGGATAGAAACCCTGAGCTATCAATGGCAAAAAGAGAACACGGCCTCTCCGGGGACCTTTACCAACGTTCCTGGCGGCACGTTCCTCAACTATACAAACGCTGCCGCGGCGGCGGCCGATGCCGGGAATTATCAACTAATTGTCACTGGCAGCCGTTTCCCATCCAGCCCCGCCACCAGCGATGTCCTCGTGGTTGCTGTCATCCCGACCCATCCGGCACGGACCGCCACTTGGGATGCGAATGCTGGGACGACCGGAGCGCAGGATGGTTCCGGCACGTGGAGCTACACCCTGACCAACTGGTGGAGTGGGTCGGTGGACGATTACTGGGGCCCTTCTGATTCGGCGATTTTCGGCGTGGGTGGCGCGGGGCCCTACACGGTCACCCTGGCTGACAATATCACGGCTAATGCGATCACCATCAACAGCGGCGGTTACACCATTACGAACCGCTCCAACCAGACTTTGGCGCTAGGCAGCGCCGCGGGCATTACGGCGAATGCCGCCGCCACAATCGGCGCCCCGCTCTCGGCTGGAACCAATATCCTGCTCAAAGCGGGCACAGGGGCGGTGACGCTCTTCGGCGCGATGGATTCCGCTCAAACCTTCGTCAAGGCTGGCTCTCTGGAAGTATTGGCTAAGCGAGGTGATTCAGCCTACATCGTGACCAATAGCGCAACGCTGAAGATCGGTTACAGCACCGGCGGCAACTATGCCAGCACGGCCATGCAAATCTACGGCGACGGCGTGGCTGCGACCACCGGCTTTTATCTCAAAGGCGGACAGAATTACAACTGCAGCGGACAGGTCCAGTTGCTCGGCGCCCCCACAACGATTCGCCAATACGGCACGGGTCTGGCCGGCCTCGGCACATTCGACATCAACGGTAATGGTATCTGGTGCACTGCCGCCGCCTCGGGCTCCGCTACGGAAACGAATATCCAGATGGTCAGCAGCGGCTACGGCATGAGCGCCCAGATCGACCCCGGTGCCAATACGGCCACCGGCGACCTCATTATCAATGGCCCATTGAACATCCCTGGCGTTTTCGGCTTCGTCAAACGTGGCACCGGCTCGCTGCGCCTGAACGCGGCCGCCCTGGCAGGCAATGGTGCTTTGGATATCCGGGCTGGTACCGTTATCTGTGGTATCAATAACTGTGTCGGCGCCAATGCCGGTCTGAAATTCCTTGCCGGTACCACCCTCGATTTCAAAGGCACCAGCCAGACGGCGACCAATGCGACGCTCGCAGGCACCGTAAAGATGACCATCAACAAGGGTGGCACGCCCAAAAACACCGTGCTGACCACCACCGACGCCTCTACTGCGTTGAACCTCGGCGGCGAGTTGAGCGTGACCAACATCGGCGGCGCCTTGGTGATTGGCGACACCTTCACCCTGTTCAACAACCTCGGCGGCTTCTACGGCACCGCGTTCACCAGCCTCAATCTGCCCCCCTTGGGTGATGGCCAGGCTTGGAGGGACAACACCGCCGTGGACGGTACTATCAAAGTCATTGCTGGCTCGGTGGCCCCGACCATCACCACGGACCTCCCGACCGGCACCACCTACGCCTACGTCGGCGCCAAGTTCACGTTATCCGTCGTGGCGTCCGGCGACCCGATCTTGCACTACCACTGGTACCGGAACGGGACAACGGCGGTCGGCACGGACAGCCCGACCTTGGCGCTGTCCTCGGTCACGGCGTTAGACACCGGAGACTACTCGGTGACCGTCTCCAACCCCTATGGCTCCGCTCCGAGTGCGACCACCCATCACCTCACCGTGGAGGTGGTGCCTAGCTCCTATCCCGCCGCGGTCATGCAGGACGCGCCGTTCACTTACTATCCACTCGGGGAGACCTTGCCGCTAACGGCCTACGACTATTCGGGCGCTGCCCATGACGGCACGCAAAACGGCGGCCTTACCCTGGATGTGGCCGGTCCGCGACCACCGACTTACGCCGGTTTCAGTGCTACCAATAAAGCCTACCAGTTCGACGGAGCTACCACCTACGTTGATTGCGGCGCCGGCGCGGCATTGTCCGGCACGACTGACTTCACACTCGAAGCCTGGGTCAACACCACCAACACCACTTACGGCGTAATCCTCCAGCAGCGCAGCGGCTACAATGGGGAATACATGTTCGGCGTCAATGCGGATGGCACCGTAGCTTTCATGGTTTGGGGCGGTGGTGCCCAACAGTTCTCCTTCAGTTCGCCAGTCTCGGCTAAGAAGGTTAACGATGGCAACTGGCACTATGTCGCAGCGGTGCGCAGCGGTGCCAGCGGCGCGATCTATATCGACGGCAGCCCGGCGGGCACCGCCAGCGGCCCGTTGGCCCCGCTCGACCCCACGTTTACAGTGGCGATTGGCAGAGACGCGCGCGACGACGTATCCTACTTCAACGGCCTGATGTGCGGCGTGGCCATCTATAACCACGCCTTGTCGTCAACGCGCATTGCCGTCCATGCCCTTACAGGCTTGTATAACTCTCCGGTCGGCATTGTTTCCGGCCCAGGTTCGACCAGCTATACCTACGTCGGTGGCAGCCCCACCTTCTCCGTCGTGGCCTTAGGCGACCCAGTCCTTCATTACCAGTGGAAGAAGAACGGCACGACGCCCATCGGCACCGACAGTCCCACACTGACGCTGCCCTCGGTTACTTTGGCCGATAGTGCCGACTACTCGGTTACCGTCACCAATCTGGCCGGCTCCGCCCAAAGTGGGACTAACCACCTCACCGTGCTCTCACCCACGGGTAACCCCGCGCTCGTGATGGCTTCCACCCCAAGCGCCTATTGGCCTCTGGGTGAAGCTGCCGGACCCACAGCGTTTGACTATGCCGGCAATCACAATGCCTCCTACAGCAGCGCGGGTTTGACCTACGGTGTGCCCGGCCCGGTGGGCGCGAATGTCGTCGCTGTGAATGGAACGAACGGACAGGTCGCCTATTCCTACTCATCCGGTCTCAATCCTTCAGGCCCTTTCACGGTTGAGGCTTGGCTTAATCCGGCCAACGTAGGCGGCACCATGTGTCCGTTGGCATCATTCCATGAACAAGCCGTTGCGGAAGGCCGTTCTGGGTGGCTGATATACTCATCCACCGCCGGCTGGAACTTCCGAACCTACAACCAGAACGGCCAGACCTTCGCTGTTAACCTCACTGGCGGAACACCAACAGCCGGCACTTGGAATCATGTGGCGGGGGTGTGGGACGGCTCCAAAGGCTACCTCTACGTGAACGGGGCGCTCCAAGGCACCAGCCCCGCCACAAACTTTGTGGCGAATCCTGACCGCCCGCTCACCATCGGAAGCCGCTCCGACTCAGCCTTCTATTGGGGTGGCTCCGTGGGTGATGTGGCGTTCTACAACCGGGCTCTCTCGGCTCAGGAGATTCAGTCCCAAGCACTGAATCGTCCAATCCTGACACTCACCCCGGCGGGCGCCAGCATGGTTCTCACCTGGCCCACCGGGACGTTGCAAGCGGCGCCCGAAGCAACCGGCACCTACACCAACGTGCCCAGCGCCACTTCGCCTTGGCCGGTCACGCCATCGCAGGCAAGGACGTTCTATCGCCTCATGCACTGATGGCAGGGCTGAAGGATTAAGCTAACGCAGCGGCCGGGAAGCAATTCCCGGCCGCTTTTTCTTGGCGGTGGTAACAGATTCAGCGCAAAGGCTCAACAATTTCGCCGCCTGGGTCTGTCCGACGGCGCGGATGATCTTGGAAACAGCAGTTCATCCCCGCCAAACACGCGAAACGACGCTAATGGGGCCGAGTTTAACAATGATCTCGGCTTCGCTTTCCGGGCGCAGGCCCGTTCTGGTGCATCTGCTCGCCCCTGTTCGAGTTGTTTTGCGTGTTTAGCGGGCAAGTGCCGTTTTCAGGACGATGTCACCGGCGATGGCTCAGGCGGTAGGCTTCGGTCGTCGTGTAATATTTGGCGATAATGTTGGGCACTTCCCAGTCGGGCATTTTGCCTTCGGCCAGGTAGCGCAGGAACTTCTCGGTCACTTGCGCGAAGTGCTGCTCATGACCCACGCGATACTTGTCGGGGATGATGATTTCCCAGGCCGCGCCGGCTGGCTTCAGGTCCAGGCTAGGCCAGGAGACGTTGAGTTTGGCGACGGCGGCGCGGACGGCCTGCTCGAACTGAGCGCCGGGTGTGCGGGTCGTGTCTTCGATGTAAAGCACGGGGCTGTGGTTCTGCTTCGCACCCGGCTGGATGAGCAGGTTGCAGCGGGTGCCGCGCACCAATGCATAGTGGGTGTCCGCCGCGCCCGGCGGGGCCTCGAATCGCCACAAGGCCGTCACTTTGGCATGAACGCCGCGCAAAGCGTAAGTAACCTCTCCGTTGGCATACACCTCTAGTGCGCCGTCGGGATCGGTGTTTTCCTTGAAGAAATCCGGATAACGGTCCAGGCCCGTCGTGCGCTTGAACTGTGCCGGGGTGAGCCGGGTGGGCCAGCGGCGGGCGCTGATCACTTTGATGTCCTTGCGCCAGTCCAAGGCCTGGTCGGGGAAGCAAATCCATTGGACGACATCCACGAGGTGGGTGCCGACGTCCGGGATAGCTTCACCCTCCTGGCGGACATCATAGAACCAACCGGGGCGGATGAGCGGCTTGCCACCAACTTCTTTGAAGAAGTGGTGGACGCTCTCCATGACAACGGCGGGTTGCTCGGGGGTGCCCTTTTGGATCGTGCCGAAGAGGTCCGGCATACGGGCGAGTTCGCGCTGGAGCATGGTGGCGATCTCGTAACGCTCGGTCATGATGTCGTAAAGCAGCACCTTATTCTCGGCTGCCCGACTAAATGCCTGCTGGAGCAGCTTGAAGTCGGCCGGAGTGATGGCCATCGGCTTGTCGGCCAGCACGTTGAACCCGGCGGAGACCGAGCGGTCGATGTATTTGGTTGCGCGGGCGTGGTTGCCGGCCAATACCACTACGTTCCCGGCCCTCTCGCTTAGCATTCGTTCCAGGAAGTCTGGGCCAGTATAGACTCTTTCCTCCCAGCGTGTGGGTTGTTCGGCGCGAGTATTAAACGCTTCGATGCGCTTCAGGTGCTCTTGCACGTCAGGACCCACGGGCGCATAGACATGTACGACCGGGCTGACCTGCGGATACATGTATTTCTGGACCAGACCCGCGTGGAAGTGGCCAGGATCCAGAGTGATGAGGCGGACGGCGTTGGTGGCCGGGGCGGCGGAGA
>SESG01026328.1_pt1 | contig 21802 bp, 13 predicted proteins | sample 3171421 | NCBI WGS metagenome assembly SESG01 (sample SAMN10866946, study PRJNA518727) | freshwater metagenome | biome: subpolar coniferous forest; feature: holomictic lake; material: water; isolation source: holomictic Lake 227, 6 m and 8 m depth | place: Canada: near Kenora, Ontario | collected... | reverse complement strand
CATGCCTTGCACGGGAACGGCAGAAGACTCGCTAGTCCTCATGTTCGAAGAATGCGAACAGCTAGGTGTCACAGTTGCAAATGTAGCAATATGCCCAGGCACCGCTGCCTCCTTAACTGCAATAGTAACCGGATGCATTGTAACATCGTACCAGTGGTACATCGGTGATTCGCCCTCAGGTGAAATGATCCCCGATACAAACTCACCAACTTATCAGACCACTAACGAGGGATCTTACACTTGTGAGGTCACATGCGATGATGAGAGAAAATCCTACGGATTTGGAACGGTATCCCTCAAGGAATGCGAGATCGTCGTAGGATCCATCTCCGGCACGAAGTTCGAAGATGAAAATGGCAACGCATTATGGGATGAAGGCGAGACAGGCCTCGGTGAATGGATAATTAATCTGTTGAGCCAAGATGGTGAGGTATTTAAGACTGCGACAACATCCTCCGATCAAGCGACATTGGGCTCTTACAGTATTGACAACATACCGCCTGGTACTTACACGCTGGAAGAGGTCCCATCCTTTTCGTCAGACTGGACTCAGACCTATCCTGCGGACAATATTTACACGGTGGTGGTTTCTGAAACCGGTCAGGTTACAGTGACCAGGTCCGACCAGACTGTGGTTGCATCGACCGATGCAAACTTCGGAAACGAATATACAGGTGGGGGCGGACAAAAGACACCATTAGAGGTCACGAAGGCGACTCCCGCCGAAATCCTAAATCCGAACACGCAGGCCACCTTCACCATCACGGTAAAGAATATTGGAAAAATAGAAATCCATGATATTAGTATCGTTGACGAGCTAAGTCCAATGCTGGAATTTATTCCCTATGCGTATTCCGGAAATACATTAATCCAGCACACCATTGATGGTAGCAACCTGATCTTTGATCTGGGACCTCTCGGCTCTCTGCAACCAGGGGATTCTTGGACAATCACTTACAATGTTAAATTGAGTCCAGAAGCCTGCAGTGCAGCTTCGACCTTAACCACCTTGCCTCCCGTCATAACTGCTGAGGAGACGAAGCTGAAAGTCATGGCGGCAGGAAGCGAACCTGTCAACATGCTGCAGATGATTGATTCTCTCTCCAGAAATAAGACCAAGCTGGAGGCCAAGCTGGAAAGCATCAAGAAGCAGCGAGATATATTCGATAAGGCCAACGCAACTCTGGAATCAGGCACACAGAGCATCGCTGGGATGAACTACACACTGAACAACTACACGAATATCTCGACAGGAGAGACTCTGAACGAGGAGCTTAATGCCACAACAGGATTCCTGGTACTGTCTGAGTACACCAGACCGGACAAGTACGACCTTCTAGTCACGACATACGGTACGAAAGGCGAGGTGCTCTCGGACTTCTATAACTTCCTGCCGACCAAGGAGACTCTAAAGATCGAGTACGATAAGCCGGAAAAAGGCTATAAAACCTATACAGTAAGGTACTATGCCACAGGAGACACCCTGATTATGACGGTTGACTCCTATGGCAACGTAGTCAGCCGAGAGTACAGAAGAACTCCTGGATTGGCAGAGCCGCAATATCTCACGAATTGTGCCACGTCGTATGGAAACATGGGCGAACAAGACGAATCGGTAGAGAGCAATAGGGCCTGCGTTGATTTGGCATGGAGCTGCCAGTCTGGTCAGCCTGTGCTAGGTCTCAGAGTCTTCAAGGAGGCGGACCGGGAGGTCGCCCGAGAAGGAGACACTATCAAGTACAAGTACACGGTGGAGAACACCGGCACCATAGTGCTCGACTTCCTGACCCTCAACGATGACAAGCTGGGCATTATTGTGCTCAATGATCCTGACCCGTTAGATCCGGGCGAGTCACGCACCTACTATGCATACTACATAGTGAAAAACGGAGACGGGCCGATATTGAAGAATACCGTTGTGGCCTCAGCATTGGATCCAGATGGACTGGAAGTGGTTTCGCCTCCTGCCCGAGAAGAGGTGAAGATTCTTACAGGTTGCGGCCTAACTAAGACTGCATCGCCAAAAGTTGTTAAGCCAGGGGACTATGTGACATATAACATTACATGGGATGGGAGTACATCAGGAGATCAGATTGTGGATGACTACCCAAGAGGCGTATCTTTCATATCTGCGTCTCCAACACCAATTGACGACGGCAATAACAACAGATGGAATATAGACGGCATGGTTCCTGGAACCATTATTATCTTAATGCAGGTTGCGCAGGACATCGGCAACACCTCCTTTGATATGGGCCAGGGCGTGACTGGGACGGGATTCGTGAATGTGCACAATGACATTCGCACTAATCCTGTCATCCTAACGAATAAGGCAACATTGTTCGAGGGGAAGATATTAAAATGCACAGCGTTTGCCGATGTCAACATCGGCCCGCCCCAGACTTATGTCGCTCTCAAGGAGCACGGTAGCGGTGACTACGCCAGTGAGGACGTGATCAAGTACCAAAACTCCAATCGCTCCATTGAGTGGAACAAGAGCCTGACTGCAACGCATAAGCCAACCACATTCTCCCTGCCCAATAATCGGGATATCGATTTCAAGAGCAAGTGGATCGAGAAGGCCAAGTCCAAGAACTATGCCACGGGAGCTTCCACTAACGAGGAGTACACCTACGCCAACCGCATCAACCGCAACAGCTCCCTGAAGCTGGACGAGAACGGCAGCACAATGAAGACTGAAACCGACTTCGAGGGCGTGGGCCACATTGGCCTCCTGAAGAAAGATGCTGATGCGAATAGAACGTGGAACGCCAGCACGGTCTTCGAGGCTTCGGAGGACTATGTGGGCAGCTTCAAGATCAACGAGAAGTTCGATGAATACGGCAAGAATGCGGAGTATGAGAAATCCGTGACCGGTACGGGCTATGTGTCTGCAAATAGAGATCTAGGCAAAGCTCAGTCTTCTTACGAGTCGGGCACGGGCAAATACCAGAGTGAAGAGAGGATCAGTACGGTCGTCAACTACATCGCCAAGGATATCAACCTCACATACTTGCCGACCAGCTACTCTTACACGCCCACCTTCTCCACATCCAGCGACCTAAAGTGGAATGAGGGCATGTGGTCCAAGACCCCCACCAGCATGATCAGCGAGCAATTTTCCTCCGCAACGGACCTGAATTTGCAGTCAACTGCCCGAGGTCTAAACGAGATGGTGACCGAGGCCAATGTGACCGGCCAGGCCGATTTCCGGACGGTTTACAAGGACAATTCTCATAATAATAGTGCCGGTGAGATCGATCAGGATGAGACATATGTCGGGCAATTCGATATCCAGAGAAAGACCACCCTGGGGGGCGTGGCCAAGTACGACCGCCCGCATCTCTCGTTGAGTAAGGCGGCCCGGGTAGATATGCTTAACACAACCTTTGCCGACTATCGGATCACCATCGAGAACAACGGCAACCAGGCTTTAGGGCCGGTCTATGTGAAGGACGTCTTCCCGACGGGAACCGAGTACATCACCTCATCCCTTCGGCCTGCCGAGCTGACGACAAGCTACGCCAACTGGTCGCTGCCTTTCATGGGTATAGGCAGCAAGGTGATCATCGATTTGCGGCTGAACATCACCGAGGAGCCATCCAATCTGGTCAACCGGGTGGAGGCGGCAGGCAAGTATCGCGAGAGCTGGACGCTGGCCAGGAACTTCTCCGTAGTCCGCCTGAACTGGCTGACCTGCTGCCCGCCTCAGATCTCCGCTACCAAGACCGCCAAGGTCGATGCTTTGGACCCGAATGTGGTCTGGTACAGCCTGTCCCTCAAGAATCGGGAGAAGTACACCATGGTAGCTTTCTTAATGGACCAGCTACCTCTGCCCATGCAGCTTCTTAACTCATCTCTTGAGCCTTCTGAGAATAGGTCCAATCTCATCACCTGGACATTCCTCGATCTGGCTCCTGGAGAGAGCAGGGCCATCGTATACAGGGCTCGGGCTCTGAAGGATGGCGTCTATGTTAACGTGGCCCATATCGAGGCCTTCTCCGTGGACGGACCGGATGGGGCCGTGGCAGATGTTGAGGCGCGCGTCGATCTTGGCAAAGGAGGAGCATTGCCGTCTTCCATATCTTCCGACTGGCAGCCACCGACGTGCTTCGGCCTCAACTGCAGCGGGCAGATCTACAGCGAGGACTGGGTTCCCTGCTATACCTGCGGGACTGGGGAACCGGGGAACGCAGTAGTACTGCCGTCCTGTGCCTCGTGCATGAGCACTGGTGACGACAGTCTGCCTTGAAAGGTGAGCTAGATACATGCGATACTCTTATAAGTGTAAAAGATACTTATAATGTTTTAAAAATTATTGCATGGAGTTGATGAGAATGGGGCAAAGGGGAGCATACGATGCGCTAATATATATCGACGGGTCGGAAATTGTGGCTGAAGATAGCAGTGGTTTCGAAATAACATCGGGCCGCGTATTTGACGCAGTGATTGCCATTGTGTATGGCTTGCATAAAAATGTACATATCTCGCGCGGCACATATACAGCAGAAACGGACATCATACTTCCTGCAGGTGGTAGCTTAACAGCTGAACCAGGAACTTTAATCATTTTCACTAATGGTAAGAATAACATATGCCTGGCGAACCAATACACAATGATTCAGGGCTTCCGAGTAAACGTCGGTGGCATACTCATTACTTCCAGTCACACGCTGTGCAGGGACATAGTTGTCTCTGCTGATGGAGCGGTTGCATATAACCTAGGCGGCGCGTTTAAGGTACATGTCGAGCCGTATACCCTTCTAGAAGATCATGTTTTTGAGAACTGCACAGCAATAGATTGTGGCAGGCATGGGTTTCTGAACGAGGGCGACCACGTCGGATCCGCAAAAATCATAAAGAACCAGCGGTACATAAATTGCCAGGCAATCAGGTGCGGCGCAATTGCGACCAACGACGATTGGTATGTCGGATTCGACTTGAACGAATGTCCCACAAACATCATGGCAATCCGAGATGTCCAGCTAGTCAATTGCCATGCAGAAGGATGCCTGGAAAGTGGGTTTCATTTAGAGCAGTCCCCATATGTCTACAATGTGCAATTCGTGAATTGCACGGCTAGAAACAATGGCCTGATCAAGACAGATAACCTTGTCTATGGTAGTGGTTTCTTTGTCAGGAACGGCTGCAAACTTGTTAACTGTGAAGCCACTGGAAACTATCAAGGAATCTTCGTTGCAAGAGGGACTGCAAACAACAATGAGCCTGTCATCGTCCGAGGATGTCTGACAAAGGGGAATAACGCCAACACCTCGTACAATGTAGGAACACCTGGGAAAGATCAAGGCTGGGGTCTAACTATTCAGGAATGGTGTAACAACGCTGAGATTCATGTCAGCATGTTCCAGGATGCGGGCATATTACTTGGCGGAAACATATACAATTTACATCTAAAAGCCAACATAACCGAAGCGCAGAAAGGATATAGTTTCATCCATACCGGAACCAACAAGGTAGTCTACGACTCAGATATCGAGATTGTAGATATCAATCCATCAGGTTCCCTAGGAAGCTACACAGGTAGTGCAGGCTATCTCAAAGGGTTCCAAGATTCTAGGCTATTCATCACTTGTCGGCATGATACAGGAGGGCTTGCCGATCTAGTTGAACTTCTAAACCTAACTAGATGCAATGTTATCTTGGATATGCACTCCGCTGCAGCAACCGGCATCTTGGCGAAGATCGGCGGGGTCTTTAAGGATGTCACCATCTCGGGAGAATTTTCCGGCGGTCTGACTTGCTTACAAACTTTTGCTGCACCAACGGGATTAAGCGGAAATTGTACAGTCAAAGACGCGACATTTCGAAATTCCAAGAATGGCGTCCTTGTAACTAATGATGTAGCAAACATCGCCAACTCTCTGATAATCAACAAAAAGACATCCGTCATAGAGGGCACGGTCACAAATCCAATCTCAGATGTTGGTGTCAAGGCCTACATCATGGGCACACCATACCAAGCAGTATTTAGAAACTGCAAAGCCGCGTCACCAAATGCGATTCACGCCGCGATACAAGATCTTTCAGGAACACACACCGATGTCAATAGCCCGGACCATCCAAGATGCATCACCCTTACTCAGGCAGGAAGCGGAGTGCCCACGGCGGGAACGGTGACGATCCGGGGTGTTTTGGCAAATGGTGATGCGGGATCTGAAGTCATAGGCATACCCGCTCGTAACGCTCTTATCGCAGGATTAAAGGCTTTTGCTAAAGTCACCTCCATTGTGGGGTTCAAAGTTAACGCAGGACAAACGTTGAGCGTCGGTATGAATGACGTATTTGGTTTGCCGTCATCAATATTTGGGGGGGGATCGGTCTATAAATTCCAGAAAGCACAGACCGACCAGACACTTCCTGCAGTAGATGTCGCAAATGCAACCGTCAATCTGGCTACTATCACGAATGGAGATGACTGCACCATATGGTATAAGGCATGATATTAGAGAGCCGATTATGGATCAAGAAACCTCATCTTGATCCTCCTTCTTTCATCCAGCTACCCCTTGCGCAATCTAATTAAGCCAGCATTAATAAATGGAACGTCGAGCCGTAGCAGGGCTTCAAAGTGAGCAAAATGAATCCCCTTGATCAGTTAAGTATATTGATATTTAAGATATTAATCAAATACAGCGACCCTCATCTGAGGACACTGGTGGCGCGTCGATGTGGCGCCAAGATCGGGAAAGGGTGCAAGATCTTCTCAGTCAACTTTGGCACTGAGCCCTATCTCGTGTCCATAGGGGATCGATCCGAGGTGGCATCCAATGTGGCTTTCCTGACTCACGACGGCGGCATATGGGTCCTGGAAAATCAAAAAAGATTTGAGGGCACGAAATTCGGACCCATAATAATCCATGACAACTGCTACATAGGGTACAACTCGATAATATTACCTAATGTAGAGATTGGGCCTAACAGCATAGTAGGTGCCGGCTCAGTTGTGACAAAGAGCGTGCCGCCAAACACTGTTTATGCCGGAAATCCGGCAAAGCTGATCTCCACTCTCGATCAATATCTGGATAAGTGTAATACAAAAAATACAGGTCATATAGAATACGAGGACAAAAAAATGGTCTTGGGAGAGATGTTTAAGGATCGGTTTAGGCTCTGAGGCCCCTTCAAAATGAACTCATTTGGCGCGCCTCAAGGATGACAGGCTGGACTCTAAAAGCTCCCTGGCCTTTCTGACGAGTATCAAGTCTTCTCGGTCAAGGCTCTTTGTAATAATGATCAAGATGACGTGAGTCGATGCCGCTAAAATAAATCCGCCAGCCAGTTCCAAAAGTCCATTCCCCGGTGGATGCTGCGATATCAGATAAACGGGAGCTGCTGCGATGAAGGATGTAGCTATGATTTTTATGTACTCTGGAGTCAGTGGATGCATCCCGGTATGCCTGTAAAGACCTACTAAGAGAGCTATGCCTCCAATGGCTATGGAGAGTGCGGATGCTATTGCAGCTCCGGTTATTCCCATCTGTTGTATGAGGACTGCATTCAGTACAATATTCGCGATGCAGCTTAAGAGGTAAGCTCTGGTTATCGTGCCAGTCTTTCCCATGGCTATAAGAGCATAAAAGCTGGGGCCGCTTATTGTGCACAACATAATTCCCAGGGTCATGATCTGCAGTACCGGAGCGGCGCCTATGTATCTGGGTCCGTATAGTAAGTCCAACACGACCTCTGGCAGAAGGATGAAGATGATGGCCAGAGGAAGTGTCCCTATGAAACACCATTTAGTTGATGTAGCATATATTTTTTTCAGATCATTTAGTCTGTTTTGACTATATAATTTAGATGCAATGGGCACATATAAGGCGCCGAGCGATGTTAAAAAGAGCGTGTTCATATAGGCTAACGGAGGTGCGACGTTGTAAAGTCCTACCAATTCAGGCGTTTTAAAGTAGCCTATCATCAAGGTATCGGTCCATGTGAGTATGGACATGAGCATATTGACGGCCAGAAGTGGAATTGAGAAAGACAGCAGGTCAAAGCACATAGGTCTTATATTGATCAACTCCATCCTGGCCATGGCCATGGGCAATTTCTTCCCAAAATATATGGAAAAGGCGATGCACGTCACCAGGACAGAGAGTATATTGGCCAGGATCGCCCCGTTTATAGATGAACCTGAGACGAAATAGGCTATCAGAAGGATCAATAAGCCCAGCGACTTCATCACAGAAAAATATGCGCTTGGCATAATCTTATCGAAACCCCTGAATATAGCTATATATATAGTTATGAGCACCGAAAATGGTATGGAGATGGCCAGCAACCTGAGTGGCGTCAGAAGCTCCGGGTTTTTGAAGATGCCATTCGAGATTATTGGAGCGATCAGAATGGATAAGACCAGGAAGAACGAGCCAGAAATAAGGGCAATTTGCACTGATGACGTAATAGTATCTTTTATTTTGTTTATCTCTTCGGTTCCCCGGAAATAGGCAATATATCTCGTTACTCCCTCACCAAGCCCAAGAGAAGATACCAATATTATGATGCTTATGATGGTGGTGGCAAGAGAGTAGGTCCCAAATTCAGATTGGGTTGTGATCCTGACCACTAGGATCACGCTTATGAAGCCCAATAGCATGACTATAATGCTGGACATATAAATAGTCCCTGTGGCTCTGGCCAACTTCATCAGCTCTGAGCCGGTATTATCGATCATATAATCACAAGACCTGCCCCTTCTGGCAAATCAAGCCCTTATGCACCTTGAGCCGCCATCATCGTAGATCAGTTTCATCTTTTCTAACTGCATCTGGTAGTTCGTAATATTATGCCATATCCTATTGGAGTCCAGCAATCTTCCATTGACGGCTCCGCAGTATCTTAAATAAATATTGCCAATGTCCGGAGCAGAATGTTTCACTATCAGGTCTTCCATATATATTGGGTATTGAATGCTGCCTTGGCTGGTCAACCGGTTTGTTCCTAAGAAGTCCGAATATATGTCAGTCCATTCCTCAGACTCTTCTTTTATCCATCTGGCTGCATAAGTCTCCTGGTCATGGATGTACAGTTCTTCAAACATCTGGCCATGAGAGTTCAAAGTTATCACCTTGTCGATGCCAAAGATCTGATGCATCGTCCCGGTGTTGCACAGGAGGTATGGTATTAGAACTATCAGCAAAGGCAGATGAGAGCGCCTTATATGCATGCATCTAGCGATTACCGTCGATCCGATGACAAAAAAGGGGGATGATATCACCATCATTTGTATATACAATCTATCAATCCCATAAGCTCTGCCGATATAGGGTAGGGCCAAGGATGCCGCTAATATGCAAAAAGATGCTATTGCTAGAATGAAGAACTCTGGATCAGGCCTCTTTGCTGAAAAGAGGGTTTTGAAGCCCAGCTGGTCTGCGATCATTGAAAACACACCCACACTGAGAAAGATCACGGTCAGCCAGGTGAATGCCACCGTCATGACCTGAGGGACTTGTTTCAAATCGAGTCCGACTCCAAAGGCCTGTGCAATGCCTACTCCTTTGGATTCCAGGCTAAAAAATTGGGGCAGGCTGTTATAGGTCTCCAGGACGAACTCTTTCAAGGAATAAAATGGTCCACCGGTCACTACCACATACCAGAAGATTATCATTGTCAGAAAGAGCAGCAGCATGAGCGAACTTATTCTACGATTTTGTTCGGTATCTGTGAGGTGATTCCTGCAGCCATCTGCAAATTTTATACTTTGGAGTTTTGCATATATAGATCTTGACTGCATGACCATCCATGTGAAAAAGATGATTAAAAAAAATATATATGTAGTAGAATAATGAGTGAGAATGCAAGAATAGGAGAAGATGATGAACAAAATGTCTCTGGCAACTTTATCTATTTGGGGATGAAATATCACCATCATGGAAAGGGCGAAAAATAGGACCGCCGTGCTGGTGCGCGGGTTGTACGATGCCCATATAAATCCCAGTTGGGACATGAAGAAGATCGATGCCAGCATAGCTGGAAAGCTCTCCAAAAGCCTCTTGCTGGTGATGTAGACGATCAAAGGAGATATTGAAAATATTACAGGATATAAAATTTTAAACAATAGTTCAGGATCGATGTTCAATATTGATTGATATACCGCAGGCAATATGGAGACGCTCAGGCAGGCGTCCAAAAGCCTGAATACTGAATCGCCGGAATGGGTCTGTTGCCAGATCCCACTGTCTATCGTCCTCAAGAAGATGTAATACTCATTGTGGATATCAACTCCAATGAGATGATTTGACCTTAGAGCCAAAACCAGCACTATGGAGATGCTGATGAGAAATATGACTGCAGGATAAACTCTCTCTCTAACCGAGTCATGAACATAACTCAGAAGGATAACATAGGCAGAGACGGATAAGAAGAGCATCATCAGAAGACTGTTATCGGCCTTTGCATTCATCATATGCGATCCCAGGATGCTCAATGATGTAAATATGATTGGTGGGATCAAAAGGGCCTTCTCTCTGGCATCCAGCTTGGGAATAGATAATTCAAAAGGCTTTGAACCATCCTTTAGGTAGGAGATGGTTGCGAGGGCCACTAGAGACAGGCTCATGGTGATGACCAAGGAGTTGATCGAAAAGGGCCTATTAAATACCAAGCGAGGATAAATATAATTTATGAGCAAGCCCGAGAATATGATGTAAGAAAATGACAGCCCAGTGACCAATATCAGCTTGTCCAATACGGGTATAGATCGATTTAATCTCAACATCCCCAGAAGCAGAGCTCCTGGTAAGATGGTCAGATAAATAAATCCCAGAATCTGCCTGAGAAAAGGAATATCTAACCATATTGCCAGGTCCGTCAATATCACCATCGCCACGGTCAAGGCGAGGGTGTTATTGCACCTCTTGATAATGTTTAGCAGTATCCGTCTCATTGGGTTCCAATCGCCACCGGCTCCTTTCATCAAGTCCAAGGAAATTCCCTATGCCCGTGACGCAGGCTTAGCCTTCGATGCTCTCAAGGGCGCTTTGCCAGTTCCCCACAGCAACCTCGTAGCTGAACTCTTTCTCTACCAGACATCTCGCGTTCCTGGCAATCCTGTCCAGTTCCGGGCTTTCCAGGGCACGAACGGCATTCTCTATTATGCACCCAGGTGAGTTGTCCTCCATTAGGAAGCCAGTCTCTCCGTCTTTTATATAATTACTTATCGCTCCCACGGGGGTCGCCAGAACGACTGCGCCGCAGGCCATTGCCTCTAGCATGATGTTGGGAAGTCCCTCGGTATATGAAGGCAATATAAGCAATCTGAGATCTTTCAGATATCTCGGCAGATCCTGATGGTTGATCCATCCGGGCATCTTTACTCTTGCCAGGTTGTCTTTGCCTATTGCTTCGACCATCTTCTCAGCCAGAGGTCCACTGCCGCCAATCAGGATACGATCCTGGCTGAAATGCTTCAACAATTCGGGTATGGACCTGGCCAGGTTCATAGCACCCTTCTCGGCTCCAAAGCGTCCTATGTATCCCAGCAAGTGCTCTCTTTTCATGCTATCTTTGCCAAACCCAAACTCCTCCAGATCCAGAAAATGGTTGTGAGCTATGGCTATCTTGGCCCGGTACTTCTCCAGGTGCCAGTCTTTGATAAGCAGGGCAGAGAAGAGCACAATCTTGTGCGATAACCTGTAGTTGCAGAGCTCCAGAAATTTCATCATCTTGAAGACCAGAGATGGTTTTTTTTCAGCATCGACCCAGTTGGGAACTGATGCCGCCAGGCTCAGCACTGTGGGCTTTCCTGTGATCCTGGCGGCTAATATCGGCAGTAAAAGGCATTCTCCTTCGAAGAATATGAACATATCTACTTTATTGATAATGGAGAGCACGTGATATGATATACTCATCTGTATAAATATATATTGAATTATCTCCCGTATCATGTTGCTTTGTGCTTTGCTCGTCAGGGAGCAGCCGCAAATATATTCCCTCTTTTTTAGCACTTCTCCTGCATCGTTTCCAGTTATGACATAAAGATAGCTGGATAGTGAATACAGCACATCTACCAGGTTGGATAGTGGAATGATGCCGGCTTTCGGCCTAGGAGTGGTGATTATGCAAATGCGTGGCCTTTCCTTATCAGCTTGCTTCAATGCACTCATTTCCCCTGGAATGTATTTAGTCTCCATATCAGCTAGATGCAGTTTGTTTATGGGTGTTGATTATCTCTTTATAAACATCTATGTGCCTCTTGGCTATGACATCCCAGGAGAGCCCCAGGCGCATCTTAAGAATATTCGTCCTCATCTTATCTCTGAGATCATCATCCTTTAGGAGCTGTATGATGGCCTGCGCCAGGGAGATGGGATCTTGGGGTGGCACTAGGCGTCCCGTTTCTTTATCCAACAGAGCTTCGCTGAAACCCCCTACGTTACTTGATACCACCGGCTTCCCAAATGCATAGGCAATCTTTAACACACCGCTCTCCCCGCTCATGCTGGCATAGGGGAGCACAACCAGGGTGGCTCTCTGAAACAGCCCGGAAACCTGTTCATCTGAGAGGTATTCGTTGTGTATCTCCAGAGTTGATGAGTCGCATTTGCGAATGAGGTCCTGGTAGGGCGAGAGATCACCTTCTCCGGCGATGATGGTCAACACGTCGCTCACCTCTTTATTGATCAGAGGTACTGCTTGGAGCAGGTATTCCATGCCTTTATATTTTTTTATATATCCAAAGAACAGGATGCACTTCTTACCAGGAGGGTTGCCCGCTGACAGTTCTTCCTGATCGCAGGTTTTGAATAGGTCGTAGATCCCGTGCGGAATTACTGCCAGCCGATTCTCACTAATTTTTCCTGATTTGATCCATTCTATCTTATCATTCTGGGTATGAACTATTATCTTATCGCAGTTGATAAGCCCTTCAAAGAGATTGACTCCCACTTCCGCAAGGGATTCCAGGCAAAGCCCGGAAAGCAGGCGGAGGTGGTGCTTGGTGTGTGCTATTGGATATCTGGAATTCAATCCATAGAGCCGCATGAAGATGGGAATTGTGGGAAATAATGGAGTGGTGAAATGGATGATATCTGGCCGTATCTCGTCAATTATTTTTATTTCTTTGAAGGAGAGAAACCCAGATATACAATTCAGAGAGAGGGCCTTTTTCAGATCTTTCACTGAGAAGCTTAATTTGCCGAATATCTTTATGAGTTCAACATCATCAGAGAAGTAGCCTGCCCTGATTCCCTTGCTCCCCAGGACCACCACATCTTCGTACTTGGATACTGCGTTTGCCAGCTCTGATGTATAGTGAGGCAAACCCCCCCAATCATAGGGAATAAGATAGAGAACCTTCATCTAGTACAACCACCCTAAGACAAAGGTTTGAGGAAGGAGAAGACTTCATGTTTCATGCTGGGTTTCAAAGCGTCTAAACATATTTCAATCTTGCGAGGAGATTGCTGCAGCATGCTTGGAGACGGAATAATGTCGTGCTATCCCCGCGAAGATCATGCCTGCCCCAACCAGGATCAGCATGGTTATCGACAGCGCTTCAGCTGGTTGCGTGTTTCCTCCCTGCATGAGCACATTCAGCGAATGCAGCCCTCCTACAAATCCTGCTCCAACAAATGCCATCCCTGGAAATGCGAAATATTGTAGCGGCTTTCTCTCTTTGAGCATTCTCATAAGGTACATGATGACATTCAAGCCATGGGTAACTGGATCTTGTTTTGAGGTATTTTCTAAATCATAATTGCAGCAGATAGCTACCTCTTTGATTCTGAGGTTGTTCTCATTTATCTGAAGAAGGATCTCTGAGCCAGCGGACATTCCATTCCCGCTGATCTGCATGGCCTCTATTGCACGACGACTGTAGGCCCGAAACCCGCATTGGCTATCGCTGACTTCGGTCTCACCTATGAAGTTGGTTATAGCATCAAGTACTTTCATGCCAGCCTTACGGTAAAGTGGCATCTTTTCGGCCTTTTTGGTGATGAATCTGGACCCGATCACAATATCATATCCTCTACTGATGGGCTCCAGCAACTTGGGTATATCTTCTGAGTCGTGCTGACCGTCTGAGTCAATGATTACCATTCTATCAGCGCTCATTATTCTTGCTTCTTCAAAGCAACTCCTCAGAGCAGCACCATAGCCCATATTTCTAGGATGACGTACTACATGCGCATTTAGAGATAGGGCTATCTGGGCAGTAGCGTCGATGCTACCATCATCAACAACAACGACCTTGTCTACATACCTCTGGCAACCTCTGATTACATCGGCGATTGACATTTCTTCATTATAGGCTGGCATTGATGCGATGGTTAACGTCATGAGTGATTACCCCTTCATGCGGTGCCATGCCATAATTGCTGCAAATTCGCAGTGGCTCTGCACCATGATTCGATTTCCTCAAGCTGTTCCGATGCAAGACATTTCGTCCGCATTGCAAACTTGCACAACTCCAGAAATAACATCAGGAAAATTGTTTTATTCATTCGGGCCACCCCTACCTAATAAGTAATATTTATACGCGCATATCTAGACGATTGCGTACAAATAATCGGTGATCTTCATCATTTGAAAGATTATTTGTAAATATTTTGAAAATTTTGAATTATAGGGCCTAGATTTACGATTTAGATTATTTGGAGGATTAAACAGCAAATAGATACCGATTTATGTATCAAAAAAACAAAAGACTTCTATTTAGGATACGATAATTGGTGTTCAGATGGATGCGAATATGGTTGCTTACTTTCAAAGTTTATATGCTTTTTTTGACCACTAACTGTTTATAATATTTTCAAAGTAAATATCCGATATTTGTTTTAGAATACCAATTTTTGTAAATATATTTGATACAATTTTTTGTCTAATGTGGAATAAATTAACCCTTTGATTGAATCGAGAGTTAACAAAATTATTACATCAAATTTAGATTTTTTTGCTATGATCGTGCAATTTGTCCACACATCTGTCCAAGTCTCTGCCTCATTATTGTATGCACCATTAATTATTAACAATATTTCGTCGTAGTTGTTTAAACATAAAATTTTAATAAAAATATTTACTCTGCGTTATGCAACTTCATTCTCGCCCAAATTCGCATCGCTAACATGAGGGGCCATTCCAGATCAATTGAAAAAAAGCCTACCCTAAGCCTGCACCCAAGTGGATCGCCTTCCAATTTATGGGTGCTACAGAGTCTATGGTCTGGATCGTTTCACTTAATTAGCCCCAATATTTCCTGGAGAATCGATTTGGCTTTTGCTGCGGATGCTTCTATGCCAGATGTTCTGCAATATGATAAAGCGGATATGGGTACCATAATTGCAAAATAAAAAATACATTGAGATATATATTGGGCCTTAGTGGGCGAACAAATTTTTAAAAAAAACAGCCTATCCTTTAATCTAAAATGGCCTGTCTCCCCCAATAGAGCTTTTCGTTCGGTCATATTGCTCATTAGCTCGTTTCTCGACCTTGCGACTTTGTGCCAAATCTTAGAATCTGGTACACAGACCACTTTAAAGTTCTCTCTTCTTGCACGAGTACAGAACTCGTGATCTTCATAGCCAAATGGGAATCTAGTGTCAAATAGTGATATAATATTAAATACTGTATTTTTTATAATCATGGCGCAACCTGAGACACTATCAACTTCTTCTACTCTGCAAGTCTCAATTTCTTTGATTTCCCCGGTCCACCAATTTATCTTTGTACCCTTTGCCCAGATCATATCGGGTTTATCATAATAGTAACACGTTGATCCTGCAATACCTACTTCCATATCATTTTCTATGGCATCGACCAAAATATCTAAGAAATCATGGGCAACTATTGTGTCGTTGTTTAATATAAATATATATTCGGTACCATTGTTAAGAGCAAATTCGATTCCAATATTATTTCCTTGCGCGAATCCATAATTTTTTTTATTTTTAATGATAATTAGCCTTCTATTAGGAGGTAGATCCTCACTTATAATGTCAGTTATATCACTTTTGATTTCCATTTCATCTTTTGTATATTCATCAATACTTATTGGCTTGTTTTCGCGATTGAATGAAATAAAATTGGACTCAACAATCATCCCCCCTTCACAGTATTTTCTAATCATTTCAATCGAATTATCTTTAGAGCCATTATCTACTACAATAACCTCATAGTTCGGATAAGTAATCTGGTATAAGGACTCCAGGCATTCGATAGTATCTTCCCAGCCATTCCAATTTAAGATTATTATTCCGACTCTTGGTTTCATTCTTTACACCTTATACGTATCGATATTGATTTCTAAACCCATCTGTCGTGCCATACCCAGAAATATCGCTATCCACTCTCGCCGCTAAGCCGTTGTGTCAACTGCGGCAAAAACCCCTCAATACCAGCCAAACGAAATTGCTCAGGCATATAAATATCTATGCCCATTCGCAAATTGAAGATGCCAATGGTTTAAAAATAGGATTATGACGAGATATCAATCAGGTAATCCTCTACCTCGCCATCGTTAGCCCGTCCTTCAAAGGATAAGCCACCCATAATGTTGAACCTGAATCTGGAATATGTCGATCCTGCAGCCGCATTGGAAGGCACGTAGAAGGTGAGTGCATTAAGACCGGCCGCAAGACCTTCATTCTTGAAAATTTGTTCGTTTGCGTCAGCCCAGTCTCCGTCGCCATTGAAGTCGATCCATGCATTCAGTTTTCCTGCAACAGAAGCATTGACTTGGACAGTAGCAGCGGATCCCTGGCTCAGATTTGTGATGAATACTACGCCATCTTCATCAGCAATGTTGTTCTTATCATCACCATCTGCTCTTGGAGTAGGTATGCCATCCGGTTCAGCGTCTATTAGCAGTCCTAGATGAACTCCATCCACAATCTCATGTCTTGCTCCATTAGTTGCCAGCAGTGTGTGGTATGAATCAGGGGCGTCACCAAAATCCTCTGCCGACACAAATGGGCTACATGTTGATATGGATTGTAAGTGAACTCTGTTATCCTTCATGTTGCTGGAGAGGCGATTGTTTTCAATATAATTGTCCTGGTTGGGGGTAGTGATGAATAATCCATAGTTCCCGTTATAGCTCCCGTTATTCCACTTGAGGGTGTTCATACCCGAGTTATTGATGGATATTCCATGGACTCTGTTATTGTTCGCGGTGTTATTTGTGATGATATTGTTCCATGATTCCACTACGGCCAGGCCCGATTTCAGGCTATTACGGACAGTGTTGCCTATGATGGTGTTCTTATCAGAGCTATAGCCTATTAATATGCCATTATCCAGGCTCACATTCACCTTATTATTCATGATGTAATTGCAGTTGGAGCGCAAAAGGACTATGCCCCCCTCATTCCTCTCGAACTTATTATTTTCTATCCTCGAGTTGATGGTGTTGTCGAAGAGCACCCCCATATCCGTGTTATTAAATATCAGGTTCTTTATGATGATGTGGCTGCAGTTGATGCAGTAGACTGCTCCCGCTCTGGAATTCTCATCAAGGATGATATTTGATTTTCCAACCAGGTAGTATATCAGCCTTCCATCTATGAGGTTGCTGGTGTCGATATCATTATGGCCATCGGCATCGAAGTTCCATTTGCTGCCCGATATCAGGTTGCCTCGCAGGATATTATTTTGGCCCTTCCACAGGTTGAGCCCGGTTATTGAGTTATTCTTTAGGATATTCCTGCTGACCAAACAGCCATAGGAACTCTCGATGAATATGCCCGTTTTTGTGTTGTTGATGACCTGATTGCCTTCTATCTGGCTCTCATTTGAATCCAGGAGATATATGCCAACAGCATTATGGCGCAATACGTTATTCTTGATGATGTTGACCTTGGAGTTATAGAAGCTTATGGCATCCAGTGTGTTATCCTCGATGATATTATCCCTTATCTCGTTATAGCTGGAATTATAGAAGATGAGGCCAACCCCGATATTTTTGGAATTTTCGGGAATGACATAGAAGTTGCTGTAAATGCGGTTGTTTGATATAATATTGTGGACGGAGTCATCGAGTTCCATGCCTGCATGATGATTATATCCTAAATCGTTATTTATAAGAATATTATTTCTTGAATTGTAAGCATAAATGCCAAACTTGTTTTTGCTGGCCTTGTTGCCGATTATGGTATTATTGCTGGAAGCGATCTCTATCCCAGATCCGTTCAAGGAGTTGGTCATCATGAGTCCCTCCAGAAGAACCCCGTCAACTGTAAGCGTTATAGCGCTTCCCTTGCCACCGGCGTCTATGGTAGGCATGCTGGAACCATTGAATATGCCACGTATTTTGAGTGCTTTGTATACGAAGACGTTTTCCTGATAGGTGCCACTGTACACCTCTATATTATCTCCCGGTTCTGCTGCATCTATTGCTCTCTGTATGCTACTAAAAGATGCATTTGTGCCGCCAACGCCAATTGTAGCAGATTGGGCCACCCCCAAGGAGAGAATTATTAATACAAGGATTATCAATCTAACGAGTATCATTACAGCTAGCCCCTATATCGCACTTTGAATTTAATTCCACCTAAGTCGCAATCATTCGATTTTCTGAGCATTAATATTACATGATTTAGTTTGAGTTCTATCTTCGAACATATAAGCTTTTGGCAAAACCTAATATAATACCAGGGAGGATTTCTAAAACCATATTTAATCTATATCATTAACAATTAATATTGGAGAAATTGAAACCTTTATATGGTAATCTTGGTAATATATCAATACAATAACGAATCACCAGGGAGAATACCAGATTATCATGGGCAATAGTGTGGATCTTGACGAAGTGGATCGGGCCATTCTTCGCAGTCTTCGGGAGAATGCGCGCATGAGCCTGCAAGAGATGTCAAGAAAATCCGGCATCTCCGATGCGACCATACAGTTCCGGCTCAAACGCATGAAGGCTAATGGGGTCATAGAGCGATTCACCATTATAGCCAATCCGGCAGCTACAGGCTATGCAGTGACCGCGATAATGCTTGTGCAGACCGACAACGAAAGACAGGACCAGGCAGTCGAGGCTTTAGCGAAGATACCTGAAATAACCGAGGTCTATGGGATACTGGGTGAGTACGACCTTTTCGTTAAGGTATGGTCTAAAAGCCTCGATGAGCTGAATACCCTCATAAACGATCGCATAAGGTCGATTGACGGCATTGAAGACCTGCATGAGATCATAGTAGTAGAGCGAGCAAAAGAAGAGACATCTCCGGTTTAGAGGTTAACATGGCTACATTCAGGAGCATAACGGAGAAGGCAAAGGGTTTGGGCCCACAGCGGGCAAACGACTTGAGCCAAAGCACGGGAAGAGACATCTTAGAACTCGCTGCCCACCCGCTGCCGATGGCAAGCGAAAAGCCACTGGAACGGCCCAAGATCACGATAATTGATTATGATGAGCAACATTATCACGAGGCAGAGGTCAAGGAGGTAGAAGAGTGTTTCAGGTTCAAAGATCAGCCCACTGTAACCTGGATAAACATTGACGGCCTCCATCAGATGGATGTCTTAGAGAAACTTGGCTCATGCTATGGAATTCATCCTCTGGTTCTGGAAGATATTCTGACCGATCAGCGTCCTAAAATCGAGGATTATGATGATTATATATTCATCGTGCTAAAGATGCTCTACTACGATGAAGAGGGTGGTAAAAAAGCAGAAGGCGAAGATGATGAAGGTGATCTGGGTGACACCAACTTAGATATGGATCAGGTCAGCATGATCCTGGGACCAAATTTTATAATATCCTTCAAAGAAAAAGAGGTTGATGTATTCAACCCCCTGCGAGATCGTCTCCGGATGGCCAAGGGCAAAATAAGAAAGCAAGGTGCAGACTACCTGGCCTACTCCATGATTGACGCCATAGTGGACCACTATTTTTTGATCATGGAAAAACTGGGGGATCATTTCGAGGAGCTGGAGGATTCGGTTGTGTCAGACCCGCAGCCCGGCGTTCTTCCTGCCATCTACAATCTGAAGCGAGATATGTTGTTCCTACGAAAGTCGGTCTGGCCTTTGAGAGAAGCCATCAGCAAGATGCAAAGGAGTGATTCACCCCTCGTCTCGGAACCGATCAAGATCTACCTGAGGGATGTTTACGACCACACCATACAGGTGATCGAGAACATCGAGACCTTCCGCGATATGTCCACATCGCTTTTGGAAACATATCTCTCCAGCCTGAGCAATAAGCTCAACGAGGTGATCAAGCTCTTGACCATCATCTCTACCATATTCATTCCTCTCACCTTCCTGGCGGGGCTGTATGGGATGAACTTCAGATTCATGCCGGAGCTGGAGTCTCCTTTGGGCTACCCGGCCGTTTTGATATTAATGCTTCTGGTAGTTGTGGTAATGATGGTCTATTTCCGGCGGAAAGAATGGATTTAACTTGATGGACCGAAGGATCTACTGTTGGGCCTAACCTGTGGATTACGATTACGTCTTCCTGCCCAGGATCTTTTCGTAGCGTTGCACAATTCTTTCCAGAATATCCATGTCGTAGGGCTGGTGGGCGGGTACCAGGATATCTGCTTTTATTCCTGCAGAGTCGGGCGCAACCGTTAGGCCCCCTTCCAGTACAGGCAGGCGCAGGTCGCGGGCCATCTCTTCTATCATGGGGGTGAGTGGCTTGATTGCCCGTGCGGTTTTCGCTCTCTGCCGGAATCTTTTGAGCAGCGAGTCCACCTCGGCGGCTAAGGGCTCGACATCCCCGCAGCCAGACTCCTGGCAGATTCTCTCCGCGCTCTCCTTGAGCTGGGAAAGGGTGGCAACGCCCGCTTCCAGCATCTGGCCGGAATAGTGTTGCTTGACTCTTTCTGTGTAGCCGGGAGCGAGCACCAACAGCTCGATCTCTTTCAGGCGTTCCAGATCCTCCTCCTCAGGCTTATAGGGATTTACTACTATGTAGTCTAGGGCGAGACGCAAAGCCAGGCTCTCGTACATGGGCGAGACGCCCACTAGCCTCTTGTCTTTGAGAAGGGCTCTTCTAATTGCCTGGGGATCGGCAGAGCTGATGCCGAAGTAATCGGCAAAGCCGCGCGTGGTGGTAAGAAGCTTGGTGCGGCTGAACTTCTCCGCATTGATGAGGCCCCTTTCCTCCAGCTCTTTCACGTGATCGTAGCTCTTGTTGCCCCGGATCTCCACCAGATGGCTTTGCTTGATGGGCTGCTTGTAGGCGATGATGGCTAAAGTTCTGATGAGTGGGGCCTCGATCTCTTTGGGGGCGAAGGAGAGGACCCGTCCGGCCAGGCCGAAGCGAACCTGCATGGAGTAGCCCTCGCCAATGTTTTTGATCTCAATGCCAGAGTCGCGGGCGGCGTACTCCTTTGTCAGGTCGTCGGCGAGAGCGCGTGCCCGTTCCTCGGAGAGGGCGGAGAGATCGGCCAGCTCTCGTGGAGTGAGGGTTCTACCCGAGGCGAAGAGTGCGGCTTCGATGACGGCTTTGGCATAGGAATCTGCGGTCAAGATAATCCTGGAAGCTGTCCTCATCAAAATGGTTTAAGGTTACGCTTAGGGGGGTGTGGGAAGGAGTGGAATGAGGCGCTTATCATTGAGCCAAAAGACATCATTTTCGATCTGATTTCGCGCATCATAGTTTCGATTGCGATCGTCGAAAGTAGGATCTTCTGGATTATTTCCCTGGCAGAGCGTGCTTCTTCAGACGTAACCCTCATAATTCTCCCGCGAAGCTGATCGCTATAGGTTAATGCTTCCAGTGCGGTTGATATGCATAGCTATCAGGAATATTTTAATATAATAATATTATTTAAAATCCTGTCGCTTGACCCCCCTCTTTTTTGGTGCGCTAGCTTTA
>SESG01017280.1_pt1 | contig 21825 bp, 21 predicted proteins | sample 3171421 | NCBI WGS metagenome assembly SESG01 (sample SAMN10866946, study PRJNA518727) | freshwater metagenome | biome: subpolar coniferous forest; feature: holomictic lake; material: water; isolation source: holomictic Lake 227, 6 m and 8 m depth | place: Canada: near Kenora, Ontario | collected... | reverse complement strand
AGAAGAGTATGCTAACAACACTTTAGCCAGCATAGATAACACAGATTTTAATAATATTGAATCAGTTTTGGAGTTATGCCAAATACTCTATATACCAGCAAGTACGAAGAAGGGTTTTGATAAAGAAACATTCAAAAGAAACAATACAAATGGTGCGTTTTACAAACACAAGAACTTTGTCATTGCTGAAATTGACGATAGACGAGAGTTATTACTGAAATTAAAAAGAGTGCTAGATGTTTTAAAACACGTATCCCCCATCAAAGTTAAAAAAGTAGAGCTACAGAGGTATGAACCGTTTGTGTATGATATATCAGTTAAAAATAATGAAAATTTTTTAACGTTTAATGGAATTATTGCACACAACAGTCCGTTTTCTAACGTCACGATTGATTTAACTATACCACATAGGTTAAAAAACAAACCAGCTATTGTAGGTGGAATTGAGCAGAGCTTTACTTATGGAGAGTGTCAAGAAGAACTTAAAGTATTCAATCGGGCATTTTTTGATATACTATTAGAAGGGGATAGTGTCGGGCGTCCATTTAGCTTCCCTATCCCCACAATTAACATTGATAAGGAGTTTGATTGGAATGATGACTCGCTAAAAAGTATGTGGGAAGCCACAGTAAAATATGGGTACTTTTATTTCGCAAATTACATCAATAGTGACCTCAGTCCTGAGGACGCCCGCTCGTTATGTTGTCGTTTAAAATTAAATGTCAAAGAAGTTATTGGCAGAAGTTCAGGGCTTCTTGGGGGAAATAGTGACGTTAACATTGGCAGTATCGGTGTAGCTGTCGTCAACATGCCAAGGATAGGATATTTGTCTAAAACCAGGGAAGAATTTTTTAAATCCTTAGATAAGAACTTAGAGCTTTGCTATGAAAGCTTAGAGTTAAAGCGAAAAGCGGTAGAAAGTAACTTACAAAATGGGCTGTACCCCTATTCAAAGTGGTATTTAGAAAACTTCAACACTTACTTTTCAACAGTAGGGGAAAATGGTATGGACGAGTGTTGTCAGAACTTCTTTGGAAAAGAATATGGTATTGGGACTAAAGAAGGAAAACAACTTGCTATGGAGGTAATGGACTTTATAACCAAAAAGGTTGACGAGTTCAAGGAGCGAAGTGGAAATTTATACAACCATGAACAAGTACCTGGGGAGGGGTTAAGTTCAAGGTTAGCTCAGGTAGACAAGAAAAAGTTTCCTGATATTATAACGTCTGGGGTTGGAGAGTCTGTATTCTATACAGGGAGTACTTTGTTACCTGCTAGGTATACAGATGATCTCTTTGAGTCACTAGACCACCAAAACGAAATACAGGAAAAATATTCAGCCGGTTGCCTCCGTAAAGGAACAAAGGTGTTAACAAAAATTGGGGGTGTAGAGATAGATAAGATAGTTGAGACGGTAAATAATGGGGGTACCTTTGAGGTTTTAAGTTATAATACAGGAACTGAGTTGAATGAATGGAAGCCTGTAACTAAAGGTCATGTAATGGACGTATCTTCATGTAAGAAGTTTCGAATAAAGACCGAAGGTGGTGTGTCGATTGACTCTGCTGATTGGCATGTGTTTTTTAAACGTAACAGAGATGAATACATTTTTACTGGGGGATGCCCCGTTTGTGGTAAAGAACTTACAAACGTAAAGGCATTAGCTGTGCACCTAAAGAATAACAAGGGTTGTCATTTAGAGTACAAGCGGCATGAATGTACGTTCTCTACTTCGGAGGCGAGGTGCGATGAATTAAAAGCAGGGGATTATATCCTACAAACCGCCAGTAACTCATTAAGGGAACCTGTTGGGGGTGACTTTGACAAGGACTTGATGTGGCTAGTTGGGTTTTTTATTGGAGATGGGTGTTTATCCTCTGTAATCGATAATAGAGGGGGGAATAGCATACTGCGCCACAGCGTTAGGTTCTTTTCTGAACACACGGATGTTATGAATAAATGTAAGAGAATACTGTTAGAAAAATTTGGAGTTGACCTAGTACTGCATAAAGGAAAAAGTAGCGGACCAAAATGCTGGATTATCGCAGCATCCTCAAAGAAGGTTTGTGAATTTTTTATAAACCTTGGGTTTCCTGTAGGAGAAAAGTGCTACACGGTTCGTGTAACTGATGCCTTAATGGGTAAAATAAACTCTGAAAACGTTTTTGGCCTACTGTCTGGGCTGCTAGATAGTGACGGGCACATAGCGAAGAGAGACGGGGCTGGGGAGTATATTTCTGTGTCCAGTGGGTTAATCGAGGATATCTCGGAAGTACTAGCGTTAGCAGGTATAAAGTCAGGGGTACACTCAAGGTTACCAAGCAGAAAAAATGAAAAAAGAATCTATAGGCTGTCGATACCAAGCTACGAGTTGATTAGAATAAAGGACAGACTATGTTTCTTAAATAATATCGACAGTATATATGCTAGAGGTGGGGAGCGAATGAATAGGATGCAACGTGCCACACGGATTAAGAGTATAGAGGAAATTGAAACAGAGAATGAGTTTTTCGACCTTACTGTGGAAGATAATAATAACTATCTTGCTGGAAACAACGGGTTCCTATTAGTTCATAATTGTGTCGAGCACGTTTTTGTCGGTGAAACTCTTGGAGTTGATATGGTAAAGAAGCTAGTTAAAACTATTTTCACTAACTATACCTTACCATACATCTCAATAACACCAACGTACTCCGTGTGCTCGGTCCACAATTATATTGCGGGGGAACACTCAGAGTGTCCACGGTGTAAAAAGGAGTTAGCTGAGTTAGATAAACGGATTAAAGAAGAAATAGAAAAGGCAGGTAAGTAACATGAATGAGATAGTAAAAGAATTAAAAAATCAAAAAGATAAGTTGCAAAACGCCTATATTGATACCTATACGAGAATAGTAGGGTACTATAGACCTGTCCGTAATTGGAATAAAGGAAAACAAGCTGAGTATGCGGAAAGAGCTACATTTGAGAAGTCAATCGTAGCTGGAAAGTTCACTTTAGATGATACACCAACTCTAGAACCCACAACAACTGAGGTTCCTTCAACACAAGCAGTATTTCTTTTCTGGAAGAATTCTTGCCCCAACTGCACTATGCCCAAAGCATGGGCAGCAAGCAATCCAGGGCTCGTGACAGTAATTAGTGTAGATGAGAATCCTGAGTATATTGATAAGTACAATTTGATGGCAACACCTACCTTGATATTAGATTTAGGGAGTAAAGTAACACGAATTTGTGGAGTAAAAGAAATTATGGAATCACTACAAAGCCTGAAAGCTGTGTAAAATAATTTTATACCACAAAAATAACATGTTTAAAAATTAAAATTACGGGAATACTATTAAACAGTTAGAAGATAAACAGGGAATATTCTAGGAGGCAACAATGAAAAGTGTAAATCAATGGGTAAAAGCAGCTATGGCGAGTAATGGGTATGATGCTGACCTTGTAAAAGGTATGTATCCTCAAGCGTGTACTGAAGCAGGATTCACTATAAAGTATAAGTCCTTTATGAGAGCTATTCAAAGATCGGTTAAAAGTTCCGCTAATGATTCTGACATCCTTGGTGCCAATATTGCCCTAGCTAAAAAAGTCCAAAAGTTTCAAGACACTAACAGAATTGAACGAGCAGCGTTTAGAACTGTAGCTAGACAAGAGAACGCTATGGAAGAATATAACAAATCCTTAATATCAGTAATCAAACGATTCTCTAATACTGATTATAGTAAAATACATGATGTAACTATTTCTGATGGGGTAGGAATTATTCACTTAACTGATTTACATGGGGGAGAACGTATTAACCTTCCACAAAACCAATATGATTATACTGTAGCTTCTCAGCGTTTAAAAATATTTGCCTCTGAAGCCAAAGTTTATTTCAATAGCCATGGTGTTAAGAAAGTTGTTATAGCTATGACGGGGGATATTATAAACAATGATTCAATTACTGATAAACTATTAAATAATTCCATGAATAGAAGTAAAGCTACTCTAATGATGGCTCAGTTACTTCGTCAATTTACTCTTGATATTAATGAAGACTTTGCTGTACATATTACGGGTGTATCTGGTAATGAATCAAGAATACTTCCTGATATTGGGTTTGCTGAAAATGTTGCGAGCCATAATTTTGATTATACCATATTACAGATATTAAAGATAATGTTTGAAAATTCAAAAGGAATAGAAGTATTTGAATGTGGTTATAATGAAGGCGTTGTTAATATACAAGGTAAAAACATACTGTTAATGCATGGGCACACTACGAAGGGAACAAGCTTAGAAAAGTATGTTCAACTCGTTCGTGGTCGTTTTGCATCGGGTGGGGTTATGATTGATTATGTTCTACTTGGGCATCTACACTCAACCTGTGTAGGTAATACATTCGCTAGAGGTGCTTCGCTTTGTGGAGGCAATGATTATAGTCAATTCGGATTAAACCTCGATTCTAAGGCAAGCCAGAATCTAATACTAGTCACGGAGAGATCGATAAACGTTCAGATGGTTGATCTTCAAGAAGTTAAGGGAGTTGTTGGTTACCCAATCAATGTTCATCTTGAAGAGTACAATTCTAAGTCTTATGATAAGCTAGTTCGATATGAGAGCGTTTATAAAGTCTAAGTGGAGGTAATGCCTATGACCTATTATGATCTGTTTTTTTCGGATATGGTTGGGGATAAAGATTATAGGTAATTTAGTATGAATTATATTAAGTTATTAAAAATAAGGACAAATTTATAACAAAAATGAGGTATAATTAAGATATGAAGAGTAAAGAAGTATTAAAACTATTATCAGTAACTAGACAAACTCTAAATAATTACATAAAAAGTGGATTAATTAGGTATGTTAAAGTTAATAGATCCCATTATATTTATAACGACGAAGACGTTTATAAATTAATTGGGATTAAAAAGGAACGAAAAAATAAAGTAAATATTTCTTATTCTCGTGTTTCTACGATGAGTCAAAAGGGTCAATTAAAAGAGCAAACGGAACGAATTTATGAGAGTTGTATTTCTCGTGGGATTCTTTTAGACACCCAGCTTGAGGATATAAAATCAGGTATGAATGGAGACCGAGAAGGTCTCCATGAAGTACTAAATTTGATAATTAAAGGTGAAGTTGAACTACTCGTAATTGAAAATAAAGACAGATTAGTTAGGTTTGGATACGAAACATTGGAACTTATTTTTAAGTATTTTGGAACCAAAATACTTGTGTTAAATGATGTATTGGAAAATAAAAGTTACGAACAAGAATTAACTGAAGACTTGATTTCAATTATTCATTATTTTACGATGAAATCATACAGCCACAGACGAAAATTGAATAAATTACGTAAAGAAGCAGAAAAATTAAATGATTAAGACAATAAAATTACCTATTTATCTTTCGAAAAAAGATAAAAAAATTATTCTGAAGTATCAAAAAAATCAGAATAACGTGATACGTTTTACGTATAATCGATTAGTTGAATTCGGCGCTCTTTCTACGAAAGAGGTGACAGTGTTACAAAAAACGATGAACAATGTTTTTGTTGATAGCCACTTTCTAAACTCGGCGGGTTACAAAGCTAAAGAAATTTACTCCACTCAAAAAGAAACACGTGAGACCGTTGTTTTTGGTGGTAAGAAATTATTTATAAAACGCTGCCAAAAGAAGATAAGTGCGGAGGCGTTCCGGCTGGAACGCCTGCTACCATTGATTAGTATAGGGGAAGCCAATTACAAAGCTAACAGAAAATTCCTACTACAAGAAAATAATACAATTTTATTTAAACCAGAAAAATCTTGCCACTTAACTTTGGGACTACCAAAGTTACGAAACAACATAAAAAAGGAACTAAAATTACTACTCGAATTGCAAAATCTGAAACAAATTCCTATTACCTATCAGCTTAGTATGGATTATGTTTGGATCAGTTTTGATGATAAGATTCTTCATACAGAACTTAACTACAAGCCAGTCGAGAGTAGGTTCATGGCGATAGACATGAACCCAAATTATATTGGATTTGTTATTACTCAATACGAAAATGAAGTATCAACTATTCTAAAAAGTGGAGTTTTTGACTTGTCGAAAATATCCGCAATTCCTGAGAAAAGAAACTTCGAAACGACTCATGTGGCTATTGAATTAGTAAAAATATTCAAAGCAAACCATTGTAAAGTTTTCGGAATCGAAAACTTAAACATGAAGACAAAAGATCATAAAAAAGGTAAAAAATTTAATAAATTAGTCAATAATGGATGGGCTCGTAATTGTTTGGTCAACCAGATAAAGAAACGAATTGACAGGATAAAGGGGACGAAGTTCCTTGAAATTTCCCCAGAATACTCGTCATTTGTTGGGAATATGTTGTATCGTGATACAACATACCCAGATATGGTATTAAGTGCTATAGAAATTAATCGAAGAAGCTACGAATTTTACACGCAGTATGTAATAAAAAGTAGACCAATAATCAAAAATATAATATTTCCAATTTGGGAAAACATCCTTGACCCTTTAGCCATTTCGTTGGAAGAATTTGGCTTTAGGATAGATGATTTTTCTGGTTGGTTAGATTTATATACATATTGCAAAAACTCTAAATTGAAATATAGAGTACCCCTTGATGCTAAAGCATCAAGGGTTTTTAGCTTAAATTCTACTAAAAGTAAGGTATTTTACTATGCTTTATAATAAATCAGTAGGAAATAGGTATTTTACTATGTTAACTTATATGACAAAGACATAGTAATCCGAAAAGGAGATAAACTGTTGAAGATAACTATAGAGAATTTTATAATATGTGTACAACAAGATAAAGCCCTGTTGCATATGTTAAAAATGGCGGGTGTCGATTTTGAAGAATATTTCTTACCTTATGAAATGAAGATGTATGGATTTTTCGAGATTAGTAACGGAATTTCAACTAAGTAAACAAAAATAAAAGGAGGCGATGGCATGAAAACGATACTAGGTGGATTTGAATCACAAGATGACTTAATGCATATGTTTGGCTCCTTTTTTTCGAAGTTTAAAAAACACGATGAACACACCGTTACGGGTCTTGGAACTGAATCTCAAAAGAATAATCCAAAGGAGGGTCTTCCAGAAGAACCTGACCTTTTCGTTTAACTACTGGACCGAATCACTACTATACTAGAGGAGGACACGATGGCAACTAAGAAGAAAACAACAGGGGAAACCCCAGAAGATAATAAAAAGGTAGATGCTAAAATTGTAGCATCAACTGAAGATATCCAAGAAAGTATTACAGAGATATTCAAGAACTCTGATAAATATACAGCCCTAAAGCAAGACTTACAGAATGTTGCGGAACAAGGTCTTGAATCATACCAAGAAACGACTGACGGGCGAGTAATTGATTATATTGGTCTACGTCTATTATCCAAGCATGGCGTATTCGTTAAAACAGGGGACAACGGCACTATTGAAGTATTAATGTCTGGCCTCGAGATTGATCCTAAAACCCTAGAAAAAAATAAACAGAAGATGGAAATTGGCTTAAACGTTGAAGTAGCTACAAAGGGGATGGTAAGCACTTCTACTAATTTAATGAAACGCAAAAATGTTATGCCCAAGAACTTTGAAGTTATTTCTTCTGCTTACGCAGTAGTCGAAAAAAGCATTGAGGGGGCTCAAAAAACAGGTACTGAGATTCAAAGAGAAATCGACGAAGATGATAAAAAATGGTGGTCATTCGTTCACCAAGAAGGTCGTCAAGAATCAGTATCATTTGATAATGGTGAAGAGTTAAATATAAATCAAATAGTAACCTTGGTAACCACAGCCCAACAAGTTGTAACCCAAAAGCTTGGGGCTAAATTAAAAGACGTTAAGGTCCTTTTCTTTAAGGTTGTTGATTCTTTTGTTATAGCGGATACAGATGGTCACTTTCTAGATTCATCTATTCCTCGAGTTGGGTTCGTTATGCAGGTAGAAACCAAAGATGGTAACTGGTCTTTCGATAGTATTCGTGGAGTCGGTAATTTAGATGTACTACGCCGTTATACCCTACACACAGAAGAAGAGAAGTCTACACAAGAGATTATTGTTAAACTAGCAGAGAATGTATCAAAAGAAGCATTAGCTTTGGATAGAGCTCAAAATAGTTCTATTCTAGGGTCAGACATACCCGTTATACTTTCCTCTGATGTAGTTGGTGTGTTTGTACACGAAATTTTAGGGCACCCATCTGAAGCCGATATCATTCTTGAAAATAAAAAGGATAAATCAGCGGAAGTAAACCTTAAAGGAAGAATTGGTGGAACTGTTATAGAAAATACTAACTTCAACTTAGTAGATACAGGAACACTTAATTATAAGCTAGGTAAATACCAAGTTAAGAATGCGTTTGGTTCATTACCTTTTGATGATCATGGTTCTAAAGGTAAAACAACGAAAATTGTGGAGAAGGGCGTGTTTACGCATCCTTTAACAGATAGATACACTTTCAATGAGGTAATCGATGGGCTTAGTGATAGTATTGTGGATAGTATTAAAGAACATGGAATGTCAGGAAATTCTAGAACCCCAGGGTACAAAAATAGAACGCAAGTTCGTATGACTAATACGTTCTTAATTCCAAATGAGACAGGACCAAACTCTGTAGAAGAAATGGCAAAAGAAATCCCTAAAAATAAAAAGGGCGTGTATGTTGTTAGTAGTTCTGGGGGTTGGGTTAATACCGAATCTGGAGAATTCTGTGTTAAAGGTAATTTAGCTTACCTCATTGAGAATGGTACAATAACTGATAAACCCATTAAAGATGTAACTATGATGGGGAACATTAATAAGATTGGTAGCCAGATTAAGCTTATTGGCTCATCCAAGACTATTAAGTCAACCTTTACAGGCCATTGTGGTAAGCGCTCAAGTGAAGAGCGTGACACTGCTTGGGTTCCAGTAGAAGGTGGTGGTCCTGCTATTTATATAGAAGGAATCAGTTTAGGTGGGGGATCTTCTCTAAGATGGGCAGATACAATTAAAAAGTATTTAACCCAGTCCATGGAGATGAATAATGGTCAACGAGAAACAGATGCATTCTGTATTCCAGAGATCTCTAACACTGCTAAGAACATTTGCTTAATAGCACAGTACTCAGTAGAAGATGAAGTAAAAATACTGATGGGTGGTATGAAGACTCTTACAAACTTCTTCATTAAAGAAGATGGTAAAATTGGGAATGTAACAGAACAGTTCGATAACTAATTCAACAAGAAAGGTAGCTGACATAAAATGATAGACCAAGCTAGAGCACAAGAACTTAGAGAGCAAAAAGTTAACGCAGTTGATGCAGAGGTAATAGACGGAGTACCAGCTGACGTCACCCCTAAAACGCACTCTCTTAATGAGTCAATAGAACAGATTAATAAGGCTTTTGAAGGTATTCAATCGAATACAAAAACGTTTTCGGTGTTAGTTGAGAATGACTTAAAAACTATTGGTAGTAACATCCAGTTATTAATTGATGCAGTAAATACATTAGCAGCAGAAGTTGGTACGTTGAAGAATCAGAAGCCTGAATAGCAAAATAAGTTGGGTGGTGTGTAAAAGCACCACCTAATAAAAAGGAGCCGAGAATGAATAATAAACATGTAAAGAAATTCGTTAACGGAGAAATTACCAGGCTTGTAGAGTCTGTAAATACAACAATGGGAAAGAAACTAAAGGATGAATATGGTAAGATACCCTTTGAAGATTTTTCCAAGTTACGTGCAGTACAGTCTGCTATCGTTGCTTGTTTAACTCTAGCGACTAAGTTTAATGTGTTAGAGGGGGCGTTCGATCTTCAAAAGGGTAAGCAACGTAAAAAATTTGATTTCGTTGAAGGGCTCAGTAGAGGATTAGTACACAGATTTATTAAAGGCAAAATATTCAACCATGTACTAGTTGAGTTAGGTCTCAGTACTGACAACATTATGGGTAACATTGTTACTAGCGTTAAATCCAGTTTACAATTACTTAGTTTAGGAAAACAATCATTTGATAGTGCAGATAAGTTTTTGTCTACGTACTCTAAAGCAGTAGAACTATATAAACAGCATACAAACGAGGAAGAAGCTGAAGGTTTGAAGGTTATGCTTTATACAATACATAAAGCTTTCCCTGAGCAAGAAGAATTTAATACTTTCATTTCTAATTATGATATGTTTGTTAAACAAGCGTTTGAAATTACTGTAGAAGATTCAATTAAAATGTATTTACGGTTAACAGAAGACGATTTTACGGTAATAATTGATAGCCTTACTTTAACGGGTTCTCGAAAAGGTGTAGATAATACTGATGCCATTAGTTTTGCATTAGAATTACAAGATAAGTTTAAAAAGTCTTACGAAGATCAGGATGGTTTTGCCAAGATGCTAGTAAATTTCGTTCGTCAAGCAGTTACAGCATATAGTGAAGACTTTAAAGACGAGTATGAAGAAATAAGAGGGGAAATCCACACTAAGCAAGAGCAAGAGAAGTTTATTGCGATGTATGAATCAGGACATTTGTTCCAGACGACTTAGCGAAATATAGGGTATAATTATAATAGTGAGTACTTTACACAGACAAGGACGGCACGATGACAACCACAAATAATCTAATAAAACAGAATATAAAAGCGGAATTACAATTACAAAGTGAGAGTCTACTGCTAAAATCAGCAGCGATAACTAATCAAATTAAAACAATAGAAGAACAGGCCACTGCTGGAACAGAACTTGTGAGTGTCTACTTAGATCCTATTGCAAAGACGAGCCCATTTGGAACTCAAGTCGATCCTTATATGAATCAACAAATGCCTGGGTACACTAATAAACCAGCACAGATGAACTTCAAGTTATTAAGAAGTATAGCCAGAAAAACAGAACCTATATCAGCTATCATAAAAGTTCGCTGCAACCAAGTCGGGGCATACTCACATGTTAGTGATGACCTAAATAAAGCTGGGTTTAGAATTATGCTTACTAACAAAGAAGATAAACCTACCCCACAAGAAATACAAGAAATGAAGATGATAGAGCAGTTTATGCTTAATACTGGATTTGAATATAATCCTGATAGGTCTGATAACTTTGAAGCCGTACAGAGGAAGTTAGTGCGTGATCGATTAACTCTTGATGCTATAGCTCTACAGTTAGTAGCTAATAAGAGTGGGGAGCTGGCGGAGTTCTGGGTAATGGATGGTGGTACTATTGCGTTCGCTACAGAAGACTTCCAGTATACCCGTAGAGATACTTACCAGCCCATAAAGTACGTACAGGTCAGTAATGGTCAGGTTATGGGGGAGTTTACGGATCTTGAATTAGCTTATGGTGTTGCTAACCCATCCTCAGAGATTACTTCTTTGGGGTATGGCGAATCCGAAGTGGAGCTTTTAGTGGAAATAATTACTTCCTACCTGTTTAGTAGAGACTATAATAAGTTTTTCTTCACCAAAAATTCAGTCCCAGCAGGTATCCTTTCTTTAACGGGTAAATATCGTACGGAAGAGCTAGATATGTTTAAGCGGCAATGGGCAGCGCAGGTTCAAGGGGTTAACAATGCTTGGCGTGTTCCTATCATAGCATCTGAAGACGGTAAGGCTGTAAGCTTCCAACACTTAAAGACTAGCCAAAAAGATGCTGAATTTATGAAATGGATGGATTTTTTAATTAAGATGACTTGTGCTGTTTATCAAACAAGCCCAGAGGAGATTAATTTTGAGGCAGGGTCTACTGGGGATGCAGGACCAATGATCGCCAAAGAGGGTGGGCAGTCCATCATGACATCTAAAGATAGAGGATTAGTTCCACTACTTCGCTTCCTACAAAATTTCTATAACTCTAACCTAATTAGACGTATTAACCCTAAGTACAAGTTTGTGTTTACTGGGGTTGAACCTCAAGATCAAGAAAAAGATATAGACCTAAAAGTAAAGAAAAAATTCTTTACTACAGTAAATGAAATTAGAGCATCAGAAGATTTACCAGGGTTAACGCTAATGGTTGGGGATGTTAATATTTTTGATATGCCTGATAATCCAGCAATATGGAATATGGTAATGACTATGAAACAAACTAAAGACCAAGAAGCCCAGGCTGCTGCTATGCAAGAGCAACAAGGGGCAGCACCAGCTGAAGGGGGAGCAATCCCTGCAGAAGGTGAAAATAAAAGTGTCGAAGAGGATCTAGACAGCCCCGAAGAAGTCTAGGTTTCCGTCGTGTTGAAACACACCACAAAAATACCATGTTTAAAACGTCCCGAAGCGGGGAACACTATAACTATAAGAAAGCAGGTGCTTAGATGACAGATAGACAAAAATGGATAGCAGGGGTAGTTCTATTAGTATCATTATTACTTAACGTATTTTTTATACAGAATTATTTCACCAAAAAACCAGCTATAGTAACAAATACAGGAACAGTTATACAAAATCCTAATACTGTTATTGCAGTTAAACCTATAATAACAGTTAAACCTAACACCGGTGTAAGACCCCAAGTAGTTGTACCACATGGGAGAACTTCTACAGACATCCTCTTGGCCAGTTTAGAGGCTGCTACGCCCATTATTACTACTGACCCATTCACTATTGTTCAGAATAAAAACAAACAGTTTGTATTCCCTAAATCCATTAATGGGACGCTAGAACTAGGCTATTTGAATTATAAATTTGATATGAAACTTAACGCCAAGGTAATTTACAGCGACCCCTCACTTATACCTATTGAACTTGGGCTATTAGCTTACCAAAAAAACAACGAAATGGCGTTCACACCTGAAGTTATGTTTCCATTCTTTATCCCTTTCACACAAGCTAAAGTATATTTAGGGGCTGGTCCAGATATGGCTAGTATTAGCGGTGGATTTCAGTTACTAGATAATAGCTTCTTGCAAATAGGTGCTGGTTACAAATATACTGGAGAGGTCGTTCCATTCGTTGGAATGAGTTTAGGGCTATAAAATGATACCAACACTACCAAGTGAATTATTTGATAAACATGACGAGCTCCTTAAAGGGCAGAGTCAAATGATTAGTAAAACTCAACAGGGGAATAGGATGGTGTATCATTATATGCTTCCTAATGGTAAAACTAAGATGGTTACCAAACTAATTAAGAACCCAATGGCTAAACCAAAACAGGAAAAAGAGGACGAAGTAACTCAACCTAGACAAACAAAAGAAGAGGAACGTAAGGTTGGAAGAGAAGCAAAGGCGCCGGAAGCCCCTAAGCAAGCTAAGATAGTTTATTTACCACTGCCTGAGCAGGAATTTGCTGGTAGGCTAATGGGTATAGATCGTGCTAATGTGTCAACGGATCGAACTATGAATAGTTGGTCAGGGATTCCATTAAAGTGGAAAGTATATGATTCAGGTTCAAAAGAACTGCATGTAATGACAAGTGCTAAGTTTCGCCTATCCGCCATATTTTCAGCAGACGTAACTAATCCTTACAGTATAGAACTCCGTGTTGAGAACATTTCGAGCGGTGAGGCTAAGTTAGTTTATGGTAAAAAGGTAAAAGTAGATCTTAACACTTTCGAGGATAATGTTACTACTGTGGTTTCTGGGTTGAGCTTCTTAGCAGGTAATACTGAAATAGTAACTGCGTGTGAAGAGTTTGCTAAATCAAACATATCGCATTACTTGGATGACATTGAAAAGTTTTTAAATGATACCAAAGAGGGGGTTGACGCTAGTTACCCCATCTCTATTCTTGAGTTTGCTTTGGAGTCTAGGTACTTCAAAAAGAAAGTTACACCCGATTCTAAGATAATCACTGGGGAATAGGTAATGGTTGACTCTGTAAAAACGCCTAAAACAGAACGCCCTCATAAATATATAGATAAACGTGAAGTTAATGGAAGGATAGAGTATTTATACCTTGGGGAAACATGGCCAGAAAAGGATAGGGCAGCCGCCGCAGAACGTGTAAAAGATAAACGTAAGAAAAGACTAGATGAAGCCAATGGCGTAAAATCTAAAGCTCAAGAGCTTCCCACTAAACCAAGAACCCCAGAAGAACTTGAATCTCAAAAGTATGCGACCCCAGAAGCATATGTAGCTGCTTTCTCGGAAAGTATAATGAACAACCCAAAAGCAACACTGGCGGAAATAGATGCTGTAATAGCCTACGGGTATAAAACGTGGGAAAATGCCAACCTAGATGACGCCGCTGTTTCTATTAAACTGGAAGAGCATAATAAGGTTAGAAATAATATAAAGAAGCTAAAAGATCTACCACCGAGTAGGGATAAAGTATTACAGGGAAAAGTAGATGAACATGAAGTACAATACCTAGCCGATGTAAATAACAATAAGGCAGATATACTTAGAAGTGAAGGAAGAATATCTGATAAGAAATTAATGCAGATAATAGAACGGATTAAGGAAAAGGTACAAAAGGTAAGTGACCGGTTATTAAACAATGTAACTGAACGCTATGGGGAATTCTGGGAATACGCAGAGGAGAATTTATTATTCTATCATGGGACTAATGAAACATTTGACCAGTTTAAAAATCCGGGTGGAAATGGTATTTATTTTACAACTAGTAAACAGGACGCAGAATCCTTCGCAAACGCACCACAACTAGCAGGCGATAGCAAAGCTCACGTTGTAATGAAAGTCGCACTGGACATCAAAAATCCGGCCCCTCAGGAGAAGATAGCCGCTGCCTATGCTAAAGCATCAGGAGGTAATCCTGTTAAGATGGCTATTGATGATCTTAGATCCCAAGGGTATGACGGAATAATTAGGGCTAGTGAGATCGTTATTTTTGATACTAAACAAGCCTACACTGAGAAACAATTAAAAGAAGTATGGGATGCCTCCTATGAAGAGTTCCAAGAGAAGAAACGTAATACAGGCGAGGGACTTCGAGTAGGTCAGCCTAAGATAGGAATGTGGGGGATGGAAGATACCGTGGCTAGGGAACGATTTGATATACCTAACTTACAGAAGCTGTCCTTTGGTGGATCAGATAGGGATGTTTATTTATTACCCAATGGAGACGTTCTAAAAGTGGCTAAATCCCCAAGAGGGTTAGATCAAAACGATTGGTCATCAGATTCCTATACAGAAGAAGCGGGCATGACCCCTAAGACTATAGAAGTAGGAAAGAACTATATAGTGAAGGAACATGTTGATAAACCAGATTCGGCTACTAGAGCCATGATAAGGAAACTAAAAAAAATCCAGTATTCTGGGTGGGAGTCACAAAATCTTAAAGCTTCCAAAGATAGACAAGCAGTAGATATTATAAATAAATACACTCAAGACGCTGATGGTGAAAATGGGTTAGGTGATGACTTTGTTCGTAACTATAATACTCTATGGGGGGACATGACTTCAATTAGGAACTGGGGCACTAAAAAAGGAAAACCTATCCTTTTAGATGAAGGAACTTTGAACGGGGATCTGGTAAAAAATGCTTGGAAAGGCAAACATTTGGAGGAACCCACCTTTAGGGAAATATACTATCAGAGTAGAGCTGCAAAAAAACAGTTTAAAGACGCTGATAATAAAACTAAATACTAGGAGCTTTTATGATAATTTTAGGCCTTGATGCATCCTCTGCTACGTATGGTTACTGCGTGTTTGATACCGAATTAATGAAACCCATTGAGGTTGGAAGCTTAAAGCTGCCTACATCGAAAAAAGACCAGTCTGAGAAGGATCTATTTGGAAAGCTTGAACAGATATTTATGTTTATATCTGATTTAAAATTGAGGTTTAATCCAGAAGCTGCAGCCTTGGAAGGGTTATTTTTGAAATCTGTGACTACGTTAGAAACTCTAAGTGAAGTTCGTGGTGTAACCAGATTAGCACTAGGGGGAACTATCCTTATATTAATACCAACAACAACCATGAAACGTGAGATAGGGTTAACCATAGCATTAAACACCAAGCGAAAAGAAGAGATGACAGTTATTGAAAAAGCTAAAGAGTATACAGACCACAAGGGGAATGTAAAAACAATATCACCAGCGAAGAAAAAGGATATGATACGTGAGTTAAAAAAACAAATCGTTTTAGATCTCGTTAATGAAAAGTTTGGGTTATCCCTAACCATAAATGATGAGTCAGATGCTGTAGCAATCGCCTACACCTACTGCAAAAAATACCTATAGTCTTTTACCTCTTTTCTAAGATTAGTGGCAAATAGCTACCAAAAAATACATTCTAAAAATAACATGTTTAAAAACTAAAATCTGCGGGAATAATATATCCAAAGACAATAAGAAAGGTGGTAGATAGAATGAAAAAATGTATAATACGTTATGAAGAAATGCATGAAGTGCCTCACGGATTATTAGACGCGGTTAAAACGTTTCGACTAAAACAAAATGGTTTCAACTTGAATCGGAGAATATTTGGTGTATCGACATTAGAACCTAAACAAACAACATACACGCAACGTTCCTTAATAACGGACGTCACGTTGGACTCTTTTAAATTTTTGGCAACTATGTTTGCAAACGGACTATTTCGATGAACTCAGTAGTTGATTACACTTACTTAAAACCTTTTCTTAATGAGGGAATTATAGAACAGTTAATAGATACATCATTAAATAAAGGGTATAGAGGTATTTGCGTATTTCCAGAAATGGCGGAAATGATTACCGATATACAGGCTAATCGGCTACTTTCTGCAGGGCAAACGATTTCTGTAGTGGTTGGTTTTCCTTTTGGGGTTGAGGATGTTGAACGTAAATTACGTAAAATGCCTTGGTTCGTTACTGATATAGACGCCGTAATTAATATCACGAATACTTATGTAGGGCATGAACATTGGATGGAGCAAGAGTTAAGGGTACTACGTTATTACTATGCTGAACATACACTGAAGATTATCATAGAATCTGAACTATTACATGAGGATGCACTTATAAGGGCGTGTAAAGCCTGTAATAGTGCTGGAGTTGACTATATAAAAAGCTGTTCTGGTTTTAATGGAAAGATTAGTGATGAGAAGGCTATGCTGATGATTGAGCATAAAGGGAGTTGTTTAACGAAGATGTCAGGTGGGATTGGAACCATAGAACGTGCTAGTAGGTTGATTGGTCTTGGTGCTGATGTAATAGGTACGAGTGCGGGGTTGGATTTTAATACCTAAGAAAGGTAAGGTGATTTAGTATGGGAGAATTTCACAATTTAGTAAAGGTCTGTTATTTAAGCTCACCAATGGAGCTCTGTACAATGGGGGGTAAAGATGACCCATTATCCATGGTAGCGTGGAGAGAAGAAGCATCACGATATTTAGGCAAACATGGAATAAATGTTATAAATCCAGTGTGGTGTCCGAGTGCGCTTAACCCGAGGTTTATCGTTAGAAATGATAAAAGTTCTATACGACAATCAGAAGTTGTGTTTGTAAACTTTTCACAAATTGGAAAACCTGGTATTAATGGAAACTCCATTATTGGGGCAGGAACAATTCAGGAAATCATCTATGGGTATGAACAAGAAAAAACTGTAGTACTATTTGATACAGGTAGAACATACGATCAGTTGCCTTTATGGGTGCGGTATCATAGCAGTATTATATGTAGTACTCAAAAAGAGGCTATGGATTTTATTATTTCTCTTAACCATAAAAAACTACGAGATGTTGATTTCAAAGAGTACGATGATTCAACACAGGAAGGCTTTGAAGAACTATAAGCAACTAAATGAGCTATAATTATAATATACGCTGGTAGCTCGAATTTGCCAGCACCCTACGGGAAAAATGGGTCCGACCCCCTCCTTCCCACCTAAACTAATAGAAAGGTAGGACATGTTCAGCAAGAAATAGCGGAAGATCTTACTAAATAAATAGGAGTAATAATGATAACCATAATCGATAATGCAGATGCTAATATTATAGATAAGTTATGGAAGGATCAAAAATTCGACGTAAAAGACATAACCGACACACCATATCTAGAAAACGATGTTTTTGTGTTAAAATCAGGTTCTAAGAGTGTAATGTCAATTGTAAGAAATAATAAGTTACAATTGATGCCAGATAAGAAAATTTCGGACGAACTAAAAGGGCAGAACTTAGAACAGAAAGTTTTTCTAAATTATTTGTATGATCCTGCTGTGGTTGCCATAGTTTGTACTGGAGTTGCCGGAAGTGGAAAAAGCCTACTTTCAATGGCATATGCAGTTGATTCCCTTCGTTCAGGGGAATATCAAGAGTTAGTTATATCACGCCCACCAGTGGCACATTCCAAAAAATTTGCTCAGGGCAGTCTACCCGGAGAAATAGGTGACAAGCTCAAACCGTGGTTAGCTGTGTTCTATGATAATATAAACAAAGCTAGACAGTATCTAGGGATTAATCGAGAGAACAAGTTTGCTATACGAGAGGTAAGTCTTGAGTACATAAAGGGATTAACTTTTGATAATAGTTTAATCGTATTAGACGAAGCTGAAGATTTAACTGTACAAGAACTGAAGGCCGTTTTGACACGAGTTGGGCATAATTCTAAAATCATAGTCTTAGGGGATATTGACCAATCTACTGAAAAAGGATGTACTGAAACTCTAACCAAAGCTTCCTCAGCCTTCCGAAGTAAAAAACTAAGCACTAAAGAACAGCGAATGGTAGCAACGGTCCATTTAATTGATTCTCTTCGTAGTGATTTTGTTAATTTAGTTCTAAAGGTTTTATAAAATGTATATATCCTTCTATGAAATAAGTAACAACAACAAAATAACACGAATGGACTATGAACCTGCGGCTAAACATCTGGCAGATAAGTTCGTAATGGCTGGTGGAGCTAACATAAAAGTTTCAAAGATAGAGATGGAACAGCACAATACTCACGTAGCATGGTACAAAGAGTCTACGGTTTATATTCCAGCTCGACAATATTAAACTCATCTACCTAGCGTAGAAGGAGCTCAAGGGATGAGAAATCACCCCTTGCCACATCTGATGTACCCTAGGTACAAACAGCAACGGAGCCCCCATTTGGGGGCTCCAGTCTTTAGAAAAATGCACCAAAGTAAACCATAGGTTTACAAAACTAACAAACCATAAAAAATTCATGTTTAACTTTTGAAATTTGGGGTATATTACTAAACATGACAAATACAATAAAACTAATTATAGGAAACGTATACACTAAAGTCGAGACGGCGGATGGGGTAGCCATGGCAGAACTCACCAAAGACATGTCTAGACGCATACCAGGGTTTAAGCACTCTAATAAGTTTAAGAGTGGTATGTGGGATGGTTCAGTTAAATTCTTAGACAAAGGCTTCATTTTAGCTGGGTTAACCGATATTCTTACTTATTATATAGAGAAGCATGGATACACCTACGAAATTATTGATCCTCGTATAGATCCCATGACTGAGGTACACCCAGTAGACTTAAAGGGTGGTAGGGAACCTAGAGATTATCAATGGGATGCTATTGAGGCTATAATTACAAGGAAAAGGGGATCGGTCGCAGCTGCCACAAATTCTGGGAAAAGCTTAGTTGCCTGTGGAGCGATCCAAGCAACTGGGGTTAAAACACTGTTCCTTACTCATAGAGAAGAATTGTTCACCCAAACTGATGAATCCTTTGAAAAAGATCTAGGCCATACCCTCGGCAGTATCTGGGGGGATAAAATGGATTTTAACTACCACGTAACGATAGCTATGGTTCCTACCCTTGCAAGACGCTTAGAGCACCCAACCCAAACTATAAAAAAGCTTACTGATAAACTTGGAACACTTATGGTATCCAAATCACGAATGAATAAAAGTATGGAAGCTGATAAAATAATAAAAGCAGAAAAAAGTATAATATCAACTAAGAAACAATTAGACAACGCTAAAGCTTCATTTAACCAAGATAAAGCTGAATGGGAAAAACTAGCAAGGTTTCTTCAATCCATTGAAATGGTAATAATAGATGAATCCCATCATGTAGTTGCAGATACTTATAAAGACATCTTGGAGTTATGCGAAAATGCCTACTATAGAATAGGACTTAGTGGAACTCCCTTTGAATATGAGGACGAAACTAAAACTTTGAAGTCTATTGGTTTGCTAGGGGAGGCTATATATGCAATAGATAATAACACTCTAATAGATAAAGGAGTATCATCAACACCAGAATGTGAAATGTTATATGTTAACGATCCAATTGTTTCAGACGATTATAATCAAGCTTATAAAAAAGGGATCATACTTAACCCAGAAAGAAATAATTTAATTCTTAAAAAGTGTAAAAGTTTTATGGAACAAAAATTACCTACCCTTATTGTAATAAATTATGAAGAACATGGAGAACATCTTCTTGATGTTTTAATCAAAGGCGGAATTTCCCCTGATGATGTAAAATTCATATCTGGAAATACAAAAAATCGTAAACATAGGGCAAAATACTTTGAAGAATTTAAAAGTGGAAATTTGCCTATTTTAATAGCCTCTTTAATCGTTCAGGAAGGCGTGTCAATGGACTCCATTGGTGCTTTGATATTCGCCTTGGGTGGAAAATCGGATACAAGGGTTTTACAGGTCATTGGACGTGGTTTACGCCAAAATAGATATGGTAACGTTGTAAAAATAGTAGATTTCATGGATATGAACAATAAATACCTGTTAGACCATTCTTTTTCTCGGTGGACTACCTATGTTGATGGTGGGTTCGAGAAATATTTTACATATAGTGGAGAATTAGAATGGGAGGCGTATGACCCGAGAATGATTTATGCTGTTATGGTGAAGTACAAAAATAATTTTGCTAGTGAGAAGATGTTCGGAAAAGCAGAAAAAATAGAAAGGCGGATGTGAACATGGGAATTAACGTACTAAGTTTGTTTGATGGTATTTCCTGCGGAAGGATAGCATTGGAACGGGCAAATATTGAGGCAAAAAACTATTGGAGTTCGGAAATAGACAAATATGCACAGATTGTGAGTGATAAGAACTACCCCGATATTATCCGGCTTGGTGATATCACAAAGTGGCGAGAATGGGATATTAAAGAGCCTGTTGACTTAATCCTAGCGGGATTTCCATGCCAACCGTATTCAGTAGCAGGGAAACGATTAGGTCTAAAGGATAGTCGTGGTGGGAACATAGTTGACTGCATGATTAGCGTTATAGAAAAATATCAACCGACAAACTTCATGCTTGAAAATGTTCCCGGACTATTGAGCATTGATAATGGGGAAACATTCAAAAACATTGCAGGCAAATTAAACGAAATAGGATTTGCGATTGACTGGATAATAATAAATAGCTCACTTGTTTCAGCACAAAACAGAGAGCGATTGTATATTATAGGCAAAAGACTTTACGCTTGCAATGGCTCTGAGTATGCTATAGATGTTGGCATTAAGAATAAAAGAAGCCGACAATATAGTTTATTTTAGGAGAATATATGCCACATGAAAAGAAAAGCCCAACGTCTGAACTAATAAAATACTACAACGAAGGTTTTTCGTGTGAAGTTATAGGAGATATGTTTTCTATGTCTAGACAGGCTGTATGGGAGAGATTAAAGCGTAACGGAATAGATCTTAGAAAAAAGAAAATATATCCGTTTGTTGTATATGACGGGATAAAGTTCACTCCATCTGGAAATGGTTACTATCGTGCAACAAGTAGAAAAGGGCATGTTTCTTTACATAGATATAAATATAAAAAAGAAGTTGGAGATATTCCTCCTAATTTCGACGTTCACCACAAAGACAGAAACAAGCAAAATAACGATATATCTAACTTAGAATGTATATCAAAATCAGACCACTCTAGGATATATAAACACGGCAAGAACCAACACAATAAGGATAAAAAAGGTACAAGTGCATTGGGAATGGTTGGACAGTTGATGTAATTGCCCACATA
>SESG01000583.1_pt1 | contig 21826 bp, 21 predicted proteins | sample 3171421 | NCBI WGS metagenome assembly SESG01 (sample SAMN10866946, study PRJNA518727) | freshwater metagenome | biome: subpolar coniferous forest; feature: holomictic lake; material: water; isolation source: holomictic Lake 227, 6 m and 8 m depth | place: Canada: near Kenora, Ontario | collected... | reverse complement strand
TCCGGGCCCTCCCCGGCAAGCCCAACTCCCCGGATCACGGGGCGGGGTCGGCTGGTATCCTCCCCCCATAGCCATGATCGAGTCCCGGAAACGATGCGGCTGGTGCGGATCCGACCCCCTCTACGTCCGGTACCACGACGAGGAATGGGGCGTGCCGGTCCATGTTGAGCGGACTCTCTTCGAGTTTCTCATCCTCGAGGGGGCGCAGGCGGGATTGTCCTGGATCACGATCTTGAAGAAGCGGGAGGCCTACCGGGAGGCGTTCCACGGGTTTGACCCCGAACGGGTGGCCCGGATGACGGCCCGGGAACGGGGGCGGCTCCTCGTGAACCCCGCCATCGTCCGGAACCGGCTCAAGATCGAGGCGGCGGTCCGAAACGCCCGCGCCACCCTGGCGCTCCGGGACGAGGTCGGGGGCCTCGCCCGGCACGCCTGGAGCTTCGTGGGCGGACGCCCCATCCAGGGGCGGCGCCGCACGCTGCGGGACGTCCCGACGACCTCTCCGGAGGCGGAGGCCTTCTCCCGGGACCTACGGCGGCGCGACTTCACCTTCGTCGGACCGACCATCATGTACGCCTTCATGCAGGCGACGGGGATGGTGAACGACCACCTCCTGGGCTGCTTCCGCCGCCGGCCGGTCGCGCTTCACTCCCACTCGATGGTGGCCGGGGGCTTCGACGAGATGTCGTAGACCACCCGGTTGATGCCGCGGACCTCGTTGATGATGCGGGTGGAGAGCCGTCCGAGCAGGTCGTAGGGAAGCCTCGACCAGTCTCCGGTCATGCCGTCGGTGGAGTCGACCGCCCGGATGGCGCAGGTGGCCTCGTAGGTTCGCTCGTCCCCCATGACGCCGACGCTGCGAACCGGGAGCAGGACCGCGAAGGACTGCCAGAGCTTCTCGTAGAGGCCGGCCTTCCGGACCTCCTCCTGCACGATGAGGTCGGCGCGCCGCAACACGTCGAGCCGCTCCTCGGTCACCTCGCCCAGCACGCGGATGGCGAGACCGGGTCCCGGGAAGGGCTGGCGCTGCACCGACTCAGGAGGCAGCCCCAGCTCGAGCCCCAGCCGCCGCACCTCGTCCTTGAAGAGCTCGCGAAGCGGCTCGACGAGGGCCAGCTTCATCACCTCGGGGAGACCGCCGACGTTGTGGTGGCTCTTGATGGTGGCCGAAGGGCCCTTGAAGGAGACGCTCTCGATGACGTCGGGGTAGAGGGTGCCCTGGACCAGGAACTGCGCCCGCTCTCCTTCGCGGGAGAGCCGCTCCACCTCCTCCTCGAAGACCGCGATGAACTCCCGCCCGATGATCTTGCGCTTTTGCTCGGGGTCGGTGACGCCGGAGAGCTTCGTGAGGAAGCGGGAGCGCGCATCCACGGTCACGAGCGGAAGGTGGAACATCTGGCCGAAGACCTGCTCCACCTGCTCCCGCTCGCCGGAGCGGAGCACGCCGTTGTCCACGAAGATGCAGCGGAGCCGGTTGCCGATGGCCCGGTGCACGAGAAGGGCCGCCACCGCCGAATCCACGCCCCCGGAGAGCGCGCAGATGGCGGTGCCCTTGCCCACCTGGGCCCGGATCTGCTCCACGGCCACGTCCACGTAGGCGTGCATCGACCAGGCGCCGGAGAGGCCGCACACGCCGATGGCGAAGTTCCGGAGGATGTCGGGGCCGCGCGGGGTGTGGACCACCTCGGGGTGGAACTGGACGCCGAACATGCGCCGCGCCCGATCCTGCACGGCGGCGAACGGGGCGCTTCCGGTGGCGGCCACCGGCTCGAAGCCGGGGGGCAGCGCCTCCACCCGGTCGCCGTGGCTCATCCAGACGTCGAGGCGCTGCGGAAGGCCGCGGAAGAGATCGCAGGCGGTGCCGGTCTCGATGGTGGCCGGGCCGTACTCGCGGTGCGCCGCCTTGTCCACCTTGCCCCCGAGCTCGTGGGCGATGAGCTGGAGCCCGTAGCAGATGCCGAGCACCGGCACGCCGAGCGTCCAGACCGTGGCGTCCACGCGGGGGCTCCCCTCGGCGAGCACGCTCGCGGGTCCGCCGGAGAGCACCACGCCACGCGGGCTCCAGGCGCGCATCGCCGCGCCGGACATGGTGCAGGGATGGATCTCGCAGTAGACGCCCAGCTCGCGCAGCCGGCGCGCGATGAGCTGCGTGTACTGCGACCCGAAGTCGAGGATGAGGATCTTCTCGCCGTGGATGTCCATGGCGCCCTATCCGACCCGGTAGTTGGGGGCTTCCTGGACGATGATGACGTCGTGCACGTGGCTCTCCTTGAGACCCGCCGCGGAGATGCGCACGAAGCGAGCCCTGGTGCGGAGCTCGGCCACGTCCTTCACTCCCAGGTAACCCATTCCGCTCTTCAGTCCACCCACGAGCTGGAAGATGTTCATGGCCACGGACCCCTTGTAGGGGACGCGCCCCTCGATGCCTTCCGGGACGAGCTTCTCGGCATCGGCGACGTCGGCCTGGAAGTAGCGATCGCGCGAGCCGTCCTTCATCGCGCTGATGGAGCCCATGCCCCGGTACGACTTGTAGCTGCGCCCCTGGTAGAGGATCACCTCCCCGGGCGCCTCCTCGGTGCCGGCGAGGAGCGAACCGATCATCACGGTGCTGGCTCCGGCCGCGAGCGCCTTCACCACGTCGCCGGAGTACTTCACCCCGCCGTCGGAGATGACGGGCACGCCGTGCGCCTCGGCGGCCCGGGCGCAGTCGTCCACCGCGGTGACCTGGGGAACGCCCACGCCGGCCACCACGCGGGTGGTGCAGATGGAGCCCGGCCCCACGCCCACCTTCACGGCGTCCACACCGGCCCTGCAGAGCGCGTCGGTGGCCTCGGCGGTGGCCACGTTGCCGGCCACCAGCTCGATCCCCTTGAAGTTCAGGCGCGTGTCCCGGACGGCGTCGATGACCCCGGCGGAGTGGCCGTGCGCGGTGTCGATGACGATGACGTCGGCCCCGGCCTTGAGGAGCGCCGTGATGCGGGCCTCCCGGTCCGGACCCACGCCCACCGCCGCGCCGCAGAGGAGCCGCCCGAGCCGGTCCTTGGCGGCGTTCGGGTGCTTCTGGATCTTCTCGATGTCCTTGATGGTGATGAGGCCGCGCAGCTCGAAGGCCTCGTTCACGACCGGCAGCTTCTCGATGCGGTGCCGGTGCAGGAGGTCCTTGGCCTCGTCGATGGTCACGCCCTCCCGGGCGGTGACGAGGTCCTTCGTCATCACCTGCTCGACGGTCTGCTCCAGGTTCCGCTCGAACCGCAGGTCGCGGTTGGTGAGGATCCCCACCAGCTTTCCCCTGCGGGTGACCGGGATCCCGCTGATGCCGTTCTCCCGCATCAGCGCCACCGCGGCCGAGAGCTTCACCTCCGGCTCCACCGTGATGGGCTCGGAGACGATCGCCGACTCGTACTTCTTCACCCGGTTCACCTCGGCGGCCTGCCGCTCCACCGAGAGGTTCTTGTGGATGAATCCCATCCCGCCCTCGGCGGCCATGGCGATGGCCATGCGCGACTCGGTCACCGTGTCCATGGCGGACGAGACGATGGGGACGTGGAGGGTGATGTTGCGGGTGAGTCGGCTCGCGGTGGAGACCTGCTTCGGGAGGACGTTGCTCTCGGCGGGTACGAGCAGGACGTCGTCGAAGGTCAGGGCCTCGCGGAGGTCGTCACGGTTGAGCATGCTGCGATATAGTGGAACGGCCGCCCCGCGGTCAAGGGTCTTGATTTTGCAGGCGTTTCCCGCGGCGGCGCAGCCAGGACCGGCCGAGGAGCACCACGACCACCACCACGACCCCGGTGAGGACGTAGCTGCCGAACTTCGATCCGGCGCGCGCCGCGCGCTCGATGTCGTCGCCGAACCAGAATCCCAGGCAGACCCAGAGCGGCGCGGAGATGAGGGCCGCCAGTCCGTCGAAGGCCAGGAACTCCCAGAAGGGAACGCGCGAGTGACCCACAGTGAAGTAGGTGGGAGCCCGGAGGCCGGGGAGGAACCGGGCCACCAGGACCACGATCTTCCCGCGCTTCCGGAGCAACCCCTCCACCCGCTCCAGCTTCTCGGGCGTGATCATCTTCCGGAACGGCCAGACCTCGGCCACCCGACGGCCCACCACCCGACCCGCCCAGTAGATGACCGAATCGCCCACCAGGATGCCGGAGAGCCCCACCGCCACCATGACCTGGAAGCCGCGATCGGTGAGCATCCCCCTCAGCGTGACCGCCTCGATCGGCGAGGCCAGCCAGGCGAGGACGCCTCCGGCGATGAGCGGGACGTCCTCCGGCAGCGGGAAGCCAAAGCCTGCGGCGATGAGCAACCCGAATACCGCCAGGTAGCCCAGCCCCAGGGACTGGTTCTGCAGGTGGTCGACCAGCCGTTCCAGCACGCGCGACGTCCCCTCTCAGCCCTGGCCACCCGCCAGCGCGCGCAGATCCTCGCGCGCATCGGCGGCCTTGCGCGCCAGATCTCCGGCGATGGCGAGCGCCAGCTTCAGGCAGGCCTGGGGCTTCTGGGGCTGGAGCCGGTAGAAGTCGCGCTGCGCCAGCTCCAGGAGATCGCAGGTGGTCTCGGCCACGACCGACACCAGGCGGGTGCTCCGCGTGAGCAGCGCGATCTCCCCGAAGGGCTCGCTCGGCCCCAGCATCGCGAGCGTCCTCTCGCCCTGGCCATCCCGAAGGGTGACGCGCACCGTCCCCTCCTTCACGACGTACATCGACTCCCCCACCATGCCCTCCGCGAAGACGGGAGTCCCGGCCGGCACGGTCCTGTCCACCGCGATGGACGCGAAGATCTGGAGTCCCGTCTCGCTGAAGTCGCGAAAGAGGCTGCACCGCTGGAGGACGTCGAGAGCGGTCATGGCGCAGGGAAGCCCGCCTTCCGGTACGCCCCGGCGTGGGCCGCGTAGCTGGCGGCCGATTTCCGGAAGAAGGCGATCTCCTCGCGGGTCAGCTCCCGCTTCACCCGGGCCGGGTTGCCGAGCGCGAGCATCCCCGGCGGCACCACCATCCCGGGCGGGACGAGGGAGCCAGCTCCCACCATGGCATCCTCGCCGATCAGCGCCCCGTCCATGACGATGGCGCCGATCCCGACGAGACAGCGATCCTTCACGGTGCAGCCGTGGAGGGTCACCCGATGTCCCAGCGTGACGTCGTCCCCCACGAGCGTCGGATGGGTCCCGGTGGTCACGTGGAGGATCGACTGGTCCTGGACGTTGGTGCGGGCGCCGATGCGGACGTGGTTCACGTCTCCGCGCACGAGGGCCCCGAACCAGACGGAGGAACCCGGGCCGATCTCCACGTCGCCGATGACCACGGCCGTGTCGGCCACCCAGACGTCGGCGGCGAGCCTCGGTTCCTTCCCTCCCCAGGCGCGGATGATGGGCATGTTCACGATGGATGCTAGCTCGCGCTCCGGTCGCGCCGCAAGGCAACCGTGCCGACGACGACGGCTCCCAGGACCGCCCCGGCGGTGTCGGCGACCCAGTCGAGGACCGAGGCGTCGCGCCCGGGGACGAAGGACTGGTGGATCTCGTCGGTCGCCCCGTAGAGGCTCGCGAGGCCGATCGCGACGAGCGCCGCCGTGCGGATGGAGCGGCCGCCCAGGCGGAGCCCGAAGAAGAGCAGCACCGCGAAACCCGCGTACTCGATCGCGTGGAGCAGCTTGTCCTGCGAGAGCCAATCCGTCGGCAGGAAGGCGAGCGGATGGGACTGGTCCGACAGCGCGAAGATCACGCCGGCGTAGACGAGCGCCGGGAAGAAGGCGAGGAGCCGCGCCATCAGGCGGAGAGCTCCGCCGAGAGCGAGCTGTGGCCGGACCGGACCACGCGCCCCCGCACGAGCGAACCGGGCGGCAGGTCGCGCCCGTGCGTCTCGAGGTGGACCACGCGGTTCTCCGGCGAACGACCGAAGTGACCCCCGCCCTCGGAAGGGCTCTCCACGAGCACCTCCACCTCGCGCCCCACCTGCCCGGCCAGCGCGGCCACGGCGATCTCCCGCTGCAGCGACTGGAGCCGCTCCAGGCGCTCCAGCGCCACCTCCCGGGGGACCTCCATCCACTCCGGCGCCGAGCCCAGGTGCAGGGCGGCCCCGGTGTGGGGGCGCGGGCTGAAGACGAAGCTGAAGGAGTTCTCGAAGCGCGCCTCCGCCAGCAGCCGCAGGGAGGCCTCGAAGTCGGCGTCGGTCTCGCCCGGGAAGCCGACGATGAAGTCGGTGGTGATGGCGATGCCCGGTCGTGCCTCCCGGAGCTTGCGGTGGCGCTCCAGGTACTCCGCCACGCCGTAGTCGCGCCGCATCCGGCGGAGCACGGCGTCCGACCCGGACTGCACGGGGAGGTGGAAGTGGGGCATCACCCGGGGTTCGTCGCGGAAGGCCTCCACGAGCTCGTCCGACAGGTCGTGCGGGTGGCTGGTCGTGAAACGGACCCGCTCCACCCCGGGCACGGCGGCCACGCGCCGGAGCAGCGACGAGAAGGTGCAGCCCCCCCGATAGGAGTTCACGTTCTGCCCGATGAGCGTCACCTCGCGGACGCCCACCCCGGCGAGCGACGCCACCTCGGCCACCACCTCGGAATACGCGCGCGACACCTCGCGCCCCCGCGTGCGCGGCACGATGCAGAAGGAGCAGACGTTGTCGCACCCCTTCATGGCGGTGACGAAGGCGCTCGCCCGTCCCCGGACCGCCTCGGCGTCGGCGCGGGGGAAGACGTACTCCTCCGAGTCCATCCAGCCGGTCTCGGCGAAGCGCTCGCGTCGTCCCGCCCGCTCGACGAGCTCGGGGAGGCGCCCCACGTGATCCGGACCGAAGACGAAGTCCACGTACGGCACCCGCTTGAGCAGCCGGTCCTTCTCCTGCTGCGCGACGCAGCCTCCCACCGCGATGAGGGACCCGCGCCGGGCCTTGTGCTCCCGGTAGCGACCCAGTGCGGAGAGGAGCTTCTGCTCGGCCTTCTCCCGCACCGAGCAGGTGTTGAGGAGGATCAGGTCGGCATCCTCGGGGTGGGGCGTCCGGGACCAGTCCCGCCCGGCCAGCGCCTCCACCATCCGGTCGCTGTCCGACTCGTTCATCTGGCACCCGAAGGTGTGGACGAACACCTTCCGGGCGGCGCCAGCGGAAGGCGCGGCGGGCGCGGCGGGGGCTGCGGGCCGTCGCAGGGGAACGAGGTCGGACATCGGGGCGGGAAACCTAGGCCCGGGCCTCGGGCGCGTCAACTCCGCTGGGCGGCCCGCGGCACGAGCGACTCGGCGATCTCCTCCAGGTCGGCCAGGCGGGTCGCCACCGCCACCCGGTCCACCTGCCCCGCGTAGAGCAGCATCTCGCTGTCGCCGCTCCCCCAGGCCCACCGCTCCTCGGGGCAGATCCAGAGGACCCGCCTGGCGCGCCTCCTCAGTTCCCGGAGCACCCAGGATTCGGGCGGGAGGTAGTTGCTCCGCCCGTCCCCGATCAGGAGCACGGTCGTCCGCGACGTGACCGCGCCCAGGAAGTTCCGGTGGAAGGTGGTGAGGGCGCGGCCGTAGTTGGAATTCCCGGCCAGGCTCACCGCGCGCCCGGCGGTGGCGAGGTCGGCGGCACGGGAGACGTCCTTCTCGGCGCGGAAGGCGTCGGTCACCTCGCCGAGGTCGGAGACGAAGACGAAGCTGCGCACGCGCGAGAAGAGGGACTGGAGCGTGTGCACGAAGACGAGCATGAGGCGCGACACGTGCCGGACGGAGTCGGACACGTCGCACAGAACGACCACGTCGGGCCGGGCCCGGTGGCGGGAGCGGAACGAGAGCCGGGCCGGAACGCCGCCCCAGCCCAGGTTTTTCCGGATCGTGCGCCGCAGGTGGAGCGCACCGCGGCGCCGGGACCGCTCGCGCCGGGCGAGCCGGTCGCGGAGCCGCTCCGCCAGCCGCCGGACGGCCGCCTCGGTCCGGACGATCTCCTGGCGCGAGAGGGTGGCGAAGCCGCGCTGCTGGAGGGAGCCCTCCCGGCGCCGCTCGGCGCGCGCCTGCCGTTCCAGGTCGGCGTACCGGCGGGCCGCGTCCTCCACGGTTGCGAGCGCGGCCCGCACCCGAGCCGCCACGCGCTCCACGCGCGCCCCGTCGAGCCCGCCCTCGGCGAGCGCCCGGGGGAAGGCGTCGAGCTCGGCGGCGAGCCCCGCGCCACCCGCACCGGCGAGCAGGCGCCTCCCGTAGAATCCGAGCTGGGTGGATGCCTCCAGGGCGGAGAAGTCGATGACCAGGGCGGCTCCCCGGAGCAGGCGGGCGAGCAGACCGGCGTCCCCGTCGAGCGCGGCCCGGGCGAGCGGCGAGAGGCTCGGGGCGAGGCGTGCGAGGGTCATCGCCGCCATCGTCAGCTCGTCCCCCTCGAGCGCACCGCTCTCCTCCAGGTCGCGCAGCACCGACCGCTCGAGCTCCTCGAAGACCCGCGCGAGCCCGGAGAAGAAGAGCTCGAAGAGCCGGTCGAAGATGGCCGCGTCGGCGCCGCGCTTCAGGAGCGTGGCCCGCAGCGCGGCTCGGAAGGTGTCCCGGTCGGCCACCCCGGCGAGCGCCACCGCGCGCACGGCGTCCACGGCCTCCGCGGGGGAGACCCTGACCCCGTTCTGCCGGAGCAGCCGGGCGAACTCGACGATGCGCGCCTCCACCGGGCGATTGTACCGCGGCGGTGGGCGGAACCGTGCCCGGACGGACTTGTCTCGCGGCGCCGCCTCGGGCATGAAGTTCGCGTTGGGCCATCCCCTCGTCACCCTCGACGACGTAGACGTCCGGCTCTGGGGCCGCACGCTCCTCGCGGGCGTCACCTTCGACCTCCGGGAGGGGGAGAGCTGGGCGGTGTTCGGAGGCAACGGCGCCGGCAAGAGCACGCTGCTCCGGCTGCTGCGGGGCGACCTCTGGCCCCACCCGGCCAGCCGGGGGCGGCGCCTCTTCCACCTGGACGGCGCGACATCGGAGAGCCCCATCGGAGCCAGGGAGCGGATCGCGCTCGTCTCCGCGGAGGCGCAGGACCTCTACCTTCGACGGGACCTCGACGTCCGGGTGGAGGACGTGGTGCGCAGCGGCTTCACCGACGCGATCTGGCCGGGCGACCTGCTTCCGGCCCACGCCGAGCGGGCCGTGGACCGGGTCATGGGTTCGCTCGGCGTCGGCGAGCTGCGGCGCCGGAGCCTGCTCGAGATCTCGACCGGCGAGGCCCGCCGCGTGCTCCTCGCCCGGGCGCTGGCCCCGGGGCCCCGCGCGCTCCTTCTCGACGAGTTCGTGAACGGCCTGGACGCGGCGTCGCGAGAGATCGTGCTCCGCGCCGTCTCGGAGCTGGCGCGTGGGGGCACGGCGACCCTCCTCGCCACGCACCGCCCCGAGGAGGTGATCCCGGAGGCACGCCGCGCGGCCATCCTGGAGGGTGGACGGATCGTGCGGATCGGCCCCCGAGACGAGGTCGAGGCCGCCTGGAGGGGAGAGCGACCGGGGGCCCCTTCCCCCCTGCCCGCGAACCTCCTCCGGACGGCTCCAGACCCCGTCTTCGCGCTGCGCGGCGACGTGCTCGTGGAGGGAAGGCTCGTGCTCCGCGATCTGAAGTGGCGGATGAGACCGGGGGAGGGATGGGTCGTCCGCGGCCCCAACGGCGCGGGCAAGTCCACCTTCCTCCGCCTCCTCCTCGGCGAGGAGCACCTGGCGCCGGGGGGTACGATCTCGCGCCTCGACCTCGGCCCCAGCCCCGACGTCCGGGACATCCGCGCCCGCGTGGGACTCGTGGCGCCCGACCTCCAGGCGCGCCACCGGGCCGACGCCGCCGGCCTCGAGGTGGTCCTCTCCGGCTTCGCGGGCAGCATCGGCCTGGGCGAGGAGATGAGCGGCGAACAGCGGGATGCGGCGCGCGCCTGCCTCTCCGCCGTGGGCGCGCTGCACCTCGCGGACCGGAGCATCCAGTCGATCTCCTACGGCGAGATGCGGCGGCTCCTCTTCGCCCGCGCGCTCGTCACCGACCCCGACGTGCTGCTCCTCGACGAGCCGTTCTCGGGGCTCGAGCCGCGCTCCCGCGCCGCGGCCATGGACCTGGTGGACCGGCTCGTCCGGGAGGGGCGCTCGGTGGTGCTCGTCACCCACCACGACGACGAGGTGGTCTCTTCCCTGACCCACGAGCTGCTGCTGCGGGGGGGGCGGGTGGAGCGAGCAGGGCCGCGAGCCACACCGCCGCCGCCGCCGACACCGGCAGGAGGGACCGGTGGACCGTGGTGTGGTTCAGGGTGAACTCCGGGTAAAGCCAGATGGCGCTCGCGGCGGCCTGGGCGAGGAGGACCGCCAGGGCGGCGAGCGACAGCCCCTGCCTCTCCCCGCGGATCCGGGGAACGAGGAGCAGCACCGAGGGTACGAATACCCACCAGAGGAGCCCCAGGTTGCCCTCGGTGAAGAGTGCCTGGAGGAAGAGGACGCCCGGGCCGAGTCCGCCCGCCGAGGGTGCCGCGGCCGCGGCGGCGGCAGGCGCGCCGCCAGCCATCTTCTGCCCCGCCGCCAGGAGGAACGGGACGGAGTTTCCGGATCCGAAGGCGACGAGGCGCGCGAGGAAGAGTGCGGCCCAGGCCCCCAGGATCGGGGCGAGCCGGAGCCACTTCCCCTTCCCGGCCGGCTCGCGCCAGGCGACCTGTGCGAGGAGCGCCGCGGCCACCGGGAGTGCCACCAGCTCCCCTTCCCGCTTCACCATCGCCGCCCCGAGCAGGAGCAGCAGGGTACGGGCCGCGTCTCCCGGCGACCCTCCCCGCCCGTGGGCGACGAGGAAGGCGAAGGCCGCCGCGAGGTAGCACGCCAGCCAGCCGTCGGCGTAGGTCGAGGTGGCGTGGTAGGCGAAGAGCGGCATGGACGTGAGCGCGAAGGCGCCACCCCATCCCGCCTCGGGCACGCCACGCGCGCTCCCCAGGCAGACGAGGAGTGCGAGCAGTGCCAGGAAGGTGAGGATCACCGTGGCGCTCACGTGGATCGGATCGACCTCCGCGCCGAGGGTCCAGGCGAGCGCCGGGAGGTACGTGGGCACCGGCCCCGCCATCGCGACGACCGCGCGCGCCGGATCGCTCCAGTCGCCGGTGGCCGCGAGCACCGGAGCGTAGGCCCGGACGCGGTAGGAGTCGTCGGTGTGGATCGGAGTGCCGAGCCCGTGCAGGACCACCGCCGCGGCGACCAGCACCGTCCAGGCGGTCATGGGGACGAAGAGCCAGGCGGGGCGCGGGATCCAGCGGGGCGGAGGCGGCGGACCCTCGCCGGCCGTCTCCGGCGACGCGCTTCGCGTCCGGAGCCGGTGGGATGCCGCCCAGCCGGCGAAGGGGAGGAGCAGGACCGCGCCCGCGGTGACCGGTCCCGAAGGAATCCCGAGGAGACCCCGGGCGACGAAGGACGCCCACCCGAGCCAGGCCGCGCCCACGAGCCAGGACAGCGGCGCGTCCACGGCGGGACGCACGGTGAGGCGCGTGGCCCGGAGCAGGGCGTATCCGGAGGCCGTCACGGCCAGGGCGGAGAGCAGGAAGATCACCGTCGCCGCGCCACGAAGGCCTCGGGGCCGAGCGACTCGGCCGGCCCGAAGCCCGGAAGGAGGGGAACACCGGCGTGGAGGTAGACCACCGCGTCGAGTTCGCCCGGGGTGAGGTGCTTCACGCCGGAGAGCCCCTCGTAGGTCGTCGCGCCCGGCACCACCTTCACGCAGGGTCGAGGGGCCAGGTGGAAGCAGATGGTCTCCCAGGCGAACCAGTCCGGCTCCTTCGCCTGCACCCCCACCCGATCGCCGGGGCGGAGCGACCGGCGCGCGAGCGCGGTCAGCTCCCCCAGCTCCGGGCCGAGGGCGAAGTCGTTCGCGAGCCGGTCCTCGGCGGCGAGCCGGGGCGGGAAGGCCAGCATGGGCCAGGCGCGCACCAGGAACACGCCATCGGCGGCGAGGGCGCACGCCACGCCGGCCACCGCCAGGAAGGGGGCCGGCCGCCACCGCTTCCGGAACCCGAGCCAGGCGAGCGCCCCTCCGACCGCGCCGACGAGGAACGCGATCCCCAGGACCAGGAGGAGGAGGACTCCGCGCGACGCCGTCCAGACCGGGGGGCCGAGACGGTTCACGGTGGCGTGGTCGAGGCGGATCGGCGACCAGCGGATGGCCTCGTCGAAGGAACGGGTGTCGGTCGCCGGGTCGCCCGTGGCGAGGCGAACGCGGACCCCCGTCACGGTGAACTCGCCGGACCCCTCGAGGAGGAAGTAGGGCAACCGGTCCGCGCGCCAGTGTGGGGTGGTCCGGAGGTCGAACACCAGACGGCCGCGCCCCGGGGGGACACGCTCGTGGTGCCAGGGGGTCTCGAAGGGCGCGGGAGCGTGATCGACGGTGGTCGTGGTCCAGGTGATCTGGAGCGTGCCGGTGGAGCGGTACTGGATCTCCAGCGCCTCGACGCCGGGGAGCGGGATCACCAATCCGGTCTCGCCCTGCACCGGGAGCGCGATCCCGTCGGCGACCCGTCTCGAGGCCACGCTGGAGGCCAGCTGGCTCTCCAGCACGGGGATGGGGAGCTCCCGGGCCCGCTCGAGCGGCGCGGCGGCGAGGAGCATCGCCGACCAGGCGGCGGCCCGCCTTCCCCTCCCTCCCGGCGTCGTCGTCACGTGCGCTCCAGGAGCACCACCGCCTCCACGTGGTGGGTCTGGGGGAACATGTCCACGGGCTGCACCGTCGCCACCCGGTAGCCGGAACCCACCGCGGCACGGAGGTCGCGCGCCAGCGTGGCGGCGTCGCAGGAGACGTAGACCGCCCGCGGTGCGGCCAGGTCGCGGAGCAGGGGGCCCAGACCCTTCATCCCGTCGCGCGGCGGGTCGAGGAGCACCGCTCCGAAGCGCCGCCCCTCCCGCCCCAGGGCCGCCGCGAGCGCGAGCGCGTCGCCGGCATAGAAGCGCACGTTCGATCGGGCCAGGTCGGCCCGCGCCAGCTCGACCGCGGGTCCCAGACCCTCCACGGCGGCCACCGAGGCGGCCCGGCGGGCCAGCGGGCCGGTGAAGTTGCCGGCCCCGCAGAAGAGCTCCAGGACCTCCTCCCCGTCCGGACGGAGGAGCCCGGTCGCCGTCTCCACGAGCCGCGCGTTGGCGTGGCGATTCGCCTGCTGGAACACGTCGGGACGGCTCCGCGCCAGCCCGGCCGAGGGATCCCCGGGCACACGCTCCTGAAGCAGCACCGGGTTCCCCACGATCACGGCGGGTCGGCGCGAGCGCCCCTCCCCCTCCGACTCGAGCACCAGCCCCGCGAGCGTCGGGACCGATCCGAGCATCTCCTCGCACCGCCGCCGGACGCCCTCCCCCGCCTCGAGCCCTCGCAGGAGCACGGCCCCGCGACCGGCGTGGTCCGACCATTCCAGCGCCACCTCGGACGGTCGCAGGCGCGCCCGCGCCAGCGCCGGGCCCAGCGTCTCCCTCAGACCGTCGAGCCCTGGCGTCAAGAGGTGGCAGGACTGGATCCCCACCGGCTCGTGGGAGCGGCGCCGGAAGAAGACGAGCCGCGCTCCGGCCCGATCCACGTGGAACTTGGCACGGCACCGGTACCGGAGCGGCCGGGGCGACGGCAGGATGGGCAGGAGCGGATAGCTCCCGGGCTCGAGCCGCCCGATGCGCCGCAGCGCCTCCACCAGCCCCCGCTCCTTCTCGCGAAGCTGCAACCCGTACTGCAAGTGAAGCCACTCGCAGCCCCCGCAACTCCGGTCCGGCCCGGGGCCGGGGCCGAAGTGGGGACAGGGCGCCTCCTGCCGATCGGGGCCGGGGCGGACGACCCGCGTCCACGGAACGTGAACGACGTCGTCTCCCGGGGGCAGGTCCACCTCCAGCCGATCCCCGGGAGCCCCGAACGGGACGAAGATGGGCCGCTCCCCGAGCCGCGCCACCCCCTCGCCGCCGGGGGCGAGGTCGCCGATCTCGATCTCCGTGAGCACGCCCGGTGCGCCTCAGAAACCCAGCGCGCGGTGAAGTCGCGTCACCAGGGAATCGAGCTGCTCCCGCTTCGACGGATCGAGGTCGGTGAACTCGATCCCCATCCCGGGGGCGACGGTGCCCCCATCGGCGACGGGCACCACGCGGGAGACCTTCCCGTTCAGTCCGATCGGAGATTCCGTCGTGGGGAGCTGGATCAGGATCTCGACCTCGGTTCCCACGGGCAGCGGCTTGCGGCTGTTGATGAACATCCCACCCTGGCTGATGTTGATGGCCCAGTCGGTGAGGAAGCTGCCCACGGTCCGATACGCCACCGGCAACTCGTGCTCGAGTCGTCTCGACCGGCGCCTGTTCTCGGGTCCCTCGGTCATCGCCTGCGCGCGATGCTAGCAGGGCATGCAGGTCATGTCACAGACGGGGCCGGAGGCCCGCCGAGCAGGGCCACCACCGGGTCCCCCCGGGCGATCCCCCCGTCCCGGAGGGCGCTCCCCTCCCGGACCGCGATCTCGAGGCGGCCTCCGCTTCCCCAGAGCGCGAGCAGTTCACCCGGACGCCCCTCCCCGAAGGTGGTGACGAGACGCACCCGCCGGCCGGCGACCTGGACGCCCTCGATGACGGCCTCGCCCAGAACCGCACGCCGGATGCTCGTCATGAGATTCCCGAACGGGTCCGCGGAGAGGCAGACCCCTTCCACCCGCTCCGGCCCGGGCACGGCCGAGAGCCCCGGGAGCTGGACCGGGTTCGTCACCCGTGGCCCGAGGCGGGTGGGATCGCCCCCCCCGGCGAGCCACGCCGCCACCGGCGCGAAGAGGTCGCGCCCGTGGAAGGTGGGGCTCGGGTCGCGGGGGACGATCTCCGGATCGGCGAGGAGGAAGACGGCCCCGGCCCCGAGGAACGGCGTGAAGAGGCCGTTGTCCGGCCCGACGAGGCGCCTCCCCTCGCCATCGACGACGCAGACGGGCTGGCGCGCCGTCCCCACGCCGGGGTCGACCACAGCCACGTGAACGGCCGCCACCGGGAAGCGGGGGACGCAGGCCTCGAGCAGGAGCGCTCCGGCCACCAGGTCGAAGGGGGGCACGTCGTGGGAGAGATCCACGAGCGTCGCCTCCGGGAGGCGCGAGAGGACCGCCCCCTTCATCTGCGCCGGGTAACCCGACCCGGCGCCGAAGTCGGAGAGGAAGGTGACGATCGGCCGGCCCAATCTCAGACCTGCATCGTCCTCACGTCGGGAGCCACCTCGAGCCGGGGCTCGGTGAGGGCCTGCACCTGCTCGACCGTCACGCCAGGTGCGAGTTCCCGGAGGACGAGACCGCGAGGGCCGACCTCGATCCAGGCCAGGTCGGTGCAGATGGCCGAGACGCAGCCGCGTCCGGTGATGGGAAGCGAGCAGGTGCGAAGGACCTTCGGCTTCCCCTCCTTGTTCGCGTGCTCCATCATCACGATGACGCGGCGGGCGCCGGCGACCAGATCCATCCCGCCGCCCATCCCCTTCACCATCTTGCCGGGTACGAGCCAGTTGGCGAGGTCCCCCTTCTCGGAGACCTCGAGCGCACCCAGGATGGCGAGGTCGATGTGCCCCCCGCGGATCATGGCGAAGGACTCGGCGGAGGAGAAGTAGGCCGTGCCGGGGATCTCGCTCACCGTCTCCTTGCCCGCGTTGATCAGGTCGGGATCCTCCTCGCCCTCCACGGGATAGGGGCCGATGCCCAGCATGCCGTTCTCGCTCTGGAGCACCACCTCCACGCCGGGCGGCACGAAGTTGGAGACGAGGGTGGGCATTCCGATGCCCAGGTTGACGTAGAAGCCGTCCTGGAGCTCCCGTGCCACGCGCTTCGCGATCTGCTCTCGGGTCAGTGCCATGGGTCAGCTCGCTCGGGGACGGACCGTGCGCCGCTCGATGGGCTTCTTCAGCCCCTGCGCCTGCACGATGCGCTTCACGTAGATGGAAGGGACGTGGACCTGGGCCGGATCGATCTCGCCGACGGGAACGATGTGCTCGGCCTCCACGATGCAGACCTTGGCCGCCGCGCACATCATCGGGTTGAAGTTGGCCGCCGTCTTCCGGAAGACGAGGTTTCCCCAGGCGTCGGCCTTCCAGGCGTGGACGAGGGCGAAGTCGCCGCGGATGGGGAGCTCGAGCAGGTAGTCGCGGTCCCCGAAGCGGCGCACCTCCTTGCCGTCGGCCACCACCGTGCCCACGCCGGTGGCGGTGTAGAAGCCGGCGATGCCGGCCCCGCCCGCCCGGATGCGCTCGGCGAGCGTGCCCTGGGGAACGAGCTCGACCTCCAGCTCTCCCGAGAGGTACTGCTTCTCGAAGACCTTGTTCTCCCCCACGTAGGAGGAGACCATCTTCCGGATCTGGCGGGACTGGAGCAGCACCCCGAGCCCCTCCTCGGTGGTGCCGCAGTTGTTGGAGACGATGGTGAGGTCCTTCGTCCCCTTGCGATGCAGCGCCGTGATCAGGTTCTCCGGGTTGCCGCAGAGGCCGAACCCACCGACGAGGAGCGTCGCTCCGTCGGGGATGTCGGCCACCGCCGCCTCCGCGCTCGGGAAGAGCTTGTTCATGGCCGCTCCACGAGCAGCGCCACCGCCTCGCCACCGCCGATGCAGAGGCTCGCCACGCCCCGGCGGGCCTTGCGCTCCTCCAGCGCGTGCACGAGCGTCACCAGGATGCGGGCCCCCGAGGCGCCGATGGGGTGGCCCAGGCAGACCGCGCCGCCGTTCACGTCCACGACGGCCGGGTCGAGGGAGAGGAGCTGCATGTTGGCGAGCGAGACCACCGCGAAGGCCTCGTTCAGCTCCCAGAGATCGACGTCCTTCGCGGCGAGCCCCACCTTCGCGAGGGTCTTCCGTATGGCATCCGCGGGCGCGATGGTGAACTCGACCGGGGCGCGCGCAGCGCCCCCCCAGGCGACGAGGCGCGCCAGGACCGGGCGCCCCTCCTTCTGGGCCCGCTCGGCGCTCATGAGCACGATCGCCGCAGCCCCGTCGTTGATGGAGGAGGCGTTGGCCGCGGTCACCGTCCCGTCCTTCTGGAATACCGGCTTCAGGGTCGGGATCTTGTCGGGGCGGGCGACCTTCGGCCCCTCGTCCTCCGAGACGACCGTCTTCTCCCCCTTCTTCCCCTCGATCTCGACCGGCGCGATCTCCTTCGCGAACCGCCCGGCCTTCTGGGCGTCGATGGCCCGGCGGGTGGACTCGATGGCGAAGGCGTCCTGCGCCTCCCGGGTGAGCCCGAACTTCTTGGCCGTCGCCTCGGCGCAGATGCCCATGTGGATGCCGTCGTAGGCGTCGGTGAGTCCGTCGTAGACCAGGCCGTCCACCAGCGTCACGTTGCCCATGCGGGCACCGGTGCGCTGCTTCAGGTCGTAGTAGGGGACGTTGGACATCGACTCCATGCCGCCCGCCACCACCACGTCGGCATCGCCGAGCGCGATGGCCTGCGCGGCGCTGATGACCGCCTTGAGCCCCGACCCGCAGACCTTGTTGAGCGTCCAGGCCGGCGTGCCGTCCGGGATCCCGGCGAAGCGTGCGGCCTGCCGCGCCGGCGCCTGCCCCACGGCGGCCTGCAGCACGTTGCCCATGATCACCTCGTCCACGGCCGAGGGATCGACTCCGGCACGTTGCAACGCCGCCCGGATGGCCACCGCTCCCAGGCGCGGGGCCGGGACGGCGGCGAGACTTCCGAGGAACGAACCGATCGGGGTGCGCGCGGCGCCCACGATGACCACTTCGCGTCCGGACATGGCGAACTCTCCAGGATGGGGCCCCGGGACCGGGGCGTCCCAGACGATACGGACGGGGCGGCGAGGCCGTCAAGGCGAGAAGCGCTTGCGAACGCCCGCGCAGCGGCTAGTCTCCGGCCGCCATGATCTCCATTCCCGCGCCCGCCCTCGCCATCCACGGGGGCGCGGGCGCCCTCGACGATCCGGGAACCTCCGGACTCGGCCCGGACGCCCCTCGCCAGGAGGGCGTAGGACGCGCCGCGGCTGCCGCGTGGGAACTGCTTCGGTCCGGGGGGAGCGCGCTCGACGCCGTGGTGCTCGCCGCCTCCATCCTGGAGGACGACCCCACCTTCAACGCCGGCACCGGGGCGACCCTCACCCGGGACGGCCACGTCGAGCTCGACGCCTCGCTGATGGACGGCGCCACCCTCGGCGCAGGTGCGGTCGCCTGCGTGAAGGACGTGAGGAACCCGATCCTCCTCGCCCGGGCGGTGATGGAGCGCTCGGGACACGTGCTCCTGGTCGCCGAGGGGGCCTCGGGATTCGCCCGCGAGGTCGGCATCCCCGCCTGGCCGAACGACCGGCTCGTCACCCCGCACCAGCGAGCCCGCTTCGACGCCGCCCGCGGCGTGAAGCCCCCCGCGGTCGGGGGTGGAACCATCGGCGCCGTGGCCCGCGACCGGAACGGCCACCTGGCGGCGGCCACCTCCACCGGTGGCACCTTCCTGAAGCGCCCCGGGCGCGTGGGCGACTCCCCCATCATCGGCGCCGGCACCTATGCCGACGACCGGCTGGCCGCGGTCTCCTCCACCGGCCACGGCGAGCCCATCATCCGGGTCACGCTCGCCCGCCTCGTCGCCGACCTGGTGGGTACGGGCCGGAGCGCCAGCGACGCCGCCGCGGAGGGCATCCGCATCCTGGGAGCTCGCGCCGCTGGCCAGGGAGGGGTCATCGTGGTGGGTCCGGCCGGCGAGGCCGGCTTCGCCTTCAACACGCCGGCGATGGCCCGCGCCTGGTCCGACGCCTCGGGAGCCATTCGCACGGCGGTGTAGCGCAGGCGACCCGCCCCTATTTCGTCTTCGACTCCAGGAACGGACGGATGAGGTCGAGGGGCAGCGGGAAGACGACGTTGGTGCCCTTGTCCGTGGAGATCTCGACGAGCGTCTGGAGGTAGCGGAGCTGCAGCGCCCCGGGGGAGCGGGCGATGATGTCGGCCGCCTCGCCCAGCTTGGTGGCCGCCTGGAGCTCGCCCTCGGCGTTGATGACCTTGGCGCGTCGCTCCCGCTCCGCCTCGGCCTGGCCGGCCATCGACCGGCGCATCTCCTCGGGCAGGTCGATCTGCTTCACCTCCACCGCGGTGACCTTCACGCCCCACGGCTCGGTGTGCCGGTCGATGATCTCCTGGAGCTGCCGGTTGATCTTGTCGCGCTGCGAGAGCAGCTCGTCGAGCTCCACCTGCCCGAGCACCGACCGCAGCGTGGTCTGGGCGAACTGGCTGGTGGCGAAGAGGAAGTCGGTGACCTGGAGGAAGGCCTTGCTGGCCTCGACGACGCGGAAGTAGATGACCGCGTTCACCTTGATCGAGACGTTGTCCCGGGTGATGACGTCCTGGGGCGGCACCTGCTCGGCGGTCACGCGCATGTCGATGATGACCATGCGATCGACGAAGGGGACGATCCACTTCAGGCCGGCGGTGCGGATCCCCACGAAGCGGCCGAGCCGGAGGACCACCCCCTGCTCGTACTCGTTGATGATGCGGAGCCCCATGGCGAACCAGCCGGCCACGATGGCGACGGGGATGAGCAATCCGAGAGCAGGCATCCGGGTTCCTCCTCGCCGGGCCGGGCCCGGCATTCACTCAGGGTAAAATATCGCCGCGATCGGGCGCGGCCTCGACGTGGAGCACGAGCCCGTGGATCTCGCGGACGCGGACGGCCGAACCGGCCGGGATGGCACGGGGCGAGCGGGCCGCCCAGATCTCGCCGTGGACGAAGGCCTCCCCGACCTCCGGGCCGATGCCGGTCGTGGCCTGCCCCACCTCGCCGATCATCCCGGGGGCGCCCACCCGGAGCTTCTCCCGCCTCGTCCGGGCCACCTTCCAGCCCACGAAGCCCAGGATGGCCGCCAGCGCGAGCGGCGTGGGCCAGACCACCCAGGGGGAGAGAGACAGCAGCGCCGGGTCGAAGCGGTACTCCGGGGAGCTCCGGTCGATGAAGAAGAGCGTCCCGATGCCGAGGAGCGCGGCCCCCGCGACCCCGGCGATCCCGTGGGTGGTCACGTAGCCCTCCAGGACGAGCAGCGCCACGCCGGTCAGGATGAGGACGAGCGCCCCGACGTTCACCGGAATCACCTTCATGGAGAGGAAGGCGAGCAGCAGGAAGAAGGCCCCCAGCGCCCCCGGGACGATGCCGCCCGGATGGTAGAACTCGAGCGCCACTCCGAGGGTGCCGAGCATCATGAGCACGGCGATGACGTTCGGGTCGGAGAGGAAGGCGAGCGTCCGCTGCCGCACGGTCATCTCGCCCTGGTCGAGCCGCGCCCCCGCGGCGCGGATCACGTGGGCCGTCCCCGACCGCGTCCAGGTGCGCCCGTCGGCGAAGGCGAGCGCAGCGGACATGTCGGGGACCACGGCGTCCACCACCCGGAGCTGGAGCGCCTCGGCGGCGGTGGCGGACACGCTGTCCCGGACCGCCTTCTCGGCCCAGGCGCCGTTCCGGCCGCGCGCCTCCGCGACCGTCCGGGCGAAGGCCGCGGTGTCGTTCTCGATCTTGCGGGCCATGTCCTTGCCCGCCTGCTTCTCCACGTCCTCGCCGCCCCCCAGCACCGGATGAGCCGCGCCGATGGCCGAGGTGGGATGCATGGCGGCCACGTCGGCGGCGAGCGTGAGGAACACGCCCGCCGAGCCGGCCCGCGCGCCTCCGGGTCCCACCCAGACCACCGTGGGAACGTCGCTCGCGAGCATCCGCTGGACGATCTCCCGGGTGGCCTCCAGGTGTCCGCCGGGGGTGTCGAGTGCGATGGCCACCGCGGTGAACCCTTCCCGCTTCGCGCGGGCGAGCCCCGCCTCGACGTACTCGGCGGTTCCGGTGGTGATGGGCGCCCGGATCTCGAGGAGCAGCACGCGGGGCGGAGCCGCCTCGTCGGCGCCAGCGCCCTGCAGGACGCCGAGAGCCGCGGCGGCGAGGAGCAGCACCGTCGCACCCCTCCCGACACGGCGGAGGCCCCGGCCGGTCATGCGCCCCTCCCCGGCGGGAGCTTGCCGAACTCCTTCATGACGAGCTGGAGATCCTCCCAGGCCGCCTTCTTCTCGGGCGGGTTGCGGAGCAGGTAGGCAGGGTGGAAGGTGGGCATGAGCTTCACTCCCTCGTACTCCCTCCAGCGGCCGCGCTGCCGGCTAATCGGGGTGGTGTCCCGGAGCAGGGTCTGCACCGCGAACCGGCCGAGGGCCACGATGACGCGAGGCCGGATGGCGGCGATCTGGGCCTTCAGGAAGGGTTCGCAGGCCTCGATCTCGTCCGGTTCGGGGTCGCGGTTCCCGGGAGGCCGGCACTTCACGACGTTGGCGATGTGGACCTCGGAGCGGGCGAAGCCCATCGCCTCGATCATCTTGGTGAGAAGCTGCCCGGCCCGGCCGACGAAAGGCTCCCCCTGGAGATCCTCGTCCGCGCCCGGTCCCTCGCCGACGAAGAGGAGCTGCGCCGACGGATCTCCAACGCCGAAGACCAGCTTGGTTCGCCCGGAGTGGAGCTTGCAGCGCTGGCACTCCCCGAGCGAGGTCCGGATGGCGAGGAGACGTTCGCTGCCGCACCCCTTGTCGGCGAGCGAGTAGGCGGAGGTCGGCACCGCTGCGGCCGCCGCGGCGGGCGCGGCGGGCGGAACCGGACGCCTCGGCCCCTCCGGCGAAAGTTCCCGCACTCCGGCATCCCGCAGCCACCAGAGGTGGCGCATGGCCTCGGCGGCCAGCTCGGCCGCCTCCGGGGAGCTCTTCGGGTCGCCGCTCATGGCCTCGGACGCCGGGCGTCGAGGAGCGGAACCGCCCGGTCGAGGATGGCGTCGGCGACGGCCCCCTTCGTCCCCTCGACCTCCTCGACGCGGGCCGGACCGACGATGGAGACCTGGTTCCGTTCGCCACCGAAGCCGGCGCCGGGCGCGCCCACGCCGTTCGCCACGATTAGGTCGCAGCGCTTGCGACGCAGCTTCTCCCGCGCGTTCG
>SESG01015156.1_pt1 | contig 21833 bp, 18 predicted proteins | sample 3171421 | NCBI WGS metagenome assembly SESG01 (sample SAMN10866946, study PRJNA518727) | freshwater metagenome | biome: subpolar coniferous forest; feature: holomictic lake; material: water; isolation source: holomictic Lake 227, 6 m and 8 m depth | place: Canada: near Kenora, Ontario | collected... | reverse complement strand
AAAACAAAACCGGGCGGCCAATTTGGCCGCCCGGTTTTTAGGGGTTTTCGCTGAAAACGGTTTTTTTAAGAAAATGAGTCGTCAGATCAGTCCTTTTTCTGTCAGAACTTTGACAAGCGCCAGATTGTTGCCGACATTATACTGCTTACGTAATCGAACCAATGTTTTCTCAACCTGGTTGGGTTTTAATCCCATCAGTTCTGCAGTGGCTTTTATTGATTTTCCGTCGGTAAGATAGCATAGCATTTTTCTCTGCACTGCATTGAGCTTTTGTTCTGTGGATTCTTCTTCCTGACTTGTCGCTGCTGCAAATTCTTCCGGAGGAAGCATAGGGAACCAGGTTTTTCCGGTAAATACATATTGAATAGCATCCGATATCTCACTCCTGGGCGCTTCTTTGATGAGGTACCCATTTACCCCGGCCTTAGCCATTTTCTTCATCCATACGGGGGATTCCTCAGAAGTGTAAACCAATATAGGCTTGCCTGGAAATTTTTCCTGCAACGCAATCACATTAAGCAATGGGTTCTCATTGGGAATCCAGAGGTCAAGCCAAATAAGGTCGAATGTCGAAGGATCTGCGTCCTCGAGAGCTCTTGCCGTGGATACGCTGGATCCGATAAATGAAATCTGATCCCGGCCTGGTCTGAATAACTGTTTAAGACCCGAAAGGATAATGGTTTCATGATTTTCTATTACCCAGATCCTGATCATTGGCTTTCGTTTTTATTTAGTGGTATGGAGATTGTCCAGCTTGTACCTTTGCCGGGCCGGGTATCCAAACTGGCTGTTCCTCCCATCAATACTGCCCTTTCAGTGATATGCATTAGCCCCAGGCCCTGGCTGACTCTTTCGTCGGATTTGAATCCCGGCCCGTTGTCTCCATAGATCAGAAAAAAACGGTCCATTTCTTCGGCAAAGCTTATTTTCACATCTCCTTTTATTACATACTTCTCAGCATTCATCAGCAGCTCCTGAATAATGAAATAAAACTGACTTTGCGTTTCTCTGTCCAGAGTTGGCATTGCTTCGGGTAATTCGAGGCTTATATTCAGGTCGTCTCCCGAAACAAACTCTTTCACTGAATCCTTAATTAGCTCATTAAAGCTCATTAACTCTCTCTTCTCTGAATTCAAGCGGTGAGATATATTCCTCAGGGCTTTTATGGCATTCATAATTTTGGCTGTGACGCTGTCCCTGAGTTGTTCGTCGGGAAATTTAAGCGTTTTCATGTCATTGATCAGGACCGATCTCAATGGTCTTACCGTATCGTGTAATTGCATGGCCATTCTGTTGTTCTCCTTCTCTTCGATTTTCGCCAGACGACGTGCGGTTTCCATTTCCTGCTCCTTCATCCGCAGATTTTTACGATGAAGTTTCCATAAAAAATACAATACGGCAAGCATAGCAAGCAAAACGATCACAGCAATAGTGAGGAAGGTGAGCTTCAAAGTTTCGTTTTTTTGTTGTATTTCCTCGTTCTTTTCCCTGATCTCCATATCGCGTATCCTCGCCATCAATAAAGCATTTAGGATGCGCGTTTGTGTTGAGGCTAATTGCTTACTGGCCCTGGACCTGCTTTTCGCCGATTCTTTCTGGTACATATACGCATTCCTGAAGTCGCCTTTCTTTTCGAGAAGTTCGGCATAGGATTCCTGAGCGGTCGACAACCAGTCATTGTTACCTGTTTTCTGAGCTTCATAGATGGCATGGTCTCGAAGACAGATTTCAGCAAGCCCGAACTTTCCTTGCTCGATATAAGTGCAGCCGAGATCATTGTATGCTGCAATTTCGAGTTCACTAAGCGAAGCTTTTTTGGCCAGCTCTATGGCCCGATTGTAATACACCACCGCGCTGTCGGGATTCGTCATGTAATTGGCTAAATTCAGCATGACTGAGGTCAGTTCCTCTTTCGCATAAGGGACTTTCGATAATATTCCCGCGGCCTCGCGCAATAAAAGAACCGCTGAATCGGAACTTCCCGCAAGGCCTCCAAGATTACCCAAAATTGCTCCGGTTTGAACATCCATTTTGTTTTGCTTCGCGAGTGTCAATGCTTTTATCAGATCCATTCTGGCTTGCTCTGTATTACCCTGTGCCCGGTCAATATTGCTCATGACCAGCAGGGAATTGACAACTGTTTTAGAATCTTTTCGCTCATCGGCATAACTTATTGCAGTATCCAGTAGTTTGATTGACTGCGGATAGCTGCCTGCCAGATAATTCAGATAGGCCAGATTGTAATAGACAGTCTGCAGAATGCTGTCTTCAATGCTTTGTTTTGCAAGGGCGAGAGCATTGTTCGTAAGCAATAAACTGCTGTCGGGATCACTTTCAAGATATACAGTACCAGCGTATAAACTGGTATATGCCTGTTCCCGAAGGTTTCCCTTTGCCCTTGAAAGTCGTAGCGCTTTTTCCGCAGCCATCCTTGCAGCAGATTGATCTGCAAGCTTCGTCTTCTTCATTTCTTTCCAGTAATATCGCAACGAATCCAGAACGGCTGGTTCAGTTTGATTTGAAACAGAATCCGCATCCCTACGGTTGCAGGCCGTCTGCAAACAAAGAAAAACACAGAGGGAAATTAGTATAAGGATGCGGTGTAAGGACATGATTCGGCAAAAGACCATTTAGAATACGAAGGTAAAGATTTTCTTAAAATGTGTGCTTATAGTAAATCAGGCTTCAGGCTTCGTAATTGAAATCGTAAATCAGGCTTCGGGCTTCGTAAATGAAATCGTAAATCGGGGTTATTCGCAATATTGTTTATTTTAAATGGTGCTCATTACGGCTTCGCCGAACGTAAATCGTAAATGAAATCGTAAATCGGGCTTCGTAAATCGTAAATCTCCTTTTGCTATCTTTGCCATCCATTTCGACACAATCATCAAAACCTCATACACATGGCATTCAATCTCAGAAACAGGAATTTTTTAAAGGAGTTGGATTTTACTCCCCAGGAACTCCGCTTTTTGCTGAACCTGGCGATCGACCTTAAGAAGGCGAAATACACAGGTACAGAACAGCCCACCCTGAAGGGTAAGAATATCGCCCTGATCTTCGAAAAGGCTTCGACCCGCACACGCTGCGCTTTCGAGACCGCTGCTTTCGACCAGGGAGCACGCGTGACTTACCTCGGACCCGAGGGTTCACATATCGGGAAAAAAGAAACGATGAAGGATACTGCCCGCGTTCTCGGTCGTATGTACGATGGCATCGAATACCGTGGCTTCGGACAGAAGATCGTTGAAGAACTGGCCGAATATGCTGGTGTTCCGGTTTGGAACGGGCTTACGAATGAATTTCACCCGACCCAGATCCTGGCCGATTTCATGACGATGATGGAGCATAGCGACAAGCCCCTGCACCAGGTATCGTTCGTGTACTGCGGAGATGCACGTAACAACATGGGAAACTCTCTCATGGTGGGCGCTGCGAAAATGGGGATGGATTTCAGGGCGTTTGCTCCTAAGAAGTTCTGGCCCGAGGAAAGCCTGGTTAAGATTGCGAAAGAGATCGCAAAGTCAACCGGAGCAAAGATCACACTGACTGAAAAGATGAGTGAAGCCGTGAAGGGTGTTGATTTTGTTTACACCGATGTATGGGTTTCTATGGGCGAATCCAAGGAAGCATGGGACGAGCGCATCAAACTGATGCTGCCTTACCAGGTGAATGCAAAGCTGATGAAGGCGACCGGTAACCCCAAGGTGAAGTTCATGCACTGCCTGCCGGCCTTCCATAACAAGGATACTGAAGTAGGTCTCGATATCTTCAAGAAATACAAACTCGACGGACTCGAAGTCACTGAGGAAGTCTTCGAATCAGAAGCATCCATCGTTTTTGACGAAGCCGAAAACCGCCTCCACACCATCAAAGCGGTGATGGTTGCGACCCTGGGTGCATGACACGTGCCACGTGTCACGTGTCACGTGTCACGTGACTTGAGTTTTAGTTTATAACGGATGGCCTGCAATTTGCGGGCCATTTTTTTTGCTTTCCTGTATCACTTTTAGAGACTTGGCGGATTAAGGATTACTTGATTATTTTTTCTTTTTTAATGTTTACATATAACGAAACATTTCGTAATTTTGTAATTCTGAATCAGATGAGAAAGTTGTTTGAAATCATATTTCTTGAGGACGCTCGTGAGTTCCTTAAAGGAATGGAAGCAAAACATTATGAAAAGATCCTGTTCAATATAAGAAAAGCTCAGGTTAAACCAGATAAGGAGCTATTCAGCAAACTAAAAAATGAAATCTGGGAGTTCAGAACATTATATCATAGATTTCATTACCGACTGTTAAGCTTTTGGGGTAGGACTGAAAAAGGTGTTAGATTGGTAGTCACAACTCATGGTTTCATTAAAAAGAGTAGGAAGACACCTGATGCAGAGATCAAAAAAGCAATACATCTAAGAGATAAATATTTAAAAGAAAAGCAATTAGAGAATTATGAAAAAAACTAAAACATATACGCTGGATGAAATTCAGGATGAACTCATCGGTAAAATTGGTACTCCTCGAAGAGATAAATTTGAATATGAATTAAAAATGGAGCTGATCGGAGAGGCGATTAAGAATACCCGCCTTGAGCGCAGATTAACGCAGGAAGAACTGGGGAAGCTGATTGGTGTTCAAAAGGCCCAGATCTCTCGCATTGAAGGTAATGCAAGTAATGTTACAATAGATACGCTTTTAAGGGTCTTTAATGCTTTGCAGGCAAAAGTTAAACTGCAGATCGAACTCTCTAAGTATACTATCAATCTTGGTAATTTGACCGATTAAATCCCCGCTCTTTTACTTCGCCGGCTTCGCGGGAGCCGCAGCCTTGACGGGGGGCTCAGCGCAGGTCTTTTTACCCCCGGGGCAGCAGGCAGTATCAGCCTTCATTCCGCAGTCGTGGCCTTTGCCCATCATTCCCCCGGGACAGCAGTCTTTCCCTTTCTGCATCATTCCCTCAGGACAACAGTCTTTTCCTTTTTCCATCATCCCTTCGGGGCAGCAATCCATTCCTTTTTGCATCATCCCTTCAGGACAGCAATCCATGCCTTTATGCATCATTTCGGGTGGACAGCAACCTGGTCCTCTGTGCATCATTCCAAAGTGGCCGTGACCATGGCCTTTTCCCATCATTTCATAGCGGAAGCCGTGATGTTTGAAACCGTGATGCTTCAGCTTGCATATACCTCCGGCTATAAAGCCTATGAAAAGAAGGAATCCAACGATAATAAAGAAATAGGCAATCCACATCAGGCATTTGCCTTGCATTTCTTTTTTGAATTTTGAAAGCAGCAGGGCGCCCGCCAGGATGGTGAGCAGGGAAATTACTAAGAGTGGCATAATTCGGGTTTTTTAAGGTTCTGTTAATCAATACAAATATAAGGCTGTTTCAGCTTATTACAACTCGTAATTGCTATAATATTCAGTTAAATCAATAAACAAATAGCTGAGTTTACGCAGATTTATTAATAATTTTACCTCAGGGATGGTTTTATGGGATGATGACCTCATCTATGCAATTTGACATGAAGAAACTGCTGTTCTTGTTTGCTTTGCTTATTGCCTGCTCCTCTGCGACTGCCCAGGTCGATTCCCTGACCTACGGAATTACCTCATTGAAGCAGGGTCCCGGACTTTTCCTTTCAAAGATCAACGCATCTGACGGAAATGTCACAAACATCTCGGTAATTGCGGTTCCCCGGGATCCGGGCGCTTTCGGACGAACGATAGATCCCCTTCACCATGTGTTCTACTACCTTAACGGAACGGATCTCCTGGCTTTTAATATTAAAACGGGAGACCTCATCCGCAGTATAACTGTAATCAATTTCAGGAACTCGACTTTCGAAGGGATCGCCTACAACTACAGGGATTCCAGCCTTTATGGTCTCACAGTGGATGCAGCCGCCGCCGATATCCGGCTGGCAAAACTTGATCCTTTCACAGGATCGGTGACTCCTGTTTCTGACAGTTCCCTGGCTAATAGCTGCAGCATCCTCACTGGTACCGCACTGGATCCTGTTCATGGAGTGTACTATTTTCAGTCTATGAATGATACGATAAATCACCTGCTTGCAATCGACATTCACTCGGGCAGGATCATCTCTGATTTTTCCATTGGGGTTAACCCCGGCGAAACCTTCGGCCCCATGGAATACAACTGCAGGGATTCAAGCCTGTACGGGCTCACGGGAAACTTTATCATGGGAAGGAAACTGTCAAAGATCAACCTGAACAATGGTGAACTGACCATCCTCTCGAAATTCCCGCTTGCCGATACTATCCTTAACGAATATGTGACCATAGATTCGTTCAACGGGGTATTTTATTTCGAAGCCATCGACCATACCTCCCGGGGTGTGAACATTACTTCGGGTGACCTTGTTTCGATGATTCCCATCACTGCGCCTGAGGGCTCATTCTTCACAGGCTTCATCTTCAACTACGCCTGCTATGTTCACCCTCCCTCATCCATTGATGAAACCGATGCAGCACCCCGGTTATCCGTATTCCCGAATCCTGTATCCGGCATCCTGAACATCTGCTCCACCGAGCCTTTGATTAAAATCGAGATACTGGATTTCACCGGGAGGCTTGTGTTTGCTCAGGATTGCAGGGGATTGAAGGATTTCAGTGCTGATCTTTCGGGTTTCGGTGAGGGTCTTTATATACTGCGGATGAATACCGTCGGTTCTATTGTTTCACGTGAATTGGTCAAGGTCTCGCCCGGATTTGGGTTGGGAAAATAGATGTTAATCTGAAAATATGTACAGGCTGGTTCTCTTCTTTTTGATACTGCTGCTTGCCTCGGGGCGCATTTATTCCCAGGAAGCAAAGCCGGCAAGCTGCGATATCTATACCGACATCCCTGCCTGTCCGTCAAACCCGGCCGAAAAACAGGGTTACTACATCCTTCTGAACCAGCAATTCCAAAACCCTTCGAAATACTGGAATGTAAGCAAACCCAACGACGATAAGGGCTGCGACTTCAACTTCATGCGCAACCAGGATAATGTCACCTTCACCTCATCCGCAAACCTGGCGAATACAGATGTACCTCTCATGGGTTGCCCGTATTCAATGGGCGAGATTAAAACTATGACTGTCGACACGGCCAACCATACGTTTAAGAGCTATTACTTTTACGGGAGCGGCTATCTTGAAGCAAAGGTGCGCCAGCTCTATTGTTCTCCCGGACAAGGGAGTGCGATGTGGCTGTGGAGCGTGCTGGATTCCGATGATCCCGCCATTCCTCATCCAAATATTCTCGATGATAACGAGATCGATATATTCGAAACCCAGCCAAATGATTCGGCTGATTTTAATATTGCATACCACTGGAGGATAAAGGGAAGCCTGGCCAAAGCCGAGAATTTTTACAGGATACATCCTTCACAGAGTCTGTTTACCAACTGGACTGTTTTTGCAGTGCGCTGGTGCCGCGACAGCATCAACTGGTTTGTGAACAACAAGCTTGTAAAGACCATGAAAATGGACGATCAGCCTGCCGGATGCACCTCGGGGGACCCGAAGTCGTTCATGCCCCCCGATGGCCCGTTTTGCATCAGGTTCAATTCAGGTCCGAATACGGTAGTGACCCACGATTCGGTTATCCCGTCAGCACTGACCGGTCATCTGGAGATAGAATACGTGAGGGTTTATAAACTCAACGGGGAGAAGGCTTCCCCCATCAGGTTCTTTTCGGGAACACCAAACCAGGTCTGCATTTCGGAGAATTCCCCGGAAACCTCGAACAGCATTTTATCGGCCAATTATTATCCGGATGCCACGTATTCCTGGTCATCGCCGGCTTTTGAGATTCAGCCCTTTGGGATTCCAAACCCACAGCCCCAGCACCATAGCGGGAAAGTAAAGATCTGGCTGAAACCTGGGGTTCAGGCGAACCAGGCTTATCCTATCGTCCTTACTACAGTACTCCCCGGGCATATTGAAAAGGATACTGCATGGTACCTGGTGGTTAACGCAGCCCCTCCTTTGCCTCCTGATAACTTCCAGGCTTCCCGTATTGACGGGCCTCTCTGCATCTATGAGATCAGCCATCCAATCGAAAATTTCTCAACATCTTCCTGCGAATTCTTTAATGATGCTACCCAGTCCTGGCAGCATGCACCTTTAAGAATCGTTAATGGTATCAGGTATGCTTTTTTCGGGAGATATATGCCCCAGGCTTTCGTTCCCATTAAATACCGGGAGAAAAATGCCTGCGGGTATTCAGCAACCAGGCAGTCGGGTAAAACAATCCCGGTTCCGCCACCGGGAAGCTGTGGATGGTAGCGCAAAGAAGGGGAATGCTGTTTTACAAAGCCGATCCCTCATCCGCAGTCAGATACTTTTTATATTTGCCCCATGAGAAAATACAGGAACTTACTGCCGGTTTTTTTGCTGGCTCTGCTGATCCCGGCCTTTGCAGGTACGCAGGAAAATGCAATGCATTATCCATCGTCAAAACCGCTTACCCGCTGGTGGTGGTTTGCAAGGATTATCAAGAAGGAGGATGTGAGGGCTAACCTAATCTGGGCGAAACAAAATAATTTTGGTGGGGTCGAAATTGCTTTCGTGTATCCCCTGAACAGGAAGAGGTTTTACAGCGAACCCCTTGATACCAATTACCTCCCGAGGCAGGCCTGGCTGAGTCCCGAATGGTCGGAGATCGTTGCTTTTGCGAAACAGTGTGCCGACAGTCTTGGCCTTAGGTGCGATTTTACGTTCGGCACCGGATGGCCCTTTGGCGATACCCGGGTGAAACGCGAGGATGCCACGCAAACCTGGCACGAAAAGAACGACAGCGCCAAATGGACCTATGAGGTGGTTTCATGGGAGTACCCGAAGAAGGGGTATATCCTGAACCATATGGACAGCGCGGCTTTTCAACGATATTCACTGCGGATGGGCAATGCCCTGAAACCCGCCCTTAAGGGATCGAGATCGGGTTTGTTCTGCGATTCATGGGAAGTTGAAACTTCACGCATCTGGACGAACGGTTTCGGTGAAACTTTTGAGAAGGAGTACGGCTACGATATCAATCCGTTCATGGACAGTATTTATAGCACCAAGTATCCTGATGAGCGCTACGATTATATGAAACTGGTTTCGAAGTACATCATCGCGCAGTTTTACAAACCGTTTGCAGCTGAATGCAAGTCGCTTGGCGCGTTTTCGCGTGTACAATGTGCCGGTGCACCGGTTGACCTGGTTTCGGCATATGCGGCTGCAGATGTCCCTGAAACGGAAGCCATGCTGTATGAGCCTCCTTATTCGCGGATCGTGGCATCGGCAGCCTGCCTGGCTTCGCATAAGGAAGTTACCTCTGAAACCTTTACCTGCGCCTATGGCTTCCCCAAATACAATGCCGAAACAAAGAAGATGGATTTCAAACTCAGGGGAAAAGAACAGGTTGCCGATCTGAAACTGATCGCTGATGCACTTTTTGCCAATGGAGTGAACCAGGTGGTTTGGCATGGTATGCCTTTCAACCCGGTGGGTATCGATACGATCATGTTTTATGCCTCAGTTCATGTTGGCAAAAAAGGTAAGCTCTCGAAGGATATAGCCGGGTTTAACGAATATATGGGCAGGGTCAGCAGGTACATGAAAAAGGGAAGTACGTATTCTGACGTGGCAATATACCTTCCTGTCGAAGACAGTTGGGTGACGTGTAAAATGAAGAATCCCGATCCACAGCAGCCCTGGGCCTGGGGTGAGTACGAAATGAGGCGGACCGTTCCTCCGTCAGAGCTCAAAGGATACAACCCGGTATGGATCAGCGGGGATTTTCTGAAAAACGGCAAAGTGGTCAACAGTAAATTGGTTTGCGGTGACGGGGCATTTTCCCTGCTGTATATCGACGCTGACCATATCGACATCGATGCACTGAAAACCATCGTTTCCCTGGCAAAACAAGGGTTGCCCGTATGCATGAAAAAGATTCCCACCCAGCCGGGGAAGAACAAATCACCGGAATATGCAAAGCTGCTGAAAGAATTGACGCCCCTGAAGAATTTCAGAAGGGAGTTTAAAACTATCTCCCTGCCTGAACCCCTGCTCACAGGAGAAAATCTTCCCGATTTCTGGTGCCGGAAGGAAGGAGGGGATTATTATTTTTTCTTAGCCAATCCGAATGCTCAGGATCTTCACCTGCCTTTGAAATACGGACAATCACTGAGCAACTCGTCAATCAATAAGCAGGTTGTTTTTAATGTCAGCGGGCATATTGTCAGTATGAACCTTGAATTCAGGCCATACCAGTCATTGCTTATAAAGATTGATCAAAACGGCAGCCCTGCCATGATTGATATCAGCTACGATCCACCCGCACCACTAACCAAGTAACCAAGAACCAAGAACCAAGAACCAAGTTACCTTATTGCCTGATGAGTTTTGCACTCATGATTTCTTTACCATTGCTGAACCTGATGATATAGATCCCGCTGCTAAGGCTGCTGAGGCTGAGTTTTGAGTTTGTGCTGATCGCCGTTTGCTCCAGTTTCAGCCGCCCGTGAATATCGTAAATACTAAATATTCCGTTTTTCAGGCTGATGTTTTCAGGCAGAACCACGTTGACTATATCCTTGGCAGGAACGGGATAAACGCTCATTTTACCGGGATTGGCCCCTGGTCCGGAAATACCGGTCCCTCCGTTCGTGGTTTTCATGATGGTCCCGCCGTAACCGGATACATACCCTGTATTTGCATCTGTGAAACAGGTAGCGTTGAGCATGGTTACATTCGGCGGATTAACATAGCGCCAGCTTGCTCCCCCGTCGGTGGTTTTGGAGATAATTCCACCGGTTACAGGGTCACCGCCGGTGACATAGCCCAGGTTCTTATCCGTGAAAAAAACAGAAGTGAGCATGCCCGTTGTAATGCCGGTGAGGGCAGACCAGGTTTCGCCTCCATCGTTGGTTTTAAATATCACACCATGAACGCCTGTTGCATACCCGGTAAGGGAATCTGGGAAATACACCGACCTCAGGCTATCCAGGGTTCCCGTTGTGCGGCTTGACCAGGTAATCCCCATATCGTTCGACTTCAGGATCGTACCTAAATCTCCGACACATATAACTTCAAGAAGGCTGATGAAAAACACCGATCTGAGATCTTTTGTCGTGCCCGATTCAATGGTATGCCATACCACACCCCCGTCAAGGGTCCTGATAATGGTTCCTTTTGCGCCTACGGCGACACCTCTCAGATCCTCTCCGTATTTGGCAAAACTGACCGAATTCAGCTCATTGCCGGTGCCTGAGTATTGCTTATGCCAGGTGGTCCCCCCATCGGTCGTCATGATGACGGTTCCGCTGTCGCCGACGGCATACCCGGTGATCACGCCGCTTGAAACCCAGAAGCATGTTGATTGCAGCCATTTGTTTGTGCCGGTATTCAGGAGTTCCCAGTTGTTTCCCCCGTTGCTGGTCTTTAATACCGTACCGCCTTCACCAGCGATAAATCCTGTTTCTTTTTCCGGAAAGCTTATCGACATCAGCCAGTTCTCATTGCCTTTTATAAACCTTGTCCAGGTAGCTGCCCCGTCGTTTGTTTTCATGATTATACCTTCACTTGCAGCGAGATAACCGGTATTGTTGTCTCCCTGCCTGATGAAAAATACCGAATTCAGAGTCTGGATAATGGGGTTGGTCAGTTTAACCCAGTGCACCCCTCCGTCGGTGGTTTTAAATAATGTGCCCACTTCCCCAGAGGCATACCCGGTATTGACATCGGTGAAGAAGATATTCAGAAGGACGAAATTTGACGGCCCCATCTTTGTCTGAAGCGTCCAGGTCTCGCCTCCGTCGGTGGTCTTGTAGATATAGCTTGTATCGGCCGGCGGACCCTGGTCCTTCTTGTAATAAAATATATGTCCGACTGCAAAACCGGTGTTCTGGTCGGGGAAACAAACGGAGGTGAGTTCCACATCTGAAGCGGTGTTTTTATGTGACCATGTTAACCCTGTATCGGTGGTTTTCAGGATTGTGCCATCCATGCCCACGGCAAAGCCTGTGTTCGCACTTGTGAAACAGATTGAGCTAAGGGTCTTGGTGAAGCCTGAATTCAGAGCATTCCATTCAGTTCCCCCATCGGTGGTTTTCAGAATCGTCCCGTACCATCCGGCCACATAACCTGTGAGGGGGCTTGTAAAAAAGACCGAGTTAAGCTGATTTTCTGTACCTGAGTTTACCAGGGTCCAGTTACCGCCACCGTTATCGGTTTTCAGGATCACCCCGTCAAAGCCCGCTGCGCAGCCTGACTGCATAGATGAGAAATATACCGAAGTGAGCTTTTTACCGGTTCCCGATACCTGCCCGGTCCAGTTGGCTCCTGCATCAGTTGTTGCAAGGATAGTCCCGAAGTCACCTACGACGAAGCCGTGATCAGCGTCGGGGAAATGCATTCCTGTGAGCTCCCATGAGGGAGGAAAAGGATTCTGGCACTGCCAGTCCTGGCCCTTTGCAGTTGCGAAGGAGACCAGGGCAAACATAAAAAGTAATGATCTTTTCATAACCATGGGTTTGATATAATTTCACAATTGCCTGCTCAGCAGGGAATAAGACTGTATAAAATTAACGAAATTTGATGAAATCCAGCAACCCTGTCACCCCGGAAGACTGGTAACCGGCAGGACTTTTCCGCCTTCGCACTGCAGCATTCGTGCAGGATATTTATCGATCAGTCCGTAATTATGCGTGGCAACCACTACCGCACGGCCGGTTCTGCTTATATCTGTAAGTAAACTGATAATACCTTCAGAGCTTTCAGGGTCGAGGTTCCCGGTAGGCTCATCCGCCAGTATAATCTCAGGGTCATTCACCAGTGCGCGGGCTATGGCGACTCTCTGCTGTTCCCCTCCGCTGAGCTGATGGGGCATTTTGCTTCCTTTGTTGCCAAGGCTTGATTTCGCAAGCACCTCCATCAGCCTTTTCTGCATCTGCCGCTTGTCTTTCCAGCCCGTAGCCCTCATCACGAAGAGCAGGTTCTCATTCACGCTGCGGTCGGTGAGCAGCTGGAAATCCTGGAAAACGATCCCGAGTTTCCTTCTCAGGAAAGGGACTTCGCTGTATGTGATCCGCCGAAGATCATAACCTACAACATGGGCCGTGCCGTTTCGCAATGGCAGCTCAGCGTAGATGGTCTTGAGCAGGCTGCTCTTGCCGCTGCCGGTCTTTCCGATCAGGTAAACAAACTCGCCTTTGCTTACCGAGAGACTTACATTGGCAAGTACAAGGTTTTCGTTCTGGTAGATCGAAACCCTGTCTAATTCTATGGTACGTTCTGAAAATGGCTGGTTCATGCGTTCTTTGGTTAATGCACCGGGAGTACAACCCCTTCAATCTTCCGGTAATCTGCGTCTTCTTTCATTGAAAGATATTCAACTTTCATATCATCTATGAATAAGGGCAGGTATTTATCTGGATTGAAGAAATATATCTTCGCTATACCTTCTGCAGGAAGGTCGGGAGGAACATAAAATGCAACCTGCACCTTCACCCATTCATTGGGTTTCACGAAGGTCTTCAGGTAGTAAGGATTATAGCTGAATCCTTTGCCTGCCGTGGAAAAGTCGGCTACAATCGTGGCCTCGGGCCTTTCTTTGGGTGAAAATACCATAGCTGTAACCCTGATGAGACGATTCCTGGTAGTGAACATCGTGTCGGACTTCACTTCCATACCGGTACTGTAGGGAAGCGTTGTGTCGACCTTCGAAGACCAGCTCCCGCTGTATGAAATGAGGTTTGTGCGGCTTTTATTATTCATCCAGGCCAGTTCTTTCTCAAGATCGTTCTGATACAGGCGAACCGCCGAGATGCCATCCGCAGGCACATACACTTTGGCAGTTTTTTCGGTGCTTAAAAACGAATCCCAGAAGATATCCGAAGTAATCACGTATGGAGGATAGATCCATTTTGTATGCTGGTTGTACTGGAAGATGTTGAGTGCAACCAGGGCCACCAGAAGGGCCGTGATCGAACGTTTTATCGCGGCGGAACTGAAGTTCCCGTAAAGGAATACCAGCAGCAGCGCAGGTGCGAAAAGAATGTCGATAAATACCCGCTGACCGCATTTTGAGGCATAATACCACACCCACCAGCTTGAAGCTACATAGGTGAAAATGACCAGGAAAATAAGTAAAACCAAGGCATGGAACCAGCTTCTACGGTAAAGGCCGATAAACCCGAACATGGAGACAAAGGCTACGGGAGTGTAGATAAACCAGCCCCTGTTGTAACTGCCGAGAATACTTGCGAAATACGGGTTAAGGAAGTCGAATCCCTCGTTCCCGTAAGAGTATACTATCCATTTGCCGCATTGCAGCTTCCATAGCAGGAAGGGGATGAACATCAGCAGTAAGAAAATAATTATTCCTTTGATGGCGGATGACTTAGCGGCCCTGAGCCTGGCTATTGTCGCACTTAAACGTTCCCGGTTCCCGGTAACGAATGGGACCATAAGCAACACCAGGGCATTTGTGGGACGTATCAGTATTATCAGTGCCAGGACGAACATGGATATCCCGAACCATTTTGTTTTTTCAGTATGCGTGAAGTTATATACACTAAGCAGGAAGCATGTGATCAATGCAAAGGAATACACATGGGTCATCGAGCCTTCGGTGATGGTGTAATACACCAGGTTTGTCCCAAGCGCAGTCACTGCAGAAATAAAGGCGGCATTCTTCGCAGAGGCCCCGAATTTCATCAGCAGTTTCATCAGGGTTTTTATTCCCAGCCATAAGAAAAACAAGGAAGCCAGTGCAATCATATACTGGTATGGAGCCGAGTATCCGTCACGAGGGAAGAGCTCCAGGTAGGCAATGAAATGTGCGGCAAGAAAGAACGGGGTCCATACAACTGCCATACCGGGATAAGTCTTGTTAACAACCCCGTTTCCGGCTTTCATCCTGAATTCCTTGAATGCAGCCTTATTGTGAGGGTAATACACCCATTCGTAATCTTCAACAAATTTGTACTGCAGGTCCCCGTGGATGAAAATCGCCGGAAGATATGCGTAATAAGCTTTTCCATCGCTGTTGATGATCCTGTCCCAGGGTTTTTCGGGGCTTTTGAACCCGAAAAAAAGGCCGATGTATATCAGCAGGATGATCTCGGGAGTATAGCGGTAGATATATTTCATGCTTACATGCTTCTTGGCCACAAAGTTCACATTTTCTGCCGATATAACCGAGAACCTGGTGTTAAAATGACCGGTTTTTTTCTGACCCGCCCGATTTAATTTGATTCATGCTGCAGGTATTCTTATTTTTGAACAGGAAATTTAAGATCAGGTCAGCATCTGTTCAATCCAAACTTTGAATATGAATCCAGGTATCCGTATTTTCATACTATTCAGCATCTTTTATATGCCCCTGGTTCTGTTTCCGCAGGGTAAAGATTCGACGGCCGCTGCCCGTCTTCCGCAGTATAAAAACACCATAAAGTTTAATCCCACACCGATGATTTTGTGGAACCTGAGTAATATCACATTCAGTTACGAACGGGTGCTCACTCCCGGTCAGAGTATTTCGGTCGAACTGGGTTATCTTGTCTTTCCGAAGCTTGTCGAAGACACACTGGTCAACCTTATAGATATCACAACGCATTCAAAGTGGGGCATCAATGCGACTGTCGAATACCGGTTCTATCTCACGAAGCTCAACACCCGACCTGTCCCGGCAGGTATTTATATTGGTCCTTATCTGACGTATTATGGGTATCATTTCAGGAATAATTTTGACATCCTGCATGCCGCCGGGGATTCAGCCGGAACAATCAAGGGGGATTACTGGTCATTCAACCTGGGAGCAGAGCTTGGATACCAGTTCGTATTCTGGAAACACTGGACCCTTGATCTTGTGCTGATAGGGCCCTCGATAAGTTATTACGGCGGCAAGACAGAGATTTCCGGAAATCTTAACCCGGAACAGATACAGGAGATCAACGAAGCACTGTATGAAAAGCTCAAAGACAGGTTTCCAATGGCAACAGGAGCTGTTGGAGTAGACAAGACGTTTAAACAGACCGGGAAACTGGATGTGTTCAGGATGGGTTTCCGCTACCTGGTTCAGATCGGCTTCCATTTCTGAGGATCAGGCTCAGTCCTGTCTCCTTTGTCGCACTGTTTCATAAAGAAGAACCCCTGCAGCCACTGAAACGTTCAGTGAGGAAATATCGCCCAGTATGGGGATGCTCACCTGCTCGTCGGCAAATTTAAGGTACTCACCCGAGATTCCTTTATCTTCTGATCCCATGATGATTGCAACAGGCCCGGTGAGCTTCGCTTCGGTATAATTTTTCCCGGCCTTTTCGGTGGCAGCGACAATGGAAAGCCCGCTTTCCTTCAGGAACTTCAGACTGTCTTTGAGGTTTGCCGACCGTACTACCGGCAATGTATACAAGGCCCCTGCGGATGTCTTTACGGCGTCGGAATTGAGCTGGGCCGAACCATACATGGAGATCACCATGGCGTCGGCTCCCGCGCAGGCCGCAGTTCGGGCAATCGCCCCTGCATTGCGCACATCGGTAACCTGGTCGAGGACGAGAATCAGGGGGGTGCGCCCCTTCTCATAAACAAAGGGGATAATATCCTCGAGTCTCTGGTATACGATCTCGGTAAGGTAAGCGATCACCCCCTGGTGGTTCTGCTTCGACTGCCGGTTCAGCTTTTCTACCGGAACGAACTGGTAAGGGATCTCAACCTCCTTCACCAGGGCAAAAAGTTCATGAAATCCGGGCCCTTTGAGACCATTCTGTATCAGCAGTTTGTCGACTTGCTTCCCCGCCCTGATCGCTTCGATAGCGGGACGGATTCCGTAGATGTATTGTTCCTTGGCCATTGTTGGTTGTTAGTTGTTGGTGTTTGGTGTTTGGTGATTGATGATTGGTGATTGGTGATCGGTGATTGGTTGTTGGTGATCATCTGCCAATTTCCAATTGCCAAGAGCCAATTTCCAATTACCCTTCGTCTGATTTGTCCAATAACGTTTTTGGCAATTCCTTCGTGGGTTTCGCTCCCAGTTCTTTAATTTTTTCGGTTCGGCGGATGAGGTTTCCCTTTCCTGTTGCGAGCTTGTTCATCGAAGCATCGTAACTCAGCCTGGTCGAGTCGAGTTTACGCCCGACATCTTCCAGATCTTCAACGAAACCAACAAATTTATCAAGCAGATCAGCGCTCTGCCTGGCGATCTCGATTGCGTTCTTGTTTTGGTATTCCACCCTCCAGAGGTTTGCGATCATACGCAATGCCGCAATGAGGTTGGTGGGGGAGATCAGCAGTATCCTCCTCTCATATGCCCATGACCAGAGGTCGCTCTGTGCCTGCATCGCAACAAGATAAGCAGGCTCAACCGGCATGAACAGGATCACGAAATCAAGGGTCTTGAGCTGGTAAAGGTCCTGGTAATTTTTTGCGCTTAATTCGGTGATATGCTGACGCACCGAGATCAGGTGCTCAGCTAATGCCTTTTCCTGTTCATCCTTTGTGTCGGCCGATGCAAATCGCTCGTAAGCGAGCAGGGAGACCTTCGAATCGATGACAAGGCTCCTTTCACCGGGATACACAACCACCACATCGGGCTGCATCCGCTTGCCGTGTTCATTGGTATAACTCTGCTGGACAAAATACTCCCTGTCTTTCGAAAGTCCCGACTTTTCGAGTATGGTCTCGAGAATGGTCTCACCCCAGTTCCCCTGGGTTTTGCTTTGTCCCTTGAGTGCACTTGTAAGGTTGCTGGCCTCCTTGCTGATCTGCTGGTTCAGTTCGGCCAGGTTCTTTATTTCTTTTTCAAGGGAAAACCTTTGCTTGGATTCCTTGTCATAAGTGTCTTCAACCTTCTTCTCAAAATCCCTGATCTTTTCCCCCAGGGGCTTCAGTATTTCCTCAAGCTTTGTCCTGTTCTGTTCGGTGAATTTCTTCGTTTTCTCTTCGAGGATGTCGTTTGCAAGGTTCCTGAACTCATTCCTGAAATTCTCCTGTAATCCCTCGATATCCTTCTTCAGGGTAAGCAGCTTTTCGTTCAGGCCCTCATTCTCGGTGGTCTTGCGCGACAACAGGGAATTGAGCTCATTGATCAGGGCTTCTTTTTCTTTTACCTGCTGGCGGATCTCATTGTTCTGCTGCTCAAGCAGCCTGCCTTTTTCTTCTGCTGCACTTTTAGCCGAAGAAAGATCCCCGGCCTGCTTTCTCAGGGGCTCAACTTCAGCAGCCTTTGCTCTCAGCATCTCCATCTCGGGCAGGACAGCATCGTTTGACCTGGCCCTGAGCCGGTACAACAGGATGCCGCTACCGCCAACAGATATGAGTATTAAGATGACTAAGAGGAGGACCTGCACAAATTACGAATTACGAATTACGAGTTACGAATGTATTTTCAATTTACGAAGATATTTAAGATTTAGTGATTTTTTTACGAATTGTTAATATTAATCCTAATTCATCACTCATCACTCGTCACTCGTCACTCGTCACTCGTAATTCGTCACTCGTAATTCGTCACTCGTAATTCGTCACTCGTAATTCGTCACTCGTAATTCGTCACTCGTAATTCGTAATTTTGCCTCATGCTCCGAATCGGCATCATCTCCGACACCCACGGCCGGCTTCTTCCCCGTGTCCTGGATTTTCTTTCAGCTGCAGATGAGATCTGGCATGCAGGGGATATCGGATCGACTGAAGTTATTGATGAACTGCGGAAACTGAAGCCCCTCAGGGCTGTGTATGGCAATATAGACGGGACGTCAGTAAGGTCTTTATGCCCCGAAACACTGCTGTTCCAGGTTGAGAAGCTGAAGGTTCTCATGACCCATATTGGCGGGTACCCGGGTAAATATCATCCGCAGTCAAAATTGCTCATTGAACGTGAAAAACCTGGTTTGTTTGTTTGCGGACATTCCCACATCCTGAAGGTCATGTATGATAAGAAACATTCCCTTCTCCATATCAATCCGGGTGCGGCAGGGAATTACGGGCTGCACCACTCGGTAACCGCGGTGAGGCTTGTGATTGACGGAAATAACATGAAAGACCTGGAAGTACTGGATATTCCAAGATAAGGAAATTATCTGAGGCGGTCGGCCGACCTGACCATGTTCTCGTCTTTACGTATGTAGCGGTTGGCAAGTACCAGGAAGATCAGGCTGATCAGCGGACAAAATGCCCCGAATTCGTATGCCGGGGCGATACCGGTAAGTTTTTGCACTGCACTCATGTAAAACATCAGTACAACAATGACCAGGACGATGGTTATCAGGATGTTGAATGCGAGAATTTTCAACTGGAGCTGGCGGTTCTTATACAGGAACAAGGTTAAGATCGGCAATATTATGTTTACCGAGATCAGGGCCAGGAGAGGAAAGCCAAACCAGGCGGCAGTCTGGAACCTGGGGTTGGGATCCATGCATCTGAGCCCCGTGGCAAGGAGTTTGTAGTTTCCGAGCTCGGTACCGCTGAAAAAATCGGCCATAGGAAAGAAAAGCATGAGTGCCGCAGCTGCTGCGGCAATTGCAAGAAACAGGCTTTGAATACGTTGGATCATACTTGTAAGGCTACTTGTTTTATGCTGCAAAGGTCGGTAAATTTTATCAATAAGGTATTTTTTTTTGACTTTGAATAATTAATTCGTATCTTTGTACTCGATAAAGTTCCTATCACACACATACGTTTTATTCACGGAACATTCTTTAAACACAATTCCATTTATTTGATTTAATGGTATTTCAACAACCAAATTCATTTATACATGTATGATATTATATCTCTCGACAGCAAAGAGCTGAACGAGTTAAGGGAAATCGGACGCCAGTTGAATATTCCCAAAGTTGACAAAATTGAAAAACAGGATCTCATTTATAAAATTCTCGATCACCAGGCGCTCAATCCCACCGAAGACATCCTGGAGCAGGAAAAGAACCAGGTAAAACGTTTCCGCGGCAGGCCTAAAAAAGTGCAGGACGAGCCAAAAACAGAAAAGCCTGTTAATGAGGCTTCAGAGAAACCTGTATTACCAGAGGAAGAAAAGCCTGCTTTTACTCCCGCCGAAAAACCCGCCTTTGTTCCCAAAGATAAACCCCGCTTTAATCCCGGCGACAAGCCCAATTTCCGGCGTAAAGATAAGCCTGGTTTTGTTCCCAGGGAAAAGCGCAATTTTATCCCTAAAGACCGCCCGGTTAACCAGGGTGTTCCTTCACCGGAAGCCCAGCCCCAGGCGCCTAAAACAGATATACCCAAGCCGGTTGGCGACACTTTCGATTATATTCCGGCAGCTGATCCTGCAAATCTTTTTGAGCCTTATACAGAAACAAACGGGGATGATTCAAAAATCATAACCGCGGTTTCAAGTACGCCAGCCCCCCAGGAAAATAACGAACCTCCCGATACCGGTAATGACAACCAGGTACAGGTTGCACAGGATGAACGCAAAGGCAAGGATTTCCCGAGGAAGTTCCCCAGGGAGCAAAGGGATCAGCGCGAACCGCGTGAATCGCGTGAACCCCGCGAACCTAAAGAAGAATATTCTTGGGAGTTCGAAGGGATCATTACCAGTGAAGGTGTTCTTGAGATCATGGCCGATGGCTATGGATTTCTTCGTTCCTCCGACTATAATTACCTGAACTCTCCTGACGATATTTATGTTTCCCAATCCCAGATCAAACTGTTTGGCCTTAAGACCGGCGATTCGGTGAGAGGGACCATTCGTCCGCCGAAGGAAGGTGAAAAATATTTTCCGCTTATTAAAGTTGAGCTGATCAACGGCCGCAGTCCGGAAGAAGTACGCGACAGGATCCCCTTCGATTTCCTGACACCTTTATTCCCGATGAAGAAATTCAAGCTTACCGGCCATCCCGACTGCTCACAGTCGACCCGCATCATCGATATGTTCGCACCAATAGGCTTTGGCCAGCGCGGGCTTATCGTAGCACAGCCAAAGACCGGGAAGACGGTGCTCCTGAAGGAAATTGCCAATGCCATCGCTGCAAACCATCCCGATGTATATATGATCGTACTGCTCATCGACGAACGTCCTGAGGAAGTCACCGATATGCAGAGGAGCGTTAAAGCCGAGGTTATCTCATCGACCTTCGATGAGCCGGCCGACAGGCATACCCGCATTTCTAACATCGTTCTTGAAAAAGCGAAACGTCTTGTCGAATGCGGGCATGACGTCGTGATCCTGCTTGACTCTATAACCCGTCTCGCAAGGGCATATAATACTGTTGCTCCTGCTTCAGGAAAGGTACTCTCAGGCGGTGTTGAAGCCAACGCACTCCAGAAACCCAAACGTTTCTTTGGTGCAGCCCGGCAGATTGAGAACGGTGGTTCGCTTACCATCATCGCAACAGCCCTGATCGAAACAGGTTCCAAGATGGACGAAGTGATCTTTGAGGAATTCAAGGGCACTGGTAATATGGAATTGCAGCTCGACCGCAAACTGTCGAACAAGAGGATCTGGCCTGCTGTTGATATCGTAGCTTCAAGCACACGCCGCGAAGACCTGCTGCTCGATAAAGATGTGCTCGGACGTATCTGGGTCCTCAGGAACCACCTGGCCGACATGAATCCGTTGGAAGCTATGGAATTCCTTAAGAACCAGATGAAGTTCACCAACTCCAATGAGGAGTTCCTGATCTCCATGAACGGCTAGGCGCTCGCATATTCACACCGTCGCTACGGTGTCCGCGTCACTGGCGCTTGCAACCTCAAAAAAACTGCTGGGGTAGCTGCGTCGCTCACATTGACTTTACTTATGGGCCATTTTGGTTATGGTTCGCTCCTTGTACCCAATGCAATTTTTTTGAGTTGCTCGCTTCTAATCTCTTTAGGGGTTAG
>SESG01027696.1_pt1 | contig 21860 bp, 12 predicted proteins | sample 3171421 | NCBI WGS metagenome assembly SESG01 (sample SAMN10866946, study PRJNA518727) | freshwater metagenome | biome: subpolar coniferous forest; feature: holomictic lake; material: water; isolation source: holomictic Lake 227, 6 m and 8 m depth | place: Canada: near Kenora, Ontario | collected... | reverse complement strand
GGGGCGGGTCGTCGCCTTCATCCGGGACGTCACGGATCGAAGGAGGGCCGAGGAAGCGCTACAGCGGGCGCAGCGAACGTTGCTCCTCATCACTCGTTGCGGCGAGGCGATCCTGCGGGGCAGCACGGAGGAGGAGATGTTCGGCGAGGTCTGCCGCGTGATCGTCGAGACGGGCGGCTACCGGATGGCCTGGGTGGGCACCGCCGAGAACGACGAGCACAAGACCGTCCGCCCGGTGGCCCACGCGGGGCACGAGGCCGGCTATCTCCGGGACATCGACGTCGTCTGGGCCGATGAACCCAGGGGGAGGGGACCGACAGGGACCGCGATACGCGAGAACCGGATCGTCGTCGGTCCCGACTTTGCCGACGAGCCCATGCTCAGGCCCTGGAGCAAGGCAGCGCTGGAACGAGGCTACAAGACCTCGACGGCCGTTCCCCTCGTACATGGCGAGGAGAAGGTGGGCGTCATCACGATGTATTCGGGCGATCCGACCGTCTGGACGGACGACGAGCTCGGACTCCTGCGCCAGATGGCCGACGACCTGGCATTCGGAGTGCAGTCGATCCGTCGCCGCGTGGCGAGGGATCAGGCCGTCGCCGGCCGGGCATCCGCAGTCCAGGCCCTGTCCACCGAGCAGGAACGATTCCAGAGGCTCATCGAGAGATCGAGCGACCTCACGCTGGTCCTCGACCGGCGGGGACGGATCCAGTTCGCCAGCCCCGCCTGCCAGGAGATCCTGGGGCTCAGCCCTACGGATCTGGCCGGTAGCGAGGCACTCGATCACATCCACCCCGAGGACCACACGGCGGCGCGCAAAGCGATGGCCGAGGTGCTGACCCCCTCCCGGGCGAGCAGCCGGGTGGAACTCCGGGTTCGACGTCTCGACGGGGCCTACGCGCTCGTGGACTCCAACTTGCGAAACCTCCTCGACGTACCTGGCATCGAGGGTGTGGTCGTCAACAACCGGGACGTCACGGAACGAAACCGCCTTCGCGAGCAGTTCCAGCAGGCGCAGAAGCTGGAGAGCATCGGACGGCTCGCCGGCGGAGTGGCCCACGACTTCAACAACCTGCTCACCGTGATCCTGGCCTGTGGCGAGGACGTGCGACGCAGCATCCAGGAGGGGGCGGTTCCGGATCCGGACTGCGCCGGGGACATTCTGGACGCCGCGCATCGGGCGAGCGACGTGACGAAGCAGCTGCTCTCCTTCGCCCGCAAGCAGGTCATCCATCCGGCCGCACTCGACCTGAACAAGGTGATCAGGGCGAGCGAGAAGCTCCTGCGGCGGGTCATCGGTGCGGACGTCCAGATCGTGACGCGGCTCCAGCCCGACCTGTGGACCGTCTGGTGCGATGCGGGCCTCATCGATCAGGTGACCGTCAACCTCGTCGTGAATGCGCGGGATGCCATGCCGGGCGGTGGAAAGGTGATCCTTGCCACCAGGAACGTGGCGGTTCGGAGCGGTGACCCCGTGCCGGACCCCGAGATGGTCCCGGGGCCCTACGTGGTGCTCACGGTCGAGGACTCGGGCACCGGGATGCCACCCGAGGTGCTGCGACACATCTTCGAGCCATTCTTCACCACCAAGGAGCAGGGGAAGGGCACGGGCCTGGGCCTGGCCACCGTGTTCGGCATCGTGAAGCAGAGCCGGGGCTTCCTGGGGGTCCGGTCCTCGGTCGGAGTCGGAACGACCTTCGAGATCTACCTGCCGCGGCACGAGGCCCCTCCATCCGACGCCGAGGACGACGTGCAACGCGTGGGAGGAACCGAGACCATCCTCCTGGTCGAGGACGAGCCGCGGGTCAGGGACGTCACGGCGAGGATGCTCCGCTCGGGAGGCTACCGGGTTCTCTCGGCCGCGGGGGGCGAGGAAGCCACTGCGATCGCGCGAGACGAGAAGGGCGCCGTCGCCCTCCTCGTGACGGACACCGTGCTGCCGGGCATGGGTGGTCGGGAGGTGGCGCGGCGAATCACCGAGCTGGCGCCGGGAGTCCGGATCCTCCTGGTGTCCGGTTACGCAGGTGACGAGATCAGCGGGCTGGCGGGCCTGGACGATGGGGCGAACTTCCTGCCCAAGCCCTTCAGCACCGCCGACCTGCTGAAGCGGGTCCGGGAGATCCTCGACGGAGGGTCTCCCGTGCCCCCGGAATGACCGGCAGTCACGCTCGCACGCTCACTTCCCCGACGGACTCCGCACCTCGACGGTCCCGCGTCCCGACGCGTCGGTCCGGCGCTGCGTCAGGACGGGTTCGACCGCCTGGCCCAGTCGGTTGAACCGGAGCACGAGGTCGGCCCCGTCGTTCTTCCCCTGGTCCTCGCCCTTGACCTGCAGGTCCACCTTCACGGTGTAGTACTTGTCCACGTCGATCCGCAGGGAGGCCCGCTGGTGGCTGTTCCCCTGGATCCCCATGACCTTGAACGCCACGGTCTTCTTCTCGCCAGGCCCCAGGCTGCCGGGGATCGACCCGCTGCCCTGGAAGGGTGGGGTGGAGTACAGGTGGGTGAGGACGCTATCGGATCCCCCCGAAACCACGCTGACTCCTTCGCGAACGGGTCCGCCGCCCGCTGCGGCGAGTTCCCTGGGCGTCCCCTCCCGCATCACGACCACGACCTTCCCCGAGGAGGCCCATCGCGCGGTTCCGTTGTTCCGGATGGTGACCTTCACCTTCGGGTCGCCCACCACGATGGCCTCCGGCGCCGGTCCGTGGCTCGGGCCATGCGGTCCCGCGACCCCCTTGACGATGGTCACGGGCACGGAGTCCTTCGGAGGGCGGTAGTCCCAGGCCACCTCCTCGATCACGAGGTCGGTCGTCTGGATGGGCGTGGTTGCCGCCGAGCGGACCGATGTGCTGCTGCCCAGCGTCGCGGCCTGCGGCAGGTTGCAGCGGGTCAGGCTCTTCCCGCTGCCGGTGAAGGTCTTGATCGGGCCGACCTGGGAGTCGAGGGCCCGGCACGAGCCCGCGACGTCGGCGGTGGCTCCGCGACCCTGGCACTTGGTCCCGTTGCACTTCCACTCGATCTCCCCGAGACGCATGCTCCACGCCTTCTTCAGGGAAGTCTCCAGGGAGGCCGAGTAGGAGGTGGCCGGCGGGGTCCCCGCGGACGCCGTCGTGGCCAGGAGCGCGAGCAGGATGGTTCCGGAGATGATTCGTGCGATCGAGATCATGCGGGCACCCTATGAAGTCGCGGGCAGGCCGGTCAAGGCGCCGGGCGTCATTCCGAAAGTGAAATTTTCATAAAGTGAACCCCAGCCTTTCCCCGCTCCGCGATCTGCGACAGAGTTCACAAACTCATGCCCCCCTCGGCCCGACGCCCGCTCCTCCTTGCCGCTGCCGCAACGGCCGTCCTCGGCCTGGCAGGGTGCCGCCCATCGGCTCCGCCAGCCGCGCCGCCGGCGCCCCCGGTGGTCGTCGGGTCGCCGTTCGACGCCATGCGGATCTTCCGGGAATCGGTGCGCCGATCCCCCGATCACCTCGCCGTCGTCGCCCGCGGCCTGGTGGCGAAGAAGGACGTCGAGGGGCTGCACCTCTTCGTGCGGGACCAGATCCGCACGCTCCCCGACGGCGAGGACGGATTCTCCTCGCCGGGGCGGGCGATGCGATGGGGCGTCCGCGGGGCGCTCCGCTACGGCGCGGGCACGCCGCGCGAGAAGGCCGAGCTCCTGGCGCAGCTCTATCGCGAGGCCGGGTTCGAGGCCTCCGTCGTGGTGGGGCGCGTCGCCCTCCCGGACGGCGACCCGCTGGTGCTCCTGCGCGGTCCGGAACGCCCGCCCTTCGCGCCCCGGTTCGCACCCGGCGAGGAGGCCGCGATCACCGCCTCGCTCTCCGGTGCCGCCCCTGCACCGCGGGTGGCACCGCTCGACCCCGGCGATCGGGGAGCCATCGCGCTGGCAGAAAAGCTCGTCGCCCTGGCCGGCGAGGCGCGAGGCACGAGCGCATCCCCCCGGTCGCTCCGATCGATCGAGCTGCCGCTCGTCCGCGTATCCACGCCTGCGGGCGACCGGCTCGCCAGCCCCAACCTTCCCGGAGCCGAATTCGACCGACCGCGGCTCATCGGAAAACCATCGGCCGCCCCCGAGCCCGCTCCGACGCCGACCGTCCGCATCGCCATCCAGATGTCCCGAGCCTCCGCTCCGGGGGAGCGCATCGAGCTGGTGGGCGCCGAGTGGCGCGCCGACGAGCTCGCGGGGCGGCAGGTGGTGGTCGGGTTCGCACCGCCGGTCACGGCGGAGCGGCTGCTCTCGATGCGCGTCGGCGACGTGCGGGTGGTCCTGCCCATGCTGGCGCTGCGCGGCGCGGACATCCCCGTGGCCGACTACGCGGCGCAGACCCGCACCGGACGCGCCCTCACCGTGGGCGGCGCCGTCGTGGACGTCGGCCGCGACGGCTCGGTGCGCATCGACGACGAGCCGGTCGCCGAGCCGGAGGGGAGCGCCGCGCGGGTGGCCCGGGTCGTCTCGCTGGAGGCGCGGGCGCGCAGCGTCAGCTTCCCGTCGGTGAGCCTGGCGGTCACGGCGCGGGACGCGAAGGGTGCGGTCGTGGACGGCCTTCCCGCCAGCGCCTTCGTCGTCCGGGACGACGCGCCGGTGGTGGCGATGCTCACCCGCAACCGCCCGGCGCCCCGCGTCCTCCTGCTGCTCGATGGCTCGCGAAGCCTGCCCGAGCCCTTCCGCGACCGCGGTGCGGTCGAGCTCTCCCGCGCCATCGCCGAGCGGCTCCTGGGCGACGACCCCACGCTGCGACTGCGCGTACGTGCGGTGGGGGAGAGCCCGGTCGCCGAGCCCTGGCTCACCGACCCGGCCGAGGTGGCGGAATCGGCCCGCCGCCACCTCCCCCGGACCTTCGAGTCGCGGCTCTGGCAGACGATGTCCCAGGCGCGCACGGCCGCCGATCCGACCGTGGTGGTGCTCATCACCGATGGTGCGGCGACCGACCGGCCGAGCCCGGAATTCCTGGCGAACATCGCGGTGGGTCCGCCGGCGGTGGTGGTCGGCGTGGGCCGGACCGACGGGAAGTCGCTCGCCGCCCTGGCCGCCGCCTCGGACGGCGAGGCGGTGACGGCGGACGATCCGGAGGAGGCGGTCCGTGCGATCCAGCGCCTGGTCGCGGCGCGCACCGCCGCGGCGCACCGTCTCCGGTACACGGCGCCGGCGGACGCCAGCGGGGAGCGGACCGTGCGGGTCGAGCTCGCCGGGCGGGACGTATCGACCACGGCGAAGTACACCGTCCCGGCCGCCGCCGATCGGGTGGCGCCCGACGCGCTGGCCGGGCTCTACGTGAGCGTCCAGTCCGGGGCCAGCCGCTACGTCCGACCGCTGGTGGAGGGTTCGCCCGGCGAGGTGGAGGCGGCGCTGCTCGGCACGGCCCTGCTGAGCTTCGAGGGGGATGCCCCCACGCCGTCAGCCTGGATCGACGACGTCTTCACCGGGATGCTGGCCCAGGAACCGCTGTTACGCGCAGTGAAATCACGCGATCGGAAGGCGATCGTCGCCGAGCTCGCCCGGGCGCCGTACGGCGCCACGCCCGAGCCGTTCTCCTTCTTCCCCCGGTTCTGGCGACCCGGGGACGGGGACGTGGTGACCTTCTCGCAGGGGCTGAGCGCGGTCCTCACCACCTCCCGCCGACGGCCCGGCCTGCCCGGCCTTCGCCGGGTGGACGTCCTGCCGCTCCTGCGTGTGGCGACGGTGGGCGCGGGGGCGGAGGCGTGCACGCAGCGCACGATGGAGCGCACGGCCCGGGTCGCACTCGTCGAGCAGGCCCGCTACACGACCTCGACCGGCTCGCTCCTTTCAGGGAAGGAGCTGGCCGTCGTCCCGGCCGGGCGGAAGGTCGAGAGCGTGCTCCGGGGCGTGGACGGCGCGGCGCTCGAATCGCTCTCGGGGATGGCGGACGATCCGGCCTGGCGGGCGCGCGTGCGGTACGTGGCGCAGGATGCGTCCTCGTCGGCCTTCTGGGCGGTGACGCCGCGGAACGGCACGCTGCTCGGCGTGCTCCCCGACGGAAGCGGCGGGGGCGAGGTCCAGGAGATCAACGCCGTCTACGACCGGGCCACGAACGTGCTGAACCACATCGGGCTGGCGGCCTCGATCATGGGCGGGAGCTTCGGCTTCGGGGTGCTGCTCTCCCTGGAGCAGACCAAGCTCTCGAAGCTCCACGCCGCCACGCTCACCCTCGCCACGCTGGAGGTCCAGCCCGGGGACATCTCGAACCTCGACGAGCTGGCCTGCGCCATCGCCACCGGTGCGGTGGGGCCGGTGCTCGGTGCGATCGGGGCAGAGGATGCAGCGAAGGTGGCCGAGCTGGTGGGCATCATGGACGCCGCCCTGGGAGCGTGGGCCGACACGGGCATCTGCTCCCGCCTGCTCGGGAAGTGACGGGGTACATCACTGCGAGTGAATCAGGGTTTCGCCCGGGTCCAGACGCCCTTCATGAGCCGGGTGCACTGGTCCTCTCCCTGGGCCGCGGCTGCCGCCGGGGTGAGCTTCACCCCGTATCCGGGGAAGGTCGAGTAGTAGACGAGGCGACTCTCGTCGTTCCTCCCGCCTCCGCGGAGGCAGGCTCCGATCCGCCCCTCGACGGGGCACCCGCCCGCCGCGAACGCCCCCTTCTGCGAGTCGCAGAGCCGCTGCATCTTCAGGGCGGTCCAGGAGGAGCCCGTCCACTCGTCGCACATCCCGGTCGCGGGCCGGTTGCAGCTTCCGGCCCCTCGGGCAGGGGAGGGGAAGATCGAGGCGGCGAGGAGCAGGAGAAGGGCGCGTGACATCCGGCGGACGGTGGCACATCGGCCGCGGCGGCTGCAAGTCGAAGAACCCGAGGTCACTCGCGTACGTCATCACGGCCGATGACGTGGAGCTCACGCGAGGCCGCCTTCCCCTGGCGCGCCGGCGTGTACGGAACGAGCGCCGATCTCCGCACCTCGCCCGTCAGGTCGGCGACGAAGTACCCGAGGTTCCCGGCGCCCAGCGGGCGGAAGGCCAGGGTCAGCGTCCCGCCCGACACCGTCACAGCCCGGTCCGTCCGGTACCAGTCGGACCGGCCCGCCACCGTGGCGTGGACGCGGATGGTGAAGACCTGGCCGTCGGCGAGCGGGCGCTCCCTGCCTGGCGCGTCCCCCTCCTCGCGGAATCCCGTGATCCGGTAGGTGGCGGCATCTCCACTCGCCGGGATGACTTCCCGCACGGAAAGGTCACCCGGCACAGGCAGCTCGACCCCGTCCACCACCGCCCGGCCGTCCACCGGCACGAGGTAGTCGTTGACGATGCCGTAGGTCTTTCCGGCGTAGGCGTCGGGGATCAGGGCGACCGGGTATGCGTGCCCCGCCCCGTCCACGAGGGCGGGCCAGCTCGACGCGGGCGAGGTATCGACCCACCAGGCGTCCCTTCCGAGGAGTCTCGTCACCTCGTCCGGGAAGCGGAACGAGTCGAAGCACGGGGTTTCCACCGTCTCGCCCTCCCGCGGGATGACCCGGCACGAGGGCACCTGGTGACCCGCCATCACCTGGTCGAACTCGTTCTGCACGATGGCGGAGAGGGGCGCCGCAGGGTCTCCGGTCATGGAGACGATCGCCATCAGGTCGGACTGGTGGTCGAGATAGAAGTCGAAGTAGGCCTGGAGCAGGCCGATGTCGGACCGCGTGTACCTGGGGGCGAAGAAGGCATACCCGTCCATGGCGGTGTGGGCGGCGTAGCTCCAGGTCGGGTAGCCGGCGAGGATCGACGGGAAGTAGACCGAGAGCCCCGTGGCCCTCGCATTGGAGCCGAGAGCGGCGTTGGTCTTCACGCTGGCGTCGATGGCGTCGAGCAGGAACTCCTGGCTGGATTCGAGCGCGGGATCCGGGCCGACGTCGAGGACGATCTGCTCGACGACGTGGATGGCGAGTCCCTTCAGGTCGGCGAGGTCGAGACCCCCCTTCTTGAACGGGGCGGTGCCCCAGTCGAGGGTTCGGGCCCGGCCCTTGGCGATCTCCCGCCAGCCGCCCAGGAAACCGGCATAGGGCTTGAGGTTCGCGGCGAAGTCATCGACGGCGGCGGCGACGGAACCGGCCTGGGCGAGGTCGATGACCGACAGCGTCACGTCCTCCTCCTTCGCCGCGAGCTGCTTGGCCACGTACCCGCGGACGATCTCGGCGCCGATGGCGGCGCCGCCGGCGGAGGGGTTCCGGTCCACGTAGCGAAGGAAGGAGGTGTAGTCCCAGCCCGACAGCGGCTCGACGTCCTGGGAAGCCACCATGTACCTCGAAGACCGCGCCAGGGCAGCGGCCGTCTCGGCGGTCCCCATCAGGCAGGCGTCGAAGCCCACGAGCTCGAGGGGTGTTCCCCGGTGGGCGGCCGTTCCCTGGAGGACCATCCCGATCTCCGCCACCGGGAGGATCCACCTCGTGATCTCGTCGAGGCCGACCCCGATGTTGATGCCCCCCCCGTGGTCCCACAGGACGAGCAGGTACCGGCCGGCCGGGTAGGCGTCTACGGCCCAGTCCACGAAGTCCCGGAAAGCGAGCGAGCTCCCCATGTTCATGTACGGGTCGATCCGGCTCTCCGCCCCGAGGTCCTGCACCTGCTCGAGCGACGTCGGATGGACCACGTACCGCTGCAGGTGTGTCCAGTCGATGTTCGCGGGCTGCATGGCCCTTGCGTCGACCGGGGGTGTACCGCTCTTCTCCGCTCCACCGGTCTGGACGACGACGGTGGTGTCCACGAGCTCGCCGGCCGCCATCATCTCCTTGAGGTTGCCCGAGCCCTGGCCGCCGTCACGGCTCTCGAGCGTGCTGCCGACCATGTAGACGAGCACCACGGTTCCCGTTGACTGGGCCGGCCCGGGGCCGCTGCTCCCGCCGCAGGAGACGAGCAGGACGGCGAGGGCCAGTGCGACTCCACGACCGATGGATTTCATGGCCACTCCGTCCGACCGCAGATCGCCAATGGCGCAGGTCGTGTGAAGTTGCGAGTGAACTCCTCCGGCGTCAGGTTGTCCAGCGAGCCGTGCACCACCCTCTACGGCTCGAAGTACCCTGGGGCAGGCCGCGCATCTTCGCCGGAAGGCCTTCATGAAGACGAAGCGCTTGTAACCGTTCAAGTCGGGAGTGGTGCTATATGACGGTCAGGAAACCCTGCCGTTCGGTGAACGGCTCCACGCTGTTCCCCTGCGCCAACTCCGGGAGGCGTAGCACCCCCCACAATGCACACTCATCCCCGCCCCCCTCTCGCTCTCGCCCTCCTCCTCGCACTCCTGGTCACCACCGGGACCGTGCAGGCGGCGCCGCTCCCCCCGGGATTCGTCCACGCCGACGAGGTCGTGCCGGGTCTCAAGACCGACGTCCGCTACGCGTCGAGCCACAACTTCGTCGGCCGCCCGGTGGCGGGCTACCTGGCCCCGAAGGTCATCCTCACGAAGGAGGCGGCGCAGGCGCTCGCCCAGGTCCAGGCGCGGCTTCGCCCTTTCGGCCTCTGCCTCGAGGTATTCGACGGCTACCGGCCGCAGCGCGCCGTGGACGACTTCGTCCGCTGGTCGAAGGAACCCGACGACCCGAAGGCCCGGGCCGAGTTCTACCCGGACGTCCCGAAGGAGAAGATCATCCCGCTGGGATACGTCGCCGCGCGGTCGAGCCATTCGCGCGGCAGCACGGTGGACCTCACCCTGGTCGCGCTGGACGGGGAGGGGAAGGAGCTCGACATGGGGGGCGCCTTCGACCTCTTCTCGCCGCGCTCCGCCCCTCTCTTCCCGGGGATCACCGCGCAGCAGCGCGCCAACCGGATGCTGCTCCGCACCCTGATGATGGACGCCGGGTTCGAACCCTACTCCGAGGAGTGGTGGCACTTCACCCTGCGTGGAGAGCCTCACCCGGAGCGGGTCTTCGACTTCCCGGTGGAGTGACGATCCCGAAGCGAAACGAGAGGCTCCCATGATGGCGGTAACCTTACCCCCGACTCGCGGAGTCCCGCGTGACGGAGGCACTGACGGCCGGCCGGGCTTGCCTACCCGCCGAACAGGGCGTGCGGCGGCACGCGATAGCCGGCCTGGAAGAGCACCACCACCAGCACCACGTAGGCCACGAGCCCCAGCACGACGGCGAGCTGCGCCGGCGAGACCCGCTGGATCGCCTGGCGGTCCCGCACCTCGCACACCTCGCCGGGGCAGTACTCGGGCTCCTGTCGGGAGACGAGCGCGTAGAGCTTGCAGCCGATGCAGATGCCGAAGGCCGTCTCGCAGAAGAGGAAGACGAGGCAGAGCAGGCAGATGATCCCGGAGATCGGGCTGTAGGTGTTGAGCACGTTCACCAGGACGAACATCACCGACGCGAGCGCCACGCCGATGATCCAGGCGAACTTCTTCTGGCGGGCCCCCACGTACTCCGGCACCTGGTTGCGGACGATGAGCCGCCCCAGGATCAGGGTGGGGGAGTACCTCGGGCTCAAGAGCACGCGGATGAGCATGTCGGGCAGGAAGATGGCGATGGCGTACTTCAGGAGTACGAAGCTTCCCTTGAGGGCCGCCGCCGCGATGGCCGAGAACATGAGGGCGAAGAGGATCCCGGCGGCCGCGCGGATCTCCCGCTCGTTCAGCACGGGGATGCGGTAGCCCTCGACCTCCTCGCCGAATTTTCCGATCGTGCTCATGCCTGCTCCCTACCACTTCTGGCCCCGGAAGGGGCGTTCCGGGTAGGGCGGAGAGGGCGCGACAATCACCCGAGGGGAGGGGTCATGCTTCGTGGACATCGCAGGTATCGGTGGGTTCTCGCCGCGGTCGCGCTCCTGGGGGCCGCCTGCAGCACCGCCTCGACCGCGAAGATCACGGTCCACGACGCCACCATCGCCGAGGCGCGGGCCGCGGCGGCGGACCTGCTCGCGAAGAGCGACGCGGTCTCGCTCTCGATCGCGATCGCGGACGGCGAGCGGGTCCAGTGGGCGCAGGGGTTCGGCTACGCCGACCCGGCGACGAGGACGGCGCCCACCGCCGACACGATGTACTGCATCGGATCGGCGAGCAAGATGTTCGCGACCCTCGCCGTGATGCGGCTCGTGGACCAGGGCAAGGTCGCGCTCGACGAGCCCTACGTGAAGTACGTGCCCGGCTTCCGGATGCAGTCGCCGGAGTACGCGCGGATCACCGTGCGCATGCTCCTGAACCACACCTCGGGGATCGGCGGGACCGAGGCCCCGAACCTGTTCACCTTCTCGCCGTACGTGGATTACGGGTCCCAGACGCTCGCCTCGCTGGCGCACCAGGGGCTCAAGCACGCGCCGGGATACATGAACGTCTACACGAACGACGGGTTCACCCTGATCGAGCCGCTCGTCCAGGCCGTCACCGGGAAGAGCTTCGCGCAGTACGTCCAGGACGAGATCTTCACGCCGCTCGGCATGACCCGCAGCGCGGTCCCGACCTCCCCGCTCCCCGCGGGATCGTTCGCGCGGACCTACGCGGGGGGCGCGGTCACGGGGCAGGAGTACACGAACACCTACGCGTCCGGCGGCCTCTATTCCACTCCTGGTGACATGGGGCGGCTGGCTGCCCTCTTCATCGGAGGGGGCGCGTACGGCGGGACGCGGATCGTCTCGGAGGCGTCGGTGAGCGCGATGGCCGCCGACCAGGCGGTGGAGACCTTCCACCCGGTGCCCCCGGCCTTCCGGTGGGGGCTGGGGTGGGACACCGTCGCGGAGCCGGGGCTCGACGTGGTCGGGATCCCGGCCTGGTACAAGAGCGGCGGCACCCGGATGTACACCACCGCCTTCGTCGTCCTTCCCGGGGAGCGGCTCGCCGTCACCGCCATCGCGGCTGGCCGCGAGGGCACCGACAGGCCGGGCGCCGACCCCCTGGCCGTGGCCGAGCGGATCCTCCTGCGGGAGCTCGTGGAGCGAAAGCGGATCGCGGCGATGCCCGCGCCGATGACCGACGTCAGCCCGGTGGCGGCCGCCGTCCCGGCGGAGGCCACCGCTGCGATGACCCGGATGTGGGCGAAGTCGAACAGCCTGCGCCGGGTGAGCCCGGGAGCCGGCGGCACGCTCACGCTCCAGGCCTGGAACGGCGCGGCATGGGAGCCCGAGCTCGAGGGGCTCTCGCTGCGCCAGGACGGGTGGTGGGCCAGCGACGCGAGGCCGGGCGTCGCCTACTCGGCCGTCACGGCAGGCGGGAGGAGCTTCCTCGCCCGGCGCGCCCCCTTCGCCGCCGGCCATTACCGGCTCCAGCTCGTCGCCGGGGAGGGCGTGTCGCCCGTCCGGCCGCTCTCGGCGGCATGGACCGACCGCGTCGGCCGATCCTGGCTCGTGGTCAACGAGCTTGCCAGCGACGTCGTCTACTCGCTCGGCGACGTTAGACCCCGGCTCACGCTCCGGACGGTAGACGGCCTGGACGGGCTGCTCGCCGTCTCGGCCGAGGCGGGCGGCTCCGGGGAGAAGAGCACCAACCTGGTCGATCCCTCCACCGACGACCGGGTCGCTCGCATGTTCCTCCTCGACCGGGACGAGGGCGATTTCCGGATCGAGCCCCGCGCCGGCGAGGAGTGGGCCCGGTACGAGGGGTACGTGCTGCGCCCGCAGGGAACCGTGCCGGTGATCGCGCGCGGGCAGTCCGGCAAGGTGACCGTCGGGGCGGAGGGCTACGCGGAGTGGCGCGCCGTCGTCTCCGGGGCCACCGCCGCCTCCGTCACCCTCGCGACGACCGGTGCGTGGAAGGTCTACTCCCCCGCGCTCGACCTCCTCTCGCAGGGCACGGGAGGCGCCACCGTGACGCTCCCCGCCGGCTCGACCGCGTCGTACCTCAAGCTCTACGGCTCGGCGGGGGACACCCCGACCGTGACCGTCTCGGATGTTCAGCTGAGCCCATAGTGCGTCGAGCCGCGCATGTCACGGCGAAGGCCACGGGTTTCGACCGTGAATCCGCGTGGTAGGAGCCAACCATGTTCAGGACACCCTGCGTCACGATGCTGCTCGTCGGAGCGATGCTCACGGGGAACGTCGGCTGCAAGGCCGCGGCCGGAACCCAGCCGGCGGGGGCCTCGGAGAACCTGCTGAAGGACCTCGAGGCCGCCATCGAGACCTACCCGGAGGCCGCCCGCCCGGTGCTGCGCAGGATCGTGCTGGCGCCCGGATTCGCCGGGGTCGTCTCCCGGGCCCAGGCCCTGGAGGTCGGGGCGGCCCTCTCCACCAGCCCGCGCGACACGGCGCTCGCGCTCGTCAACCTGGCCCGGGTCTACGCGAGGACTCCCATCTCCCACTACAACGTGGGCGCGGTCGCCATCGGCTCGAGCGGGGCCATGTACTTCGGCTGCAACCTGGAGTTCCTCGGCCAGCCCCTGAGCAACTCCGTGCACGGGGAGCAGTCGGCGGTCATGAACGCCTGGGTGCACGGGGAGACCGGGCTGGACTCCATCGCCATCACCGCGGCCCCCTGCGGATACTGCCGGCAGTTCCTCAACGAGCTGGCCACGGCCGCGAACCTGGTCGTCCTCCTCCAGGATTCACAGCCAGTGAAGTTGCTCGACCTCCTGCCCAAGGCCTTCGGCCCGAGCGACCTGGGCGTGAAGGGAGCGCTCATGTCCCCGAGCCTCCAGCCCCTGACGCTCGCCCCGGCCGCGGGGGACGCCACGATCGCGGCCGCGCTGGCCGGGGCCTCCGCCAGCTACTCCCCCTACACGCTCAGCTACGCCGGCGTCTCCATCGAGTCGGCCGACGGCGTGGTGGCGGCCGGCCGCTACGCGGAGAACGCGGCCTACAGCCCGAGCATGTCGCCCATGCAGGCCGCGCTGGCGATCTACAACTTCACCGGGCGCAGCTTCGACGACATCCGGCGGGCGGTGCTGGTGCAGGCGAACGTCGGGACCATCAGCCAGGAGGACGCGAGCCGGCTGGTCCTCCGCTCCATCAACGGGCGGGTCTCCCTCGAGTCCTACCTGGCGACGAGGCAGTGACCCGGGGGGCGGGTCTCCCGCCCTCAGGGCCCGAACGCCTGGATCCCGGTCTGTGCGCGGCCCAGGATCAGCGCGTGGATGTCGTGGGTGCCCTCGTAGGTGTTGACGGCCTCGAGGTTCATGACGTGCCGGATGACGTGGTACTCGTCGGCGATCCCGTTGCCGCCGTGCATGTCGCGGGCCATGCGGGCGATGTCGAGGGCCTTGCCGGCGTTGTTGCGCTTGATGAGCGAGACCATCTCCGGGGTCTCCCGGTGTTCGTCCATGAGGTGACCCACCCGCAGGCAGGCGTGCAGGCCCAGGGTGATCTCGGTCATCATGTTGGCGAGCTTGAGCTGGACGAGCTGGGTGGCGGCGAGCGGCCGGCCGAACTGCTTGCGGTCGAGCGTGTAGGTCCGCGCCGCGTGCCAGCAGAACTCGGCGGCGCCCATCGCGCCCCAGGCGATGCCGTAGCGGGCCCGGGTGAGGCAGCCGAGCGGCCCCTTCAATCCGGAGACGTTGGGCAGCAGCGCCTCCTCGCCCACCTCGACGCCGTCCATCACGATCATGCCGGTGTCGGAGGCGCGCAGGCTGAACTTGCCCTCGATCCTGGGTGCGGAGAGTCCGGCCATGCCCTTCTCGAGGACGAAGCCGCGGACCTGCCCCTCGTCGTCCTTGGCCCAGACCACGAAGACGTCGGCGACGGGGGAGTTGGTGATCCAGGTCTTGGTGCCGTCGAGGACGAAGCCCTTGCCCTTGCGACGGGCCCGGGTGCGCATGCCGCCGGGGTCGGAGCCGGCGTCCGGCTCGGTGAGGCCGAAGCAGCCCACCAGCTCACCGGTGGCGAGCCGCGGGAGGTACTTCTGCCGCTGCGCCTCGTCACCGTAGGTGAAGATGGGGTGCATGACCAGGCTCGACTGGACGCTCATGGCCGAGCGGTAGCCCGAGTCCACCCGCTCCACCTCGCGGGCCACGAGGCCGTAGGCGACGTAGGTCGTGCCGGCGCAGCCGTATCCCTGGATGGTCGGACCGAGGAGGCCGAGTTCCCCCATCTCGGAGAGGATGGCCCGGTCGAAGTGCTCGTGCCGGTTGGCCATGAGCACCCGGGGCATCAGCTTCTCCTGGCAGTAGTCCCGTGCCGAATCCCGCACGAGCCGCTCCTCCGGCGTGAGGAGGTCGTCGAGCTGCAGCGGGTCGTCCCAGCGGAAGGCGATCTTTTCCATGGCGATTGACTCTCCGGAACCGGATCATTGGACCGGCGCGTCGGTCCTGGTCAAGGGCGCTTGCATGCGGCGCCTCCGGTGGAGGAGTATCCGTACCCGCCAGGGGAGCGGAAAGGTCGTGCGGGCATGGATGATTCCAACCTGTTGAAGCGACACGCCGTCCGGGTCCTGGGCAATCCCAGCGCGCCCCGCACGATGGTCTTCGTCCACGGTTTCGGCACCGACCAGTCGGCCTGGAAGCCGGTCTCGCGGGCCTTCTTCCCGGACTACCGGGTCGTCCTCTATGACCACGCGGGGGCCGGGAGCAGCAGCGAGGAGGCTTTCGACCCGGATCGGTACGCGGGCCTCGAGGCCTACGCCCACGACCTGCTCGATGTCTGCACCGCCCTGGATCTCCGGGACGCGGTGCTCGTTGGCCACTCGATGGGGGGGATGGTAGCGGTGCTCGCCGCGCTCAAGCGCCCCGAGCTCTTCTCCCGGCTCGTCCTCATCGGCGCGTCGGCGCGCTACCTCGACGACGACGACTACCGGGGGGGCTTCACGCAGGCCGACCTCGACGGTTTGTACGCCGCGATGACCTCCAGCTACCAGGCGTGGGTCTCGGGGTTCGCGCCGCTCGTGATGGGTGGCGAGGTGAACGCCGAGCCCGGTGCGGATTTCGCGAAGACCCTGGGCGCCATCCGGCCCGACGTCGCCCAGGCCGTCGCACGTTCCATCTTCCAGTCGGACCACCGGAAGGACGTCGTTCGCCTCCACCTCCCGACTCTCCTCCTCCAGACGAAGCGGGACGTGGCGGTGCCCCGGGAGGCGGCCGAGTTCCTGCATCGGAGCATCGCGGGCAGCACGCTCGTGGAGGTGAACACCGCGGGCCACCTTCCGCACCTCACGGCGCCCCGGGGGGTCATCGCCGCCATGCGTTCCTGGCTCGGATGAGCGGGGACGCCGAGGTGAAGGGGAAGGGAGCGGCCAAGGCGGAGCCGGTCGCCCGGGCCGTCCTGGAGTGGGCCGCGATGGGCCTGGTCCTCTTCGCCTTCGGCGCCTACGTCGGGTTCGACATCCACCAGTCCCGTCAGGCGGTCGAGGCCCAGGAGCGGAGCCGGCTGGAGCACGGAACCGGCATCGTCGAGAAGAACCTCGCCCCTCGCTTCGAGGCGACGGTGAATGCCCTCGACGCCATCCGCGCCGAGGTCCCCGAGCTCCGGGCGCGCGCCGACGGCCTCCGTCGGATGGACCAGCGGATGCAGGTGCTCGTCTCCTCCATGTCCGGCGTGCGCTCGTTCCTGCTCGTGGATCGGGAAGGGCGCATCGTGGCGAGCAACCTGAAGGAGCTGGTCGGCCAGGACATGCACGAGGGGGAGCGGTACCGCACCATCCGGGCGCGCCCCGACCCGTCCCTGGTCTTCGTCTCGCCCCCCTTCACGACGCCCCTGGGGAACTGGGCCATCGCCATGGGAAGGGCCGTCGTCGACGAGAAGGGCGGCTTCGACGGCTACGTGCTGGCCGTCATCGATCCGGCCTACTTCGCGCTCCTGCTCGAGTCGACGCGGTACGCGACCGACATGTCCGCCTCCATGGTGCACGGCGACGGGACGGTGATCTACCGGATCCCGGATCCGAAGGGCATCGTGGGGATGAACCTCGCGGAGCCGCCCGACACGGCCTTCGCCCGACACGTCCGGAGCGGGAGGTTGGTCTCCTCCTACACCACCGTCCTCAAGACGACGGGCAAGGAATCGCTCGTCGTGCTCCGGACCATCCGGCCGACCATCGGCGCGACCGACAGCTTCCTGGTCGCCGCTCTCAGCCGGGAGACGGACGCCATGTTCGCGCCGTGGCGCAAGGAGGCGAGGGAGCGGAGCCTCATCCTGGGGATCGTCGCGCTCGCGGCCGTCGTCGGCCTCTTCATCCACCAGAAGCGCCGGACGGCAGTCTCCGCGCTTCGGGCCGCCCAGGAGGCCGACCGCAGGAGCCTGGAGGAGGCGCAGCGGAAGTCGGAGGCGTTGCGGGAGAGCGAGGCCAGCTTCCGCGCCATGGCCGAGTCGGCGCCGATCGGGATCTTCCGGGCCGATGGCAGCGGGTCGAACGTCTACCTGAACCGGGCCGCCTCCGAGATCCTGGGTCAGAAGCCCGAGGACCGGCGCGGGCGGGCCTGGCACGAGGACGTCCACCCGGAGGACAGGGAGCGGGTGTTCCGGGAGTGGCGCGAGGCCGTCGCCGAGAGGCGGGTCCACTCGACCGAGCACCGGCTCGTGAGGCCGGACGGGGAGGTCGTCCTCATGCAGATCCACGCCGCCCCGATCCGGGGGGAGGAGCCGGGGTCCTCCGGGTTCGTCGGGGTCATGATCGACGTCACCCGGCAGCGCGAGGCCGACAAGCAGCTCGCCCTCGGTGCCCGGCTCGCCGCGATGGGCACCCTCGTGTCGGGCGTCTCCCACGAGATCAACAACCCGCTCGCCGCGGTGATCTCCGGCCAGGCGCTGGCGCTCGAGATCCTCGCGGGTCTCGGGAAGGTCCTGGAGGGGGATGGGGCGATCGACCGGCGCCGGGAAGCCAGCCGCCTCGGCGAGGCCCGGGAATCGCTCGAGGACGCGCAGGAGTGCGGCAGGCGGATCGAGCGGATCGTGAAGGACATGGCCCGCTTCGCGAGCCCGAACTCCCAGCGGGAGCGGACGAGCCTGCGCTCGGTCGTCGCAGAGGCGAAGAGGGGGATCCCCGCCGAGACCTGGCAGACGATCACCCTCCAGGTGGACGACGAGGGCGCTCCCGACATCCTGGCCTCCCGCGGACTGCTCCATCAGCTCGTGGTGAGCCTCATCAGCAACGCTGCCAAGGCGACCCCGAATGGGGAGCGGGACACCGTCCTGGTCCGGATCGGACCCGGTTCGCCCGGGATGGCGCGACTCGACGTCACCGACAACGGGGTGGGAATCCCGTACGAGATGCGGGAGAAGATCTTCGACTTCTTCTACACGACCCGGCCGACTGGAGAAGGGCGGGGGCTGGGCCTGGGGCTCGCCCTGTGCCGTTCCATCGCGATGTCCCACGGAGGGACGCTCACCGTCGAGAGCGAGGTGGGCCTGGGCTCCACTTTCCGTGTGGAGATCCCGGCCGCTCCCCCGCTAGGATGAGCGGTTCGGTGGAGAATCGAGGCACAGACTGGAACGCAGGCTCGGCGGCCCTCCTCCTCGGAGTCCTCCGGGTCCTCGAGAGGCGGGAGCAGGGCGATCCCTACGAGAGGCTCGCCGACCTCTACCGCTCGCACGGGGGGGCCGACCGGGTCGCGCTCCTCGAGCTGCTTGGGGGAAGGTCCATCCGGCGCAAGGGCGCCTCCCCGGCCGACTTCCTCGGGGACTGGTACGATCCCAGCTGGCTCCGGATCGCGCTGGAGCGTGGCATCCCCACGCGCGAGGCCGCTGGCGAGGGGGTGCTCCGCGTCGTCCTGCCGATCCGGGTGGAGCGCTTCGAGGGGGCTCTCGTCCTCGAGGGACGGGCGGACGTCCTCGGTTCGAGCGGTTTCCAGTCCTTCCAGGACGGGGCCTGGTTCGCCATCCGGCAGGCGCTCCAGAACATGCGCGCCCAGGAGACGGGTGAGGGGCTTCGCGCCCAGTTCGACGCCATCCTCGAATCGATCCCCGCCGGGATCGTATTCACCGACGACTCCGGACACCCCGCGCTCCTCAACCGGACGGGGGCGATGATCCTGGGGCTGCCCGAGGGACGGGTGGAGCCGCGCCTGGTCGCCGTGGCCATGGCCAGGCTCCGCGAGTCGGCGTCGAACTCGGCCGAGCTGGAACGCGACGGCGCCCAGATGATGCAGGACCCTCGGGGGAGCATCAAGAACCGGCAGTGGCGGTTCGGCGTGCCCACCGAGAGGGTGCTGAGCGTCTCCACGGTGCCGGTGGCCGCGCCCCGGGAGCACGGACTTCTCTGGACCTTCGAGGACGTGACGGCTCGGTCGCGCGCGGAGGAAGCGCTGCGTGCCAGCGAGGCCCGGTTTCGAACGCTCGCCGACTCGTCGGCCGTCGGGATCTTCGAGTCGGACGCCGAGGGGCGGAACACCTACCTCAACGCCGCGGGTGCCCGCATGATGGGCCTCTCCCCGGATCAGGCGCGCGGCAAGGGCTGGCAGGACGCCATCCACCCCGAGGACCGGCATCGGGTCCTCGAGCAGTGGTACGAGGCCGTGGCCTCGGAACGGACCTTCTCCTCCGAGTACCGCCTGGTCTCCCCGGAGGGGCAGGCGACCTGGGTGCAGGGGTACGGCGCCACCATCCGCGACGCCGGAGGTGCCGTCACCGGGTACATCGGCAACCTGGTGGACGTCACGGAGCGAAAGCTGGCGAAGAGGTCGCTCGAGGAGGCCCGGACCGCGGCCGAGCATGCATCCCGGGCCAAGTCGCAGTTCCTCGCCAGCATGAGCCACGAGATCCGGACGCCGTTGAACGGCGTCATCGGGATGCAGGAACTGCTGCTGCGGACCGCGCTCGACCCCGAGCAGCACGAGTACGTCACCACGGCGACGAGCTCCGCCCAGACGCTCCTGCACCTCATCTCCGACATCCTCGACCTCTCCAAGATCGAGGCGAAGCAGTTCAGCCTCCAGATGGAGCGCTTCTCCCTCTCCACCGCCGTGGAGCGGGTCGTCCGTCCGGCGGCGCTCGCCGCGGACATGAAGAGAGTCCGGTTCTCGACGGAGATCGCGGAGGGAACGCCGGACGGGCTCGTCGGCGATCCCTGGAGGATCGGGCAGATCCTGAACAACTTCGTGTCGAACGCCGTGAAGTTCACGGAGAAGGGCGAGGTCGCGGTCCGGATCGATGGGAAGGTGACGGCGCCCGGCGAGGCGGAGATCACCTTCGCGGTCCGTGACACCGGCATCGGGCTCACCGTCGAAGCCATCTCCAAGCTGTGGAAGCCATTCAGCCAGGCGGACGGAACGGTCTCGCGCCGGTTCGGCGGCACCGGTCTCGGGCTCGCCATCTCCAGGGAGCTGGCCGAGATGATGGGGGGGAGCGTGGGCGTGGAGAGCGTTCCCGGGCGCGGAAGCACCTTCCGGATGACGCTGCCTCTGCGGGTCGCCGCCCCCGCCTCGCCCGCCGCGGAGTCCCGGGGGAAGGAGGAGGCCAGAGCCGGTGAGCGTCCGGCACCGGGGCGCCCGCAACGCATCCTGCTCGCCGAGGACAATCCGGTGAATCAGCTCCTGGCGTCGCGCCTTCTCCGGTCGGCGGGGCACGTGGTCACGGTGGCGAAGGACGGCAAGGAGGCCCTCGAGGCCATCGAGCGGGAGCCGTTCGACCTCGTGTTGATGGACGTCCAGATGCCCGTGATGGACGGACTGGAGGCCACGCGCAGGCTGCGCCTCCGGGAGAAGAGCTCGGGTGGGCACCTGCGGGTCGTGGCCGTGACCGCACAGGCGATGGCGGGCGACCGGGACGAGTGCCTCGCCGCGGGAGCCGATGGCTACCTGGCGAAGCCCTACACGGCGGCGGAGCTCGAGATCGCGGTGGCCTCGACCGATCCGGGGTAGGGGCTCGAAGCGTCAGAGCACGATGTTCAGGTGTGCACCACCCGCCTGGCTGGCGTCGGTCTCCGTGAACTGGAGGATCGCTCCCGACAGGCTCCCCCCGGAGCAGACCACCGTCACGTCGGTCACGTCTCGGTCGACGACCGTCCCGCTCCCGTTCGTGACGACGCACTGCTGCGCGTCCGGCTGCGTCTTCACGGTGACCCGGTAGTCGGCGCCCGTGGCCAGCATGCCGGGGAACGTGAACGACCCGTCGGCGCGAACCGCCAGGTCGTCGCCGCCGTTGTCCTGCAGCACCACCGTCCGCGACGGCTCGAGTCCCTTCACGGTGCCGCCGATCCGGAAGGTGGGGAGGGGAGGGTTCCGGAACCGGAATTTCACGGATAGTGAAGTGACGTTCCCGTAGGAGTCCTGGCCCTTGAACGAGGAGAAGCCCGCGCCCACGACCTCGTAGTTCGAGGCCCGGACGGTCGCCCAGTAACTCGTCCAGCCCCCGCGGTTTCCGTACCAGGCGGTCTCGAAGCCGGAGTTCAGGTAGAACTTGATCCCGTTCATCCCCCTGGGCGAACCGGCCATGTCGTTGAAGAGGAAGGAGAGGCCGGCCAGGTAGGTGCCGTCGGGACGAACGATCTCCTCGTGAAGCTTGCCCCCGGACGGATTGCCGATGAACGGACCCAGGTACCCGTCCGAGAACTCGAACTGCAGCCCGTCGATCGCGTTCCACTCCCGCACGATCACCCGACGGATCGTTCCCTCCACCTCGGGGTCGTGCTCGATGATCGGGAGGTCGTCCATGGGGTAGATGGGGAGCCTCTGGCCGTACACGTCCGGAGGATCCTTCTGCGGATCCACGTTGGGTATCTCCTCGGGGATCGTGGCGTAGCCCAATGGACCCACGGTGACGTACCGGAGGTCGGGATCGACACGATAGGACAGGGCCCCTCTCGCATCCGGGTGCGTTCCCTCGGGCAGGATGCGGGGGAGGAGCGCCACGAGGACCAGCGTCTCGTCGGCCAGCTCGAGCGTCGCCCGGCTCAGGAAGGCCTTCCGGGCCACCCCCATGAAGGTGTCCCAGCGGTGCGGAGTGGAGCAGATGGAGGCCTTGAACGTGACGATCCGGTTGACGGCATCGTAGGTGTCGTTCAGCTGCGCGAAGCAGTCGGGCGCCAGACCCCGGGTCTTCCAGAAGTACTCCCGGAGCGCCGTGGCCCTCCAGCGGGACCAGCGGT
>SESG01007010.1_pt1 | contig 21871 bp, 15 predicted proteins | sample 3171421 | NCBI WGS metagenome assembly SESG01 (sample SAMN10866946, study PRJNA518727) | freshwater metagenome | biome: subpolar coniferous forest; feature: holomictic lake; material: water; isolation source: holomictic Lake 227, 6 m and 8 m depth | place: Canada: near Kenora, Ontario | collected... | reverse complement strand
GGGCCGTCACGAGGCAGGCGATGACGCCGCCGTCCCCCGCCGGTACCCCCGAGCAGAGCCGGTCGCGGTCGGCTCCGCAGGCCGACTTGAACCACTCGAAGGCCGCCATCCCCTTCTTGCATTCGGAGGAGATCTGATCCCGGTGCCCGGCGAGGCAGGCGAAGAGCCGCCCCGCGCCCGCCGGCACGCCCTGGCAGTAGGCGAAGGCGTCGGCCTGGCAGTCGAGCGTGATCTCGGTGGCGCGCTGCTGCGACCAGTTGAGCAGGTCCTGGCAACCCTGCGAGAGCTGGTTCCAGTTGGAGCGGATGCAGTAGTAGACCCGCCCATCGCCCGGGGAGGTGGCCGAGCAGAGCCGCTTCGCGTCGGCGAGGCAGGCATCCTCGGCGCGGGAGGGGGAGGCCACCGCCAGGGCGGCGACGAGCAGCGTGACCATCGAAGCGCGGGATCGGAGCATGTCGCGATGCTAACCTAATCGGTCCATGCGCCCCAGTGCCCTCGTCGTCGTCGCGTTCCTCTGCACCTCCCTGCCTGGGGCGGTTCGCCCCGACGATCCGGAGGAGATCCCGGGCACGACGGCGCCGGAGGCCACCGACGCCACTCCGTTCGGCACGGTGGTGGCACGCGCCTGGGCCGGCTGGTCGGCCGGGCGCGACTCCCTCTCCCGCGACGACCTCATCGCCGCCCTCGGGCGCCCCGAGATCCGCGGGGAGGACGCCGCCGCGCTCGCGGCGCTGGAGCGCTGGTCCTTCAAGAACGGCCCTGCCACCCGGGACGCCGCCGTCGCCATCGACGATCCGAAGACCCTGAAGCGGTACCGGGTCGGAGTGGCCGCCTTGCGGGCGGTGAACCGGAAGCTCTTCGCCTCCGGAGGGCCGAACTTCTCGCAGATGCAGCAGGGGCCGGCCGGGGACTGCTACCTCTTCTCCGGCGCCGGCTGGACCGCGCGCTACCGCCCCGAGGTGATCGTCCGCGCCATCGCCCCGCTCCCCGACGGCAGCTACCGGGTCACCTTCCCGAACGGCGACGGCGCCACGGTGACGCCCCCCACCGACGGTGAACTGGCGGTGAACGATTCGGCCTCGACGCTCCGGGATGGCCTCTGGATGCCGATCCTCGAGAAGGCCACCGGCGTCATCATGGCGAGCCGCGGGGGCAAGTCGGCCGCCATCCCCGACCCCACCGTGGCCGTGGACGTCCCGAGCGGACCGAAGCCGGTCGTGGAGCGCTTCACCGGCCGCCGGGCCGCCACCTTCCACCTGGGCGCGAAGGCCCATCGCGGGAAGGTTCGCGAGGCGCTCGTGCGGATGGCCTCGCGGCGCCTCATGGCCGAGGTGCTCATCCTCCACCGCCCCCCGGCCCTTTCGATCCCGTGGGACCACGTCTACGCGGTCCTCGACTTCGAGCCGGCCACCGACACGGTCGTCCTCTGGAACCCCTGGGGCACCGACTTCCACCCGCAGGGGCCGTCCGGACCGGAGAACGGCTACGAGCGGGTGCACGGCGTCTTCCGGATCCCCTTCGAGCAGTTCGTGAGCTTCTTCTCGTTCCTCGCAGTGGAGGAGTCATGACGACCTTCGCCGCCCTGACCCTGGTGCTCCTCGCCGCAGCCCCTCCCGCCGCAGCCCCTCCCGCCGATCCCTGGGCCTCGCTGCGATTCCTCGTCGGTACCTGGAAGGCGGTGGAAGGGGAGGGGAAGCCCGGCACGTCCACGGGCGGCGGCTTCACCTTCGCCATCGAGCTCGACGGGAACGTGGCGGTTCGGCGCGGCCGCTCCGAGTTCGCGCCGCGAACCGGCGAGACGAAGGGGACGACCCACGCAGACCTGACGGTCCTCTACCCGAAGGGCAACGGGCTCCGCGCCGATTACTGGGACGACGAGGGGCACGTCATCCGCTACGCCGTGCGCAACGAGGCGGGGACGGTCATCTTCGAGAGCGAGGCGGGCGCTCCGGGCCCGCGTTTCAGGCTCGTCTACGCGCGGCGGGGCGCCGACGAGGTGGAGATCTCCTTCTCCATCGCGCCTCCCGGGCAGCCGTTCCAGCCCTACGTCACGGGTCTGGCGCGAAGGGTGAAGGAACCATCCTGAAGGGCTTGAAGAGCACCGGCGCCGGGAAGAGGCTGTCTCGCACCGCCGCCGGGCAGCCCCACGTCCATCACCACCGCATCGGGGGTGAGTTCCTTCGCCGAGCGCACCGCCTCGCGCCCCGTGGCCGCGGCGGCGACCAGGTAGCCGGCCTTGGTGAGGCCGCGGACGACGGCCTCCCGGAGGCCGACGTCGTCCTCGACGAGCAGCACGAGCGGGTTCTCGCGACGGGTGAGCGTGGTCATCGGTTCTCCTCGCCCCGGGGGAGGTTCCGGGGCTCCACCCTGGAAAAGCAACGGGCGTGCCTGCCGGAAACATGAGGAAAATAAAGACATTGCGCGGGCGGGACACCGCTTCGCCTGCCAATCTGGCAGGGGGCGCCCCGCGCGGACGACATTCTGGCAAGCGGCGATGTACGATCGCCGCCATGTCCGAGAACGTGCCCCCCAAGCCACGAGAGGCCACGACTCCCGACGAGCTGGCCCGCATCTCGACGGTGGACGAGCTGACGCGGATGAAGCTCGCCGAGGAGGTGACGAAGCTCCGCGCCGAGCGCTCCTCGCTGCGCATGAAGGCCGGGGCCATCACGCAGGCGCTCGTCGGCTTCGTCGCCCTGGCCGGACTCTGCGTGAATGCCTACCAGTCGCATGCCGCGAAGGCGCAGCAGGAGCACCGCGACAGGACCGAGCAGGAGAAGTGGAACAAGGAGTTCGCCCGGGCGAGCCAGGCCGACAAGTACCGGGCCTTCTTCGAGACCAGCATGCTCGCCACCGAGGCGGGGAACCCCGACAAGCGGCTCGTCGGCTACGCGCTCCTGCAGGAGTTCGTGCGCGACCCGATCTACGACGAGAAGGCGATGATCATGCTGGAGGAGTCGCTCTCGCAGGAGCTCCGGGGCGCGCCCAAGGACAAGCTCGACGACGTGCGCCGCGCGGCCGTCCGGGCCATCCTCACGTCGCTGGCCGGAACCGACGACTGCCGCGCGCTCCAGCGGGCCTCGCGGAGCGTGGACCGGGTGGCCCGCTACCACGCCAAATCGAAGGACGAGGGGGAGACCCGCGAGGTGGTGGACATCTACGTCCGTCGCCTGGTGGGGCGCGCCGCCCAGGTCTGCAACACGCCGAAGGACTTCGCGGCCGTCCGGCAACCCATCCGCGACACGATGCTCGCCAATCCGGAACTCCTCGGGCTCAACGCCCCGAGCGAGGCCGACGCCAACCTGCTCATGGCCGCCATCCTGGTCCAGAAGTGCGAGGAGGAGATCGCCTACTCGGGGGCGAGCGACTGCCCCTCCATCCTCCGCGCCTACGCAGCCATCTGCGCCAAGGGCTCCCGCGACACCCCGGCCGACAAGGCGGCCTGCGGCGTCATCCAGATGAGCGTATCGGCGCTCGCGCCGGTCGCGTCATCTTCACAGACCGTGACGAAGGAGGGAAATCCGTGAAGGGCTTCCGCGATGCAGCCGAGTTCCGCAGGGTCTTCGAGCAGATCTTCCAGCTGATGAACGAGACGCCCGAGGTGGGGCGGAAGCTCCGCGACGCGCACGCGCCGCACCGCTTCGTCATCACCGACCTCGACCTCGAGTTCCACGTGGACGGGGCCCCCGTGAGCGCGGAGAAGGAGGGCAAGTTCCTGCGCTGGAGCTGGGGGAAGGCCGACTGGCAGCCGGTCATCACCATGCGGATGTCGAGCGAGGTGGCGAACCGCTTCTTCCAGGGCAAGGAGAACGTCGCGCTCGCCCTCGCGCTCGGAAGGGTGAAGCTCTCCGGGCCGCCGCTCACGCTCCTGCAGCTCGCGCCGGTGACGAACCCCATCCACCCGGTGTACCGGGCCTGGCTGAAGAAGAGCCGGCTCGACCACCTGCTGGCCTGAACGCATGCGAACCCCGTTCCGCCCGGTCGACGCGTCCTGGCTCCGGATGGACGATCCGGTGAATCTCATGGTCGTCACCGGGGTGCTCGTCCTCGATGCCCCGGTGTCGCTCTCCCGCCTCCGCGAGCTCGTGGAGCAGCGGCTGCTTCGCTTCGCTCGCTTCCGGAGCCGGGTGGTTCCCCCCTTCGCGGGAGTGGGGCTCCCCTCCTGGGAGCTCGACCCCGATTTCGACCTCGCCCACCACGTGCGGTCCGCCCCGCTCGGAGCGGGCGCCGGGGCAGCCGAGCTGCAGGCGTTCGCGAGCAGGCTCCTCTCGGAGCCCTTGCCCGCCAACCGGCCCCTCTGGTCGATCGACGTGGTCGAGGGATACCAGGGCGGCACCGCCATCGTCTCCCGGATCCACCACTGCATCGGGGACGGTCTCGCGCTCGTGCACGTGCTCCTCTCCATGGCCGACGGTGCGTCGGTCCCGGAGAGCCGCCCCCGGAAGAGCCGGTCGCTCGTCTCCTGGGGCGTCACCCTGGGCGGGGAGGTGGTGAAGGGGGCGCGGGCGGTGCTCGCCCACCCCGGCCGCATCGGCAACCTGGCGCGGCTCGCCTCGGGGAGCGCCGGATCGCTCGTGGGGCTGCTGGCGCTTCGCGACGACCCTCGCACGGCGCTGAAGGGGGAGCTCGGGACGGAGAAGCGTGCCGCCTGGTCCCGCCCCTTCGACCTCGACGACATGAAGGCCATCGGGCGTGCCACCGGTTCCACGGTGAACGACGTGCTCATGGCGGCGCTCGCGGGCGCGCTGCGCCGCTACCTCGAGGGGCTGGGGGAGACGCCCCGGGGCATCGACGTGCGTGGCGTGGTGCCGGTGAACCTGCGCCGCCCCGACGCGGCGGGTCAGCTCGGGAACCGGTTCGGCCTCGTGTTCCTGGAGTTGCCCATCGGGCTCGAGGACCCGCTCGACCGGCTCTTCGAGGTGCGACGCCGGATGCGGGCGCTCAAGGGCAGCCCGCAGGCGCTCGCCATCTACCAGGTGCTCTGGGCCATGGGTGCGGCCCCGCGCACGCTCTTCGACCTGGCGCTCGGCATCTTCGCGGCCAAGGGGACGGCGGTGGTGACCAACGTCATCGGCCCGCGGCACGAGATCGCCATCGCCGGCGCGACGCTCCGCGAGGCGATGTTCTGGGTGCCCAGCGCCGGGCGGCTCGCACTCGGAGTGTCCTTGCTCAGCTACGCGGGAAAGGTCTGGATCGGCCTGCAGTGCGACGCGTCGGTGATCCCCGACCCCTCGGGCGTGCTCGACGGATTCGCCGCCGAGGTGGACGCGCTGCTCGACCTGCGGCGGCAGGTCTCGGAGTGAGGAGCCGGCTGGCCTGCGTGGCCGCGGTTCTTGCGCTCTCCGCGTGCAAGACGCTGCCCCCCGCCGTGGCCGAGCAACTGAGCCGGACCGAGGACGGGGGGACGATCCGGATCGGTCCCGGATCGGCCCTGCCCAACGCGGCGAACCAGGTCCTGGACGTCATCGGCGTTCACTGCGTCGGCGGGTTCGAGGTGATGGCGATCACGCCCCGAGGGCTCACCCAGGCCACCTACGACGTCGCCCGGACCGACGGGGTCGCCGTGACCTACCTCTGCCGAAAGCCGGCGAGCCGGGACCTGAACCAGATGCTGCGGGAGTTCGCGAGCGCGGACCACCTGGACGAGCTCTGCACGAGCCAGAAGGACTGCGGCGCGCTCACCTGCGGATGGTCGCGCAAGTGGCCCGGCAACACCGCGTGCATGTTCTCGGACGGGAGTCCGCCGCTGCGAGGTGCCGGGGCCGCGTGCAAGGCCGACGCGGAGTGCCAGCCCCACCTCCGGTGCAAGGGGCTGCAGGACTTCTCGACCTGCGAGTGAGGAACCGGGCCGCGGGAGTGCCCCACGGCCCGGTCGATTCCCGTCCCCGTCGCGGCTACGGCGTGACCGGCTTGCCCTCGGAGTACTTCAAGTCGGCAATCGGAACGTCCGGGGCCATGCCCGGGTCCGCGAACTCGAGGACTGTCTGGAAGCCGGGAGTGTTGAGGCCATCCGTGGAAACGGAGTTGCTGAGGTTCAGGGCCTTTGCCGCCGCCAGGTCGAGCGCGGTGGCGCTGGGCAGCATCTCCTTGAACTCGCTGATCTGGAGCTGCTTCACGATGTACGAACCGATCTCCGTGCCAGTGGGGACCGCAAAGCTCCGGTCCTTGAGCGCCTGCGTGACCTTGAAGCCACTGGAGGTGAGGTCCTGCATCACGTTGGGGAGGCCCTGCATCCAGTTCCCGTCGAACTGCAGGGTGAAGGTGCGCGAACCCGTCGGGTTGGTGAGGGTCACCGACTCGAGCTGGATCGGGTTGTCGAGCATCTTGTAGCTTCCGCCCGATTCGAGGAGGAACTGCTGGACGCCTCCCATCTGCCCCTGCAGCGGATACTGCCAGTTGAACTGCACCGTGGCGCCGCCGACCGTGGCCGTCAGCCCCTGTAACGAGGTCGTGACCACGTCCCCGACCTTCACCCCGTTCGACGCGTCGCTCTCGCTGACCGTCGCGTACACCAGCTTCATGAAGCTCTGGCTTCCGGCGGCCGTCACGAAGGAGTAGGTGCTGGGGGAGGTGCCGGGCTGGAAGAACTGCGGGGAGAAGACGGTCCCGGAGGGGATGAGGCTCGCAGCATCGGACGGATGGGCCACCGTCTGGATCTCGAGCTGCACGCTGACGTTACCGCCCGACCTCTTCACCACGTAGTTCGTGCCCGAGTTGTTGAGGTAGTACTCCCGGTTGTCCTGGAGGGTGTACGGCGTGTCGCCGGCCGGGTCGAAGGTCGGGGTCCATGTCTTCAAGTCGAACGCCACGACCTTCTTCTTCACCCAGGTGGTTCCGTTCCAGGACACATAGACGGGGCCACCGACGTTCACCTGGAGCCAGCTCCCCGACTGGAAGACGGTCGGGGTGGTCGCGCTCGGGTCTCGCACCGGCTGCGGGCCCGTGAGCTGTGCGAGATAGAACCCATCGACGTGATTGCCGACCGTCGGGTAGTCCACCAGGTAGACGAAGTACTTCGGCGGCCCTGCGACCTGGAAGACCACGATGCTGCGCTGGGTGTCGCTGGGGTTGTTCACGAGGCTCGCGAAATCCGTGAAGTCGACCGAGTTCGTGCCCCGCGCGGCCGTCGGCTGGCCTTGGGCCGGGACGAGATCCGGGTTCGTGTACCACTTGCCGTCGTACCCGATCATGTACGACGTGCTGTCGTAGCTCTGGACGACGATCCCGGTGAGGTCGGAGAGGGATGCTGGCGCGTAGGTGCGCTTGGTCAGGATCCCCGTGAAGACCTCACTGGTCGTGTACTGGGGAGCCGACTGCCCGGGCGCCACGTCAGCCCGGGTCACCGGGACGCCCGCCGGTACCGTCGAGCCGTTCGCCCAGACCTGGTGCTGCCCTTGCCACGCGCCGTAGTAGCCGAAGGTTTCGGTTCCATTGATCGTCGCCCGGATGGGAAAACCGAAGTTCTTCGTCTTCGACACGTCTGCGCCCGTGGTCTTGTCGTAGAGGCCGTAGCGGTTCACGACGTCCACGTAGGAGTTCCGGGCGAACGTCACGGGCGCGTTGGTCCCGGACTTGAGCGTCACGTACTGCGAGTCGTAGGCATAGGGCTTCCCGATGAAGCTGCCGATCACATTCGGGTCGGGGATCCGGACCTTGCCGTACCCACTGGTCGCCGACTTGTGGAGCACGCCGCGGACGAGACCATTGCCGTCGTCCATCTTTTCCATCACGACGACCGAGCTTCCCGCCTGGGCGCCCGCGGTGGCGACGAAGCGGAACGCGCCAGGGATCGAGACGGGGTCCAACTCCGCCAGCCTTGCATCGATGCGCCATTCGCCGTAATCCGAACACGAACCGTCGGCGTTCAGGACAGGTGCCCTGGTGATGGTGACCTTCACGAGGATGGTGGAGAGTCCGACGGGGGCCTTGCCCACCGGCTGCCGCATCCAGATGCTGACCACGCTGGGATCCGTGTTCGACGCGCGCTTGGAGTCCACGACCCACGTGTAGAGGTACTTCTGCCCCTGCCCCGACGAGTCGTTCTCGGTCCAGGAGACGATGGCCTTGTACGGGCCCTTGTTGACGTTCGCGGAGTCCTCGTAGTGGATCTGGGACATGGCGTTGAAGACGGTGTTCAGGATGTCGAACACGGAAAGGTCCTGATCCACGACGAACTTGAAGGTCTTGGCCTTGGCGTAGTCCGAATCGGCCGGCAGGTTCGCGAGCACATGACTCCATGCCCCCGCGCGGAGTGATTCGACCGGCTGGGTGTTCACCCCGCTGCCGGTGGGGATCGCCGAGACCTCCTGGGGCATCCCGATGCCGCTGAGCGTGACGTTGATGGTGTAGAGGGCGCTGCCGACCGCGCTGCTGGTGTACCCGGTGGCGGTGGCGATGGCCTTCACCGTCGTCGTGGCGCTGACCGAGATGGCGCTCGTGTAGGTGGTGGAGGACGCGGTCGGAGTGGAACCGTCCGTCGTGTAGTGGATCGCCGCCCCGGAGGTCGTGGTGGCGAGGGTCACCGACTGAGTGGACGTATAGGTCCCGCCCGCCGGGCTGAAGGTGGGTGTCGCCGCCACCGGTAGCGGGAGGGTGATGACGTAGGCGGCGCTGCCGATCGCGCTGTCGGTGTACCCGGTTGCTGTGGCAATGGCCTTCACGGTCATCGATGCACCGACCAGGATGGCGCCCGCGTAGGTGGGGGAGGACGCGGTTGGCGTCGAGTTGTCCGTCGTGTAGTGGATCGCCGCCCCGGAGGTCGTGGTCGAGATCGCGACGGACTGCGCCGAGGTGAATGTCCCGGCCGCCGGGCTGAAGGTGGGCGTGGCGGCGACGGGTAGCGGGGTGTTGATGACGTAGGCGGCGCTGCCGACCGCGCTGTCGGTGTACCCGGTGGCGGTGGCGATGGCCTTCACCGTCATGGACGTTCCGACCTGGATGGCGGCCCCGTAGGTCGCCGACGACGCGGTGGGCGTCGAACCGTCGATGGTGTAGTGGATCGCCGCCCCGGAGGTCGTGGTCGAGATCGCCACGTTCTGTGGCGATGCAAATGTCCCGGCCGCCGGACTGAAGGTGGGCGTGGCGGCGGCCGTCGGCGTTGGAGTTGGAGTTGGGGCGTCCCCGCTGGTGCCCCCACATCCAGTCGCCAGAATCAGGGAGAGGGAAGACGAGAGCGCAACAAGAAGCGAACCGGCAGAGTTTCTCGACGCCATGGGAGCCCCACACGGGTGCAAGCCCCCCTCAGAGCGCACCGGATTCCCTTCAGTATGAGGCCTCGGACCCTCGTGGCAAGTGACCCGTCCGGGACGCCGCGATGGCTCTCCAAGACACGATCTTCGCGAATAGTGAACAACGGCGACACGTTGGTTGCGGGCCTGTGCGTCCCTCAGAGTGTGAAGTCCAAAAAGAGAGATTCAGGTCCGAGCGGTCCCCTTCCGGCGACGTCTTCGGATCACGGCCACTACACCCCAGGTGACGTTCACCAGGAGGAGAATGGCGCCGTTGAAGAGGACGAAACCGGCCACGAGAATCTTGGGCGAGTCACCCTCACTCTTCGTCCCGACGGCCTCCAGCAGGAGGCCGAGGAGGATCGGCGCGCCGAAGAACCAGGCCAGGTTGCACACGAGCCAGCCGATCCAGAACTTGGTCCTCCGCATCCCAGCCCCCGTCCTCGGGCCCGACGTGCGACGTCGCGTCAGGCGACCGTGGGCCCGTACGAACGCCGGCTCTTCATCGCCTCGGCGATCCGGTTGCGCACCACCATCTTCACGTAGGTGGTCACGAGGGAGCGCTCCCGCGGTGCCCAGCGGGCGATGGTCCGGCTCATGTTGACGATGTTGAAGAACGCGTCGAGGACCCTCTTCCGACCGGCGACCGCCTCCTCGTGCGAGAAGTTCTTGAACTGGATGGAGGGCAGGTCCTTGCGCACCTGGTCCCAGTCCCGGTTGACGCGCCCCTCCTTCTCGAGTTCGGCGAAGAAGGGCGTGCCCGGCCAGGCCGTGGCGAAGAAGACGCGCGGGAAGTCGGCCTTGCACCGGCGCAGCGCGGCGATGAGCTTGTCGGGGTAGTCGGCGCCGTGGGAGTCGAGCCCGTAGATCGTGGAGGCGATCACCGCGAGCTTGTGCTCGTGCAGCCGGGCCACCACCTGCTGGTAGTCGAGCCCGATGTTGTGCCCCTTGTTGATCTGGGCCAGCCCCTCCTCGTCGATGGCCTCGAAACCGAGGAAGACGGCGCGGCAGCCGGCCCGGTACATGAGGTCCATGAGCTCGGGCTCGCTCGCCAGCTTCGTGGAGGCCTGACACCCCCAGTAGAACTTGTACCCGCGGCGGATCATGCGCTCCAGGAGCACCTTCCGGTCCTCGACGTCGGCCACGCTGTATCCGATGAAGTTCTCGTCGGTGACGATGACGATGCCCGGGTTGCGAAGCGAGTCGAGGTCCCAGAGCACCGTGTCGTGCGGGATGGTGCGGTACTTCCGGTTCTGGAAGACCGTGAGGTAGCAGAAGGAGCAGCCGTGGGGACAGCCGCGGGACGTCATCACCGAGGGGTACTGGTAGTTCTCGTGGATGAGGTCCCGGCGCGGCGCGCGCAGCCCGTCGAGCGGGACGTCCATCCGACCCCGGTAGACGGGCTGTACGCTCCCCCCCTCGAAATCCTGCAGGAACTGCTTCCAGGGTCCCTCGCCCTCGCCGACGCAGACCGAGTCGAAGTGCTGGAGCGCCTCGTCCGGCAGGGCCGAGACGTGGGCGCCCCCGACGATGGTCTTGATCCCGCGCTGCCGAAGCCGGTCGGCGATGGCGTAGGCGCGGGTGATGCCCGGGGTGATGGCCGAGACCGCCACCACGTCGGCGCGGACGTGGTCGGCGTCGAAGTCGGCGCCCACGTACTCGTCGTGGGCGGTGACGCGGTAGTGCGAGGGCGTGTGGCGCGCCAGGTAGGCGAGCGCGAGCGGGCTATAGAGGAGCTCCTCGCCGGTCGTCTCCTTCACCCGCGAGGGGTACACCATGGCGAGGTCGATCATGTCGGTGCCGCACCATCTCACTCTCCGTGAGCCGACACGAGGGGAATCGGGCCGCAGCCGGGATCATCAGGGGCCCTTGCAGGCCGCGACGATCCCGGGGGCGGTCACGCTCACGGTGGCGGCCCCTCCGTAGTTCTGCGCCAGACACGTCTTCGTGGAGAGGTCCACCCACGTCCGGAACCCCGGGTCGAGAGCTGGCCAGGAGAAGAGGGTATCTCCGCTGCACTTGGCGGTGAGGTCGGGGCAAGCGTACTGGATGATGGAGGCGCAGCCGACCGGGAGGTCCTGCTCCTCGGGGGTGAGGGTCGCCTGGAGCGCCGTCAGGACGCTGGAGTAGGACTGCGAGCGGTGGGTGGGGCCGATGTTGTCCTTGCCTCTGCGGCACTCGATGCCCCCGTTGATGATCTCGATGGTCGCCGTGAAGGGATGGGTGAGGCCCATGGTCGCGTCGTAGGCGAGGCCGCCGCAGGTGGCCTCCGTGCACTTGGTGCTGGGAGGAGCGTACCTGTGCAGGATGATCTCGTGGATGCTCGGCTTGGGGGGCTGGTTCGCCATCATGAACCAGATGCCGGAGAGGAAGTAGAGCTCCGTGTCGTAGGCCACGAGGTCCGGCCACTTGAGCAGGTAGTTGAAGTTCTTCATCGTCCCCGAGGTCACGAAGCGCGCCGCCGAGAAGCCGGCGTAGTTGTAGAAGTGGGTCACCTGCTTCGGGCCGCGGCCGTAGTAGAGCGCCCAGGCGTTGGAGCAGTCGAAGGGCGCGCCGCAGGGCGGGTCGGAGACGCCCGGCTGGTAGTTCTTGTTCCCGTAACTGCCCCCCTCGCGGAGGTACTCGAACGAGTTGAGCGGGTCCCCGCCGCCGGTCTCCTGCGCCGCGTGGGCAAACAGCGCGGCGAGCTCCCGCTTGCAGGCCTCGGCGATGGTCGGGAAGGCGCCGACGAGGGTCGAGTCGGTGGCCGAGACGGGGCGCCCACCCACCTCCCCGCAGAAGTAGGGGAACCGGGCGACCGCCGCGAGGAAGAGCCAGTAGGTCTTGCTCGTGTCCGTGAAGTCGGAGTCGTAGAGGGTGTTCACCTCCGCCGTGGCCGACTTGGAGGCGAACGTCTTCCAGGTGGCGAGCGGCATGACCGCCTTCACCACCTGCACGTTCGGGGGCAGGTCGGCGTCGGCCACGAGGGACAGGTCGGGTGGCAGGCACGGCAGCATCGCCTCCCGGTACAGCGCCTGCTTCTCCGCGTCCGTGAAGGGGGACGTCGTCGTGACCGCGAGGGACATGTCCCCCGAGGTGATGCTTGCGTTCACGCGCGCCACCATCGCGGCGGTGCCGTAGTCGGCCTTGGTGCAGGTGGTCGGGTTCGGGTAGGAGGCGAGCAGGGTCGAGTAGTCGTAGTACGCCCACTCGGGCTTCACTTCCGGGTCGTAGACCTTCCACTGGTTCGGGGTCACGACGCAATTCTTCAGGTCGACGCTCGCGACCGGGCAATTGTACGAATTCGCCCACCAGCCGAGCTCGTAGATGACGCCCGCCCACTGGACGAGCACCGCCGGCTTGCCCACGGCCGGGGGCTTGTAGGTCAGCGTGGGGTCGTACGTCGGGACGTCCTTCGCGGTGACCGTCGTGGTCGGGGCGGTCGCGGCGCCGAGAGCCGGGCTCAGGGCCGCGGAGATCGAGTCGTTGGTGACCCCGATCAGGACCGGGTAGGTGGTGCCATCGCCATCGGCGTGGCGCGCCTCGAGGGTGTAGTCGCCGGCCTGGAGCGAGACGAGGTTCCCCTGGCAGGTCGGGTCGGGCGAGGCGGTGACCGAGGCGAGGGTCACCCCTCCGGTCGTCTTCAGCGAGAGCTGGTGGGCCCGGGGGGACTGGAAGCAGAGGCGGAAGGAGACCGCCTCCGGGATCCGGACCGGCAGGACGTCCACGCCGGACGTGCCGGTGTCGGTCGTGGGGGAGGGGGAGGCCGATGCGGCCTCGAGTTGCAGGAGCACCTGGTCGCCCGGCGCCACGTGACCCGGATAGCCGGCCAGGACCTCCTGCTCGGAGAAGACCTTGGGCCCGTACGCCGAGGCGGCCGCGTCCTGCGGGGTCGACTTGCACGCCGCGGTGGCCGCGACGAGGAAGAGGATGGCGGGAAGGCTGAGGCGCCGGGGAAGGCTGGGCATGGGGTCCTCTCGATGAAAGTGCTGAAACTACCCGGGGATGAAGCAAGAACCGGCCCAGGAGGTGAAGATGTTTTTTCGGCTGTTTCCAAAGGGTTGGTCGTCCATGTAGTCACAAGAGGCTATGGGTCGATGCCGACCCTGGGTAGGTAGGTGATACCTCACAGACCCAACGCCTGGACGAAGCGGTTCGCGTAGCCCCATGTGGGTACGGTGGCAACCGAACTGCAGACCGGCGACGCGTAGGCCTGGGCGCAGGGAGTGTCGCGGTCCAGCGACCAGAAGTGGACGCCGGCGAGGTGGTTCGCGAGCACGAAGGCGCTCATGGTGTCCACGTCGGCGAGCGAGAAGGTCTCGTCCGTCACGTCGTTCACGCCGATCATGGGGGTGAGCTCGATCCGTTCGTAGGGGATGCCGAACCGGGACTCGAGGTTCAGGGCGGCCTGGATGGCCGTCTGCCCCATGTCGCAGCGGCCGCTCTTCACCACGCAGACCCCGGCGCTGGCCGAACCGTAGTCCATGACCATGAGGTTCACGGTGTAGTTCGCGATGGGATGCTTCACGAGCGACTGGACCACGTTGTAGCCGGTCACGCTCAGGTCGCCGTAGGGGGTGTTCAGTGCGCCTCCGTTCGAGGAGCCGAGCGTGGCGATGGTGAAGCTGAACCGGAGGTTGGGGTAGTCGGCTTGCACCGCAGCCACCTGCGCCACGAGCGTGTCGATGGCGGCGGCGCTCTGGCCCGCCTCGATGTCGAAGTCCACGCCCACCAGGTTCTTCGAGGCGTAGCGGTTGATGAAGGTCCTCATGCCCGAAGCCGTCGAGCAGGTGAAGGCCCCGGCGGCCCCGCCGGTCGAGATGACGTAGTCCACGTCGGCCGCGACGAAGGCCGGCACGTTGGCGGCTGCGAGCGCGTCCGGCGCGATGCCGGCCCAGTTCTCCTTGCCGCACTCGCCGGTGGCGAACGCCCAGGTGACCGAGGGGACCCGTGCGGGCAGGACGTGGATGAGGGGCTGCAGGCTGCCGGTGGCCGCCGTGGACATGAGACTCGTGTTCCAGTTCATGGAGATCCCCGCGTCCTTGTAAGGGCCGAAGAGGAAGCCTCCGACGACCGCGCCGGTGGGAAGCCCGCCGGAGCCGTCCACGGGGGGCGGCGGCGTGGGCGGAGAAGGAGGCGCCGGGGGGGTGACCGACCCACCGGTCCCGGAGAACGAGACCGTCACCGAGGGATCGGCGCTGGTGGCCTTCGCGAGGTTGGCCGTCGAGCCGCCGTTGAACCCGCTGCTCGTCGTGGCGGCGGGGGCGAGAGGCGAGGCCCAGGACATCGGACTCAGGGTTGCGGTTCCGTCCGCGCCGAAGGCCACCTGGAAGTTCCAGGGGCCGCCCTGGAAGACGTCCCGTGCCGTCGCCGCATCCGGGAACCGGAGTCGAACCTGCCAGCCGGAGGCCCCGGCCGGGAGCGCAGCGCCGGACGCGTTCTTCACCGCGACGGTGCCGCCGAAACCGGTCTGCCACGAGGTATCCACCGAGAGAACGACCTGGAGTGCGATCGTCCCGGTGGTGCCCGTGGTCCCGGTGCTGCCGGTCGGACCGGTCGGACCGGTGGTGCCGGCGGAGCCGCCGGTCGTACCGGCCTGGAGGCTCGCGAGCGTCTGCTGGGAATCGGCGCTCGTCATGACCGACGCCACGCAGGGCTGCCCGTTGAAGGTGCACCCGGAGAGCGCGAAGCCCTGGCCGAGCACGCCGCTGCCGGCGAAGCCGATGGCGAGGACCGCGTTGGCCGCGACGTCCCCGGCCCAGGACGGAGACCTCACCGTGAAGGTGTGGGTCGAGGCGTCGTAGCTGGCCGAGCCGTTCCAGAAGGAAGAGGCCTCGACCTGACGACCCAGTTCCGCCGACTGGAAGGTGAGGGTCCAGCCGCCCCGCACGGCCTGCGGCACCCAGATCTTCAGCGCGCCGGTGTAGCCGGCCCAGGAGTCGGTGGCGGTCCCCCAGGCCGAGTCGGCGCTGACGATGGCGCGGGGCACGGGGGCGGACGAGGTGGCGGCCCAGGCCGACGGCGCGGCGAGGAGGAGGGCGGCGGCGAGGAAGGCGACGGGGAGGCGGGTCTTCATGGCATGTTCTCCGAGAGGGAACGGCTTCATCGGAAGGCTCCGGAGAGGGTAGTGTCGGGTGGAGCCTGGAAGCCAATGGATAGGCGATAACTTCGACATTCACGGCGTGAATCCGGCAGGGGAAGGGAGGGATGCTCCCGTGGTGAACCTTCGCAGCGTCGATCTGAACCTCCTCACCATCTTCGAGGCGGTCTACGAGGAGCGCAGCCAGGTCCGGGCCGCCCAGCGGATCGGGATGACCCAGCCGGCGATCAGCAACGCCCTGGCCCGGCTGCGCCTGCTGGTGGGTGACCGGCTCTTCCAGGGGCGAACGAAGGGGCTCGTCCCCACCGGGAAGGCCGACGCCCTCTACGAGCAGATTCACTCCGCGTTGAGTCTGATCCGCGCGGAGCTGGACGCGCGCGAGACTTTCGACCCCGCGACCACCCGGCGCAGGTTCGTGGTCGCCACCTCGGTGGGCGGCGGGGCCCTGGTGGGCACGGGGCTCTACCACCGCTTCCGCGCGCTCGCGCCCGACGCGCGCCTCACCGTGCGCAGCATCGACCCGGAGGAGGAGATCCCGGAGCTGCTCCGGGAGCAGCGGCTCGACCTCGCCGTCCACCACTCCCGGTTCGACGATTCCCTGCTCGAGCAGGCCCCGCTGATGGATCTGGAGAACGTGGTGATCGCCCGGCGGGGTCATCCGCGCGTCCGCCCGGGCACCGGGTCCATGGCGGAGCTCCTGAGGGAGCGCTTCGCCATGGTGTACGAGCCGACCGGGTTCGCAGCCATTCCCTCGCTGAGGCCGCTCGTGGAGACGCTGCGGGAGCGGGTCGCAGTGGAGGTGCCGAGCGCCCTCCTCCTCCCGTTCCTCGTGGCCGAGTCCGACCTGCTCGCGATCGTCTCCCTGCCGATGGCGAGGATGGTGAGCGGCCCGCACGGGCTCTTCCACTTCCCGCTGCCCCGGGACATTCCCTCCCCGCCGAGCTACCTCATCTGGCACCGCTCCCTGGAAGCCGACCCGGCCCACGCCTGGCTGCGCCAGCAGGTGCTCGCCGTGGCGGCCGAGCTCCGGAAACGAAAAACCCCTCCCGGGGATTCCGGAAGGGGCTCTGGTTCTGATGACCCCACGCGGATTCGAACCGCGGTTGCAGCCTTGAAAGGGCCGAGTCCTGGGCCTCTAGACGATGGGGTCGGGGCGCGGAAATTAGCCGAAGAGGGACCCCGGGGCAAGGTTACCCGCCGGCGTCAGCCCGTCACCTTCCTGACGCCGCCGGGCCAGACGAGCCGGAGCGCCGCAGGACGCTCCCGGAGGTAGAGGGCGAGACCGCCCAGGATGGCGAGCGCCGGCACCACCAGCGTGGCCGCGAGCAGGGTGCGCGGCCACTCCGTGTAGACCACCGCGCCACCCACGGCGACGAGCAGCCCCCAGCCCACCTGCTGGACCGTGGTGAGCATCCGGAGGCGCCGCAGCCGGCCGCCGTCGAGCGGGGCGAGCCGCTCCCAGAGGAGCTGCTCGAGGCGCCAGTAGGTGTAGACCACAGGGATGATCTCGAGCGTCAGGAAGGCGGAGGTGAGCAACCCGCCCACCATGGGCGCCGCGATGCGCTTCATCACGTCGGCGCCGGAGCCGGTGGCCCAGAGGAGGGGCAGGAGCCCCACCAGCATGGTGCCCACCGTCATGAGCTTGGGGCGCACCCGCATCACCGTGCCCTCCATGTGGGCCCAGATGATGTCGTCGAGGTCCCGGATGAGCCCCGCCTTGCGGCGCCGCTCGTAGGCCGTGTCGATGTAGACGATCATCACGATGCCGGTCTGGGCGGCGAGCCCCACCAGCGCGATGAGTCCCACCCAGACCGCGGTGGAGAGCCGGTAGTCGAGGAACCAGAGGAGCCACACGCTCCCCACCAGCGCGAACGGGATGGAGAGCAGGACGATGAGCACCTCCGTCACGTTGCGGAAGTGGAAGAGGAGCAGCACCACGATGATGATGAGCGTGAGCGGGATGACGATCCGCAGCCGGTCGTTCATCTTCTCGAGCAGCTCGTACTGGCCGGTCCACTTGAGGAAATGGCCGGGCGGGACGGCGAAGTCGCCGGCCGCGGTGGCCTCGGCCACCTCCTCCTTGGCGTGGGCCACGTACCCGCCGATGTCCACCGACGGATCGACGTCCACGTAGACGTAGCCCACCAGCATCCCGCCCTCGTCGCGGAGCATGGGGGGACCGCCGACGATCCGGATGTCGGCCACCTGTCCGAGCGGGACGAAGCCGCTGCTCCCCGGGCTGCCCGACTGCAGGCCGCGCCCGCCCATGGGGAGTTGCTGGATCTGCTGCGGGGGCCGGGACCAGTCGAGCGTCGGCGCGTCGGTGGAGGTGGAGCGGGGTCCGGGTGGGAGCGGGCGTCCGCCTCCGCCGCCTCCGCCGCCGCCCATCTGGGCGAGGAGCATCTCCGGGATGCGGGGCGGGGCGAGCGCCCCGGAGGCGCCCCCCATGCCGCTCCCGCTCGGGCCCTTGCCGCCCGCACCCGGGACGGGCACGAGCACCTGCTTCAGCCGCTCCACGTCGCTGCGAAGGTCCTGCGGGTAGCGGACGCTGATGGAGAAGCGGGCACGCCCCTCCACGGTGGTGGTCACCGACGCGCCCCCGATGGCCGCCTCGATGGTGCGCTGCACGTCACCCACGGTGAGGCCGCGCCGGGCCAGCGCCTCCCGGTTCGGGTAGATGTCCAGGTAGAGGCCGCCCGTGTTCCGCTCGTAGTAGACGCTGCGCGTCCCGGGAACCGGCGCCAGGATCCGCTCCAGCTTCACGCCCAGCTTCTCGATCTCGTCGAGGTTGCTCCCCATCACCTTCACGCCCACCGGCGTGCGGACGCCGGTCGAGAGCATGTCGATGCGGGCGCGGATGGGCATCGTGTAGGCGTTCGTCCAGCCCGGGAACTGCGTGGCCCGGTTCATCTCGGCGGTGAGCTCCTCCCAGGTGATGCGCCGCCGGTCGGGCCAGACGGGGCGCAGCACGGTCGCGAGCCAGCCGGGAGCCCATCCCGAGTACCAGCGACGGTTCTCCACGAGCCGCCACTCCGCGACCGGTCGGAGCCGGACCGTGGTCTCCACCATGGTGATGGGAGCCGGGTCGGTGGCGGTCTCGGCGCGCCCCACCTTGCCGAAGACCGAGGCCACCTCGGGGAAGCCGCGGAGCACGCGGTCCTGCCGCTGCAGCGCCCCCTTGGCCTCCTCGATGGAGATGCCCGGGAAGGTGGTGGGCATGAAGAGGACGTCCCCCTCGTTGAGCGGGGGCATGAACTCGCTGCCGAGCCGGATGGCGAGCGGCACCGCCGAGAGGATGGCGAGGAGGCCGAGCGCCACCGTGGTCTTGGGCCAGCGGAGCGCCACGAATACGAAGGGCTTGTAGACCCGGATGATGGCCCGGGAGATGGGGTGCTGGGCCTCGGGGCGGATCCGGCCGCGCAGGAGCAGGTCCCGCAGCGCCGGTGCGAAGGTGATGGAGAGGCCGGCCGCCGCCAGCATGACGAAGGTCTTCGTGAAGGCGAGCGGGCGGAAGAGCCGCCCCGCCTGGCCGGTGAGGGTGAAGACCGGCAGGAAGCTCACCGCGATGATGAGCAGGGAGAAGAAGATGGCGGGGGTGACCTCGGCGGCGGCCTCGGCGAGCAGCTTGTGCCGATCGGCCCCGGGTGGGGCCGATTCGAGCCGCTTGTGCGACGCCTCGATCATGACGATCTCGGCGTCCACGGTGGCCCCGATGGCGATGGCGATCCCGCCCAGGCTCATGATGGTGGCCGGGATGTCGAGCAGGTACATCGGCACGAAGGCGAGCGCCACCGCGATGGGAAGCGACAGCATCGGCAGGAGCGCCGAGCGGATGTGCAGGAGGAAGATGAGGATCACCGCGGCGACGGTGAGCATCTCCTCGATCAGGGCGCGCTTCAGCGTGCCGATGGACCGGTGGATGAGCTCGCTGCGGTCGTAGGCCACCTCGGCGGTCACCCCCGGAGGGAAGCCGGGCTTGAGCTCGACGAGCCGCTTCTTCACCCGGTCGATCACCTCGAGGGTGTTCTCGCCGTAGCGGGCCACCACGATGCCCCCCACCGCCTCCCCCTCGCCGTTCCAGTCGAGGGCGCCGCGACGGATGTCGGGGCCGAAGCGGACGGTTCCGAGATCGCGGAGCAGCACCGGCACGCCGGACGGTCCGGCGGCCTTCACGGAGGTGGAGGCGAGCGCGCCGATGTCCTGCACGTAGCCGCGTCCGCGCACGTAGTACTCGCGCCCGGACATCTCGATGACCCGGCCGCCCACGTCCTGGTTCGACTCGCGGACCGCCCGGACCACGTCCTCGAGGTTCACCCCGTAGGCGCGGAGCCGGTTGGGGTCCACGGTGACCTGGTACTGCTTCTGGTATCCGCCGACGCTCGCCACCTCGGCCACGCCGGGAACGCTCCCGAGCGCGTAGCGCATCGAGAAGTCCTGGAAGGTCCGGAGCTCGTCGATGGAGGTCCGGCCGCTCTTGTCCACGAGCGTGTACTGGAAGGCCCAGCCGATGCCGGTGGCATCCGGACCCAGCGTGGGCACGACCCCGTCGGGCAGGCGAGCCCGGATGGTGCCGAGCATCTCGTTCACCCGGCTGCGGGCCCAGTACATGTCGGTGCCCTCGTCGAAGATCACGTAGACGAAGGACATGCCGAACATCGAGTAGCCGCGGACGTCCACCACCTGGGGCGCGGAGATGAGCGCCGACACCACCGGATAGGTGACCTGATCCTCGATGAGCGTGGGGCTGCGCCCCATCCACTCGGTGTAGACGATGACCTGGGGGTCGGTGAGGTCGGGGATGGCGTCGATCTTGGTCCGGGAGATGGCCCAGGCCGCGCCGAGCGTGGCGATGGCCACGCCGAACAGGACGACCAACCGGTTCCGTGCGCAGAGCTCGATGATCCGCGTGACCATGCGCGCCCCTACTTCCCGCCGAAGCCCTGGATGGCCGCGCGCAGCCGGCTCTCCGAGTCGATGAGGAAGTTGGCGGTGGTCACGACGTTCTCGCCGGGGTGGACGCCGCGGAGGATCTGGACCCGTTCGGCGTTGCGCGCGCCCACCGAGACCGGACGGGGCTCGAACCGGCCGCCAGGCAGCGCGACGAAGACGTACTGGGCCTCGCCGGTGTCCACGAGCGCGTCGGCGGGGATCGTGATCCCCTCGGACGTGCCCAGGTCGATCACCACGTCGGCGTACATGCCCGGGCGCAGCCTGCCGTGGCTGTTGGAGGCGACGATGCGGGCCTGCAGGGTCCGGCTCTGGGGATTCACGGCCGGGTAGAGGTAGGCCACCTTGCCGGTGAAGACCTCGCCGGGGAGCGCCTGGAGCGTGATGGTGGCCTTCTGGCCGGCCCGGACCCGGCCGATGTCGGTCTCGTAGACGTCGGCCAGCACCCAGACGTGGGCGATGTCGGCGATCTCGAAGAGCTCCTGCCCCGGGGAGACGTAGGAGCCCACCTGCACCTCGCGCCGTCCCACGTAACCGTCGATGGGGGCGCGGACCATGATGAACTCGATCGTCGTGCGCTTCTCCTCGATCTCGGCGACGTCGGCCGGGCTGAAGCCGAGGAGGAGCAGCCGCTGACGCGCGTCGGTCTCGATGGCCGGGGTTGCGGCGGCGGAGGCGGGGCCGGCCTTGTCCCGCGTCCATCGGAGTGCGTTCAGGTAGTTGATCTGGGGAGCCTGGATGTCGGGGCTGTAGATGCGCGCGAGGGGCTGCCCCTTCTTCACCCGGTCTCCGCTCTGGGTGACGAGGAGCTTCTCGATCCAGCCGGTGATGCGGCTCGTCACCACGGCGACCGCCGCCTCGTCGGGCGCCACCATCCCGACGGTGCGGAGCGAGGGGGAGAGCTTCTCCATCAGCGCGGGTGCGGTGCGGACTCCGATGAGCTGGAGCCGGTCCGCGCTCACGTCGATCGGGGTGAGGCCTGGGACCTGCGCGCGCGGGATGAGCTTCATCCCTCCGCACTTTTCACAGATGGCGTTCGGGTCGTCGCTCGACACCTCCGGGTGCATCGGGCACCAGTACTTGCCCGCTGCGCCTTGCGCGCCGGCGTGGTCGTGCCCTTGCGGACCGGACGGCCCCTTCGCCGCCTGGCCGAGGCTCGCGATGGGGACGAGGTCCATCCCGCAGATGGGGCAGCTGCCCGGGCGCTCGGAGAGGACCGACGGGTGCATCGGGCAGACGTACTTGGCCTCGGAGCGGTCGGTGATCTCCGAACCGGTGCGGGCGAAGTGGACCCAGGCCGCGACCGCCGCCACCGCCATGAGGCCGATGAGCACCCAGCGGACGATGGCCATGGTACGGACCCCGGGCGGGGGCGCCTCGGAGCCCTGCGGAAGCTCCTCGCGGGGCTGGTCCGCTCCGGCCGGTGGCCTGGAATCTGTGGAACTCATCGAGTGTCTTCTCCCCCGTCCGGACCGTCGGGAGGTCCGGAATTGACAGAGCATATCCCTGGACCGGCTCGCCCGCGACCGGAAGGCGGGGGGCGAAGAGGTCCATCACTTCGTCCCCGTAGGTGTTCCGCGCCGCCTCGAGATTGTGCGGTTTGCATTATTCCGACTGG
>SESG01028080.1_pt1 | contig 21882 bp, 20 predicted proteins | sample 3171421 | NCBI WGS metagenome assembly SESG01 (sample SAMN10866946, study PRJNA518727) | freshwater metagenome | biome: subpolar coniferous forest; feature: holomictic lake; material: water; isolation source: holomictic Lake 227, 6 m and 8 m depth | place: Canada: near Kenora, Ontario | collected... | reverse complement strand
TTTCTTAATTTCTTGTTGACCAATAATTTCCGAAAATAACACCCTAAATCGTTGTTGGTTAATTACAGCTTAGCACTCGGTACTTACTGTTTGTCGCTTACTGTTTGCCGCTACTTTGTAACGTGCAAATATACAAAAAAGTAAGGAAAATGAGAAATAGCGAGAATTGACTACAAATAATTGACTAATTATACTTTTCATTTATCCTGCAAAATGAGCTTTCTGCATCATAAAATCGTATTTCTGTTTAATATGAACCTTTGATTAATCGTTTTTTATTATCTTTGTCGTTACGTTAAAAAACAAAATATGAAAACGCTGCAACCCAAAGCCGTATGGCATTTTTTCCATGAAATTACCCAAATTCCACGTCCTTCAAAAAAAGAAGAACAGATAATAAACTATTTAAAGTCATTTGGAGAAAAATATAAACTAAACACTAAAACTGATAAGGCAGGCAATGTGCTGATTTGCAAACCCGCATCCAAAGGTTACGAGAACAATAAGACCACTATCTTGCAAGCTCATATCGATATGGTATGCGAGAAAAACAGCGATACTATTTTCAATTTCGATACTGACCCGATACAAACCTATATTGAAGATGATTGGGTGAAAGCCCGTGGCACTACGCTTGGTGGCGATAATGGCATAGGTATGGCTATGATGCTGGCTTTATTGGCTTCCAATGATTTACAGCATCCCGCATTGGAATGCTTATTCACAGTGGATGAAGAAACGGGACTAACCGGAGCTTTTGCACTGAAACAAAATTTTCTGAGTGGCGAAGTACTGATCAATCTCGATTCGGAAGACGATGGTGAGGTATTTGTAGGTTGCGCCGGTGGAATTGATACGACTGCAACGTTGACTTACCAACCTGAGAAAACACCTGATAATTATTTTGCCTTCTCAGTTTCAGTAAAAGGACTGTCGGGAGGTCATTCGGGCGACGACATTGAGAAAGGCCGTGGCAATGCAAATAAGATTCTGAACCGCTTTTTGTGGACACTGAATAAACAAATGGATGTACGGTTGGCAAGCTTTGATGGAGGAAATCTGCGAAATGCGATTGCCCGTGAAGCACTAGCAGTTGCCTGTGTTCCATGGTCGGAAAAAGAAAATGTGCGCGTGCTTTTCAATCATTTTATTCATGATCTGGAAATTGAAATAAATGATGTGGAGCCTAAAATGCTGCTTTCGTTGGAGTCAGAAACCACACCGGAAATGGTTATGGATAAAAAAACATCGGCTGCTTTGCTGAATGTGCTTTATGCCTGTGCACATGGTGTCATTGCGATGAGTAGGGATATGAAAAATCTGGTAGAAACGTCAACGAACCTGGCTTCTGTAAAAATGAAAGAGGGGAATACCATTCTTATTACCACTAGTCAACGCAGCTCAGTTGAATCATCAAAATACGACATTATGCAGCAGGTGGAAGCTGTTTTTGCTTTAGCCGGTGCTGTTGTAACTCACGGAGATGGTTACCCGGGTTGGAAACCAAACCTGAAATCGGACATTTTGAAAATCGCACAGGTAAGTTACCAAAAATTATTTGGAGAAGAACCCCAGATTCGTGCCATTCATGCCGGACTTGAATGTGGTCTGTTTTTGGAAAAATATCCATTTCTGGACATGATTTCCATTGGTCCGCAAATGTATGGAGTTCACTCACCCGACGAGCGGCTCAGTATCAGTTCGACCGAAAAATGTTGGAAATGGCTTGTAGAGATATTAGCTTCACGTTATTAGCTTCGCTGATAGTTGCCTTCGGCGATTTTTCACTGCGTGTAATATTTACACTCCGTGTGATATTTGCCTTCGGCGATATTAGCTTCGCTGACATTTGCCCTTCGGGCGTTAATAACGTGAACGAAGTGAGCAAATAACATGAACGAAGCGAACAAATAACTTGAGCAAAGTGAAAAATAATAAACGCAAAATAATCAACGATCCGGTTTTTGGATTTATCAATATCCCGAATGATTTCTTGTATGATATTATTCAGCATCCTTACTTTCAGCGGCTGAATCGCATCAAACAATTGGGCTTGGCATCGTTCGTTTATCCAGGCGCACAACACACCCGCATGCAACATTCTCTGGGTGCAATGCATCTTATGGGTGAAGCCATCACTCAATTAATACAGGAAGGAAACGACATCAGCCCCCGGGAAGCCGAAGCCGCTCGTGCGTGTATCTTATTACACGATATTGGTCATGGTCCATTTTCACATACCCTTGAAAACAGTTTGGTAAGTGGAGTGAGCCATGAAGAAATTTCGTTGATAATGATGCAACAAATTAATCATGAAATGGATGGGAAGTTGGACATGGCCATGGAAATTTTTACGAATGTTTATCCGAAAAAATTCCTTCACCAACTAGTTGCAAGTCAGCTGGATATGGATCGACTTGATTATTTAAGCCGTGATAGTTTCTATTCCGGGGTAAGTGAGGGAATAATCGGTGCTGCACGGATTATTAAGATGTTGAATATTCACAATGACCAATTGGTGGTTGAAGCCAAAGGCATTTACTCAATCGAGAAATTTCTGGTGGCACGTCGTCTGATGTACTGGCAGGTTTATCTGCATAAAACCTCAGTGGCTGCAGAAAAAATGTTGATGAATATTTTGAAACGGGCTAAAGACTTGGCAAATAGAAAAATAGAACTTTTCTCATCGCCTGCGCTGCATTATTTTCTATATAACGAGATAAACAAATCAAATTTCACGGATTCTGAACAGGGTCTTGAAAATTTTGCTCTGCTCGACGATTCTGATATTGTTTGTGCTATTAAAGTATGGTCATCACATACGGACATTGTACTTTCTACTTTATCAAAGGCTTTTACCGATAGAAGATTATTTAAAGTGGAAATAAGCCCCGAACCAATTAATAAAGAGAAAAAGGAAAATCAACTCAGGCAATATGTAGATTATTTCGGCGTTGATTTAAAGGAAGCTGCCTTTTTTATGGGCGAAGAAATTGTAAGTACTGATACCTACAGCCCTGAGGATGATAATATCAATATTTTGTACAAAGACGGAACTGTAAAGGATATTGCTGATGCTTCAGACATGTTGAATATCACTGTTTTGACAAAGAAAGTCGAAAAATATTATTATTGTTATTTCAAAATTATGGATTCTATAACAAATAAAGTTTAATATTCTATACATAGCTAATAAGGACTTGTTTTTCGTTATACTTTTGCCTGCTTTATGGTTAATTGAAAATAGTTTAGTACTTTTGCAACCAAATTTTTTTATATGGAGTTTACAGCTCAACAGATTGCTGATTTTTTAAAAGGTGAGATTCAAGGTAATCCTTCAGCTAAAGTAAGTGACTTCTCTAAAATAGAGGAAGGGAAACCCGGTACATTAAGTTTTCTGTCAAATCCGAAATACAGTCAGTATATCTATGAAAGTCAGGCAAGTATAATCCTTGTGAACAAAGATTTTCAGCCGGAAAAAACCATTTTGGCAACCATTATTCGAGTGACTGATGCCTATCAATCTTTAGCACTCTTGTTGTCATTAGTAGAACAATCCAAACCTAAAAAAACAGGAATATCAACACTTGCATTTATTTCGGATTCAGCAGAAATCGCCGAAAATGCCTATATAGCTCCTTTCGTGTATGTTGGCGAAAAAGTTACAATTGGTAAGAATACCCGTATTTACGCAAATTGTAGTATCGAAGACGGTGCTAAAATCGGAGAATCCTCAACATTATACTCAGGCGTGAAAGTCTATAACGACTGTGTTATAGGAAATAATTGTATTCTTCATTCAGGCGCTGTGATTGGTTCGGATGGATTTGGGTTTGCACCGACTGAAGATGGAACTTACAAAAAAATAGCACAAATGGGTAATGCTGTTTTGGAGGACAATGTTGAAATAGGAGCTAATTCAATTGTTGATCGGGCCACACTCGGTAGTACAATCATTCGCAAAGGAGTTAAAATTGATAATCTTGTACAAATTGCCCACAATGTTGAAGTTGGCGAAAACACTGTGATTGCTGCACAAACAGGCATTTCGGGATCAACTAAACTGGGAAAACAGTGTATACTTGCAGGTCAGGTTGGACTAGCCGGTCACATTCATATAGCAGATGGCACTATTTTTGGTGCACAAGCAGGTGTGGCAAATTCGGTTAAAATACCGAATCAAACTTTACAAGGTTCACCGGCTATATCGTTGATGAACTTTCATAAATCGGCTATCGTTCATAAAAATTTACCGGAACTTCAGAGGCTGGTTTATTCCATGCAAAAAAGAATCGATGAATTAGAAAAGAAGCTTAATTAGTAATATCTTATAATTTGAACAAGTTAGCTGTAATAATTTCACAGATGGCTTGTAACTAACAAAAGAATGTCGAAACAAAACACTATTAGACAAACCTTTACACTTTCAGGAAAAGGTTTACATTCCGGACTGGAAATCAATCTTTCATTTTTACCTGCTCCCGAAAATCACGGAATTAAAATCAAACGCATTGATTTGGAAGGACAACCACAAATGGATGCCGTGGCTGAATACGTAACCGAAACTACCCGTGGAACAGTCCTGAAAAAAGGTGATGTACAAGTTAGTACGATTGAACATGTTTTGTCAGCATTGTATGCATTGGGAGTCGACAATTGTATGTTGGAAGTGGATGCTCCCGAATTTCCAATCCTTGACGGTAGTGCTAAATTTATTGTTGAAGGCATACAAAATGCCGGAATTGAAGAACAGACTGCCGATAAAGACTATTATATTGTTCGTAAAAAAATAGAATACAGCATTCCTGAAACCGGAGCAAAGATTACAATTCTGCCGGATGATACATTTAGTGTAGATGTTCATATAGGATTCAATTCCACTGTATTAAGTAATCAGTTTGCAAGTCTTTCGTCATTGGATAATTATGTTGAACAAATTTCGAGTGCACGCACTTTTGTATTTGTTCACGAAATTGAGCCACTGATAAAAATGAATCTGATTAAAGGTGGAGACCTGAAAAATGCCATAGTTATATACGATAAACAGGTTCCGCAGGATGTTTTTGATAATTTGGCTGATTTAATGCACCAACCACATTTAGATGCCGGGAAATTAGGCTATCTGAATGGCGGAATTCACTTTGCAAACGAACCCGCATCGCATAAATTATTGGATGTTATTGGCGATTTGGCTTTAATTGGCAAACCTTTACGTGGAAAAGTAATTGCCACCTTTCCGGGACATAAAATCAACACTGATGTAGCTAAACTGATTCGGAAAGAACTTAAGAAACAGGAACTTCAGGCACCGGTTTACGACGATACCATTGCTCCGATTTTAGATGTTAATGCTATTCGGAAATTGCTTCCCCATCGCTGGCCATTTTTGATGGTTGACAAAATCATTGAAATGCGGGAGAAAGTTATTGTAGGTGTAAAAAATGTAACGGTGAACGAAACATTTTTTATGGGACATTTCCCCGACGAGCCAGTTATGCCTGGCGTTCTGTTGGTTGAAGCAATGGCACAAACCGGCGGTTTACTTGTGTTAAATTCCGTTGAAGAACCTGAACGATATTCCACCTATTTTTTGAAAATTGACAACGTAAAATTTCGTCAGAAAGTAGTACCCGGTGACACCGTTATTTTTCACCTTGAAATGACAGAACCAATGCGTCGTGGTTGCGCCATAATGAAAGGTACAGCTTTTGTTGGAGGAAAAATTGTTACCGAAGCCGAGTTCATGGCACAAATTGTAAAAAATAAATAAGAATGAAACAACCATTAGCTTATATTCACCCTGACGCTAAAATTGCATCAACCGTAGTAATAGAACCGTTTGTAACTATTGATAAAAATGTAGTTATCGGCGACGGAACTCAAATTGGTTCAAATGTAACCATCATGGAAGGTGTGAGAATTGGCAAGAATTGCCGTATCTTCCCCGGTGCTGTTATTGGTGCCATTCCACAGGATTTGAAATTCAAAGGAGAAGATTCGCTTGTAATTATTGGCGATAATACTACTATACGTGAATATGTTACAATCAACAGGGGAACTGCTGCTAAAGGAAAAACGGTCGTTGGCAACAATTGCCTGATTATGGCTTATTGCCATGTAGCCCATGATTGTATTGTTGGGAATGATGTTATTATGGCAAATGCAACACAACTTGCAGGTGAAGTAGAAATAAATGATTTTGCCATTTTAGGAGGAGGTTGTTTAGTCCATCAATTTACCCGAATTGGTTCGCACGTAATGGTACAGGGCGGTTCGAAGATTGGAAAAGATGTACCACCCTTTATTACGGCTGGTCGGGAACCACTTTCGTATGCCGGTATCAATTCAATCGGACTTCGTCGTCGAGGTTATACAAATGAGCAAATACGCGACATTCAGGATGTTTATCGCTATATTTATCTTTCCGGGATGAATACTTCACACGCCATTGAGCGCATACAAGCAGAACTCCCTGCAACAAAAGAACGGGATGAAATTCTGCTATTTATCAAAAACTCACCACGCGGAATTATCAAAGGATACTTTGAATAAATACTAGAATAGCAAGCAGTAAGCGGTAAGCAGTAAGAGTTGAAGAAATCAGTTTTTTTTACTTACCGCTTACCGCTTACTGTTTACCGCTAAAAAAATAAAACTTATGGAAACAATAAACGAAGAAACAGCAAAAAAAAGTTTGAATTTTATTGAGGCTTTTGTTGAGCAAGATTTGAAAGATTCTAAAAATGATGGACGAATTCAGACTCGATTCCCACCAGAACCTAATGGATATCTTCATATCGGTCACGCTAAGGCTATTTGCCTTGACTTTGGCATTGCCCGTAATTACGGTGGCATTTGTAATCTACGTTTTGACGACACAAATCCGGTAAAAGAGGATGTGGAATATGTAGATTCCATTCAGGAAGATATTCAATGGCTAGGTTATAACTGGGAAAATATTTATTATGCTTCCGATTATTTTCAACAACTTTGGGATTTGGCCATCGAACTTATTAAACAGGGAAAAGCCTATATCGACGAACAATCGGCTGAAATCATTGCCAAACAAAAAGGGACTCCAACTGTTCCCGGCACTGAAAGTCCTTACCGCAACCGACCGATAGCCGAAAATCTGGAGCTATTTCAGAAAATGAACACTGGAGAAATTCCGGAAGGCGCTATGGTTCTGCGTGCCAAAATAGATATGGCCTCATCCAATATGCATTTCCGTGATCCTTTGATGTACCGTGTAATCAATTCACACCCTCATCACCGCACCGGTTGGACATGGAAAGCGTACCCAATGTACGATTATGCCCACGGTCAATCTGATTATTTTGAAGGCGTAACTCACTCGCTTTGTACCCTCGAATTTGAAGTCCACAGACCATTATACGATTGGTTTATCGACCAGTTTAAAGATTCGGATTATCGCCCACGACAAATAGAATTCAACCGCCTGAACCTGACTTATACGGTTATGAGCAAGCGTAAAATGCTTCAACTGGTTCAGGAAGGATTGGTAAGCGGTTGGGATGACCCACGCATGCCGACTATCTGCGGTTTGCGTCGTCGGGGTTACTCACCCGAAGCAATTCACAGTTTTATTGATAAAATTGGCTATACCAAGTTCGAAGCTCAAAATGATATCGGATTATTGGAATACTCTGTTCGTGAAAGTTTGAATAAAACAGCTACCCGTGTCAATGCAGTTCTTGATCCCGTAAAATTGATTATTACCAACTATCCCGAAGGGCAAGTGGAAATGATGGAAACCGTAAATAATCCAGAAGATGAATCAGCCGGAACACGTGAGATTGCATTTTCACGAGCGCTTTACGTTGAACGTGATGATTTTATGGAAGAAGCTCCGAAGAAGTTCTTCCGCATGACTCCCGGTCAGGAAGTTCGTCTGAAAAGTGCTTATATAGTAAAATGTACCGGTTGTAAAAAAGATGAAGATGGTAATATCGTTGAAATTTATGCAGAGTACGATTCGCAAACCAAAAGTGGAATGCCGGAGTCGAGTCGCAAAGTAAAAGGAACGCTTCACTGGGTATCGGCAGCACATTGTCTGAATGCCGAAGTACGGTTGTACGACCGGTTGTTCAGCGTTGAAAATCCTTCAGCCGACGAACGTGATTTCCGCGATTTACTAAACCCTGATTCACTGAAAGTGCTGACGAATTGTAAAGTGGAAGCTTCATTGAAAACCGGCAACCCACTGGATCATTTTCAGTTCCAACGGATTGGATATTTTAATGTAGATCCGGAATCAACTGCCGATAAACTGGTTTTCAACCGCACCGTTTCGCTCAAAGATAGTTGGGCAAAAGAACAAAGCAGATAATATATCAATTACTAATTGATTCATCCAATAAAACAAAAGCCGTTATAGAAAAAAATCTACAATGGCTTTTATTGTTTTAAATCGGGGTAATACTCTTTATACATTAATTATTTCTTCAAAGCCGCTTCCACCCGATTAGTCAATTCAACAAAAGCCGCCACGTCGAGCCGTTCCGGACGCAAATCGAAAAGAGAATCGGCAAACATTGGATTTCCTTTCTCCACCAATGGCAGCAACGAATTCCGTAAAGTTTTCCGCCGTTGATTAAACGCAGTTTTCACCACCGATTTGAATAATTGTTCGTTGCAATCTATTTTTGAAACATCGTTTCGAGTAAACCGAATCACAGCAGATTTTACCTTGGGCGGTGGGTCAAAAACATGTTCGTGAACTGTGAAAAGATATTCAATTTTGTAGTAAGCCTGCATTAAAACACTCAAAATTCCATAAGTTTTACTTCCGGCAGGTGCAGCAATGCGTTCAGCCACTTCCTTTTGAATCATACCTGCTAAACAGGGAATTGAATCTTTGTTATCCAGCATTTTAAAGAAAATCTGACTCGAAATATTGTACGGAAAGTTTCCAATAACAAAGAATTTATCCGGAAAAATGGTTTTTAAATCCAATTTCAGAAAATCACCTTCAATCACCCTAAGTTGAGGAAAATGCTGCTGCAAATAGTCTACCGATTCGCTATCTACTTCTACAGCTTTTAGATCAATCAAAGGATTTTGTAATAGAAACTGAGTAAGAACACCCATTCCAGGTCCTATTTCGAGGACGGAAGTGAGTTCATCGATAGGAAGACTTTCCGCAATTCGGCGGGCAATGTCCATATCTTTCAGGAAATGTTGACCGAGGTATTTTTTGGCTCTGACTTGTGACATTAGTTGGATTTTGTATCTTTGTAAGCTAAAATTTACAGACTGGCAAAAGTAACAAAAATAGTTCGTTTACTATACTTTAATGGGTAGTTTGTCCGTTATATTGGCACACAAAAAATGATAATGAAGAAATTATTTGAAATCATGGGAAGCTGGATTGGGGAATGTATTGATTTCTTCTATCCTCCTTTCCGTAAGTATATGAGCATTCAGTTTTTCCGGTACGGAGTTTCGGGTGTTGCCAATATGATCTTCGATTGGGTTTTATACTTTGTCATATACCATTTTGTATTGCGTCAGCAAATGTTATACCTTGGTTTTGTGACCTTTGGTTCACATATCGCGGCATTATTTCTTACTTTTCCGGTTACCCTTGTATCGGGTTTTCTACTTCAAAAGTATGTCACCTTTACCTCTTCAGAATTAAAAGGCAGGGTTCAGTTGGTTCGTTACTCCCTGGTAGTATTAGCAAATTTGCTTCTCAATTACTTGGGATTGAAAATTTTTGTAGAATTTTTTGGCTTCTTCCCCACTCCATCCAAAATGATTGTGACTATTTTCACTACCATGTTCAGCTATTTTTCTCAGAAAAAATTTACATTCAAACCTCAGAATCCTCCATCTAAGGCATAAAAAATGGTAGACGCACATTCATCTTTTGCTCATAGAAAAGACTCAAAATCTCAGTTTCTGAAAATTCCTATTAAGCTTTGGGGTTATATTTTCATAATAGCAGCTTACTCCTTTTTGGCTTATAAGCTCATCACCTTCAATCAATACGCTGAATTTTTGAATCAATGGAAACAAATGCCTCTGTCTCAATTTTGGTGGCTGGCAGCTGTATTTTTATTTTTACCATTTAACTGGCTCATCGAATCGCTTAAGTGGAAAATGATGACTATTCACATTCAAAAACTCAGCTTGAAATTTTCGATAAAGGCTGTGTTAGCAGGAATTTCAACCGGATTTTTTACGCCAAACCGAGTAGGTGAGATGGTGGGACGTATCCTTTTTTTGAAACCTGAAAACCGAAAGTCAGGCGTAACACTCAGTCTTGTAAATAGTATCACTCAAAATATTATCATGACTTTTTGCGGAATTCCGGCCTGTATCGTATTTTTCAGTGTTACTTCCGGAAAAATGAAATTTAATTTAAACCTTTACTTGTTGATGGTAGGTTTATTTTTGATTGGATTATGCTTTCTCTATTTCTTCTTACCAAAACTTAGCAAGCTACTAAAAAAAAGCCGTCTGGCACCTAAAATTAAAGAATTCAGCGACTGTCTGTCAGCTTTCAGTTTTTCGGAATTAATACGGATTATGCTTATTTCGCTGTTCCGTTATGTTGTTTTTTGCATTCAATTCTCGTTTATGCTTCGATTTTTCGGGGTAGAATTAAGCAGCTGGCAAATGTTGATTTCTATACCAACCACCTATTTATTTGTGACATTTACGCCTTCTTTCGCCTTTTCTGAAGTCGCAGTACGAGGTTCATTAGCAGTTTTGATTATTGGAACATTTTCTAATCAAACGGTTGGTGTTGCCTTAGCAGGAATGTGCATTTGGTTAGTGAATTTTGTAATACCAATGCTGGTTGGGTCAGTAGTAATGTTGTTTAATAAACAAGAGGATTGATTATACCGATGCTAGATACAATATAGCCCAATCACGACTTCGTCTCATTATTCTATTTATTAGTTCCGATAAAATCAGAATTTTCGTTTTCCTACAGTTGGTATTATTTGTAAAAAACCGGTATGATAAAAGGGTTTATTACCCATTTTCGTGAAATTACATCAAATTCACGTTCAGTACCAACCATAACTCCCCACTTGTCAGTCACTTTAAACTCGAATGAACCACCGTAATTGCTTTGCGGATACATGGATGACATTAGTTGCATCATACTCGTATTAGTCATTGGGGTATATTGACCGAAAAAATTAAGGCTAACTCTATCATTCAAAATAAGTTTTAAATTTCCATTAACCCCGGCACTGTTATAAAAATTATTGTAAATATTGAATTTTGCAGCATAAACTCCTCCGGAGAGAATTCCGAAATCAGCTATTTTCTGATTGTAACTCGCTCCAACAATATACAATCCCCCCATTCCGTAATAATTTGATGAAGTTCTGAATGTATTTAACCAACTGTTATTGCTAAAAAAATACTGATTATGCAGATTATCATACAGATTTGGGGGAGGCGAAAAATTAGTATTAATACTTGAAATTTTAAATGTAGATTTTTGCAACGCAAAACCATAAAACTCATTCTGATATAACCGATTCGTTTTTAACAAATACGGCGTTTTGAAAATTGGTTCTAATGAAGATTCCAATGCTGTGAATTTGATTTTAGTATTCAATTCAGAGTACAAACTATCTTTTTCAGTTCGATTCTGACTCTGTGCAAAGATGATAATTGCACAAATAAACAAAACTAAGAATTGTAATTTTCTCATTTTTAAATCAGACATATGATATTTAATCGACTGATTAGCAACAAAAATCTGGCCAATTTTAAAACATGTATTTTACTTAATCCATATTATTTATTTGCTAAATCCCAAATCAACGCTAATACAAACTGAACTCGTTTCTTAAGTTCCGGATAACAAATTTTGTCAGGCGTATCGGTAGTTTGATGATAATCATTATGAAAACCGCTGAAAAGCCAAATAGAAGGAATTCCTTTTTTCATAAAGGGATAATGGTCGGAACGGGTTATCAAACTGTATGGTACTTTGCTTTTTGCTTCATTTTCATAGCGCTCATCAAGTATCAATTGAGTGTAATTATTATTCAATTGATTCAAATAAAAATCATTAAGCACCTGATTAGTAGTATCTCTAAAAATACAATAAATGTAATTATTCAGGTTTTTCGAAACCAAATGAGTACTGTCAATCCGCCCAATCATATCAAAGTTGACATTACAGAACACATTTTTGATAGGCAAAACAGGATTATTTATATAATAATCAGAACCCAATAACCTTTTTTCTTCGGCATCTGTTGACAAAAAGATAATGGTCCGTTTTGGTCGAATTCCATTTTTGAAAGAAGTACCTAAAATCCGGCTGAGCTCTATCAAAGCAGATATTCCGCTGCCATTATCATCTGCGCCATAGAGTATTTCATTATCCACAATCCCCATGTGGTCGTGATGAGCAGTTATAACAAGATGTCCCAACTTTTGGTTTTTCCCGGGTAAAATTCCAATAATGTTTTGCGCCAAAAAATCGGAACTTATATTTTGTGTTCCGGATATTTTTTGAAGTTTAATATCAATCAAAAAATTCTGAGAATAAGATTTCCCATTTTCATAAATGGCTTTTAATCCGTTGTTTTTAAAGCAATTGGAAATATAATTTGAAGATAACAAGCCTGTACTTGTGTTAACTCGTCTGCCACTAAATTCGGCGCTTGCCAGTTTATATTCATATTTCCGCAGCGAATCAAGGGAAACTGTCTCAATCAATTTTAAGTATTGCTTGTTTTGACCAAAACAAACCGAAGAAATGAAAAGCAAGAAAATAGAAATGTATTTAGACATGTTAGTTCGTATAAATTTCAAATCTTTTTTACTTCTTCTCTAGTTCTAAGTCAATTCTTCCCAGATACAATCCGCTTTTACCCATTTGAGCTATAACTATCGGTTTTCCTATCCGGTTTTTTTCAGTGACGTTGGTTATCATACTGTGCGAGTGACCACCAATTATCACATCAATATAACGTGTTTTATGAGCAATTTCAAAGTCGTTTACTTCCATTTTGGTAGTATCAGCGCCCAGATGCGAAAGACAAATAATTACATCGCATCGCTCCTTCTTTTTAAGAAAACTGGAAATTTCGTTGGCTTTATCCACCGGATTTAGGTATTCCAGTCCTTTGTAGTTTTTCTCAAAAATCAAACTCTTCGGATTCACGTTCAAAGCCATTATTCCTATACGTAGTCCGTTTTTGGTCAAAACAATATAGGGCTTTATCATTCCCTTTAGTGCAGAATTTTCAAGCTTATAATTGGAGCTTATTTCAGGAAATTGCAGGTTTTTCAAAACAACTGCCAGAGTATCAATCCCATTGTCAAATTCATGATTTCCAAGCGTTCCGGCATCATATTTCATACGATTCATAGCATCAATTTCAACACGTCCATTAAAGAAATTAAAATATGGTGTACCCTGTGAAAAATCACCTGCATCAACTAACAACACATTTTTTTCCTCTTGTCTAATCTGATTTATTACACCCATTCTACGTGCATAACCACCCATATCGGCACTTTTCAAATTCGATTTTTCGGTTGGTTCTACCTGACTGTGTGTATCGTTGGTATGCAAAATCACCAACTTCATTTTTTGCTGGGCAAAAACGGAAACCGTTGAAATTATCAGTAAAAAAATTGCAGTATTAAAATATTTTGTCTTCATAATTAAATTGTAAATTTTAAGATAGTCAATTTATTTTGATTCGTCCATCGAGTTTGGCTTCAATTTTATTGCCTTTAGCTGTTTCGATTTTGATATAACTCAGCAAAATATCACGCAGTTTGATGCCCGTATTCTCTCTTTTTTCATATTGTGCCAGTTGTAGCATTTTGTCATTACCTCCGGCCAGATAATCGCTGGTGGCAATACTGTAAATCTTTTCCTTATCAATTGGATTCCCATTAATAGTTATATTCTCAGCTTTAGCATTACGTATTTCCATACGCATTCCAGAAATGCCTTCACCACCTACACGAGCAAAAAACTGAACCAATTGCTCTAACTTGTCGCCTTTCAACCACAAAATTACCAACTCATTTTCGAAAGGCATAAGTTCGAAGATTTTCCCTACTGTGATATTTCCAGCAGGAATTACGGTACGCAAACCACCCAGATTCACAATAGAAATATCAACGGCTTGTTGCAAAAAATCAGTTCCTGCCTGACGATACACATCAGCACTGAAATTGGACAATAAACTTTCAGGAGCGTGACCCGGCATAGTTTCTGCAGCAATTCCAATCACAACATTCATTTTAACGCCGAGTTGTTGCTTAAGAGGTTGCAAATGATTTACATAATTTTGATCTGCAAGCACATCAGTGGTATGATCAATCGGTATCTTGACCGAACTGGCATGTGTAATTGTCCACAATTTAGGACTGCAGGAAGCCAGCAATACAGGCATAATAGCTATAAACAAGAGATTTTTGAATTTCATTTTCTAATTTATTAAGACTCGTTGAATGGCGAAAGTACGGAAATATATTAATCTGTCCAAGACAATAAAACGTTAAAGCGGTTCAAAAGTTCTGTTCTTGTTACTAAAGCTAAAAAGTAGTATCTTTGCAAACCTAAATCAGCAGTAAGAACTAAGTGCTGGGGGGAAAGCAAAACGCTTTTAATGCTAGAGACTGAACATAAAATTTTAAACAAATTACAAATGGATTTTATTGAAGAATTGCAATGGCGTGGGATGATTCACACCCAAATGCCCGGCACTGACGAACAGCTTAAAAAAGAAATGACTGCGGCTTATGTGGGCATTGATCCAACCGCCGATTCACTCCATATTGGACATCTGGTAAGTGTGATGATGTTGAAACATTTTCAACGTGCCGGACACAAACCGATTGCCCTGGTTGGCGGTGCCACCGGTATGATTGGTGATCCATCGGGCAAATCAGCTGAGCGGAATTTACTCGACGAAGCAGCACTACAACATAATCAGGAATGCATTAAAAATCAGTTGAAAAAATTTCTTGATTTCGACAGTGATGCCCCGAATGCTGCAGAAATGGTAAATAATTACGATTGGATGAAAGATTATTCCTTTCTGAATTTCATTCGTGATATTGGGAAACATATAACCGTCAACTATATGATGGCCAAAGATTCGGTAAAAAAACGCCTGGCTAACGATTCAAATGTCGGTATGTCATTCACCGAATTTTCCTACCAGTTGCTTCAGGGTTACGACTTTTTGCATTTGTACCAGCATAAAAATTGTAAATTGCAAATGGGTGGTTCGGATCAATGGGGAAATATTACCACCGGAACGGAATTGATTCGTCGAAAAACAGGTGGAGAAGCCTTTGCATTGGTATGCCCATTGATTACTAAAGCTGATGGTGGTAAATTTGGCAAAACCGAAAGTGGAAACGTTTGGCTCGATCGCCGCTATACTTCGCCTTATAAATTCTATCAGTTCTGGTTAAACGTGAGTGATGCAGATGCTGAAAAATATATTAAAATTTTTACAGCTATTGCTCAGAATGAAATTGCCGGTTTAGTGAATGAACATTCTCAAGCGCCTCATTTACGCGTACTACAAAAACGGCTGGCTCAGGAAGTTACCGTAATGGTACACTCCCTGGAAGATTATCAAGCAGCGGTAGATGCATCAAATATTCTTTTTGGAAATTCAACTTCCGAAGCATTAAAAAAACTTGACGAAGAAACCTTATTGGCCGTTTTCGAAGGTGTTCCTCAGTTTAGCATTTCAAAATCAGCACTCGAAATGGGCATTAAAGCCATTGATTTATTAACTGATGCTGCCGCAGTTTTTCCGTCGAAAGGCGAAATGCGCAAATTAGTTCAGTCAGGTGGTGTGAGCATCAACAAAGAAAAGCTGGAAAATCAGGATGAAATACTAAATACGTCAAAATTGCTCAACAACAAATATTTACTGGTCCAAAAAGGTAAAAAGAATTATTTTTTGCTGACCGCTGAATAAGCTAAAATCGTTGTTTTCGGGAATAATTTTCCAAAAAGCTTTTGAAAAAACGAAAAAAATCGTATCTTTGCAGCGCTTTAGAAATAAAGCCCAACGATTGTCTCATGGTGTAATGGTAGCACTGCAGTTTTTGGTTCTGCCTGACCAAGTTCGAGTCTTGGTGAGACAACAATCGCAAACGCTATTAGTCTAATAATTAGATTAGTAGCGTTTTTTCTTTGTCTATTTGCCCCGCATTTGCCCCACTGCTCGAAAAAAATGACAAAAAAAACCGTAACGATCTAATTATTCCGGGATAACTCTTTTGATCTTTTGTAAAAACAAAAATTAAATCAAAAGCTGTTGAGGGTGGTAGGGGTCAATCTAAATCCTGATGATTCATTTCATTTCCGATTTTATACGCATTTTTTCAGACGTGGGTTTGTTCAAACTCTGAAAGAAAGTTTATCATCTGATTTACTGAGTTTGTTTATAAACTTTTTGCATCGCTCACTCACGCGGATGTACTTGTTCTTGTTTTCAAGTTACTCTGATACCTTTCTCCAAATATCACAAGCTATATTATCCTGACTTCGGTTGCCATCTGTGATAAATATCTTCTCTAGCTCTTTCTGTTTTTCAAACGCTTCGAAAAATTTGTTCCGGACATTGGTGAGATTTTCTTTGGTTTCATAAAGTTCAATTAATTCTCGCCCTTTATTGATTCTTTGTATAGCAATGTCAGGTTCAATATCAATAAATATATTGAGGTCCGGACGAAGTAAATCTGCACTTTGTTTATTGGCTTCAATAACCCAATCTAACGACATGTGAACACCTTGATAAGCATAAGAAGAAAAATAGTATCTATCGATTATTACCGTGTATCCTTCATCTAATTTTTTTAAAATCCCTGTTGATTTATTGAGCAAATGATCTAAACGGTCGGCAATAAATAAACCTGCAATTGTACGGTGGTCGGCTTCCATTTTGTGCTGAAAGATATCACGAATCATTGCACCAATCGGGCGGTCTGTTGGTTCGGAAGTACAATATACTTTGTGTCCTTCCTCTTTTAATTTTTTTACTAAAAGTTTCACCTGAGTACTCTTACCACTACCATCAATGCCTTCAAAAGCTATGAACAAATTTTTTCTCATAAAATTAAAATTCGACTTAAATCTAAATCAATAAAATGCAGTTTCCCATTCTCATCCTGTAATACATTTTGAGGTCTTGCATCTGTAAGTTCGTAAATTCCATTTGTAAATCCGTTTAATCCGTTGTTAATCCCTTCTCCTAAAACGGTTTTGATAAATCCCATTTTCTCTAATTCGGAATCAATCTTTTCCCTGGTTGCATATTCATAATTTGGAATATATGGCTGTTGTAATACTGCACAAGTCTGATCATAATAGTCTTTGGTAAAGCCAATTATTTTATAAAATACATCAGGAAATAAAAGATTGTGAATTAAAATCCTATTGAAGAAGTATCTTAAATCTCTGGTGTGAGTGAATTCAATATCATATTTGTTTAAGAAGGAAAAGTTGTTTACTTTGATTACATTTCTTCCATCTTTGGATAGATAAACTGTGTTTTCAGTTCCATTATTTATACTATCGCCATCTGTCAGGTCAGTAATACTTTCAATCCATGCACCATTCTCAATAGTTATTTGTGCAAGTTGTCGAAGTCCTTCGTGCTTAATCCAGCGTTTATCAGAGCTTGTCGCTGTTGCTGAATTACCTGTTCTCTGGTTGGAGTAGGTTGATTCTGTAATTGTTTTAGCGACTGCATCGCTTCCCGTGATTGTTCCCAATGATAAATATTTGGATTCGCTACCCATTGTTCGTCTGTTATCCATGCTGGTTTCTCGCTATTATTCATTGTTTTTATTTTCTACAAAATTATAAATATATCTATTCGTTTCCGTTCGGATAATTCTTGGCTATTCTTTCGTGCATTTCGAACATTTTCTTCGCTTCTTCTTTCGAGTTCAGCGTTAAGTTCTTCTGCTCGTCGAGTTTCTTCATTTTTCGTTCGGAACTCTCCTTGTGGAATTGATTGTTGTATGGATGATACGGATTCTGTTCTTTCTTGTCCACTTCCATTAATGGCTGGAGCTTGTCCAGCTTTAACTGGTTGTTGGTATCCTGCTTTGCTCTCAAGTCCTTGATTGCGTTCACTTGGGCTTGAATTCGCTGGTTCTGGGTTAGTGCCATAATCTTCTTGTTTTATTTCTTTATCAGATCTTGTGTGTATTGAATCAAATCTTTGTGTTTTATCACCTCATTTTCCCAACTAAAAGTTGGTTTTATAATTTCTATTGGAATTAGATTCAACCAACTACCACAACTTGCCTGTAATCCATTTATTGCATTTGCTTGTAGCTTATCATTATTGCTTGCATAGTCCGTTATAACATTAAAGAAAGCATAAGCTGTTTCACCCATGTTCTCGGTATGTATATATCTGTCGGTATACAATTCAATCTGTAAGACAAATTCATTGAGCTTTTCAAGAATTAATTTTCTTTTCTCTTCATTTTTTTCTTTAAGATTGAAATTGCGATTCAATACTTTAGCTGCAAGCGGAACAAAGTATTTTTGTGGAAGCTCTACCTCGACACTTTTTTTCGCTTTTTGGATAAAATCCTCTTCCAACCTTTTTAAATGACTAACGTCGATATTATTTATATCGATTCCTTTGAAGCTGGTTTTGGTATGCCTGAAATTTACAGAAACTGTGCCTTGTTCAAAGATTACTCCATTATCACATAACTTCCGGCAGAAACCAATATCAAATTTCAATATTCGGGTTCGATTATAGCTGTTTTGAATACGAATAAAAGGCAAATATACTTCTTTCTCCCAGATATTTAAAGCATAGTTTTTATCTATTATATCAATCTGACAAAAAGATTTTGTATCAGGTGAAATTACATTAAAAACTTCAAAACTATTGGAAGTTGCATCAGGAAATAGTTTTTTATGAATAGTTTTACCCATTTCCAATGCATCTACATTGGTTATTAGCTCGTAGCTATTTGAAACCACAGAAAATGTAACTTCTCCTTTCTCAGGAATTGAAGCCGTAATCGCTTTAAAACCGCTTAGCGGTTTACGTTGATTTTCTAAAAATACAGGTTTACATTCTACCGGAAATAAGATTTCGCTGATATTTGTATTTCTTGCCATGATTTTTATTTTTTATCGTCGTTCAACTCTGATACTAAATTCTCAATAATTTCTTTTTCATCCATTTCGGGTGACATACAAAACATGATGCTACTTTCCGCAACATGATTGATATTCTTTTTCAGTTTCCAAGCTGGAGCATTGGCTCTGTTTTTTATGCCCATTGCTTCGGCATCCTGAAAATTATCCAACCCACTACCCAGAAAAATAAAACTCCAATGTAACAATTCTTCATGGGTAGAAATAGAAGATTTTATGGCAGTAGCCGAAAATTCTTTTGAAGCGTTCTCCTGACCATCGGTAATAATAACCACCATTAATTTATCTGGTCTTTGTTTTTCGGGTTGGGCGGATAGTTGTTTATCCGTGTCGTGAATTGCCTGACCAATGGCATCGTACAAAGCGGTGAAGCCACTTGGGGTATAGTCTTCATTGGTGAGATTTCGTACTTTTGCTGCCGGTTTATTGCTAATCACCTGAGTTACCAAATTGTTGAACTTGTAGAGTGAAACGGTAATTTTTCCCTTGTTCTCCGTTTTCTGTTTCTCGATAAAACTATTGAAGCCGCCAATTACATCGGAGTTACTACCTTGCATAGAGCCGCTTTCGTCAATGATAAATACAATTTTTAAGTGCTTAGTTTCCATATCCTTGTGTTTTTAAATGAATAATGACACAAAAATAGGTTGTATTTAAATGCGGTTCAGACTTTTACAAGGGTTGCAGAGACCTCACCCTAAATCCCTCTCCAAAAGGAGAGGGACTTTAAGAGTGGTGAGCAAAAAAGCGGAATGGATTTATTTTTGAAATTCGACCAAGGAGCGATCAAGAATAATCTTTTTTGGTTCGCCACGTTTGCCGGTAACGTAATAGTTTTGAGCTAAATTCTCGGCAATCACTTCAAGGAATGCTGCTCGAATCCGGGAACATTTTTCGTTTATGGAGTCGTTCAATGGGTCAGTCAAGGCACGAATACTTTCAATAACCCGATCCATGTTTTCATGTACGGTAATATTCCGGTAAATGGAAAGTAATTCGTCGTGATAATTTGAAAGTTGCTTAAATAAAATCCCTTCGGGGTGGCGCAGGAAAAGGATAAACACACTTTTCGGCAAAGGCGACATTACGACTTCTTTCATGTCGTAATCTTTCAGGAAAATACGGTAATCGTTGGTAATAAAAACCGTGCTGAGCTTTTTGGCTGCTCCTTGTATTTCATCCAAGATATCACCAATCAGAGTTAATGAACCGGATTCTTTTAATTGCCTTATCTTTTCTCTAATTTCATCTGCTAATTTATACGCTTGTTCGTCAAATTCAGCATCGGCATCATTTTCCCGTACAATATGAAAACGGATACCGTTATCGTATGGTTTAGATTCTTCTTCAACTAATTCATCTTCAAATTTATAATTCGCCTTTGGCTCTCTGAGTGTGCGTTTATATGAAGGTTGGTTATCTGATTCCCGTAACTCCTTTTCATCATTTAGTTCATAAATAGCCGTAGCAGCCAAATTAAACTGGTCAAACAACGAGTTATCTTCAATGAGTTGAAAGCCAATGGCAGGTGTTGAAGAACTGTTATCAGATTCTAACAATACCAACCCTGACCCTTGAAAAGGTTGAACAAGAAGTTGTTTTACTTTGCTATAAACTTCTGCTACAGAATCATTGTATAAATCATGTTGCAGGTAAGGACGATTATAGTTTACAACCGCCTGATAATCTGCATTCTGAAGTAAATAAGGTAGGTAACAAAAGTCAATTTCTTTTGCTGAATAATATTCAACAATTTGCTTGAAATTGGACTGAATAAAATCGTTTATCTTGGTATTGTATGAATCTTCCACATACAAAACCATTGAAGATTTGTCAAAACCATACAATTCGCTTTCGGAGAATAGAGTTTGATTCATGGCAGGTTGGATTGTGGTTTTGACATTTTTGTTTAAAGGAACAAATCTACATTAAATTAAGAATATGAGCAAATAGATTTACAAATTTGAGCTGTACGGTAAACTTTTGATATAGTCTTCCATATATTGCCAGTCAGGTTGACCGTTTTCTGTGACAGGAAGTTTGATTTTTGATTTTGGCATACGCGAAGGTCTCCATTTGCGACCGTATGCCCATCTATATTGTTCCATTTCAATTAATGAACAAAGAAACATTGCTATATATTTATTCAATGTATAATTTTTTAAATAAAGAGGATTAACATCATGACTACATGTAAATTTTTGTGATTGGTAAAAAGCATAACCAATTGAACCATTGTTAGATACTGTAATACAATTAGGTCCAAAAATTTTCTCTGAGATATGTGAATTTGGTTCATCCCCAGTTTTTGAAGACAAATCAATTGTCTCAATATCATGCAAAGAAGTTATACCATTATTTGAATCAGTTGCACCAATAAAAGGAATCTCTCCTGTAAGACTCTCTTCTGGTTTTTTATTGAAAAATCCTTTTTTTATATCAAATATTTCACCATATTGAAACCAGTTCCAATTTTCAGTTTTTAGCTCCAATTTTCTATCTGAAATTGGTGTAAAGTTATAAAGTCCAGCCCATACTAATTTTGATTTTTCTGGTAATTTCGGAATTAGAACACATTTTACATATTGTTCTATCCATAACCAATTTGGATTACTTTCAAACGATATTGGAAGTTTAATTCTTGATTTTTGCATCAACTCCTTATCCCACTTTCTACCATAATTAAAACGATATTTTTC
>SESG01023861.1_pt1 | contig 21977 bp, 19 predicted proteins | sample 3171421 | NCBI WGS metagenome assembly SESG01 (sample SAMN10866946, study PRJNA518727) | freshwater metagenome | biome: subpolar coniferous forest; feature: holomictic lake; material: water; isolation source: holomictic Lake 227, 6 m and 8 m depth | place: Canada: near Kenora, Ontario | collected... | reverse complement strand
GTTTAGCCAGACGTTCCTGTAGTTTTTCGCGATCGTAATCGGAAGTTGTTGTTTCGATCTGTTTTTTGATCTGGGAAACACGGGCAGTAATAAGCGCTGAGTCGCCGGCACCGTTGACGATGGTTGTTTTTTCCTTGTCGACAGTAACTTTTTCGGCACGGCCCAACATCTCGAGGGTCGTATCTTCCAGCTTCATGCCTTTTTCTTCGGTGATGACGGTTCCACCTGTCAGGATGGCAAGATCTTCCAGCATTTCTTTGCGGCGATCGCCAAATCCGGGTGCTTTAACCGCACAAACTTTCAGGCCTGCACGCAAACGGTTCACTACGAGAGTTGCCAATGCTTCGCCTTCAATGTCTTCGGCAATGATCATCAACGGACGACCAGCCTGGTGGGTAGCTTCCAGAATTGGAACCAATTCTTTCATGGAGCCGATTTTCTTGTCATGAATCAGAATGAAAGGATGCTCCATTTCTGTAGCCATCTTTTCGGTATCTGTAACAAAATAAGGAGAGATGTAACCGCGGTCGAACTGCATACCTTCAACAACTTCCACGTAAGTGTCAGTTCCTTTGGCCTCTTCGACTGTGATAACGCCTTCTTTATTTACTTTTTGCATGGCTTCTGCAATCAGTTTGCCAATTTCTGAATCGTTGTTGGCTGAAACGCGGGCAACTTGCTCAATTTTATCGTAATCGCTTCCGACATTGATGGCCTGTGATTTGATGTGGGCAACAACTTTGATCACTGCTTTGTCAATTCCACGTTTTAAATCCATTGGGTTGGCACCTGCGGTAACGTTCTTCAAACCGACTGTGATAATTGACTGCGCCAGTACTGTTGCCGTAGTTGTACCGTCACCTGCATCATCACCAGTTTTTGAAGCAACTTCTTTGACAAGATGTGCACCAATGTTGGCATATGGATCTGCAAGATCAATTTCTTTTGCAACGGTAACACCGTCCTTTGTTACCAAAGGAGCACCGAATTTTTTCTCAATAATTACGTTGCGGCCTTTGGGACCGAGAGTTACTTTAACTGCATTGGCCAGTTGATCGACCCCACTCTTTAAAAGCTCACGCGCTTCAATATTGAATTTAATTTCTTTAGCCATTTTTAATTAATTTTTTTGATTGACAATACATAAATTAAGCGATGAAAAGAACATCTGACTGTGATACAAGCAGGTAATCTTTGCCGTCAATGGTCAGTTCTGTTCCGGAATATTTTCCAAAGAAGACCATGTCGCCAATTTTCACTTCCATCACTTCATCTTTTTTTGCACTTCCGACCAGTACAACTTTTCCGGAGAGTGGTTTTTCTTTTGCTGAATCAGGAATAATGAGACCACCAGCTGTTTTTTTCTCTGCTTCCTGCGGCTCAATTAATACTTTGCCGGCGAGGATTTTACCTTTAAGTTCTGCCATTTTTAATTTTTTATTTAATAATTATATGTGAATAATAATTTTCATACCTCAACCCTACCAATTTTGTGCCAAAACAAAAAAACTGACACAAATTAACCATTCGGATACAAAATTACGCCAAAAATTTGCATTCAGAGACAATAGTGAGCACAAATAGCTGGTAATCAATTAAATGATTGATTTAAATTTTGTCAGTAATAACTGTCAAGATGACACTTCGAATTATTAGACAGCAGGGATAAAAAAACCACTGCTTGTGGGCAGTGGCTCATATATTTTCAAAAACAACCTGATTGGGTTATTTCGTTTTAGACGTGTCTGAAGAACTCTGAGGTGCCGACTGCGGGAATGTCGGTAAAGCATTAGGATCCTGAACACCTTGAATTTGGCGCTCGATGGCGGATTTGGCCTGACCACCCTGACGGGGAAGAAAAGCTGTTGCACCGATGCAAAGGACTACCAATGACACGGCAAGAATCCAGGTCCCTTTTTCAAGGAAATCTGTTGTTTTACGAACACCCATTACCTGGTTGGAACTGGAAAATGAAGATGCAAGTCCGCCTCCTTTTGAATTTTGCACAAGGACAAGAAGGATGATCAGGAAACAAACGATGAAAATCAGGATAGTAATAAATGCGTACATCTGATGCTAATTAATTAATTTTTTTATCTCTTCGATTTGATGCGCAAAATAAACACTTTTTTCGGGAAATTTCAAACTTAACCTCTTAAAAGACTCAATTGCTTTTTGATAATGGCCTTGCTTGAGATAAATCCTTGATAATGTTTCTGTTATAAATTCATCATTTTCATTGTCAGGTACTTCTCCCAATTCGAAAAATTCATTTCTGGTCGGGATATTTTCTGTCCGGGGTTGAATGGTCGGATTTTCTTTGATGAATTGCTCGATCAAATCAACTTTTTCCTCCGGATTGGAAGCATTCGTTTCAACTGGTGCAAGGGAATCGACCTCTTCGGGTTCAGATTCTAATGTTTCAAAAGGGTAGGAATTATCCGGCTGGTCGAAGCTAAGCAGGTCGAATCCTGTTGTTTCTGATTCCGTAGGCTCGAAAGAATACAGTTCAGAGAAATCGGTTTCGGTAATCTGCTTTTCTTCGGAAAGTTCAAAAAGTGCTGAAGTATCCGCATCTTCCCTTTCTTCAGTTGTTGGCTGCTTTGCAAGAACTTCAGCGTGATTATTCGGATTAAACAGTCGATACAGAATGGTTCTGTCTGTGGCATAAATGGAACAGGTTTTCAAATAACCGGAATACCTGAAATTGTCCTGGATAAATAAGTTATAGGTGTATAGAAGTTGCGCAGATTGGAAATAGGGGAATTCATCAACGATCTCCTTCAGTTCTCCTATAGTTTGTTCCTTGAGCAAACCCGGCTTTTCGATGTACTGTATCAATTGATCTCTCGTGATTGACATGGTCGACGTATCGTGTGAATATTAATTAAGCTTACCAGTTGGCAACGGATTTATTGAAAATATCGTCTATCAGCTGCTCGTTAATTACGGTTACGGCTTCGGACTCTATCTGACTGATCTGCTTGGTGCTGTCATAATCGAAATAGGCAGAGAAAGTGGTATTGAAGTCCTGGTCGTGATCCTTGTTGTTGACAAAAACGACTTTCACTGTGACTGTCAATCTGTTCATGGATGCATAATCCATGCCGGTATCGGTCTTTTGGACGGAAAGTGGCCGGATGTCATAGCCGGTAATTTCGCCGGAAAACTCGAGATCTCCTGAATCGTTGTTGAGCGACAGCCCGGTTTCATTGACAAATTTATCTTTCATGGCTTCGGTAAAGATCTGGCTTAATGTCGGGTTGATCACCTTTGCCCTGTTCCTGAAATAGTCGACAAATACAGTTTTTACTTCCGGAGAAATAGAGGCGCCGCTCATGGTATAGCTGATCTTGCAACCGGAGGCGATCGTAAGTACCAGAATCAGCAGAAGTGTTTGAATCTGCAGGTAAACCTGTTTTATTCGAATGTTTTTAGGTGAGCTCTTGCCCATGAAACTATTATTTTTGTGCAATGTTGTATTCTTTTATTTTCCTGTAAAGCGTTCTTTCGGAGATCCCCAGTTCTTCTGCAGCCAGTTTTCGCTTTCCGCTATGTCTTTCCAATGCTTTGAGGATCAATTCCATCTCTTTTTCATCAAGGGAGAGTGATTCTTCCACGAATTCTTCGGTATCCTGAATGTGGGCTCTGCCCGAAGGTTTCAGTATTCCCGGTGCAAACAGAGATTCGTTTTGCTCCCCGGACATAATTTCTTCCGGATAAAGTTGCATGAAGCCTTCATCGGTCTCAGTATCGCGGGAGGCAGTCGGTTTAATCTTGATCAGCTGATTGAATTTTTCTTTCAACTCATCCAATTCCTTCTTCATCCCGATCAGGGCATTCAGCATCATGGTCCTTTCATTGTCATAAGCCCTGTCGGAGCCCTTTCCATAAAGCGCCGGAAGGAATCCGGTTTCTTCTGTCGGTATGTAATGAACCAGTTTTTCTGCTGTGATGTCTCTTTCAGTTTCAATGATTGAGATTTGTTCGGTAATATTTTTCAATTGGCGAACATTACCGGGCCATCGGTATCCAATGAATATTTTTTGTGCCTCCTCATTCAACCGGATGGCAGGCATTTTGTAACGTTCGGCAAAATCTGAAGCAAATTTCCGGAAAAGCAGCAACACGTCATTGCCTCTTTCACGAAGAGGCAGCACTTTGATCGGAACCGTGTTAAGCCGGTAATAGAGATCTTCCCTGAATTTGCCTTCCCTGATGGCATGGGACAGATCAAAATTAGTCGCAGCAATCACCCTTACGTTGGTTTTCTGAACCTGTGATGAGCCAACCCGGATAAATTCGCCGGTTTCGAGTACCCTTAAAAGCCTGACCTGAGTAGAGATAGGCAGTTCACCGATTTCATCCAGAAAAAGAGTTCCCCCGTCTGTCACTTCAAAATATCCTTTGCGGTCATTCAATGCACCGGTAAAAGAACCTTTTTCGTGACCGAAAAGCTCGGAATCAATGGTTCCTTCAGGGATTGCACCGCAGTTGATTGCGATGTATTTTCCATGTTTGCGGTGGGAATAGTAGTGGATAATCTGTGGGAAGGATTCTTTCCCCACACCACTCTCTCCGCTGATCAGCACAGACAGATCGGTCGGAGCCACCTGCAGAGCGACTTCGATGGCCCGGTTCAATCCGGGAGCATTCCCGATAATGCTAAAACGTTGTTTAATCTCCTGAATATCCATGCAATCAATGCTGATTTTTCGAACTACAAATTTAGCATTAATCTGTGAATATACGACAAGGGCAATCGGATAGAAACCATAGAAACCCATTATCCCCGGCCTAACCACAAATCTCACCAAGTATACCACAATCAACTCCGAATTGATTAATTAGAAACGAATAAATTCAATACGCTGTAGATTTCACGCGGTTGTCTGGCTGAAGAAGCAGGTCTTGCATGCTCTTAGTCCCGCAGTCTTTTTCTCCGTTCCCTCAAGGCCGAATTGTCTCATTTTCCCGTTTCGTTGATTCTCAGTTACAATATTGTCAAACAATGGCTATTTTTGTATCATCAACAATATAACCATGACGCCAAAATTTATTGCCATCATACCATCCCGCTACGGTTCTTCCCGGTTTCCCGGAAAGCCGATGGCTGATATTGCCGGGAAGATGATGATTCAACGGGTTTATGAACAGGTGATTCAGGCGGTAGATGAGGTCTGGGTGGCTACGGACGATGATCGGATTGCCGATGCAGTCAGAAGTTTTGGTGGCAAGGTCGTGATGACTTCTGTGGATTGCCGCAGCGGTACTGACCGGTGTGCGGAAGCGGTCCGTAAGATATCCGAAGCCACAGGTGAACAATTTGATGTTGTGATCAATGTTCAGGGAGACGAACCATTTATCAGGCCTTCGCAGATTACTGTCCTTCAGAAACCTTTCATCAGTGATCCTGAAACTGAAATTGCCACCTTGATTCAGCAGATAAAGGAGATGGAAGTCCTGCTGAACCCGGCTGAGGCAAAAGTGGCCCTCGACATTCATGGTCATGCAATTTTTTTTAGCCGGCTACCCATTCCGATGGTCTTCAAATCGGAACAATCTGAATGGTTGAAAAGCATCGATTATTTTTGCCATGTAGGCATTTATGCCTATCGGACAGACATCCTCGACAAATTGTGCGAACTGCCCGAAGGACTCCTCGAAAAGGCAGAATCACTGGAACAACTCCGTTGGCTTGAACATGGTTACAAGATCAAAACGGAGGTAACTGACCACGCTACAGTGGGTATCGACACCCCCGAAGACCTGAAGAAAATCGTTGCCGACGGAATTGAAAAATATTACGTTGGGAATTAAACTCCGTTATTTATTGTAACTTTATCCGATATAAAGGTAAATTCTATGACAGTGCCCCGGTTGGTTGAAGAAGATTCGTATTTGCAGCCGTATGCATCTGATTTTTTGCGCTGGGCTGAGAAATACCAATTGAAAGAGAAAGAGTTACTTGGAGATATTTCCTTGTTGGATTTTGCTTCAGGGCATGACTATTTTGGGCTGTTCAAGACTGAAAAAGGATGGGTTTTCCGGGATTGGGCTCCCAATGCCACTCGCATATTTATCATAGGAAACTTCAATAACTGGCAGGATCATTCTGATTATGAGCTTAAAAGTATTGGAAACGGTTGCTGGGAGCTTGAAATGCCACCTGCAGCTGTTCATCATGGAGATCTTTACGCACTTTCACTTTACTGGCCTGATGGTTCGGGCAAAAGAATACCGGCCTGGGCAAAAAGGGTGGTGCAGGATGATTCAACACATATTTTCAATGCCCAGGTTTGGGCACCCAAAGAGACTTTTCAGTTCCGGCATTTTTTCAAGCCGCTGCATGAGGCTCCATTAATTTATGAGTCTCACGTGGGAATGGCCGGAGAAGAGCCCAGAGTCCACACCTACAATGAGTTTCGATATGAGATGCTGCCACGGGTGAAGGCTGCCGGATACAACACCATTCAACTGATGGCGATACCGGAGCACCCGTATTACGGCAGCTTCGGATACCATATTTCCAGTTTCTTTGCGCCTTCATCCCGGTTTGGAACGCCGGAAGAGCTCAAGCACCTGATTGATGAAGCGCATGGAATGGGCATAGCTGTCATCATGGATCTGGTTCATTCCCATGCGGTAAAAAACATCAATGAAGGACTCGGTTTGTATGACGGAACAAGGACCCAGTTTTTTCATGCGGGTGCCAGGGGAGAACATCCTGCCTGGGACTCCTATTGTTTTAACTATGCAAAGAACGAGGTCATCCACTTTTTACTGTCGAACATCAAATACTGGCTGACCGAATTTAAATTTGACGGCTTCCGTTTTGATGGTGTGACCAGCATGCTCTATTTCGACCATGGACTGGGCAAGGCATTTACCTGTTATGCCGATTATTTTACGCCTAATCTGGATGATGAAGCAGTGGTTTATTTCATGCTGGCCAACAAACTGGCCCATGAGATCAATCCGCGTATGCTTTCGATTGCTGAGGAAATGAGCGGTTTACCCGGTCTGGCTGCCCCTTTGGAAAGCGGAGGATTGGGATTTGATTACCGAATGTCGATGGGGGTTCCCGATTTGTGGATCAAGGTGATCAAGGAGCTGCAAGACCAGGAGTGGAATGTCGGACATTTATTTCACGAGTTGACCACCCATCGTCCCGAGGAAAAAGTGGTGAGTTACGTCGAAAGTCATGATCAGGCCATGGTTGGGGATAAAACGGTTATTTTCAGGCTGATCGACAAGGAAATGTATTATAGCATGCGCAAGGATCAGCCCAACCTGACAGTCGACAGGGGGATTGCCCTGCACAAGATGATCAGACTGGTTACTATTGGCTGTGCGGGAGGTGCTTACCTCAATTTCATGGGAAATGAATTCGGACACCCTGAATGGATTGATTTTCCCCGTGAAGGAAATGATTGGTCTTATCAGCATGCCCGCAGAATCTGGAGTGTAGCAGAAGACCCCGAGCTGAAGTTTCATTGGTTGCTTGATTTCGACAAGGATATGATTGGACTCTTCAGAAGGGAAAGGTTGCTGGAGGTTCCTGAAGTATATCGGGTGCATGACAATATGCCCGATCAGGTACTGGCCTTCAAGCGAAAAGATTTGCTCTTTGTTTTCAATTTTAACCCCGACAAATCCTACGAAAATTACGGTATTCAATGTGATCCTGCCAAGTTTAAGGTTATTCTTCACACGGATGCGCATATTTATGGCGGTTTTAACCGCATTGATGAGCGGATGACCTATTATTCACTGCCTGAAAGCGGACTGGGATCGCCCCACCACCTGAAACTGTACCTTCCTGCCCGGACGGCTGTAGTTTTACAGCAACAACAATACACCAAAGTCAGATAAGGGAATTTTTGATTTTTGATTTCTGAATTGCCCACTGGTCTCAAGCCGAAGGGGTAATTTTGTTGGTGGATTATTCCGCTTTCCCTATTTGTTGTTTCTGTCCGGAATGATTCAGCATCATTGAAGAAATAGCTACGTCGGATGCTGGTCTCATTTTTTTCCTTCTCCCATTATGCTTCAGACCTTTCCCTAAACAACCAGACTGCCTATCAGTGCAACGATCTTTTCCCGGTCAGCAAAAGGAATTGCGGAAAGACAAATAGGTGGGTAACTGGCGAGTCCCTGTTTTAATTTTACGGTAAGAAGGAGGTCCCATTTGAGACCAAACAAATATTTTTTAACTGTGACATGCCTGAGACTGGCAACTGGAAACTCCACGGATTCGTAATTTCTTTCTACAGCAAAAAGGGAATAGTGCCGGATAATCAGGTAGTTGTTCTCAAGTTGTATGCGGACAAAACTGAAATTAAGCATCCTGTTGAAAATGAGTGCTATAATCAGCAAAAATGAGAGGCTGAATAGTAGTTCGAATTGCTCCAGAAAAATCGTGGCGATCATGATCATGAGAAGTGTCAGACCCGAGAACAGGAGCCATTTTTTCAGAAATGAGAGGGGCTTCTTATTGTTGTAAATCATAAATCAATCCAAAATTAGAGTGAAGATAGAAAAGATTTGTGGCATAGTTCTTGTTTTTAAAGTTAATACTTTTGTCTGGGAATTTTCATCCGATTGATTCAGAAAGGATTCAATTTTTGTTTGTGCTGAATGAAAGATCCTGCAATATTAACCAACGGCTTAAGGGTATCCAAGTGAATCGCTCAAATAGTCTGAAGCAAATTCAAACCGATTCCGGGAAAAGCAGCGAAACTGAGTTTCTGATTCAGCTGCAGTCCGGGAACCGTTCTGCTTTTGCACAATTGGTGGATGCGTACCAAAAGACGGTACTCAATATTTGTTTCCGCTTTCTGCTCAACAGGGAGGATGCCGAAGACGTGTCACAGGAGGTGTTTGTCGAGATATATCATTCGATCAGAAACTTTAGGGCAGACGCAAAATTAAGTACCTGGATTTATCGCATCGCGGTAACGAAATCATTGGATGAAATAAAAAGACAATCCAGAAAAAAAAGGATCACTTCCATCGGCAAAACCCTGGGCATTGATAAAATCACCCATCTGGATTCCGGTACCGAAAGACCGGATCACACCCTGGAGGAGAATGAAAATCTCGCACTGCTATTGCAGGCAATGAACAAGTTGCACGAAAGTCAGAGAATTGCATTGACATTGAGCAAGATTGACGGATACAGCAATACTGAAATTGCCGAAATTATGCAAACCACGCTTACTGCCGTTGACTCTTTGATTTACAGGGCCAGGCAAAATCTGAAAATAATTTTAAAATAATAATCGCCAGAATTTTAAATGAATATCGTCAAAGATATACGACCATGAAAAAAGAGGTAAACTTAATTGAACATTTTGACCACCTGAATTCCATTGAGCCTTCCGCTGAATGGAATAAGAAGTTAATTCACCGCCTGGATGAGTCACGCAGGAAAAAGCAGGACTTTTCGGGAAGCAGATGGGTGCTATATGCCATCTTTCTGCTTCTTGCCTTCAATCTTGTTTCCTTCTCAAAAAGCTGGCTGAAGGAAAGATCACAACTCGAGGCTGCGAATATGAGGAATATTGCATCAGATTACCTGATTACATCCAATTCCTCTAAATTTTAACCAGATGGACATTTTTACACGAAATAAGTTTCTTATCAGGATCATTCTTGTACTGATTTTACTTAATCTTTTTTCCATTGGCTTCCTTTGGCGCGAAAAAAGAGACCGACCAGCACCGGGTGATCGTTCGCCGAGAAAAGGGAAAGAAAATTCGACCCAGATTCTAAGAGACAAACTTGGTCTTTCCAAAGGACAGGAAGAGGCAATCTTTCAACTGAGAGAAGATTTTAACCGGCAGGAGGAAGAAATCACCGTTTTAATCCGGTCACAACGCGACTCGATGAACATTGTCATGTTTCATGCTGATACAGATACGACTTTCCTGAAAAATATCGCTCGCCGTATTTCTGACAATGAATACCGGATGGAATTATTGCGTATCGAACAGGCACGGAAATTCAAGGATATCTGCACCGAAGAGCAACTAAAAGAATTTCAGCATCTTGTAAATGGCATTCGTGATTATCTCCAGCCACAAAAGAGGAACGATTTGCAGCCACAAAAGAAAAAAGAGTAATCCCGCGCCAGATTTTTATTTTTTCATCTTCTAAACTGACATCATTACCAACCTGAAATTTTTCAGAATATGATTTCAGCCGATGTTTGGAAGTTATTGAAAGGTTTAATTCTCCTGTTTCTGCTTACCCTGGTTTTTGGCTTCTCCTGCAAAAAGGAGGAAAGTACCGATCCGGGCAATCCTGACTCCAGTCCTGTTTTCTCCGGCTATCTCCCGGATACCGGTCAAATAATCAGCTATACCAACACAAAGGGCGAGGATTCTGATTTTGATTTTCATGCTCCGTCCTACAAGGACAATGGCGATGGTTCGGTCACGGATAACAATACCGGATTGATGTGGCAGAAAACAGACGGAGGTGAAATGACCTTCGAGAATGCCGCCGCATTTTGTAGATCAATGACACTCGGAGGGCACAACGACTGGCGTCTGCCAACTTCACATGAACTTTTCGGTATCAATGTATTTGACAATGTCAATCCGGCATTGAACACCAGCTATTTTACCAGGACGCTTGCAGAATACTGGTGGACCAGCGATCTGAGGGCAGATGCCGCAGCCAATATCTGGGTTACCAATGCAGGTGGTGGCATTGGCGCACATCCCAAGTCGGAAACCATCAGCGCCGGAGGAACCAAAAGATTCCATGTCAGGGCCGTGAGAACAACCTCTGTCTCGACGCTGCCATCCCTCCACTTTAAAGACAATGGGGATGGGACGGTTACCGACAACTACACAGGATTGATTTGGCAGAAAGTACCAAATGCCACGACACTGACCTGGGAGGAGGCACTTGTTTATGCCACTGGTTTATCCTTATCAGGAAAATCAGACTGGAGGATTCCGAACATCAGGGAACTTCAGTCGCTCAACGACGAAAAACTGATCATGCCATCTTTCAACAAAAGCTTTTTCCCCAATATATTATCAGGAAATTTCTGGAGCTCAACTTCCCAGGTAAATTCACCCTCGAGGGCATGGGACATCAATGTAGATTACGGAATCGTTTCCTACAACGATAAAACCATCAGGGAAAATGCCTTGTGTGTAAGGGGAGGAGGAAACTAAAAACGAATTGCGCTTTTTGAACCAGAAACGAATTTTCAGAATGATTTTTAAATCAGTCATCAAAGCCATTTTATTTTCTGCCACCCTATTAACGGCATGTTCAAAGGGTAATGTGTCGGTCGGGCAGGATCCCTCTCCGGTAGTATCTTCCGGCGAAAAGGGCTTCTCGGTTATTCTTGGCAGACCTACCGGTAATACGGTGACCATGAACATTCTTTTCGATCAGCCATCGGAGGTATTTTGGGAATATGGCACTTCTTCCGGCAACTATCCTTTTAAGACACAGACCTTTTCAACCTCAAAGGATACTCCACTCGAAATTGATTTCACCAATTTGGCAGCCAATACAAAATACTATTACCGTACAAGATACCACGGAGCCGGAACTTCAACAGATTTTCTGGCTGGAGCAGAACATACTTTTCAAACCCAAAGGATACCCGGAACAGCCTTCACCTTTACCATTGAAGCCGATGAACATCTTTACGACAAAAAAGGGGTGCAGAGTATCTATCAGATTTGTCTCAACAACCAGGCGACAGATCAACCCGACTTTATGTTTTCATTGGGTGATACTTTCGGGGATGATCACCAGGCCACAACCATCACATCCGCGCAATTGGATGCATTGCACAAATTTTACAGGCCATTCCTTGGAAGTTTGTGCAATTCTGTTCCTTTCTTTTTTTGCCTGGGTAACCACGAAGGCGAAAATGATTATTACATGGGACTAACACCTCCCAATAACCTGGCCATCAACGGAACCCTCTGGCGGAAATTCTACTATTCAAATCCATTCCCCAATGGTTTTTATACCGGAAATACAGACAGTGAGCCCTGGGGGATCTCCTCTCCGGAGAATTATTATGCTTTTACCTGGGGGGATGCCCTATTCGTGGTTCTCGATGTGTACCGCTACCAGAATAAGACCAATCCGAAGCCGGACGGATGGGACTGGACTCTTGGACTGAATCAGTATAACTGGTTAAAGAATACGCTGGAAGCCAGTAAGGCAAAATATAAATTTGTTTTTGCGCACCATGTTCGTGGCGAAGGAAGAGGCGCTGTAGCTTTGGCCAGATATTTTGAATGGGGCGGGTATGAATCGAACGGAACGACTTCTGGCTTTGCCGCCAAACGGCCGGGATGGGGCAAACCGATTCATCAGCTTTTTGTCGACAACAAAGTGAATATCTTCTTTCAGGGTCACGACCATCTTTTTGCACATGAAATGCTGGATGGCATCACTTACCAGGAAGTTCCCATGCCCAGCGATTCAACTTATCAGATTGGAATGCTTGCCAATGCAGACGCTTACAATGCCGACCAGATGGCCGGCACCGGACATTTGCGTGTGAAGGTCTCCGCTGCTGAAGTTAAAGTTGATTTTGTCCAGGCTTATTTTCCGCGTGATGAAAACGGATCGCGCAAAAACGGTCAGATTGCATTTACCTATTCAATTAAATAATATGAGCCTAAAAATCAGCAAAATGTATCCCAAATTTTATTACACACTTATTCTGCTTCTGGCCCTATTGATGGTTAACTGCCACAAAAGTGACAGTTCTGCCTCACAAGTTCCCGAAATTGTCACCACCACAGATGGTCTTGCTTTTTCCGAAATCCTGGGAAGACCAACCAACAATTCAATAACTGTCAATATTCTTTTCAGGCAACAAGCAGAGGTATATTGGGAGACAGGTACCACTTCCGGAAATTATACCGGCAAAACTGCCACCAGCACAGCGACAAAGGATCTCCCACTGGAGGTTGATTTGACCAATTTGACTGCAGACACCAAATATTTTTACCGCGTTCGTTACCGTCTGTCGGGTACAGCCACTTTTCTCGCCGGACCAGAATATACTTTCCATACACCAAGAGCCTCCGGCACATCTTTTTCTTTTGCCATTGAAGCAGATCCGCATCTGGACGACAATTCTGATACAACCTCCTATACCCTGACCCTTAAGAATATCCTTTCCAAAAGCCCTGATTTTTTGCTTGATCTGGGTGATACTTTTTTTTCTGAAAAGCAAGCCATCAAGACCCAGTCTGTAATTACCAGCCGTCACTTGTTGCTCCGGTCCTATTTTGACAATACTTGTCATTCTGTACCACTTTATCTGGTACTTGGAAACCATGAAGGCGAAGCTGGCTGGTCGCTCGATGGAACATCCGCCAGTCTTCCGGTAATGGCCTCCAATACTAGAAATCTGTACTTTCCGAATCCGGCTCCCAACTCTTTTTACAGTGGGAATTCCAAATCTGAAAACTTTGTCGGCCTGCGCAAAAATTACTACGGTTTTGAATGGGGAAATGCCCTGATCGTTGTCCTCGATCCTTACTGGTACACCACCACCAAGCCCGGCTGGGGTTGGACACTTGGCGCCGACCAGTACACCTGGTTTAAAAACACCATGACCAACAGCAAGGCCAAGTACAAATTTATTTTTTGCCACAATCTGGTGGGCGGGAACGGCAACGATGCCCGTGGTGGGGCCGAGTTTGTTGACTTCTTCGAACAGGGTGGCACCAACCTGGATGGCACTGCCGGCTTTGACAAATACCGACCTGGCTGGGGGAAACCCCTTCATACCATCATGAAGGAAAACAAGGCAACCATTTTCTTTCATGGCCACGACCATTTCTACGACAAACAAGACAAGGACGGAATCGTTTATCAGGAATGCCCCCAACCTTCGAACCGAAACATCACCAATACATCAGCTGCGGATTATGGTTATAAGGAAGGAGTGATCCTTCCGGGCAGAGGTTATTTACTGGTATCTGTCAGCAGTTCAAGTGTCAAAGTGGAATACATCAAAACATTGCTTCCTGCCGAAGAAGGTAACAATGGGAAAAATGGGGATATAGCTGCCTCGTATACCATCAATTAATATTAGAATGCTTAAACCGTCAGGAATGCAAAACCGGGAATCGAAATGAGCATCCTTTCATCCGTCAAACAATGCATCTTGAAAATATACTAACGGATTTCTGTAATTGCGATTTGATATTCAACAACATACTAATGTGAAATCTATGAAAATTCAATTAGTCCTACTCTTTTCTTCGCTGTTTTTGGTCAGTGCTTCCTGTAAAAAATCGGAAGAGACGGTACCACAGGATCCAACACCAATTACTGCCGTCAACCTGGTTGAGGTGTCGATTCCCGGTGGCGAATTCGACATGGGTGACCATTTCGGGTTTGTGGATCCAGCCCATCCAAGCGATGAACTACCCATTCACAAAGTAAAGATCAATGCCTTCAAGATGGCAACGACTGAGACCACCAACAAGCAGTTTCTCGATTTTCTGAACAGTTCGTTTTCAAAGGGATTGATTGAAGTGCGCAGCAACGTTGTTTATCAGGTAGGTGGAACAGATATCTATTATTATACCAACCAATATGCTTCGTACTATAGCATTGGTTTCGACGGAAAAACCTTTGCCATCGCGGATTTCAGGGCCAATCACCCGGTGGTCGGGATGCTGTGGAGCGGTGCCGCTGCCTATTGCAACTGGATGAGTTCCCAAAACGGACTGCAGGCTTGTTACAATCTGTCAACAGGCGTCTGCGACTTTACAAAAAACGGATACCGGCTCCCGACAGAGGCAGAATGGGAATATGCAGGCAGAGGAGGGCACATCAATCCCTATTACAATTATCCGAATGGGAATACAATCGATAAAGCAGGTGTCAATCTGCCGGAATCGGGCGATCCCTATGAAGGCACTTCCATTCCAAACACTACACCGGTTGGGTTCTATGACGGAAAATTAAAGCAAAAATCTGATTATAACTGGCCCGGAAGTCCTGCAACCTACCAGACCTCCAACGGGGTGAATGCTTTTGGACTCTATGACATGGAGGGAAATGTCTGGGAGTATGTGAATGACTGGTATGGCCAGGATTATTACAGTACAAGTCCATATGACAATCCCAAAGGACCTGCCACCGGATTCATCATGCCAGATGGCAAACCCTACCGGGGAATGCGCGGCGGGAACTGGTACAATGGCCTTGTCGTGAGTGGCATCAACGATGGACATTCGCGTGTTTCCAACCGCAATCCATCCTATTACCGGGGACCTCAGGATCCGAATCATCCCTACTATCATCTGGGATTTCGGGTGGCGAGGAACTAAGGGGAAAGACGAGAGGACTCGGAGACACGGAGAATTAGCGAGTGCAACTCCCTGGTATAGCTCCATGATCTGTCTGCGCCGGGCCTGCGGTTTCTGGGTTTGTCGAAGTTCTGTAAATATAATACGTGAATAACCGGTCCCTGAGCGAAAGCAAATGGCGGAAGGAAGGAGCTGAAAATTTATATTGAATGATGAATAAAATCTTTTAATACCATCAAAATGAAAACAAATAGCAATTGGAATCTGCTTTCTAAAATGGCTGTAATCTTGTTGTTAGCTTTTATGAGCATATCATGCAAAAAATCGGAAGAGGCATCAACAGACGACACAACAACTGACCCGATCGTGACTGATCCAGGTACCTCAACCAACAATATGGGTTTGATCCTGAATACCACCAAGGCTTATCCGGGTTATCTCCTCTTTGCCCCAAAACAATACACGGCCACTTACCTGATCAACAATGATGGACGCATCATGCACCAATGGACGGCCAGTCAATATCCTCCTGGACAGTCCGTATATCTTCTCGAAAACGGACATATCCTTCGGACATGTATGACGAAAGGTCAGCTTAGCAGCGGTGGAGGAGAAGGAGGAAGAGTCGAAGAGTATGACTGGGATGACAAATTGGTTTGGCAACTCGATTTTTCGACAAGTACTTATATGCAGCACCACGATATCAGAAGGCTTCCAAATGGAAACATTATTATGCTTGTCATTGAGAAAAAGACTTATGCGGAGTGCCTTGCCGCAGGATTTAATCCGGCGAAATTCCAGCCTGAGATTGCCCAGAAAGGGATGATGCTTCCTGATTATGTAGTAGAAATCAAACCAACCTACCCGATTGGCGGTACCGTGGTGTGGGAATGGCATACCTGGGATCATCTGATTCAGGATTTCGATGCAACCAAATTAAATTATGGGGTCGTAAAATCCCATCCCGAACTGGTCGATTGTGCCGGCGACCAAAAAGCGCTGCCCGCATTCTGGAACCACATGAATTCGATCGACTACAATCCGACATTCGACCAGATTGCCTTGAGTGTCAGGGGTAACAGTGAAGTTTGGATCATCGATCACAGCACCACTACCGCAGAAGCAAAAGGCCATACAGGAGGCAAACGCGGGAAGGGAGGGGATCTGATTTACCGTTGGGGGAATCCTGCCTGTTACAGGACCGGAACCGTAAGCGACCAGAGATATTTTCAGCAGCATGATGTCGAATGGGTCAAGTCGGATTGCCCGGGAGCCGGTAATCTAACCTGTTTTGACAATGGCCTCGGAAGGGGTGACTATTCTACCGTGGAGGAATTTACCCCGGCAGTGGATGCCAGCGGAAATTACACCATGGTAGCAGGAACGGTTACCGGACCCTCCACTTATACCTGGGTCTACAAGGGCACTACCGCCAATCCGATGTATTCTGAAAATATTTCCGGAGCACACCGTCTTCCCAATGGCAACACCATTATTTGCTCCGGAACAGTTGGCCAGCTTCTGGAAGTTAACTCTGCTCTCGAGATCGTCTGGAAATACATCTGTCCGGTAGCTGCTACCGGACCTCTTACCCAGGGAGCAACGATTCCCGAAGACGCCGCACGCAACGGGGAGCTGATGAATTCCGTTTTCAGGGTGTACAAATACCCGACTGATTATGCTGCTTTTACAGGCAGAACCATGACTGCCGGCAACAAGGTCGAGAAATAGCGGAATGCGAGTTGCACCTATCTTCAAATCTCCTATCTTAGTGGCAGGGATTGCATTCAAAAAAGCAAGTAGAATTTGGATTTTAGCCATTGGCGAATCGTGATTTGCAGACAAAATGCTTCCCGTAACCTGCAACTATAGATAGGATGACCGGTACATTGGAAGGAAGCTATTCCGTCAGACAGCGGAGTTCTCAGACTTACATTCTGGCAACCGCTTTTCTGGCCTTGTTTGCCATCGTAGGATTTGCACTCTACGGACCACCATTCTTTTATGATTTCATGACGAAAGAATTTGGTTGGTCGAGGTCCGTTGTCACCTCCGGAAATGCGCTTGGCAAATTGCTTGTAGCTCCCTTGTTTGGTTTTCTGGCAGGATGGATGATTGACTCCTACGGTCCGCGAAAACTGATGCTGACAGGTGCCCTGTTCGCAGGAATAGCACTGATCGGACTCAGTCTTTCGAGTTCCCTGGGCATGTTTTACCTTTTTTATGTTTTCAACGCCCTGGGTTATGTTTTTGGCGGTCCGCTTCCTTGCCAGGTATTAATATCACGTTGGTTTGATCAAAACAGGGGCAAGGCAATGGGTATTGCCTATCTCGGTATAGGAACCGGAGGTGCTTTGGTTCCTTTGATTTCTGCCGGTCTTGAAAAAAATATAGGCTGGCACATGGCGCTTGCTTCGCTCGGAGTCCTTGTCATCCTGATCGCCTTTCCAATGGCCTGGTTTATCAAAGACGAAGTCCGGGATACAGAAAAAAAGGCGAAAACCTCCACGATAGTTCCCATCAGGACGATTCTCCGAAATCCAAATTTTTATCTTCTGGCCATTGGGAGCATGTGCTCCATCGGTGCCGTTGGCGGCATTGTCCAGCATCTAAAACTATATCTGCGGGATTTGGATTATACCCAAACCAATGCCGCCCAGGTTGCCTCTTTTCTGATGTTTTCAAGTCTGGCCGGACGGGTTCTGATGGGCTTTCTTGCTGATCTGATCAACAGAAAGTACGTGATGATCCTGATTTACCTGATCGTCGCCTGCACCATACCACTGTTATTGGTTCCTGATTTTCCCGGTAGGATTTACCTTTTTGCTGTCATTTTTGGTGTCGGACTCGGAGGAGATTACATGATTATTCCTTTGATGGCGGCCGACTTATTTGGTCTGAAAGCCCTGGGACGGACCATGGGAATCATCCTGGTTGCCGACGGAATTGCAGAGTCACTCTTCCCGATGCTGGTGGGACATTTATACGATACTACCACCAAAAGCTATGCCACTGGATTCATCTTCCTGATCGGACTGGCACTGACCGGGGCGTTCATTGTGGCGTTTCTGCCGAAAACCGCCGGACGATCTGAAAAAAAGACTGCCGGATAAGCGACTTTCTGATTAATTAATCCCTCATACCATTGGTTTTGGAATGGGGATCGTTTAACTTTGATGCTCTCCGGGCCTGATGAAAGGTCTTCCTTCAGTTAAGAAGTGTATAAACCGGACCCTTTCCCTGACGCGGGGCAATCGAAAGTTGGAATTGAGAACATGAATATTTAGACATTTGATGCTTTATGATCATAGATTACAACCTACAATCAGCGGATCTGAAGGATAAGCTCCATCGTTTCTGGCAATTATCCGGAGAGAAGATCATAGCTATTGAACGCGAATATGATACTTCGGCGGGAGCTCCTGTTTTTACCGTGAAGGGTAAATACACTTCCCGCGGCTGGACCGAATGGACACAGGGGTTTCAGGTTGGATCGGCCATTCTGCAATTTGATGCCATGGGCGACGAATCCTTTCTGGAATTGGCCCGGAAGAATACGGTACACAGGATGGCTCCTCACATCAGCCATGTGGGAGTTCATGATCACGGGTTCAATAACATCAGCACCTACGGAAACCTCCACCGGCTCATGAAGGAGGGGAAGATCCCACGGAACGAGTGGGAATTGAATTTCTACGAACTGGCGCTCAAGGCATCCGGCGCCGTTCAGGCCAACAGGTGGAGCAAAATCCCGGAAGGGGGTTTTATTTATTCCTTCAACGGACCACACTCACTTTTTGTCGATACCATCCGGTCGTGCCGGGTTTTAATGTTGGCGCACGGTCTGGGCCATTATTTGCCAGGAGAAAATGACAGGCATGTATCCCTTTTCCGGCGAGGCATTAAACACCTTTTGGCCACCGCCAAATATTCAGTTTATTATGGCGACAGCCGCGACAGCTACGATGAATGGGGAAGGACTGCCCACGAGTCGGTTTTCAATCCCAACGATGGCAATTACCGTTGTCCCAATTCGCAGCAAGGATATTCGGGTTTCACCACCTGGACACGCGGACTGGCATGGGCTATGCTTGGGTTTGCCGAAGAGCTGGAGTTTCTGGAGACCGTCTCCGAAAGTGAATTTGAAAACTTTGGAGGGAAAGCGCAAATTCTCGGCATATTGCTGAAAGCCGCCAGGGCAACCTGCGATTTTTACATCGCACATACACCTGTCGACGGGATTCCTTACTGGGATACCGGTGCACCGGGATTGGTACACCTGAAGGATTGGCTCAATAAGCCTGCTGACCCATTCAACGATTTTGAGCCTGTCGACGGTTCTGCCGCCGCAATTGGTGTTCAGGGCTTGCTCCGGCTGGGGCGTTTCTTGAGCGAAAGAGGTGAGTCTGCGGATGGGAAGCGTTACTGGCAGGCTGGATTGACCGTTGCCTCCAGATTGCTTGAATCACCCTATCTTTCCGAAAACCCCGGGCATCAGGGTATGCTGCTGCATTCCGTTTACCACCGGCCCAATGGCTGGGACCATATCCCGGAAGGGCACCAAATTCCTTGCGGTGAATCGAGCATGTGGGGTGATTACCACCTGCGCGAAGCGGCATTGTACCTGTCAAGAATTATTTCAGGAGAAACCTATTACACCTTTTTCAACGCGATCAAATGACAACACTAATCAAGGATCTCTCGAAACTTTGCGTTCATACGCTCACGACCAAACCATGGGATATCGATGCGTGCGTGAGAAATTATTCGATGAAGGGAATCAAGGGTATCACCATCTGGCGGAATGTCCTGGAAAATAAAAATCTGAATGGCGTTAAAGCACTGCTTGACGACTTCGGGATGAATGTAGTTTCCCTTGCCCGTGGTGGTTTTTTTCCATCTGTCGATGCAGGGAAACGGCAAAAGGCCATCGACGACAATCTGCTGGCTATCGAGCAGGCGGCATCAGTGGGTGCACCTTTGATCGTGCTGGTTTGCGGTGCCGATGGCGGTCAGTCGCTCGAAAAATCCAGGGAGCAGATCGCGGAAGGGATCATGAAAATATTGCCTGCTGCGCAAAAGGCAGGGGTGAAACTGGCCATTGAACCGCTGCATCCGATGTATGCAGGCGACCGTTCGGCCATCAACACCATCCGTCAGGCCAATGATATGGCCGAAATGATAAACTCTAAGACGGTGGGTGTCGCAGTCGACGTGTACCATCTTTGGTGGGATCCTGAACTTCAGGCCGGGATTCAGCGCTGTGGGGCACATGGCAACCTTTTTGCCTTTCATGTCTGTGACTGGAATGTGCCAACCTCTGATTTTCTGAATGACCGCGGATTAATGGGAGACGGCTGCATCAACGTCCGTGAGATAAGGTCATGGGTCGAAGCTGCCGGTTTCAGGGGTTACATTGAAGTCGAGATTTTTTCGGATAAATATTGGGCCATGGATCAGAAGGCCTATCTGGAAAAAATCAAGCAGGCGTATCTGTCGAAGACTTGAAAAGTTGAGCGTACAAAGTAAAGAAACGGAGATACGGTGAGCGCAGGGGTAGCCCTGTGTGGAAGTCTTGAAAGTATACAGAAACGATGAAACGTGAAGATACTAAATGCGTTCGTTGCCCCGAAGGGGTATCCTGTTTGTAGTCCCGGGGTTGGGGATGCACAGAGATCAACCGTCCGCGGTAGCATTTAAGAAAGGGTGCCTGGATCCATCCGGACGGAAGATTCAAATTTTGAATGAAGCGCAATCGATCTTTCGGCTTCGCTCGTGGACCGATTCAATGATTGTTTTTTTTGGCAGATATAAATAATGAAATCGTAATTTTGATCAAATACAACCAATACTTTCTTATTCCTTGATAAATGGCAGAAAATCTTACCATCCACAAAGTTGGGATCATCATGAACGGTGTGACCGGACGTATGGGTACCAACCAGCACCTCATGCGATCCATCGTCGAAATCATCAAACAGGGCGGAGTCCAGTGCGGTCCGGCCGAATTTATCATGCCCGACCCGGTGCTCGTTGGCAGGGATGAGATCAAACTCAGGAAGCTTTCACAAATGTCGGGAGTCGAAAAATGGACCACAGATCTGGATTCGGTCATGAAGGATCCTGCCTATCAAATCTATTTTGATGCACAGACAACCGGCCGTCGTGCCGATGCCGTAAAAATGGCAGCCCTTGCCGGCAAGCATGTCTATTGCGAAAAACCCATTGCCAGCGATACCGCGACAGCGCTCGAGCTGTATGAGGTCTGCGAAAAAGCGGGAGTCAAACATGGTGTGGTGCAGGACAAGCTTTTCCTTCCGGGAATGCTGAAACTCAAACGGCTGATGGAAAATGATTTTTTCGGAAAAATATTATCGGTCAGGGGTGAATTCGGCTACTGGGTTTTCGAAGGATTCAACGTGCCGGCGCAGCGACCCAGCTGGAACTACCGGAAAGAGGACGACGGAGGAATCATTATCGACATGCTCTGCCACTGGCGCTATGTGCTCGATAATCTTTTCGGAAACGTAAAAGGCGTATTCTGTTTGGGGGCAACCCATATCCCAGAAAGGGTGGATGAGCAGGGAAAAGTATATAAATGCACCGCAGATGATGCGGCCTATGCCACTTTTGAACTCGAAGGCGGTATTA
>SESG01036778.1_pt1 | contig 21980 bp, 17 predicted proteins | sample 3171421 | NCBI WGS metagenome assembly SESG01 (sample SAMN10866946, study PRJNA518727) | freshwater metagenome | biome: subpolar coniferous forest; feature: holomictic lake; material: water; isolation source: holomictic Lake 227, 6 m and 8 m depth | place: Canada: near Kenora, Ontario | collected... | reverse complement strand
CTTGGGATTTAAAGTAGATACATATTGGGTGCTTTTTCAGGCGGTTTTACCTCAAACCGAACAGGTGCTTTGGCATTGCGGGCATCCAATTCGGTAATAGCCTGATAGCTGGGTTCTTTGATGGGAAGAGTTGTGCGGTCTAAAGCATTATTAGTCTTTGATGACTGTTCTCCTGCCGCTTGGCTTGGTGTCCAAATACAACACAAGGCTGTCGTCATTAAGACGACCAGGATTTTTACTTTCATTGTTGCTTGCCTTTTGTTTGTTGGCGATGAGGTTTTGTTTGTGACATGACTATTAAAGCTTTGCTTTGGTGCTTTGAAATGGAATGCATCGATCACATTTAACGCCGATGTGTGTTTGAAAAGTAACTACAGTTCATAACTGGCTTTAGGTCGCGTCAAGCAGCCATAAACTTTCAATTACCAATTATAGCTTAATAATTGGTAATTTCATGGATATTGGGTACTAATAAACAAAAGGCTCTAAAGTTTCACGGTATATTAGCTAACCTATTGTCCATAAAGGACTATAAGAGATTTTCTATCTCTCAAATTTTGACTGCTTTTAGAGGCAGTTTTTTGAGAACTTACAATCCAATGGGATTGCTATTATTTCATCTGCGAAATCATACTCTCCATATGGGTTAAAATGGGCTTCACCGCATGACGAGATGGTATCGGATGGATTCATTACTGCTTCTGCATCATCACAGTTTCATAAATAATTCATCATGTTTATGATACCTTGAATGTTTAACTAGCTATGTTACTGTTTTAGCGCATTTAAACCTGCAAAAACAAGAGTTTCAGTAACGACCGTTCATGAAACCCGTAAATCTATTTTAATCGACCATCTCATTGATCAATGTGAAGTAAGCAGGTAACAAACAGTACTTAAGTCTATCCATTAAGAAATGGTCGCCAACAACAAATTTTCCGCTAAATCCCGTGAAACTTTAGAGCCTTTTGTTTATTAGCACCCATGATAAGCGGCATCCGTAGTTTCCTCTAGGACACCCAAAATCTCAGTCCAGGGTATTGTCGTTTACTGAGCTTCTCGAATGGCAGGTTTAGGGTAGCGAAAAACTAAAGCCCTATGGCTTGGTTTGGGTCGTCAGCCGACAGTCACAGTAATCAATTTTTAGCCGTTACCCGTAGTTCAGATCACTTATGTTAAAACCAATTAACACAAGTAACAGAAAATAAGACACAACTGCAAACAGTTCAACCTAATCCTGTGATGTCGCATTGACCCCGCGCAGCATCCACTCTGTCCTTCATTTCCTTGCCTCGCTTGAAGTGAATAACTACTTTAGCCGGTAAACTCACAGACTCACCGGTTTTAGGATTGCGGCTAATACGGGGAGACCGATGATGTAAGTTAAAACTACCAAAACCTCTGATTTCAATCCGTTCACCTTGGATCAAGGCATCTGCTATGTATTTCAACAGGCAATTAACCGCCAGCTCCACATCGCTGCTCTGACGTTCAGCTAATTTCTCATTTAACACCCGCACCAGATCTGATTTGACCACTTTTTAGCTCCCTTTTTAATAGACGCTAATTTTAGCAGGCTTATCAATCCGCTGTTGATTATTAAGGTCTAATAGTGGCTGCCGGTTGTACCTGTGAAGGGTAATATTGCGCATAAAGGGGTTTGAAGTCCAACAGTACGAAAACATACGCTAAGCCAAATTATTGGTTCATGACTAAATGCTGTTACAACCAGATGCCCATCAGGTGTCCAATATGCAACTATTGCCCGACACCAAACCGCCGATAACGGTCGTAAAAATAAACAGCCAGATTTCAAAGTGTGCCCATAGGCGTACCTAAACATAAGTAAAAATAATTTAATGCTCTACATGCCACGAATTTATTGATCTTAGAATGTTAAACTATGTTCTTGTATAGACAGCCAGTGACGGGCATCCATATACATTATGCTTTTCGGCACGTTAAAAAGATTCTAAATCCTGCACAATTTGGGTCTATTGATTTTAGAAATCGCCTTAGGAGTTTGATGCCTCAAGGCTTTTTCGATTCTGATGCCGTTAAGTGTTCAAATAGAATGCGTTTAATTTCTTCAATAACCTCGGGCTGACCTTGGCATGAATGATTCCAATTGACTACTTTCTCAGAAGCTGCCTCATCAATGTGCGCGCTTTTATAAGCGACCACACCATCATCGCCTTCTTCTTTAGATCCCCTGCCTTCGACTGCGATTATTGAATGTGCTGGAACACCCGGTGGAACGGCTATGGATGCCAACGTTTTTAGAATGGGGTTGTTCGCATTCATGCTGTCAATAGATGTCTGGGGCCTACTTAGCATGGCGGCAAGTTTTTCATCACCTGATGCGGTGGCGATTTCAGCCAATAGTGCGGTAGTATTAACCACCGTCATCGGCAGGTTGACGAGTTTGGCAGCAAGCCCCGTAATCACTTGAGACGCGGCTAACATGGCACCGTGTTGCGGTGTCGAAATAAACACCACGCGCTTGACGAAAGGTAACGGCGTATAGAACGCAGATTGCTGTACGAATTCACGGATTTCCGGGCTAAGCTTCATTTGCTCGAAGGGTTTGTTGCTGAGGAGATCCCAAAATTTCGTGCCACTGTCAATGACAGTGAGCTTGGTCAACAAGCCGCCTTGACTGTGACCCATCACTATCATGTTCTGTAAGGCGGGGTCTTTTCCTTCGGGGTCGAGTTCATGGGCCGTGTTCGTCAGTGCCTTGCGTAGCCGACCCGCCGAATAGCCAATACCTCGGCCGCTGTCGTAAACAAATAACCATATTTGAAAGCGTTCACGGATTTTGGGATCGCCATTGAGTTCATTAATTAATTCAGCCCAGCGTGCGGGACTTGATGCGGTGCCATGCACTAACACCACGGGAATTTTTCCGGGACGATAAGGTTGCATTGTGAAAATACCGTCCTGCGCCCGGTCTTTTGGAAGCAGGCCACTGGTGAAAACAGACTCATTCAGAAATCCGGCGATTTCTATCGCGTAGAGCGGACTATCATTCAATTGATAAGCAAGAGTGGCTGTTGGGTCGGACTCCAGAGGCTGTTTTTGCCCATCAATAGTCACTGTTGATGTCTCATCGGCGGCGTAAACTTCAATCCGCCCTTGTATCTTGCCCTTGCTCAGACTGGCACGCGCGTTTTCAAAACGCAACAACGCGGTGACGGGAACTTTTGTGTGTGGTCCAAGTCGTTCTGAACCAACAAGTTTCTTTCCTGACGGCTGTGTTTTTGCAAGACTCGCTGCCAAGGGCACACCGATGCCGGATTTATGGTAGCGGTTTCTAAGTCCATCAACTTCCAGGGCGGTCGTCGAAATAAAACGGTCTAGCGGGTATCCACCCCACGACATTCCGGATTCATCCAGGCTTACCTGTAGCGTTCCGAACGGGAGTTTATAATTGCCAGCCTTCAGATGCACTTCGTTTTCTTCGACGTCACTGGGGGCGGCCAGACCTTGGGCAACGCCCTGGTTGTAAATATCATAGGCAAGCCGAAACCGTGGATCCGTTGGTGGTATCTGTATACCCTTGCCATCTCCTGGATACAGGAGTGACCAGGCATACACGGCTGATGCCAGATAACAGGACGGGTCATTGGTCTGCTGAGCGTGAAGCAAGGAGAGTTCTGCCAGCGCAAACAACGGATCATCATCGTCCACTGGTTTAAGACCTTTATGGAGTTCAGCCAACACCACCGCTGGTTCTGTTTCAAATCGATCCAGTAGCCCGTGCTGTCTGAGAACGATGCTTGATGCTTCTGATGGCTGACTCGATGAAATCGCGCTTGCGGTCTGAATGCCATAAGCTGTCTGAATGTCCACATGCTTCACGCTGACGGGTGTCGCACATCCTGACAGAATAAGTACGATGCTGGTGGTTAGAATAAAAGTAAGGGTTGCTGTTTGCTTTTGTTTCATCTTTTTTAACCTTAAAGAATTTCAGGTGTTTGTGCAGATGCAGACACGTTAGGCATTTTTTCCGGCCAACTTTCGACGTGCAAGGTCTGTGTGGGAAACGCGAAGCGAATACCCTTAGCCTCGGCCAAACGTAAGATATCCAGCAAAATTTTTTGCCGTTTGATCAGCTCGGTTTCCCTATCAGGCACTTGGAGAAAAAAGTTTAGCAAAATATCTAGGCTATGGGATCCAAACTCGTAGAGAAACACTTGGATATTGTCTTTTCGGGTGTCTGGATGGGCTTTAAGGATTTGTTTGACGCCTTCGACAAATTCTTCAATTTTTTCAACGGGCGTGTCGTAGGTGAGATTGAGAAGTGTCTTGAGCTGGCGGTATTCGCGCAATTCCATATTGTCGACGGTGCTGTTTATGAGTTGACTGCTCGGGATGGTGACGAGGGAATTGTAGAAGGTCCGGATCCGTGTACTGCGAAAGCCGACTTTCTCGACGGTTCCCTCGATGTCTTTCAATTTGATCCAATGGCCTATGGCGAAGGGCTTTTCAAACATGATGATGAGGGAGCCCAACAAATTGGCGAGAGTTTGCTGCGCTGCCAAGGCAACCGCAAGCCCCCCGACGCCGAGACCGGCGACGACCGAGTAAGCCGGCAGGCCTATTCGGTCGGCCCCGGCAACCAAGATGGCAATTGCTGCGATGACGGTTATGAGCCGAATCACCAGGCGGATAAGCTGGCTGTCAATGCTGCCGACCTGGAGCTTTTCCATGTTGCTCAAGCTCTCGGCGACCGCACCGCCAGCTACCCAGGCTGCCCAGGTGAAGGCGAGATAAAACAGAGCCCACAGCGACAAGGTGAGCAGCTCGTAAACGTTTCCCGAAATCCGCAGCATTTGAGAAAGCATCAATGCAGCCACTGGCGTCACGATCATCAGGCTAATGGGCCGCAGCAAATTCGCCCATTGTCCGGAGGACGTAGCTCGGCTTGCCCAGTAACGGCTGAGACGAAAACACAGGCGAACGAAGACGAAACCGACGCCAAGAACCGCCACGATGCCGACCCAGCGCCACACCGGTTGATCGAGAAACGTGGTACGAATTCGTTGCCGGGGCGCATCGATCAACCATCTCGGCGGTATGATTCGATACAATGACAAAGCCACCCCGACTGGACTATATGAAGCGAAGTCATTCCAGCCTTGGGAAGCCCCCGGTTTGTAGGGAAGGTCTTTGATCTTGTCGTAAAACTCCGGTATGCGGTTTAATGTTTCCGGAGTAAACAAGTATTCGCCTGTCCGAGGCCCCTTTTCGACCCGTTGAATCCGGATTTCGGAATTCGGCAGGATCCAGCGCTTAAACTCGGCCTTGGCCATCGCTTGGGCATCCGGAACCGACTCCATGGGCGGGAGATCAATGCGGTCAAGCACTTCCTTCAGTTGTATGGCGAGATGCCGGGAGGACTCGTCGACCGTGGCTGGCGGCAGTTCGCTCAAATCCAGCGCCCGATGGGCCGATTCCTGTAAGCCAATGGAGCTTTTAATGGTGGCCACATCCTCCGGCGACAGGTAAAGCCTAGAGGAAGTCATATACAAATCTACCATCCCGGCTCCGGCCGCGTAGCCCTTGTTCATGAATTCAAGGAAGCCCTGGAGCGTGGCCCTGGGACTTGATGTGTCGATCGGTTTAAGCGGACTCTCCACACCCGCGTCAGCGGGAATCACCCAAAGCTGAAGGAGCAATAATACAAGAAAGGTGGTGAGGTGAGGCTGCTTGAAAATAAAAAATAGTCGATGGGGCTTGGTTGTCATAAGCGGTCTCGCTGTGCCGTGCCAGATAGATGATGGGTAAATCTTTACTCATGATTTCAGCAGTTATAGTCTTTCAGAAATTAAATTTCCATTACACGTTATTTTAAGTATGTATAGATACCATCCCTTGAAGGGATGGTATCTGTTAGCATTGAAATTATTTATCCAAGAATCTATAACATCCCTTTGAGAGATGTTAGCTGCCACGGCTTAGTTGGTAGCCAAAAAAATCAGGGGCAACGACGTTATCATTGCCCCTGTTAGCACACTATTTCTTGGCAATAAATGTTTCCACCGTGATTTTATTAATCTTGCCCGTGAACTTAGATTTACCTTTATAAGCGGGATTCACAGGGGTATTTTGATCTACGCCAACATCAGCCGTTTCATCAGCACCGAACATACCCCATTGGGTTTTAGCAATCTTGCCTTCGCCAATTTTGGTGCCATCCATGAAAATACTGGCTGTACCGCCTTTGCCAACGCCACCACCGTCATAAGCAAAATCCAGCTTCAGCGTGTGTTGACCTGCGGGTACTTTTTGTTTGGCAATCACGTCAAATTTTTCCAAACCTAACCAGTTGTAAGTGTAAGTGGGTGTGCCGTCTTTCATATAGAACGTCCAACCACCAAAATCGCCGCCTTGAGCAATCATGACACCCGATACCTTGGCAGGAACAGTGACATCAGCGGTAATCGTCACCGACTTGTTTTTGGCATTGATAAACGCATTTTCGGGCAAGCCAACCGCACCTTCATATAAAGTTAAGCTCGTCCGCCCTTGCATCAAGTCAGGACGACCCGCCGCGACAGGGTCAAGACGTATCAGAAGACGATCATCAATCGGCAATACATTATATTTTACCGCTTCGTCCATGAACAGCTTTTGCAATTCTGCCAGTTTTTCAGGATTCTTGTCCGCCAAATTATTGGCTTGGCTAAAATCGTCATTCACATTGTAAAGCTCCCAAATATCTTCAGTTAAGGGGCGTCTGGGGGTTCTTTCCCACGGAGCGCGGTGTAATGTACCCGCAAACCAGCCGTCATGATAAAGTCCGCGATTACCGAATATCTCAAAATATTGGGTTTTGTGCGTATCGGCGGCTTTAGCATCATCAAAAGAGTAATTCATGCTCACGCCTTCAATAGGACGTTGCTCTATACCATTAACGCTTTTAGGTACTGGAACACCGACGGCTTGATACACAGTAGGCGCGATGTCGATAAGATGATGAAACTGTGAACGCACTTCATTTTTTGCTTTGATTCCCGCTGGCCAATGCACCACCATGCCATTGCGCGTACCGCCAAAATTGGACGCAACTTGTTTAGTCCAAGCAAACGGGGTATTACCTGCCACTGCCCAGCCTGCGGCAAAGTGATTGTAGGCATGATCTGAACCGAGTTCATTGACTTTCTTTAATTGCATATCCAAGGTTTCTGGCACAGCGTTGAAATAAGTATTTTCATTTGCCATACCGATCATGCCGCCTTCTGCACTAGAGCCGTTATCACCGAGAATATAAAAAACCAGCGTATTGTCCAACAGATTTCTTTCCTGCAAAGCCGCAATCAAGCGACCTATTTCGTGGTCAGTATGTTCACCAAAACCTGCAAACACTTCCATTTGCTTTACAAACAAGCGTTTTTCATCGGCACTTAACTTATCCCAGTCTTTAATCTCAGCGGGTTTAGGTGCAAGTATGATGTTTTGTGGTACAAGGCCAATTGCTTTTGTTTTGCCAGCGTGGCTTCGCGAAGCTTATCCCAGCCTTCGGGAAATTTGCCTTTGTATTTTTCAATAAATTCTTTTGGGGCGTGATGTGGTGCGTGCGTTGCACCTGTCGCAAAATACATGAAAAACGGTTTATCGGGGGTAAGTGATTGCTGAGTATTCATCCAAGCAAGTGCCTGGTTAGTCATATCGGTGGTAAAATGATAATTGGGGTCATTCAAATCAGGGAAAACGCGCCTGGTGCCGTCATACACCATCGGATGCCATTGACTGGTTTCACCTCCGATAAAACCGTAAAACTTATCAAAACCAGAGTGCGTAGGCCAGCGGTCAAATGGCCCTGAGACGGTCGCTTCCCACGGCGGCGTTTCATGATATTTACCAAACGCGGCGGTGCTGTAACCATTTTGGCGCAACACTTCTGCCATTGGGGTGATAGTTTGTGGACGGATACCCGTAGCACCAGGAAAGCCCGTCGCGGTTTCCGTTATAGAACTCATGTTATTACTATGATGATTATAACCAGTCAGCAATGCGGTTCGGCTGGGCGAACACAGCGCGGTCGTATGAAAACGGTTGTATTTCAAACCATTGGCTGCCAGTTGTTCAACCGTAGGCATATTAATCGGCCCACCGAAGGGACTGGATTGTCCAAAGCCCATATCATCAATCAGTATTATGACAACATTCGGGGCTTTTGCGGGTGGTTTTACTTCAAACCGGGGAGGCGCTATTACCTTACTCGCATCAAGTTCAGTAATTGCAGGATAAATGGGTTCTTTGATGGGCAGCGTCGTGCGGTCTAGCGTACTCGACGATTGTTCCTGTGCAGCTTGTGTTGCCGTAGCCATAAAGTAAAACGCAGTCGCGGTTAAAACGACTAGTAATTTTGATTTCATATTGGCTTCCTGTTCTGTTTGGGCATTTAGATTTCTGTTGGTTAAAAGCGAAAGCAGCCAGAGACATGGTATAGAGTAAAGAATGGCTCAAAACTGTATATTCATGCGCAGATTCGCCTCAACAACGGTATCCATATTCTGTAGCCCGTTGCCGTTACCCAGGGTCTTGTTCATGCCGGAGTTGATGACCTGAAGATTGGGGCTCACATTCAACCAAGGCGTGATTGCGGCGGTGTAGTACATCTCGATGGCATCTTCATGATCCAGCCCCAGACCCAGTCTGTCACGCAGTAGCGGCACAAATTGAGCACTAAACTGCGAACGCGCCCAACCAATGCCAAAACTATCATGCGGCCGCATGGAGAATACCCCTTTTCCGCCAATTCCCATCAAATAGCTGTACTGAATGGGGTTGGGATTACCATCGCTGGCACCAAAACTAAAGAAAAGACCAATACCGCGCTTCGGGTCGCCATTGGGTTGCCAGAAATATTGATCGAAGCTATAGACGACAGTCCAAGTGCTGTTCTTTTTATTAGCAGCCTCGACCGGAATAAGCAGTTGCGGAAAATATTTAATGAGAATGCGCTCTAGCATTGAGCCAGGGTTTCCGAGGATAGGGTAACGCTCTTGTAAAAGCGCTCTGTTCAAGTTATCCGGATCTTGATCAAGCGAGAAACGGGGCTTGTCGCTCCACAACCCGGATACACCCTGATGACCTACCAGTCCAAAAGGCTTGATTTTGATATGCGCCGCACTCACCATCGTCACTCCGTTATCAAAGGCTTTGCTGATGTCATTATTCGTTGGTGTACCATTGGCATCCAACGCCAAGGCCATCAAATTGATATCTGGCGTTGGCAGCAGGACGCCACCACCGTATGCTGAAATCGGTGCCATGGCGAAGGCCAAGTTTATATTTAGCCCCGTGTTCATAAATTGGGTGCGGTAGTCGCCATAGAACTCGGTGGGGGTAAATTCGAACAGGTTCATTTTCCCCATCGTCACACCAAATTGGGGACTCAAAAACTGCGTGTATGACGCCTGCATGAGTCCGCTGCCAGCTTGGTTGAAGGTGGGATATAGCGAAGCTATGTTGGTTGGCACAATGGCTCCGACCTGGTCATTCAAGCTGGTGCCAAAGCTGGAAACACCTTCAAACTTGAAGAAACCGCCCGGCCAAAGCCCCAATTTATCAGTATTGATATTTAGCGTGTAGTCGACATTTCCCCAAAATTCGGCTCCGGTTCCTGTACCGCCGGTCATGACGCCACCCGGCATTAGCAACATGTTGGCGTCCAACTCCACGCCTTTCTTGCCCATCTCATCCCTAACACCGCCCCAATCGCCCGTTAAACGGGGGCGTGAAGACCAATCACCACCCCAGGTTTCAGGCACTTCAACAGGGCCGAGTGCATTGGCGGTTGAGCCCAACCCCATCAGCAGAACCGAGCCAAGCAGACTCAATGAAGTTCTATTGAACCTACTGTTATGTTTCATATTCATACTTTTAATTTCCTGTAGTTACCAAATAATCTCTGATTGATATGCCTGACTTGTACAGGGTTTATAGTCATCGGGATGATTACGATAACAAAAGAGGACAACAAACCTCAATATTTTTTCTGTTTGTCACCCGATATAACTTAGCAACTACTTATTTTCAGATATATTTTGTTATGAGTTTCCTCGCGACTACCCGATTCGACCGCCTGATTCCAATGTCCCGGCTACCTCGGGAAGTTTTGATGTAGTTCGTTTCTTCCATTCATCTTCCAGCAATTCCCTGGCAGCCTGTTCGAGGAATTCCGGTGCCGCCCACTGATGCACGTCAAAGTCGTTCTTGATGTAGCCATGGCTGAACATGAAATCCTTGCCGATCTCGACGGATGACAGATTCTGCGGCGACAGGTTGGGTACCATATCGATGTGCTTGATGCCTTGGTAAGTATCTTCCACATCCAAATAGAAAGTCTGCTTGTCGAGGATCGCCGACGCCGCATGTTTATGCTCGTTGGCCCAGCGTCCCACCTTGATCATGCCTTTCAGGAAGGCAACAACCAGTTCGGGGTGCTGTTCGGCCATCACATCGGTGCAGGTGATGGCGGCGGGAATATTGGCCACCTGCAGGGTCCAATCCGGATACCTTGACAAATCCTCAATGGCTTTCATCTTGCCCGTCGCTTCCTGAAGATGCTGGAAGGGTTTACTTTGCGTATAAATGGCATCGACGACACCATTCAACAGGGCAGTTTCCAGCGGACGGAAGGCCAAATCATACTTGTGATTACGCTTAAGCCACAATTCAGAGGCGTTATCCATCGGATCCAGCATTTCGGGCTTGTTGTACCAGTCATCCGCGTACGGGAATTCCACGATCTCAACGTCAGCACGGGTCATGCCGTTCACCCTGAGCATCAGCTCAATGCCTTGTTCCTCCTGGATGCGCCACCAGTCGTTCTTGATGGTGTTCAGGCTTTTTGACAGGCCGATCTTCTTGCCTTTCAGTTCGGTCATCCGGTAGATGTCGTCCCGGGAACGAACCATCATGCAGCCGCCTTCGTAGGGTGCGTGCGTCACACCCAATAGTTTGGTGCGGCGGATGTCCGCATGAACGTGGACGGGCGGGAACAAGCCGCCGAAACGGATCAGGTTGTCGAGGTTGTGGATGTAATGCGGGTACCAGTCGTTTTCCCGGACCGAGCGCAAGAAGTCATATTTGACGCCGATCTTCTTATATTCTTCTCGGGTCCAGCCCAGTTCCTGGTCGACATTGCTGGCGGACACCAGCGGACAATTGGTGTAGTACACCTCTTTCCAATTCAATGAAATAACATTTAATTTTGTGTTTTCAAATGTGGTAGTGACAGGTTGTTTTGAGAGATCATCTGCTAAACAAGCAGTTGGATCCCCACTGTTTTTTGTTTCATTAGTCATGTGCGTTTCTCCGTTCATTGTGTTGAATATCACCGAATCGGCAGTGATGGCGGTTTTTTCTTTTTAGCCAGGCCCGACCACCCGGATTAACCTGCTTGGCTAAAGCCTTTGAACCTCCAACGTGCGCCGCGCCAGCTCAGGATTGATAGTGGCTACGGCTTCGTATTGAGTCAGGTAGACCTTACCGGTCAGTTCTGCCAGGAAATGAGAGCGTTGCAGACGATCCATGACCGGGCCCTTTACCTCGGAGAGATGAAGAGTAATCCCGCCATCCCTGAGTCGGTGATTGATTGCTTCAAGGCTCTCAAGCGCCGAAGCATCAATAGTATTGACTGCCGGGCATTCGAGGATAACATGGCGAACCGCCGGGTTGGCTGCGACAGACTTGTTAACAAAGTCCTCGATGAAACGGGCATTAGGGAAATAGAGACTCGCGTCTACCCGGAGCGACAGGATTTCGGGATCGGTCACCACCGCATGGCGGGTCACATTACGGAAACTCATGGTTCCCGGCAGTTGGCCCACGATCGCCACATACGGCTTCGACGTACGATAAAGATGGAGGAAAATCGAGAGGCCCACGCCCGCCAGCAACCCCGATTCTACGCCATCCAGCAACGTGAGAAGTATCGTGGCGGCCATCGCCGCAAAATCGGTTTTAGAATAGGTGTATGTGCGTTTGAGCGCACCGAGATCCACCAGCGACAAGACCGCAACGATAATAGTAGCGGCCAGGGTCGCGTTCGGGAGAAAATACACAAGCGGCGTCAGAAACAGCGTGGCGAGTGCGATGCCGACGGCTGTGAAAGCGCCTGCGGCGGGGGTCTCGGCACCGGCTTCGAAGTTCACCACCGAACGTGCGAATCCGCCGGTAACTGGAAATCCGCCCGAAACGGCGGCACCGACATTGGCTATGCCGAGCGCGATCAGTTCCTGGTCGGGGTCGACGCGCTGGCGGCGTTTGGCGGCGAGCGTCACTGCAACCGAGATTGACTCCACATAGCCGACGATGGAGATCAGCAGCGCAGGCACAAGAATCTTCGTCCAGAGCGCTATATCCAGCGGAGGCAGAACCAGCTTTGGCAAGCCCTGCGGAACAGTTCCGACAATTTTGACGCCATGCTCGCTAAGCCCAAAGCCCCAAACGGCGGTTGTGGTGGCGGCAATAGCCACAATCGGGCCCACCTTCGCCAAAATGTCCGCAGAGCGTTCGCCTAAGTTAAACCGACGCAAAAGAGGCTTGAGACTACGGCGCACCCAGAACAGAAAGGCTAACGAAACGAAGCCGATCATCGCGGTGTAGGGATTAATGTGGCCGAGGTTCTGCCCCATCGAGATCAAAATATCCACCAAATTCTCGCCTTCCGCGTGAATGCCGAGCATCGGCGCAAGTTGGCCCGCTGCAATTTGGATACCCGACGCGGTAATGAAGCCAGAGATGACCGGGTGACTGAGGAAGTTGGCGAGAAATCCCAGCCGCAATAGCCCCATGGCGAGCAGCAGCAGGCCCGAGATAAGGGCCAGAGCGATAGCTGCCCCCAGATACTCCGGGCTTCCCTGGCTTGCGAGCTGTCCCGCTGCTGCGGCTGTCATCAGGCTGACAACTGCAACAGGGCCGACCGCGAGCGTACGCGAGGTGCCGAAAATCGCATAAAGCACGAGCGGTGCCATCGAGGCATACAGACCGATCTCCGGGGGCAGCCCCGCCAGTAGCGCGTATGCCAATGATTGCGGAATCAGCATGACCGTGACGATGCCCGCCACGATCAAGTCGTTGACCAGCGTCCGGCGTGAATATTGAGGCCCCCAGGTCAAAATCGGCAGATAGCGGCGAAGCAGGTCTGGTATATGACGGATCATGTTCGTATCTTTCCTCTTGTTTGGCTCTGATAGCTGTGGTGGACTCAACTCCGAAGTGCAATCCCTGCCACGCTTACTCGATTCACAGGCCGGCACTTTTCTTGAAAAAAAGAGCCCATAATTTGCCCTCTCCCAACACCCGTCCCAACTCCCTGAAGGCGAAGAAAGGGATTAACGACACGAAAATGATCAGACTCCCGGCGAGCAATTCATAGGGACTTTTCCCAAAGAAGTCAATGAGACCGCCTATGGCTCCCTTTCCTTCCCAAAGCCCCTTGATCATGTTCTCGATGAGGGTAAAGGCGGCAACAAAGACACTGAAGACGACTGTCTTTAAAAGCGTGGGATAAATTAAGGGCTTCTGTTCAAGGCGGCGACCAAGGTGGAGTATATCGCCGATCATGACGACTTTTCCAAGAATCAACGCTTCGATCACGGCCACCCCGTATTCCGTGTAAGCAATATCATGGGCAGCCAGAAGGAATCTTCGGTACTGCGTGAAAGCGGCGAACACGAGGGTGAGATAACAAACAATTATCAAGTACTCGCCGATCTCATGGACTATTTTTTTTCTTCAATTCCCCTTTTTTCTCCTCATTGCGATTCATAGTCTATGGCTCTTCCAGTTTCATTGAATTCGGGGCGGCAACAGGTAAAGTGTCATGGCGAAGATCAGATAGACCATCAGCAACAAGACCCCGACGAACCACGCCGAGCGTCCGTTGTTTGTGACGAGGGATACGGTCAGGGTGGCGATGAGAATCATCACCACCGCACCCGGCCAGAATTGCAGATCCATCGGCACCGGCCCGAGGACGTAACTTAGCAGCACCAGCACCGGGGCGACGAACAGCGCAATCTGTGACGCGCTCCCCAGCGCAATGCCCACGCTCAAATCCAGCCGGTTCTTGCGTGCGCCGGAAAACGCCGCGCCCATTTCCGCCGCCCCACCGACCAGAGCCACCACGATAAAACCGACGAAAGCTGAGGTCATCCCGAAGGTTTCCGCAGCCTTCTGCACCGACTCGACGAATACTTCACTCACCAGCGCCACCAGCACTGTGACGCCCGCCAGCGTAGCCAGTGCCAGACCCAGAGGCCATGGCGCTTCGCCGGTTTCGCCGGCTTCCGCGCTGGCAAACAGTTCGCGGTGCGTCTTGAGCGAGAACAGCATACCCAGTGCGTAAGCGAAGATGAGCAGCACCGCCAACCCCACGCTTAACTTCTGGGTGAACGCCGCCCCCGCTGCGGAATCGGCTTTCGATATTGCTGAAGGAATCAGCAGCGCGACCGTCGCAAGGAAGAGCAACCCCGATTGCAGTCGTGCGCTGACCCGGTTGTATTCCTGTACGTGGTACTTGAGTCCGCCGAGCAAAAACGACGCTCCCAGTACGAACAACGTGTTGGTAACAATCGCGCCGGCAATGGACGCCTTCACGAGCATGTATTCCCCTGCACGCAAAGCGGCCAGTGCAATGACCAATTCGGTCAGGTTTCCCAGCGTGGCGTTGAGCAGGCCTCCGGCCGCATCACCCGTCTTGGCCGCCACCGATTCAGTGGCGTGACTCAGCAGTGCGGCCAGGGGGACGATGGCCAGCACCGACAGAATAAAGAGTAGCGTGTGCGCTTCGGGGTTTAGCTTTTCGGCTGCGAGCACCACGGGTACGAACGCCAGCAGCCAGAGCAGGGGATTGTGACGGATTTCTTTGAGCAGGGGGGTCATCCCAACTATTTTTAATAAGATCATCATGTGTTAGTCTTCCTTACTGTTAGTATTCAACAGATAGTTATGCGCCAGTGACAGCATCCCGCCCGAGATAGTTTTGGCTTTGAAGCCATGCTGCAACAGGAGGCGCGTCGCATAGTAGGCACGTTGGCCGGAACGGCATATAACATGAATCTCTCGGTCGCGTGGCAGTTCGCCAAGACGGTCACGGAGTTGTCCCAGAGGTATATTGACTGCTTTTTGCACACTTTCCACAGCCAATTCCACCGATTCGCGGACATCCAGCAGGAAATGGTCTTTCGCTTCCGCCCAGTGGCTGAGCGGCATATCGCCCTTGAGCACATCGGCGGCCACCATGCCGACAAAGTTCACCGGATCTTTGGCGCTGCCAAACGCGGGTGCGTAGCACAGTTCGGCTTCTTCAAGGTCGTAGACGGTGGCATCCATTTGCAGTAGCGCCGCAAAGGCACTAATCCGCTTGTCCACGCCATCCTCGCCGAGCGCCTGTGCGCCCAGCAGTTTGCCGTCGGATTTTCGGAACAGCACTTTCATCGCGATCGGTTTGGCACCCGGATAATACCCGGCGTGGGAATTCGGGTAGAGATAGATTTTTTCGTAATCGGTGTCCCCCAACCGGTTCAGGGTTTTTTCACTGACGCCGGTCCAGGCCACCGCCGCGCCAAAGAGTCCAACAATGGCGGTGCCTTGCGTGCCCCGGAACCGTGAGTCGCGCCCGGCGATCACATCGGCTGCGATCCGGCCCTGCCGGTTGGCTGGCCCTGCAAGGGCGATCAGGCTCCACTCGCCGGTGACGAAATCTTTGACTTCGACGGCGTCACCGACCGCAAATATATCGGGATCACTGGTGCGCATCTGGTCATCGACGCGGATGCCGCCACGTTCACCGAGCACCAGTCCGGCTATTTTCGCCAGCGTGGTGTCGGGGCGCACGCCGAGCGCGAGAATCACGACATCAGCCGGGTAGGTGGCACCGGATTGGGTTTGTACCTCGATGACGCCGTTGTCGGCCTGCTTGAACCCCGCCACGCCGTCGGCGAGTGCCAGATGGACACCGTGCTTCTTCAAGTGAGCTTCAACAACCTGGGCATGTTCTTTATCGATGGGCGGCAACACCTGGTCGAGCATTTCCACCAGGGTGACGTCAAAGCCGCGATGAACCAGGTTTTCCACCATTTCCAGACCGATGAACCCGCCCCCGATAACGACGGCCCGAGGCTTGGGTCTCAGCGTTTGGAATCCGGAATAACGGTGGATGCCGGTCAGAAAAGGGTTGCCTTTTTCAATCCAATCACAGATTTCCCGGGCATCCGGTACCGTCCGGACGTGAAAAATGCCTGGCAAGTCGATGCCGGGCAAGGGCGGACGCACCGATAGGGCACCGGGTGATAGCACCAATTTGTCATAGCGATGGATGCTGACCTCGCCGGTAGCGACATCACGCAGTTTGATGGTGTTTTCCTCAGGTGTTATCTCAATGGCCTCACAACGGGTCCGCACATCGATGGCAAACTGGGACCGGAAGATCTCCTCATTGGCGACCAGCAAGCTCACTTCTTTTTCGATGACGCCGCCCACATGGTATGGCAGTCCACAGTTCGCGTAAGAAACATACGGCCCGCGCTCGACCATCAGGATTTCCGCATGTTCATCCAAACGGCGCAGACGCGCCGCACACGAGGCTCCGCCGGCCACCCCACCCACAATAATGACTTTCATTGTATTTTCTCCTCTGTATATGACATGTTTATTGCGTCGGGCGCATTCGGGTTTTACTGTTTGGTTTAAAACGCCATAAGCCGTTTCATGATCACCCTGGCTCGCGCATGCAACTAGTCATTGACGCAACCCCTGACCTGCTCGGCAAAACCGAGTCCATAGGTTTTGCTGATGAAACGGAATTCGCAGGTCGGTGATTCACTGGATAACTCCATTAAAGTAGCCAGCTGACTGAAATGCCGGGATGCAATCATGCGGCGTAGCGTATCTTCCGAATCCCAAATTTCTTCGTAACAAATCTTGCGCGACCCAACTGCGGTCTTGTATACCTCGACAGCCATACAACCCGGTTCTTCGCGTGCGCTTTTGGCGAGCACTTGCAATGCAGCGATCAAGGTTCGGGTTTTGCTGGGAGGTGCCTTAAGCACAAGGTGTAGTTCGATCATAACTAAATAAAAGCAGGAATTGTGCCATTTTCAAAATACTGAATATCAGACGGAAAAAGCGTTTAAATAACAAGTTGTTACTGTCAAACCAAAGGAAATCTATTTGATTGAAATCAGCGAGTAACACACGAAATATCGTGGTTTCTACGATATAAACCCTTAACCACCCGGTTTTCTGCCAGACACTATTTGGCGATTGTGATGCTCGGCCCACGGTGAGGCAATTCAGTGACGGTCATCTCATAAAGCAGGTCAAGAAGCCTGAAGGCGTCATGGTTCCAATTGGATCCGCTTTGTGGGCTTACCGCATAATAATAGCCGTTGGCTTTAATGCTCAGGTCGACACCGAAAGGATAATGTTCAAATTCCTGAATGGCAAGGGCGGAAACCGGATTTTCACCGGCTTCGGGTGTCCTGGGATCCTTATCAACAGGATATTCGGGTTCGTCCGCGATCGTTTGACCGATGATCACCAAAATAACGTATAAGCTCCTCAAGCGTAATTTTCCGCGTATGGGATATTCTCCGCCCGGAAAGTTCTCCCGAATATCCACCATAATTTCATTCTCCAGATTATTTGAAGCTTCTTCGTGGAGCCGGATTCGTTCGTTATTGGGCAGAAGTGCCGGATTGTAATTGGTAATTAGAACCGGGCCTTTTACATCCTTAGACATCCTGAATAATTGCGTCTTAGGATCATATTTCACCAAATAATCATCATGCACTGCTTTAAAGAAACCATCGGAGTTCATGGTGTTTGTCGGCAGCGTCCACTGCTGCTGAATGATCAAGGGATCTACGTGAAGGAAACCACGATGCTGAATGGATGCGAGTTGCAGCAGAATGCGGCGGAATATCGGATACCCGCTTCGGTCTGAAGGCCTATTGGAGTAAATATTTTCCTTGCCATTTCGAACTTCGCGAAACTCCCCGGCCATTAGCCGAAGAACCCTGTTGATATTGCCGCCCTGGCGAAGAATAAACTCCAGTTTATCTTCAGATATGGGCGTTAGAAGGCGCTTGGTGAAGTCTTCCCCAAGGACGGGTGTGATGCTGATGGTGGGGTTCTCGGAATAGGATCCCCCGAAAATTGGCACCAACAGCCCGCCGCTCTCCCCTGTTAGGGCAGGCGTAACTCCGGCGTTATACTGAAAGTTAAGGGTTGCGGCAATATTTGAAACCTCACTAAACTGGAGGGGTTTATGATGGCGGGCATTTGCGATATTGACCAAAAGTTGCCTGCTCGTAGCTTCCATAACCGCCTGATTATAGTCACTCACCATGACGCCCAAGGTAAGAGGCGCTACGCAACCACTTAGCACAACTGTGCTTACAGTGACTATTAAAGCCCGGAGGGAAGCGAGAAAAGCACGATGCTTAACCCCTGTTCCTGTCTGTTTGCCGGGATGTTTAATGTTGCCGACCATGTTTTTCTCCGATGCCCGATAATGGGGTCAAGCAGCTTCAATAGGAATGAACGCACAGAAGTTGACTGAATGCACCATCAATTAAAATACACAGGATGGATTTCTACTAAATGGCTTCATGAAAATCGACGACGTTAAATCGATAAAAAGCTTGTTCCGGAGCGATTGCTCCGGCTCAATTATTTCAACACGCATAGGCAAAGCAGTAATTCGTTTTCTACGCCGACTTACCTAATAGGGCGCAGGTACGGGGGTATATATGACACCACTGTTGCCATAAGCTTGGGTATACCAAGAGGAACCGCATTGAAAATAAGTCACGCCTTTGACCACTGTTGTGTTGGGATTACAGGGCAGGCCTCCAGAACCCGAGGACGGAGGTGCACTGTAGACAACCGTTGTGGGTGGGGCCGATGACGTATTTTGTGATGATGATTGTCCGGCCGCATAACCTGCAACAGCCCCTATCGCAACCGCACCAACCGCCACGGCAGCGACTTCGCCGTCGTCCCAGTTGTTATTGTCATTATTATTGTTATAGTACTCCGCCCGCGCCGCCGGCGGAGGGTAGTAGCCAGCAGGTGGATGGTAACCTGAGCCATTGTAAGCCGACTGATTGGACTGCGCGGCTTGCTGTCGCTGCGTTTGGTTTTGGGAAGAGGCATTCTGACGTTGCGTTTGGTTCTGGGCAGAGGCATCCTGACGCTGAGCCTGATTCGCTGTTGAAGTCGATTGACTGCTTTGCTGGGTCGCTGCCTTGTTCGCGGATGCCGTCTGAGCCGTTGCAGATCGATTCACGGAAGTCGACTGCGCAGTTGTGGCCCTATTTGTGGAGGCGGTCTGCGCGGTTTGAGGCCGGCCAGACGCCGTGGAAGCTGAGGCCACCGAACTTCCGCCACTCATCGAGCCGGATCGTCCCGCGCCTGACGAGAAACTGCCACTTGAAGCAGCGCCACTGCGGGAAAAACCACCAGCTCCAGCTCCACCGCCACCACGAGAAAAACCTCCTCCGCTACCACCTCCGCCACGAGAAAATCCGCCACCACCGCCACCTCCACGGGCAACTGCCTCATCCCCGATGCCTGTCAGCAAAACAAATGTGGCCGAAATAGCCGTAACAATCATATAAGATTTGGTTTTCATTTCTGTCCTCCTGTTTGCTCTGGATTTTCTGTCCCGGCAGCTGCAATATCAGATAACTGGGCTTGGAAGGCGATCTTTCGAGCCCCTTCGGGTGGCGTGAACGCGAATTGGGCATCCTGAACTTTAGATGCCAGGTTCCAATCGGAAAACTGTGCCCTGAATTCCGGCTGCCCCTCGGCGTTCTTATAAGTCAACACTATGCGGAGTGGTAACGGTTGGGTGTCTTCAGCAATCCACACCTGGTAATCCACCGTTTCGGTGCGCCCCGCCAAATGGTGGGTCGATATCCCGTCAATAACGGTCTTGTCCACATAATCAAGCGTCTGGGTTCGGCTTTCGATTTCGGCGGGAAACCGGCTGAGCAAGAGTGCGGCGAGCGGTAATCGCATGCGCAGGTCTTTGAGGAAATACATGACCGCCTCGTCGATCCCGCCTGGTTTGGCTGTCTGCGCATAAACGTTTTGCGATGGACTGAACACCGTAATGTCCTTGCCGTCATACAGAACGGTATGTTTCTCACCGCTGCTTTCTTCCAGATCGACGCGCAAGCCGTTAGGTCGGCTTATGGTGATCTTGCGGCTCTCACCGAATTCGATCTTCTGCCCTGATTTCTGGATCACGTCATAATTGTCAATCAGGTTGACACTGAACTGCGGGGTCCTGGCAAGGAATTCGGCCATGCGCTTGAGAATATCTTTAGCATTCGCAGTCTCTGTCATTACATGCGGAGCCGTTATCTGAACTGCTGGAGGCTTAAGTCGTGTGACTACCTTATTCTCCGAGCAGCCGAGAGTTGTTGCTGAGAGGACAGCCACACACAGCACTGTGCGCATCGCCCGCCACCATTGTTTTTTTTTCATAGGTCACCTCCTTGGATGACTGGATTATAACTACGTAACATTATGATAGTAGATGCCTTATCATCTTCGATATTTCATTTTTTTGATGGGACAAGCTACCGCACTGCCAGCTTGTCACTGTTAAGGTAGAGCGGGCAGAAAAATCTGCCTGCTCTACCTCATTCAATTTAGAAAGGTCTCAGAGTAAACGCCGTGGGATCCGTTACTACTTCACCCGGCTTCCGGTTGGCAATTTGTACAAACTGACTGGCCCACTGATCCATAATGCCCTTGGCTGGCCCGTACCAGGTCATACGGGTCAGATCGATGGGGCCGATATCCGCCATATTGCGATCGGCGAAAGTTGCAACGATCTCGCCGGTTTGCAGATCGCGCAGACGGCCTTCGAATGCGGCTCTACGCTGGTTGACAGCGCCCGCCGCAGTACTTCCTCCAGGGACTGCCCAGCCAGCCGCATGCAATACGGGTGTCGATGGGTCTATTTCGACTAATGCGAGCTCCAGACGCAAAGCGGGTTGCTTATGTTGTGCCAGTGAATCAATGACTTGAAAACGTTGATTGGGATCTGCCTTGAAATCCTTGACCACTTGATCATAAAAGTACACTGCAAGCTCGTCAATATCCTTTTTGACATCGCCAAACCAACTGGCCGAACTCATGCCATGAAGCCAATCCATTTTTAGCATGTACTGGGTATTGACGGGGGCGACAACCAGTTCTTGGTAGCCGCTCTTTTCAAAGCCGGGTTTGATCCAGACTTTTTGAAACGGCAACTCCGCATTTTTAGTCTGCTGATCAGGTTGTTCAATAAATCCTGCGTTAGGCGCAGGCTCAATCGTCATCGCCTTCAGGTCGTTACTACCCTTCTGTACGGTAGAGCACCCCGAAAGTAGGCCGATGCATAATGACAACGCCAATACTACGGAATTATTTTTTATTGATGGACTCTCTATTTTCAATGGTTTTCTCCCGGTTTATAAAATCAATATTGTATTCTGTTTTTGTTTTTCACTGCCACTCTAAATAAATAGTGGGGTGCTGCGGCGAGGTTCCTTCTAAAATCCAATAACTGCGGCCAAGCAATCCAATTGGGAGTAACGCCCAGGCATCTGGTTATTGGCGCAACCCCTTTACAAACTCGGCAAAACCGAGTCCATAGGTTTTGCTGATGAAACGAAATTCGCAGGCAGGAGGTTCACTGGACAACTCCATTAAAGCGGCCAACTGGCTGAAATGTCGGGATACAATCATGCTACGGAGCGCCTCTTCCGACTCCCAAATTTCTTCGTAACAAATGTAGCGTGGCACAGCCACGGTCTTGTAAACCTCGACAGCCATACAACCCGGGGCTACGCGCGAGCTTTTCGCGAGTGCTTGCAATGCGGCGATCAGGATACGGATTTTGTTGGGCGGTGCCTTCAGCACGAGGTGTAGTTCCCGACATTCCGCACCCCAGC
>SESG01029234.1_pt1 | contig 21998 bp, 19 predicted proteins | sample 3171421 | NCBI WGS metagenome assembly SESG01 (sample SAMN10866946, study PRJNA518727) | freshwater metagenome | biome: subpolar coniferous forest; feature: holomictic lake; material: water; isolation source: holomictic Lake 227, 6 m and 8 m depth | place: Canada: near Kenora, Ontario | collected... | reverse complement strand
TTAGCTGGTGTCTGCTGTAGGATGGCCGGGTGGGGTAGCTAGCGATCCGTCCGGGACTTTTTGGGGGGTGTCCCGACCCCAATTGACTCTGCTGTAAGCCTTCAAAATGCAACAGTCCCTGCCGTACCTCGAGCTCCCGGACGACGTCGTCCTGCGCATCGTCGTGCTGCTCCCGGCGCGCGTCGCGCGCCTCGTGACACTTTCGGTGCCAACAGCCGACTTCGCGAGGACAGCCTCAGGTCAAGCTCTCTGCGCTGTGTCGCATGCTTGCGACCCGACGGTTCGCGCGCCTGGACTGCCGTTGGTGCCTGCCAACGTTCCTCCTCGCGCTGCAAAAGAGGCACGGCCGACGGCCCATGCTGTGTCCCCTGCGCCACCTGTCGATCACGGTCGAATTACATCGCTTCGCGCGTCGTTCAGCGGCTCGGCGCTGCCGTAGAAGAGAAAAGGAAAGAAAGTGGGATGCTCAGGGGTTGATCGCCGCGACCTTGGCCTCGAGCGCCTCGAGGCGGATCTGCTGCGCCTGCAGCGCGCCGATCGCGATCGTGTTGATCTGCTCGTAGTTCAGCACGTTGAAGTCGCTGATCTTGGTCCCGACGACGAACAGCGACGCCGCGTCGGCCGCGATGCCGCTGTCGAGCAGCAGCGTGACGGTCGCGGCCGCCTCGTCGACGGACGAGACCTCGCCCAGCACCGTCGCGTCGGCGGTGCGGCACTTGACGCGCGCGCCGACGGCCAGCAGGTCGCGCGCGGCCCGCGGCGCGGACGACACGTCGAGCGTCGCGCCGGCGCGGCCGACGGCCTCGTACGACGCGATCGGCAGCGACAGCATGACGTTGGGCACGAAGTCGCTGGTCGGTGTCACGCAGGACGGCAGCACGCCGCCGACCTGCTGCGCGATGAAGCCGGTCTTGGTGCCGGTGCCCTTGTCCTGCCCGTCGATGTAGGCGAACTGGCAGACCTTGAGCTGCATGATGGCGGCCAGCTGCGCGTTGATGTCGGAGTCGACGACGTCGGTCTTGATGCGCCGGTCGGACTGGACGCTGAACTCGGTGGCCATGACCTTGCCCGCGCAGTTCAGGGAGATGCCGGAGGTCGTGGACTGGATGTCGACGGGGTAGCTCGGGGTCGCCGTGCCGACGCCGACGTTGCTGCCGACGAGGTGGTTGAGGTGCACGTAGCTGTGGCCCTCGACCATCGTGTCGCCCTGCACGTCGAGGAACAGGTTGCCCAGGATGGTGGAGCCGGGCAGGTTGGCGCCGACGCGCCCGGGCCGCAGGTAGGCGGACGCGTCGGTCGCGGTGAGGTTGGAGCCCAGCAGGACCATGCCGCCGACCGCGACGTTGTCCTGCACGCCCAGGCTGCCCTTGAGGGCCGAGTGGCCCACGACCTTGAGCGCGAGGTTGCTCGTCAGCAGGGCGTTGGAGGCGAAGACGTCGGTCATGCCCGCGAAGACGTCGGCCGGCGCCGAGAGCACCATGGCGTTGCTCGACTTGTAGTCGTACGCGGTCGACTGCAGGCCGTTCAGCACGAGCGTCCGCGCCTTGCAGGAGTCGGCCCAGACGCCGCCGCGGGTCATCAGGTTCTGGTCGGCCAGGACGTTGTTGGTGACATGGCAGTTGCTGAAGCCGCCGTCGCCGAGGAAGCCGTCGACGATCAGGTTGGTGTCCGCGTAGTTGACCTTGGTGTCGGCGTTGGACCGGATGCCCTGCGCCGGGTACGAGTACGAGAAGTTCAGCGGCATCGAGCCGTTGCTCTGCGACACGTTGGAGTTGCACAGCTTGATCATCTTGGTGTGCGTGTAGTTGGCCTGCAGCGAGCCGTCGACGTAGGTCGAGCCGGTGACGACGACGTTGCCGGTGGAGACGAGGTTGCTCGTGAGCGTGTCGCCGGTGGGCAGGTACAGGAACGGGCTGATGGAGCCCAGCGGCGAGCTCGCGTCGGTGAGCAGCGAGCTCACGCCCTGCGGCAGCGCGCCCTTGACGTAGGCCTTGGCGGCGCTCTGCACCGTCGCCGAGCTGCCGACGAGCGAGAGGCGGCTCATCATGCCGGCGGTGTTGCCGAAGAACGAGTCGGACCAGAGCGACCCGGTCGCGATGACGTCGCCGCTGAAGCCGCCCGCCACGAACGTCGACCCGGTCGACGGGGCCCGCATGTTGCTGTAGAACAGGCGCGAGATGCCGCCGGCGACGCCGTTCGACTGGCCGAAGAGGCCGTTGGTCGCCTGCAGGTCGCCTTCGACGTCGACGGTCGACACGGGAGCCACCTTGCTGAACCCGACGTTGGAGTACGCGCTGTAGACCTTGGCCTCGCCGGCGCCGTTGGCGGTGTTGGTGTTGCTGAACGCGAACGCCAGCGTGCCGCCGCCGTTGCTGGTGAACAGCGTCAGCACGTTGCTCGGGCTGGTCGCGCCGCGGAACGCCGCGTTGGAGTTGATGTAGTTGCCGAAGGCGTTCGAGTTCCAGCCGCTGAAGATCGCGTCGTTCTGGTAGATCTTGCCCGAGAAGTTGACGTCGCCGAGGATGTCGAGCGCGTAGCGCGGGTTCGAGCGCCCGATGCCGATGTTGGAGTCGCTGTTGAAGACGGACGCCTTGCCCTGGGCGTTGCTGAACGCCAGCGTGCTGTTGTAGTAGCCCGACGCGTAGTCGTTCGACGTGTAGAGCAGCACCACGTCGTTGGAGGTGGTCGCGCCCTTGAACGCCGCGTTCGAGTTGATGTAGTTGCCGAAGGCGTTGGAGTTCCAGCCGCTGAAGATGGCGCCGGCCTGGTAGATCTTGCCCGAGAAGTTGATGTCGCCGAGCACGTCGAGCGTGAACGCGGGGCTGGCGTTGTTGACCCCCAGGTTCGACGCGCCGGAGTACAGCGTGACGTTGCTCGTGCTGTTGCTGAAGCTGACGTACCCGTGCGCGACCTGGTTGCAGCCGACCTCGAGGTTGTTGTCCACCTTCAGGTTGCTCTTGATCTCCTCCGACTGGAACACCGTCACGTTGCTGTACTGGTAGGTCAGGTTGTTGACCGTGAGCGTGCCCTCGACCACGACGTTGCTGTTGAACGTCGCGACGCCCTGCACGGTCTGGTTGGAGCTGAAGAACGCGGCGTTGGACTGCGACAGCACGCCGAGCGTCGTCACCGCGCCGGTCGTGACGGAGGCGCCCTTGACGAACAGGTTGTTGGAGAGCGACGTGACGCCGTACACGTTGGCGTTGCTGAGCACGTGGAGCGTCGAGCTGGTGAAGACGTCGTTCGAGAACGACGACACTCCCATGACCGTGACGTTGCTGTTGAGCGTGGCGACCCCCGTGACGGTCAGGTTCGAGTCGATGAACACGATGTTGGAGAAGGACGAGACGCCGTACACGTTCAGGTTGGACGTGAAGGTGCGGCCCGTGACGTGCATGTCGGCCTCGATGTTCACGTTGCCCGCCATGACCATGGGCGCGTTGGTCCTGAGCTCGCCCTGGATGGTCAGGTTGCTCCCGCAGATGACGGGGTTGACAAAGGTCGACGTGCCGTCGACCTTGAGGTCCTTCGCGACCTCGGCGCTGCCGCTGATCAGCGCGTCCTTGTCGACGGTGAGGTTGCTGTGGAAGTTGGCGTTGTAGGCGAGGTCCATGTTGCCCCAGAAGAACGCGTTGCTGTTCACGGTCAGGTTCGAGCTGATCACCGCCGACTTGTCGACCGTCACGCCGTTGGACAGCGTCGCCGCGCCCATCACGAGGAACTTGCTGGAGAAGATGCCGTCGCCCTGCACGTCGAGCATGGCCGTGGGGTTGGCCTTGTTGATGCCGAAGTTGCTGCCGATGGTGGCGAAGAAGCCCTCGCCGGTGTCGTTGCTGAAAGACAGCCGCGGCACGTAGGAGCGGATGTTGCTCGGCGAGACCAGGAGCGATGCGCCGCGCGAGCTGTCGACCTGCGTGCCGAACAGGATCTGCTGCGGCGACGTCGAGGTCTCGGTGCTGCCCGTGCCGCGGATGATCAGGTCCCCCATCCTGGCGTTGGCAAAGTAGTAGCCATTCGTCGCCGCGACCGAGATGGAGCCCCCGGGTCCGTTCGTCGACATCGCTCGAGACTGCGCTCTCCTGGAAGTGATTCTCATAAAAAATCCAGCTCCCCCCGAGCCCTGGGACCTCGGGACGGACGGGAGAGGTCGTCCGCATGCCCGGCATCTTTATTGTAGCCTATTCACAGAGACAGCATCCAAGTATGTCAGGCATGCGCGGGACCGTGTACCTCGCGGTGTTCCTGGCCCTCGTGGCGGCGGCCGCGGCCCTGGCGGCGATCGTGTGGTGGCGGCGCACGGGCAAGGAGGGCAAGGGCAAGGAGGGCAAGGAGCGGTTCGACGAGCCTGAGGCACCCGCGGCCGGGGCCAAGGGGGCGCCCGCGCCCGCCGCGCCGGCCGACTACCGCGCCCGCCTGATCGTCCAGAAGGCGTTCGACGACGTCGTGCGCCGCAAGCCGACGCCCGAGGAGATCGACAGGTACAGCGCGCTCCGGACCGACGCCGCGATCCGCGAGGCCGTCGCGCGGGACCACCCCTCCGCGTCCCCGTCCCCGTCCCCGTCCCCGTCCCCGTCCCCGTCCCCGTCCTCGCCGCCGTCCCCGTCCCCGTCCAGGCCCAGGCCCGGGCCCTCGCGTGCGGACGCGAAGGGCGCCGCCGAGCCGACGAGTGACGGCGAGGACAACACGGAGGGGTTCTCCTTCTCGCTCAGCAAGGACAAGGGCAAGGACGATTCCGATTCCGACGACACGGACGACGAGGACCAAGAGGACGACGAGGACGGCAAGGGCAAGGGCTCGCGGTGCACCAAGGGCGTTCCGGAGGCGTACGCGCCGCTCGCGGTCATGAAGGACACTGCCGCGCCGCCGGACCTCGGCTGGGGGGGCAAGAAGGGCGCGGGCAAGTGCAAGGGCACGGGCTGCCGGCGGGTGTGCATGGAGCGCGCCGACGTTCTCAAGCGGCTGGAGGCCATCGCCACCGAGGTAGACCAGTTCCGCCAGGCGGTCATGATGATGTGATGCTCAGCGGGTGGCCTTCTTCTTGGAGGCGGGGCTCTTGGCCTTGGGCTTGCTGGACTTCTTCTTGGACGCTGACTTCTTCGAGGCAGCCACCTTCTTGGAGGTCTTGGGAGCGGCCTTCTTATTGCACGCGGCCTTCTTCTTGGAAGCACCGCCCACCACCGTCTTCGTTCCCTCGTGCTGATCAAGGTGAATGGCAGTGTTGGGATCGACCCCCGTGCCGCTGTTGCTGTTGCTGTTGTGGGTGGGGTTGCTGTTGCTGTTGCTGTTGCTGTTGGGCTTGCCGTTGCTGCTGCTGCTGTTGGTGTGGCTGTTGAGTGCAACGTTGGTCCTGCTCTTGGTGTTGGCACTGTTTCCGCTGTTTCCGCTGTTTCCGATGAGCTTGGTGCCCTCGTCCGCTGGGAGGACGATGGGGCACTTGCACTCGGGGCACTCGAGCTGGACCGGGCTGCCGATCTCCGGGCTGTGTTGGGCGGTTGAAACGTTGTTGTCGCCCTTGGGCTTCGAGGAGGAGAGGCCCATTCGAAAGGACGTGTCGCGCGCGTTCTACCTGAGCGCCTTTTTTTTTCCGCCGGGGCCCGCCGGGCGCAGGATCCTACTTGCGCCGGTACGACGCGGCCGGCTGCGCGGCCGGCGGCTCGGCGGGCACGGCGGCGGCGTGCGGCCTGCTCTGCAGCGTGTTGTGGCCGACCGCCGCGCCGCCGACCTTGCCGGACGCCGCGCCCGCGACCTGGTTCGGGTGCAGGACGCCCGGCACGGCCTCGATGCACCCCAGCTTCATCGTGAGCACGGCCTGCAGCGACATGTTCATGAGCCTGCCGGGCGAGGTCACGCGCGACGTGGCCGTCGCGTCGCCCGCGCCCGCGCCGAGCGACGCGACGGCGGCGATGGACGCGGTGTCGACGACGACGACGCCGTTGGCGGTGTCGAGCTGCGCCGGCGCGAGCACGTAGAACGAGTTGATGAAGCCCTGGGCGTTGGTCGAGCCGAGCTGGATGACCTCGTGGCCCTCGCCGCGGTTGAGGTACGCGAGCAGCGCGGTGAGGCCGGCCGCGTCGGGCGGCTGGGCCAACGGCGCGATGGCCATGCCGGTGATGCGGACCATGTCGCCGGGCCAGAAGTCGTTGCGGTCAAAGTACTGGTCCACGACGACCTTGATCATCAGCGGGTTCTGCGTCTCGTACTGCAGGTACGATGTCGCCATGTCGTCCTGGCTGCTGTTGAACAGCACGCCGTTGGGCCGCACGAGCGAGATGTTGAGGTCCCGGAGCGACCCGACCGGCGTGTGGAACGTCTTGCGCTCGCCCTGCGCCGGCTTGAGCATCACGTAGCCGCGGCCGTTGGGCGCCTTGTAGTCCTGGTCGTACACGAAGACGCAGAACGCGCGCCTGAGCAGCTCGTTGGTGCCGTCCATCAGGCCGTCAAAGTCGTCGAGCAGCAGGACCAGGTACTGGAACGCGAAGCTGTACTCGATGTTGTAGTAGCCCTTGGGCATGATGACCGAGCCCGTCGCGCTGACGATCTCCATCGGCAGCAGCACGCGCGTCGCCTCGAGCCACACGATGTTGTGGTAGTTGCGCATGAGGCTCGAGCTGGTCTGCAGCCCCGCCGTGCGCGCGGTGAACCTGTACCGCAGCGGCTCGGACAGGTAGTCGCGGTCCGAGCCGTCGATCGTCAGGTAGCGCTCGATCACCTTGACCTGGTCCGCCGCGGGCGACGGGATCAGCAGGTCGGCGCTCTGGAACCGGTTCTCGTACGGCACGTGCGCGGCGCTGCCCGGGGCCTGCGACTCGACCCACGCGTCGGCGTCCCGGCGCACACGCCGCGCTATCTCGAGGCTGTCCTGCGGGTGCGACTGCGCGAACTGCGCCCCCCCCTCGTCCTCCCCGTCCCCGCCCCCGCCCCCGCCCCCGCCCCCGCCGGCCGCCTTGGCCTTGGCCTTGGCCTTGGCCCGCGACATGGACATGAGCGGCGCGCAGGCCTGCGACGCCTCGGGCTCGTCCGCACCCGCCGTCCGCGGCATGGACATGGCCGGCGCCGGCCGCGCCAGCGAGAGCTCCGCGAGCGCCACGAACGCGTCGTCCGGCTGCGGGGCGCCGAAGTCGGCGTCGCGGCCGCGCGCCAGCTCGGCCAGGCGCCGCTCGAACTCCTCCGCGGCCATCGCGCCGACGGACTCGCCCGCCCGCTCGCTCGCCGCGCTCGTCTGCTGCAGCTGCATCGCCGGCGCTCCGCCCCCTCTCCCCCCTCCTCCACCGGAGCGCTCGCCCACCGCGCGGTCGTGCGACGCGACGATGCGCCCGGTCACGTCGGACCGCCGGTCGCTGGTCGCGGGGAGCATCTCGTTGAAGTACACCTGCCGCTCGCCGTACACTTCCCGCTCGCGGCTCAGCAGGATCGACGACTGCGCGTCGCCTGCGGCCGCCGAGGAGGCGCCGGGCAGACGCGGCTGCGCGGGCTGCTGCAGCAGCGTGTCGCGCGCGGCGTTCAGCGTCGCGTTGTTCAGCGCCTTCAGCGCGGGCGGCTGACCCCCGGACGCGCCGGCGCCGCTCTCCCGCTTGCGCACCTCGACCATGGTGGTGTACAGCAGCTGCCTCAGCTGCCCGTCGTCCGACTCGCCCGAGAACCGGATGCCGTGGTGCGAGTCCATGTAGGATCGGAAGCGCCCCTCGCAGTGCTTGAGGTTCTGCAGCGTCACGAATTCGTCCATCCTCCGGGCACCTCTAGTCCACGTGTGCCCGCGTACACACGCCGTGGCCTTAGGCCAGCTCGAGCGCTCGCGTACCTCCGCTCACATTCGCGAGTGGCCGCCGCGAACGCGCGCCCGCTGCATCCACACACATCCGCAGGCTGCCAACCACTTTTTTTTGTTCCTCATAGTAATCTACGAGATAGCCCCAACAACGCTGATCATGGCAGGCTCAGGCTTCAGCGTCAAGGGAGTCACGAGCTCCACGGGCGGCAAGTCGTCGGTCGTGCGGCTGCTCCTCATCGTCGCGGCGGCGATCACGCTGTTCTCCCTGGCCGCATACTACAACAGCAAGGGCAAGGGCAAGGGCCCTGCCGGCGCCGGCGCCGGCACCGCCGCCGGCAGGCGCATGAACGAGGGCTTCCACGCCGCGCAGCCTGCGCAGCCGCTCCAGCCGATGCAGTCCCCCGGGCCGCTGCCTCCCGCCGTCGCCGGCCCCGCGCCGTACCCGCAGCCGTCGGCAGGCCCCGCCCCCGCCCCCGCCCCCGCCCCCGCCCGCCGCCCGGCGGCTCCCCCGCCCGCCCCCTCCGCCGCCGGAGCCGGCACCGGCCTCGGCGCGCCCCTCGGCATCGAGCCGTTCGGCAACGACCAGTACCGCGCCGTCGGCACAGACCCGGCCGTCGGCTCGAGCGTCATCGAGGCGTTCCCGCAGGACCGCCTGACGCCCGAGGACCTGCTGCCCAAGGACGCCGCCAACTCCAAGTGGGCCCAGATGAACCCCGCGGGCCAGGGCGACGTCAAGGACCAGAACTTCCTGACGGCCGGCTACCACGTCGGCTTCGACACCCAGGGCAGCAGCATGCGCAACGCCAGCTGGGACATCCGCTCGTCGCCTCCCAACCCTCGTTACAACGTCAGCATCTGGAGCCAGTCGACGATCGAGCCCGACCTCAACCGCCGCCCGCTCGAGTAGAGAGCAACCGCATGGGCTCACGCGCCCTCTCCCGCGCACTCGACGCACTCGACGCACTCGACGCACTCGACGCACTCGGCGCACTCGACGCACTCGACGCACTCGACGCACTCGACGCACTCGATCGGCTCGCTCATTTCGTCTATGCCGCGGCACTGGTCGTGGTTGAGCTTCGTCACGGTCTGTCCCCTCGCATCGTACTCCACGCCGGTCATCTGCTTCGCGCGCAGCAGCCCGCGGACCAACACCGCCTCCGGGCTGTGCTCGTCGAGCCCCCGCCGGCCGAGGTAGTCCTTCAGCTTCGTCCACTTGAAGCACAGCTCGAGCTTGCGCCACGTCATGTTGGCCCTCCCGACCCGCTCGGTTATCTCGCGCGCGATGAACCGCTCGAGTTCCAGCAGCTCGCCCTCGTGCGGCGCGTCCGCGGAGCAGCACACGTGCAGGGCCCTGCTCGTGTCGGCAGCCTGCACCGCCTCGGGAGCCTGCACCGCCTCGGCAGGCTCGGCCGAACTTTCTTCCACCGCATCGGGAGTCCCCGACACGGGCGGAGGGGGGGCAAGACCGGAGCACTCGCTGTCGCGGCCGCTCGCCGGCGCGAACAGCCGGTCTATGTTGTCGATCACGTTCCCGGCCATCTCCCTGACGGATCTCCCGCTGTTCCGGCGCCTGTCAGCCTGCAGAGAGTACGGTACGACAGTGCAGCACACGCTCAGCCTACCTAGATCCCCATGAGCGCTTTATACCGGGCGCGGGACGTTTTGCGCGGGCGCCATGTATACGCAGGAGCGCCCGCCCGCCCCTGCGCTTCTTCTTCTGTTCCCTCTTCAAAATGGCGCGTCATGGAGGCCTCCTCCGCGCTCTGCTGCTCGTGCTGGGGCTGCTCATCGTCCTCGCGTGCGGCGTCCGGGCGGCGTCGGCGGCGCGGCGCCCGGGGGCCGGCCGGGGCGTGCCTGCGCCCGCGGTAGAGAGGTTCGACGGGCCGCCGGCGGCGCCAGGGGCCGAGAAGAAGGAGCACGACGTCGTCGAGGAGGTGCAGGGCACCCGCTACCGCATCGAGGTGGTCGACACCGGCACGGGCGGCGTCGGCGTCGGCGAGATGGGCAAGTGCATCTCGCTCGACGGGCGCATGCAGCTATGCGAGGCCGACGCGCACAGGCACCACGAGATGCTCGTCCACTTCGCGGTCGCCTACCTCGGCACGGACAGGCCGCCCAGGCGCGTGCTGATCGTCGGGGGCGGCGACTGCCTGTCGCTGCGGGAGGTGCTCAAGTACGGCACGGTCGAGCGCGTCGTCGTGCTCGAGGACGAGGAGCGGCTGCCCTCGGTCGCCGAGAAGCACCTGCTCGTCAACGCGCACCGCACGGACCCCCGCGTCAAGTGGGTCCACGGCGACGTCGCGGCGTCGGCCAAGAAGCTGGCCGAGGGCGGCAGCGCCGACCAGATCCGCGCGTACGACGTCATCCTCCTCGACTGCAAGGCGCGGCCCGGCGCGTCGCCGGTCACCCGCGCGATGTGCGACGACCTGCTCGCGCTGCTCGCAGTCCGCGGCGTCGTCAGCAGCAGCTGCGTCGGAGCGTCGGCGGCGCTGGGCGCCGCGTTCCCGTACTCTGTGCCGTACTCGTTCCACTCGGACACGCTCGACGCGAGCGTCAGCATGACGGTCTACGCGTCGTTCAACATCGCAGCCAAGCCCGACGACGCGCCGGCCGCCAAGGGCGAGGTCGACGTCAGCTTCTACGAGCCCTCGAAGCACGCGGGCTACCTCCCGTGGGTGCTGCGCGCGGCCGGCAAGGTCCGGGTGTAAAGCGCAGCGGATGCAGCACGGGCACAGGCGGCGATGGTTTCCCACCCGTCCGGCTGGCGCCGTGCTTTGTCGTGGAGGCCGTGGGCATCGTGGTCGACCGCGTACTCCGACCGCGGCCGCGTGATCGGAAGACGCGTGCACCTGCGCGTGTGCCTCGACGCCGGGATGCTCTGGCCGCGCGGAGCGGACGGCGCCCTCGCCGTAGGGGGCGAGGTGGTGCTGCACAGCGGCGTCTTCATGGCTCTTGCTGACGGCGACGGCGCTCCGGACGTCGGAGAGACCGGGGGTATCGTGTTCGAGCACAGCTCGGGAACGACAGGCGAGTGGCTGCTGAGCCGCTCCCCGAAGGTTCCTACCGTCCTCGTCCCGAAGCAGAGGGGAGGGCCGAACGGCGCGCGCATGCCGCGCCTCCGCGTCGCGGGGGCGCGCATGCGCGCGATCGGCGCGTTCTTCGTGCCGGCCGACGGGCGCGTCGTGGGCAGCACGAAGCTGCGCGATGTGTCGTGGCTAGTCAACCGCATCGACTGCACGGAGGGCTGCGGGCCTACGCTGAGGCAGCTCGCTTCCGTCGCCGTGGCCAAGGGCGCGCTGCCAAGGAGGCTGACAAAGGGATGCGCAGACGGACTCGACCCGCTGGAGCTCCAGCTGCACGTCACTACATCCGATCTGACGGAAATGACGTTCGCGGACGCGTCCGAGACGGTCGCGATCTCTTGATACAGTCCTGCCAAGCTCATTTGGTGGAAACAGCACAGCCAGTCATGGGTACGTGAGGATGGTTGGCCATTTGCACTTGGCACGGTGTACAGTTGATAGCCCGTGAAAATATGTGGCGATCACAGCGGCGTCGGCCCTCGCACGGGAATATGTTGATCGAGACAGCATCTGACTACTACATTATGGTGTAAAGGGGGTGCACAAGTGTGCGCAAGGGCGCAAGGGATCGCAGGGGTGCAAGGGGTGCAAGGGGTAGAGGGGACTCGATCACAGTGTCTGCACTCGCTTGGATGGCACTCGCTTGGATGGCGGAAATGCATGTCGGCCCGTTTGACGAGATCCACCCGTTCGAGGAGATGATGATGGAGGCGCACAGCGCGGAGCTGATGCGGTTCGTGGAGATGACGGACGGGACGGATGTGCTGCTGAACGCCAGGATCCTCCGGCTGTGGCGGAAGCACCGGGTGCTCCGTGGTCAGCCCGAGATGCCGGACGAGATGTCCTACGTCAACCGGGCGTTCAAGCGCGCGCTGAACATCGTCACGCTCGGACGATCGGTCAACGCCGAGCTGTGCATGGCGCGCGTCGTCCACCTCGGCGGCAGCGAAGGCCGTCTGGGGAGCCTCGTGTCCACGAGCAGCCTTCCCGTCACCACCGACACGCCCGTCGCCATGCTCGCACAGTACACGGACAGCGTGCGGCGCAACCTCATCGCCTACCTGAGCGTGGAGACCGTGCGCGAGCTTGCGCACGACCTGCAGACCCGACGGCTCAGAACGCCGTCGCAGGCGGCCCCTGCACCTGCATGTAGTGAAGCCCCGTCGCAGATGGCTGAATCTGGCCGGGGACAGCCGTGCCCCCCGGCGTCGGGCCGCTGCTGCTGAGACGGGCGATTCCCGGGGCGCGGAGCGCCAGCGCGTCACGGAGCGTGTTGCCTGCCGCGCTGTTGATGATGACCACCACGATAAGGATGTAAACCGTCACGCCCCCCACGGCCTGCAAAACGCCCTTGAACAGCTGCTCGCTGATGAAGCGGAACGTGAGCAGCTTCCGTAGCTTCCTCGCAACGGACATGCTCCAAGGGGTTTCGTTCGTCGTAGTAGAGAGTAAGACGATATTATTTGTGGAGGTCATGCCCGGGGATGCCGGGGATGCCGGGGATGCCGGGGATGCCGGGCCCTGGTATAAGGAAATGTGTGCGGCGTTGGCGTCAGGAGGGACTTCTGCTGCACAACAGGATGGTCGCGCCACTCGACATGATCGACGCCATCGGAGCGGGCGCCGGCGGGGACGGTCCGGGCGTCGGCGGCGCGAAGCCGGCGTCGCCCGGCGGGGGCGCCGCGGAGAACAAGCCGATCCACGTCGAGACGGAGGAGCAGCTGGAGGCGCTCAAGCGCGGCCCGCAGCCCTGCGTGATCGACTTCTTTGCTGACTGGTGCGGGCCCTGCCGCGCGATCGCGGGGCGGTACGAGCGGCTCGCCGCCGAGTTCGCGGACGTCCTGTTCGCCAAGGTCAACATCGAGACTGTGCAGGTCGCGGACGTCACAGCGCTGCCGACGTTCCAGCTGTGGCGCGCAGGCGTGCGCATCGGCGAGAGCGTAGGCGCCGACATCGCCAAGGTCCGCTCCCTGGCGGCCATGGCGCGGAGCTAGAGCCTGAACTTTTCACCAGATCACTCTGGGCCGGATCTGCCTGTAAAAAAACGACGCGGGTCTTTCTGATCACCCGCCGGGGCTACATCCGGTCCCACTCGGCCCACGCGGGCGACCGGCAGTACACGCAGGTCGCGCGCCTCGAGCCTGCCAGCCAGCGCCGCGCGCAGCGCGCGTGGACCGCCTGGCCGCAGCTCGGGCAGCCGCGCAGGTCGCCCGCCTCCATCCGCAGCGCGTCGTAGCACACCGGGCACTCGCCTTCGGGCTCCGGGGGACGCGCGACGTCGGCGAAAGGACGGCCGAGGCGCGCGCCGCGGACCGGGCGGGGACGATCCTGCGGCTCCAGGACCGCGTCGATGGGACCGAAGGCTTCGATGGCGTCGCACAGCCGGTCGATCTCCGATTCGCTCAGCACGGCCGTCGCCGGCTCCGCGACGCCGTCCTCGCCGTCGTCCGCGCCCCCCCCGGCCGTGGCGACGACCTGGGCCGCACGGGCGGCGAGGCCGTCGAACAGCGCGGCCGTCAGCGCGCGCGTCGTCATCGGCGAGACGTCGCCGAGGCGCAGCACCCGGTAGAGCAGGAAGCACGCGTGCTTGCAGATGCACCCCAGGCGCGCGCCGTTGACGCACGCGTCCCTGCAGCTGCACGTGATGCGGCCCGTCTCGCGGACGAGCCGAAGCCTGTACGCGTCGCGCTCCGACCCGCTGACCGTGAAGCTCATCTCGGCCGGGCCCACCTCGCAGGCCAGCACAAAGAACGGCTGGCTGTACATGCGCTTGAACCTGTCGAACTGCCGGGGGGACACCGTTCTCCTCGCCATGGCCATGAACTCACCGCTGCGCCACGCAGGCGCGTTGGGCTGTGCCATCGGGACACGGGATGCAATGAGAGCCGCGTGTACACATTTACACCAGGGATCACACGCCGCATGCGTCGCACAGGGCGGCCCACGCGGCCTTCTCGAACGCATCCCTGTCGCCGTGGACGGAGCGCAGCCGAGGGCTGTCCGGGAAGAACACGGAGAACGAGCCGGAGCCCGAGCCGCCCTTGCGGTGCCAGAGCGTCACGCCGGCAGCCGCGCTTCCCGCCGGCGCTTCCGACGACGGCGCCCCGGACGCGCCCGCGTACCAGCGCGCGACGTGCGTGTGGGCCGCGAGCAGCGTCGCGCGCACCGCGTAGAACAGCCCCGCCGCGCCGCCGGACGTCTTGACCTGCGCCTCGTAGTCGCTCGTCGCCGCGCAGCGCAGCGCGCCCTGCAGCGCCCACAGCTGCCGGTGCGTCTCGGGCCTGCGGCCCCGGAGCAGCGACTCGGCGTACATCAGCGCCGCGACGCCGTGCACGCCGCGGTGCGGGCTCTCGGCCAGGCCTCCCCTCAGGGCCCGCGACGCGGCGAGCTCCCGGCGCAGCTGCACGTGGTGCCAGCGCCCGCCCGTCGCCCGCGCGGCCGGGCTCGAGACGAGCCCGCGCCGCACGCCCGGCAGCAGCACGTCGAAGCCCCGCGCGCAGTACTTGAGGACGCGCGGCGGCGACGACGTGCTCCACGGCGAGATCGGGACCGCGAAGGCCGCGCGGCGCACGGCCTCGAACCACGACGCTGCGGCCCGCACGCGGAGGCTCCCGTCCTCGAACCACAGCGCGGCCTTGCAGGGCGCGAGGTCGAAGCCGAGCACGACGTCCGCCGGCGTGTCGGCCAGCCGCAGCACGACCTGCACCGCGAGCGCGCGCGCGCGTCCCCCGACCCGGCCGCCCGAAGTCCCGGGCACAGCGGGCATGCCGATGCTCTCGTGCACCATCGTCCACGCCCGCGGCGTGCGCAGCGTCCTCCAGCCGCCGCTCGCCGCAAAGGTAGACTCGGAGAGCTCGAGAAGCATCGCGTCGGCGCCGGCCTCGTCGAGGCCGTGCGGGAACAGGTCCCAGTCCGCGACGCCCTCGGGGCCGAAGCTGGACAGGCTCGGCGCGAGCAGCGCCAGCGCCGCGCCGCCCGCGAGCACCAGGCGGTGCTTGCGCAGGGCGTCCAGCACCGCCGCGGGCATCGCGCGCTCCAGGCAGGCGAACGACACCACCGCCGACGCGTCGTCGGTTCCGAATGCGTCCGCCGCGGCCGCCGCCTCCACACTCTCCTCCCGCAGCACGACGCCCGGCACCACGACGTCGCCGCGGAAACGCCGCGGCAGGCGCTGCGGCGCCTGCCGGCCATGCCCCCCGTCCGCCGACGCCTCCCCGAAGAGCCAGCACGCCTCGGCCCCGCCGCCCACGGCGGCGCGGCCCACCGGCTCGTACCGGACCGGCGCGGCCCCGACGTCGCGCACGGCCGCGCCCCTCTCCGCCTCGCCGGCGCCCGGCGCGCGCGCGGCGGCCTCGAGCAGGAACGCCGCGTCCATCTCGGGCCACGCGGCGCGCAGGTCGACCCTCCACAGCGCGGCGCCGTGCGCGAGCCGGTCGCGCAGGTCGAACGACAGCCCGAGCATGTCCGCCAGGCGCAGCATGCCCTCGCCGACCCCGGCCGGAAGCGGCGCTGCGTACGGGTCGCCGCCGCCCGCGTCGTAGTCGAGTGCTGCGATCAGGCGGCGGAAGTCGCGCTCGCCGCAGGGCACCGGGATCGGGCTGTCGCACGCGTCGCCGCGGAACGCGACGCGCACGCGGCCGTCCGAGTCGTCCGGCTCGTCCGTCACGAACGGCTCGAAGAACGACATCGCGTGCACGTGCTCCGTCTCGACCACGCCGCGCGCGCCGCACTCGAACGCCATGTCGTAGCGCTCGCGGCGCGCGCGAGGCACCGCGACGGCGTCGAGCAGGTCGTCCGGGATCGGCTCGATCGTCTGGGCGTCCAGCTCCCGCACCCAGCGCTTGCCGGCGCTCGGCGCGACGACGACGATGCCCGACGTGCCGGTCTGGCACCGCGACTTGAAGTCGATGCCGCGCTCGCGCTGCCCCGCGCCGTCGAAGTAGCCGCACCTGTCGGCCAGCTCGGACCTCCAGAACCAGTAGTGCCTGCCCCGCGCCGTCTGCTCGCACGGCGCGGCCCGCAGGCACGGGAAGCGCGCCTCGAGCGCGTCGGCCTGCGCGACGCTGTCCACGTCGACGACGCACAGCCGGTTGAGCAGCACGCACGCGTCGCCGAACGCCATCGGCGACTCCGCCGGCGCCTGCGACACGTCCGCCGTCGGAGCGCGCGTCAGGCAGCCGCCGATCGCGGCCACGAGCGCGCTGGCCCGGCTCGCGGCGGACGGCGCGCGGGAAGGCATCCCGCGCCTGCCCCGGCCCCAGACGGGCGTCCGGAACACGCGCCAGCGGCGCTCGAGGTCGTCCTGCGCCGCCATCAGCTTGTCGTGAGCCTGCCACGTCCAGCAGCCGCCCCTGTGCGGGAACCGCGGGGCCTTGCCGTCGACGGGCATCAGCACGTCGCTCGGCGCGAGGTCGCGCAGGAACCGCGTGACCTCGGCGAACCTGCTGCGGAACTCCGTCGCCGACATCGCTTTTGTGGGGGTGTCTGTCAAGGCTCGGGCTCGGGGTTTATGCCATCGAGACGAAATGCCGCTTTCGTGTTCCACTACGCGTCCCCATCCCTGAGCGCCTCGACGACGGCGGCGGCGTAGCGGTCGAGCTCGCCGGCGGCCTGGCGCGCCATGACGTCCTCGACGGCGCGGTCGAGCGGCGGCGGCAGCACCGCGTGCATCTCGACGCCCATGTGCACCTCGACGACGCCGCCTCCCGCGTCCGAGAGCACCGTGCGCGGGCGGATCTTGATCAGCTCGGCGCCGAGGATGCGCAGCTTGATGCTGCCGTGCACCTCGTGCAGGCGCCGGGCGCATGCGCCGGATGCATGCCCGGGGGGGCCCGGCTCGTCGCGCACGACGCGCTGCCTCAGCATCGCGCCGACCGTCGACCCCTGCAGCCCGCGCATGGAGGGCATGACCTCGAGCCCGTCGGGCCTGTCCAACTTGAGCTCGAGCCTCCGCGACGGACGCCCGCGGACGCTCCAGGGGCCGATGCACGTGCCGGCGCCATAGACCCGCCGGATCGTGTCGTCGCCGTAGACCGCGCCGAGCGCGGCCTCGACGGTCGTGCCCGGCAGGTGCACGCGCTTCTCCACGAAACGCATCGAGCCCCGCTACCGCTACATCGCCTCTCTCGCCTTTACACCAACCTTTTCTCTCAGGGGCACGGGCGGGGCAAGCCCGCCCGTAGACCCTGAGCAAAAGCTTGACCAAAATGCCGGGGAGGGACCGTGAAGAAGGCAGAGCGCAGGGGACTTCCGAGCCTAAACGGTCCGTGGACTCGGCTTTCACTATTGCTGAATCGTCGTATTCCGCTGTACTGGTGTAAACATGGACAATCCGTTCACGAGCCACGGGCTGTCCTCGATGGCGTCGAACAACCATCCGGTCATCAGCGTGCGCTTCGTCGAGGACGTCGGCGGGGATCAGAATCAGAATGCGGCGAAGATCTCGTGCACGGGCGAGCTGCCAGCATCTGATTGGGTGCAGACGCATGCGTCGTCGCGCGTCATCTACGTGCCCTTCACGGGCGTGTACGATGAGGTCCATGTCGACGTCGACAAGGCGCGGGGTGTTGCCCGGCTGCGGGCGAGGTCCGACGCAGTCTCGCTGGACATCCTCGTGCACCTCCCTGATGACAAATTCATGGACGTCGACGGGCTGAAGGCGGAGGAGAGTCATCCGTTTGTCCGGCCCGGATCGATCGTCCTGTCGCTTCGGCACGCGAACCGCGGCAGGTGGTGGTCCTTGACGGTCGACCTGTACAGGGCGGGTCTCGATGCCGACGAGGGCGCCTGGGCGGCGGCGTGGTCGGCGGTGAAGCGCCTCGCGGTCGAGGAGCTCCCGGCGGCGGACGGCCGCGCGAGGGAGGTCGCGGCCGCGACGGACCTCCCGGACGACTTGGCGAGGATCGTCGTCGGGCGCGAGACGCTCGCGCTGTTCGAGGATCCCAGAACCAGGACGGCCGGGTGGAGCCACGGCGCGTGTTCGTCCGCGCTCTGGGCCGTGCACGAGTGCGCGTGGAAGCACGCCGGCACGCCGAAAGGGGCCGCTGCCGCTCGCCTCATGGCCGAGCTGCTCGCCGAGTGCGACTTCGACGCGGACGAGGCGCTCAAGATGGTCAAGAACGGCATGCCTCGGCAGTGCGGTCGCGTGAACGCAGACGTCGACGAATCAGCGTGGGTCGTGGTGGCTGTCGACCACGACTGGCGCCTGTTCGTCCACAAAAACATATTGGACCGGTTCTCTCTACCGGTCCCGATCCACGTCATGGCCTACGGGTACATGCCGATCGTGCTGTGACGGGGGCACACCCAATTACGAAATTGGGGTAAATAGGCGACGTCGACCAAGATGATCCGGCATTTGGTCAAGGTCACGCTCACGGCTCGCTACCATTTTGGTCAAGGTTTTGCTCGGGGTCCACGGGCGGGCTTGCCCCGCCCGTGCCCCCGAGAGAAAAGCCTAGCGCTTGAAGTAAAACATTGTCGACAGGATCAGTGTCAGCGCGGACATCAGCAGGATCGCCGCGATGACCGTGACAAAGACGATCGCGTACGGCATCAGCTCGGCGAACACCGCGCGGAGCAGCGGGAGCACCAGGTTGTCGTTGACGTACTTGCGCGTCTCGTCGGTGCGCATCTCGTCCAGGGCCATGGCCAGCACCCGCTGCGTCATCACCGCGACCACGTCGCGCCGTGCGCCGCCCGCCGGGGACGCCGGGGACGCCGGGGACGCCGGGGACGCCGGGGACGCCGGGGATGCCGGGGACGCCGGGGACGCCGGGGATGCCGGGGACGCCGGGGATGCCGGGGACGCCGGGGACGCCGGGGATGCCGGGGATGCCGGGGATGCGATGCTCGGTTCGGGGGGTTCTGATCCTGATCCTGATTCGAAGGCGCCCTTCCGTGACCCGAACTGCGGCAGCTCCTCGTACTGACTTTGTAGGGAATGCGCTGGGGGATCTGCGGTGCTCATGGCCTGGAGGACCGCTTTACAAATGACGAGTGATCTTTCACTTCCACCACATTTCCGTACGGACCCCAGCACCGCACGTGGCGCTGCGAAGAGCCGGGGTCTACATCTCCTACTTCTTGCAGGCCCGGGCCGGTCCTCTCCCTGCCGTCGGCTGGCACTTGAAGGCGAGCGTCGCGCGCACGGGCACGTCGTAGCGGATGCCCGGGATGCCCGCGGAGGGAAGGGCGGGCTCGGGGTCGGGCTTGGGCTCGGTCCAGCGGCGCAGGCGCGTCTCGTTGCTGTCCACGCAGAGGCGCAGCGGGACGATGCCGGCCGAGCCGAGCACGTGGCACCGGCCGCGCGCGACGGCGTCGGCCGCCTCGGCGCGGAACTTGGTGGCCAGGAGCCTCGAGATCTCGACGCACCAGTCGTTCAGGCCGCCGATGTCGGAGTCGCGCTTCCGGGCGCGCTCGACGAGCCACGGGACGTTGACGCGGATCGCGGCGTCGCCGCACATCGCGCGGTCGATCGCGGCGTCGAACTGCAGCTCGTCCAGGCGCCCGCTGCCCGTGACGTAGCTCAGCATGGCCGACTTGAGGCGCACGCGGATGCTGTCCGTGCCGCGCCTGATGTACGGGCCCAGGTCCGCGCGCATCAGGTGCGTCAGGAGATTGCCGACGCCCGCGCCGGCGCACTCGAGGTCGTACCGCACGCAGCCCATCAGCGCGTCGCTCGTCAGCGTCAGCGCGTCGCGGACGCTATTCCCGCGCACGCGGCACCGGTCGCAGCCGGCGCGGTCATCCGGACCCTCGGCCTCCTCCTTGGGCGCGCCGCCGACGACGCGCTTGGCGTCGCGGGCGACGACGCACTCCGCGTCGGCGGGGCGCGGACGGGCCGACATCGCGCTCATCACGGCGATCGGGGTGCAGCCGCAAGCGCACTTCTCCATGTCGGCGTAGAGCTTGCGCGAGCGCCGCACGGCGTACTGCATCACGGCCTTGGCCGCGAGGTACTCGCAGCCGCTGTGCATCCGGTCGTTGACCTTCTGCTCGCGCGAGCGGTGCTGCTCGGGCGGGAACCGCACGGCCTCGTCCTCGGCCGCGGCCGCGGCAAGCTCGCGGTTGCGCTGCCGCGCGATGCTGCCCCTCACGGTGTTGTCCAGAGCCCGCTTCAGGGTGTCGACGGTCACCGACGGAGGCAGGTCCACGTCGTGCATCGCCAAGGCAAGACGCTGGGTGAGGCAGTCGTGCCGGATATCGAAGTACGCCTCCATCTCCTTGAAGCTGTCCAGGTTGCCGTAGTCTATCACTGACTCTGGAAGCCGGCACGCTTCCTCCCCCTCACGGCCCCCGTCGTCGCTCAGGCTCAATCGGTCCTCGCCCAGACAGGGCGCATGTCCATGTCCGGGTCTGTCGCAACAACCAACGTCCGACATCACGAACTGAATTCAGTACAGTAACCGTAGCCGCGCCGACAACAACCTTAAACCCAGTACGTCTCTCCGTACATCTCTCCGTATATATTAAACTTAAATCCACGATTGCCAAACATTTGCCGCCCGCCTGTTACTGTACCGATGGCGGCGACCGTCATCGGCAACCACTGGCTTCGGCGATCGACGTCCTCCGGCAAGGGTCTCGCCTCGAGGGAATCCCCTCCCTCGGGCTCTTACTCCGTCAGGTTCAGCCCGGCGTACGTCCGCCTCTGCGACCAGTTCGGCGCGGCCTGCTTGGCGGTCTCGGAGCTGCTGCCCATGCTCATCCGCGGGAACCCGACCGTGCGCCTGGACGTCCCTCGGTACCACCTGGTCGTCGCGGTGCGGCCCGCGGACCCCGCCTTCGCCTCGGGCACGGAGGTGGTGCACCTGCTGGCCGACAGCTCGAGCCCGAGGCAGAGCGGGCGGAGGCGCATCGGCGCGCTCGACGACGACGCGCTCGAGCGCGCGTGGGAAGTCGCGTGCCGCGGCGCGATGGGCGCGCTGTTCGTCGTGACCGCCTGCGCGCCGGGCCTCAAGGTCAAGGTGTCCGACCTGGCCGAGGGCGTGCGCCAGTCGCTGCTGCCCTGCGAGATCATCGAGATGCGCGTGCCGTTCTGCCCCTGGCTGCTCACGCCCGCCAAGGCCGCCGAGCACAACAGCATGCTGGCCGCCGCGCTCGGCATGCTGGACCTGTCCAACTCGTAGACGCCTCCCCAGCCTACCCGCCGGGGCCGCCCGACGCCGCCCGGAAGGCGATGAGCGCGGCCGACGCCCCTAGCGCCGCGCCCGCCGCGACGTCGCTCGCGTAGTGCCGGCGCAGCCCGACGCGCGACCAGCATACTCCGGCGGCCCAGACGCCCGAGGCGGCGGCGGCGGCGGCGGCGAGCGCGGCCGGCAGAGGGAGCGGCGCGCGCCCCCCGGATGCTGCGGCGCCGAGCGCGAGACACAGCGACGCCGCGAGGTACGCCGCCACGGCGGCGTGGCCGCTGGGGAAGCTGTCGCCCGAAGAGCCGTCCGGACGCTCGCGGCCCGTCAGCAGCTTGAGCGCCACGACGGCCGCGACGAGAGCGGCGAGGACGCCGACGAGGACTGGCGCCGACCGGGCGCCCATAAGGCCGAGCAGCACGGCCGCGACGAGCACGGTCACGGGGTAGAACGTCATGTCGATGCGGCGGGCCAGCGCGTGCGCGTGCGCGTATGACGTTCCGTCCTGTATGTTTGGTTCCAATGGCGGGAATTCTTCCATGTCAATGCGCTGTGGGGGGGGGTCGCGTGCAGTGTAATGAGTTTATTGTGCGGCTGGATGGCACGAGAGGGCGAGGCGACCGTAGCGGCTGCGGAGGGCGCCACAGAGCGATCAGGGACCCACCACCGACCGTCATCCCCGCCGACTTCCGATAGATGGCCTACAGCATACCGGAGGCCCTTGTGACTCTTTCGGTGGAAGCGGACGACGTCTTCCTGGACGCGGTCCCGGACGACCTGATCGTGGCGGCATCAGGCATCGGATCGGCCGTCCATGTCGGAGTCCCGAACATGCCAGGCCAATCGCTCGCGACGCTCCGGGTCGATGCCGGCGGGGTCATCATGCACAACAGGTCGGGTCTCGCGGTGATAGATGGCGTCACCGCGCTGAGCAACGGCCTGACCGTATACGGCCGCAGCCTCACCTGCATCAGCAACCCGATCTTCGCGGCGAGCAACGTCATGGTGTCGGCG